>Ga0105096_10000910_pt1 | contig 11431 bp, 9 predicted proteins | sample PPLLak3cmMay2015_FD_87036 | JGI IMG/M metagenome (GOLD analysis project Ga0105096, IMG submission 87036) | Freshwater sediment microbial communities from Prairie Pothole Lake near Jamestown, North Dakota, USA - PPLs Lake P7 Core (1) Depth... | ecosystem: Environmental > Aquatic > Freshwater >... | reverse complement strand
TTGGTGGAGGCGGCGGGAGTTGAACCCGCGTCCGAAAATATTCCACACTGGCGTCTACATACTTATCCCGGATTTTAAATTTCGCTTTTCAAGGCTCCTCCGAGCCGGATCATTGAAAAGCTATTCTGTTAAAGTTTCGCGAATTCCGTCACAGACATCCGGAATCTACTATCCTGCTAGTCGACGCCCTTTCCGAAACCGCAGGAAAACCCCGGAAGGACGTTAGCCGATTAAGCGGCTAAGGCGTAGTTATAATCGTCTGCGATTATTTTAATAATCCGCCTGTTTAACGAGTCGGCAGAATCTCGGTATGCAACCAGAGCTTCCATATCCCCGTCGAAGCCGTTTCGCCCCCTTAAATGACAGGAATGAACCACTGTATTTTAAAGATCATTCGTTTAATAAAATAAACAAATTGCATAATTTGTCAATCTGATTTCCGTATGATTATAGGAGAAATAGTTAAATCTTCCCATGCGCTATCGATGAATTCAGGTCGTTATCAATATTGGTCGCAATTTTTTAGTATTATAAACGAATTTTTTCGAAAAGCAACATGATTAAACGGGTTGTTAAAAAATGAGTACCCTATAAACCAAAAACCAACTATAAATAGATAAGATTGCCTTCACGGTGATCATTCGCCTCCTTTTAATGATCTTTGCATATCTCTTTTTTCATCACGGTTTCGGATGGTCTCGCGTTTGTCATATTTTCGCTTTCCCCGCGCCAAAGCGAGGCTAATTTTGACCTTCCCTTTTTTAAAATAAACCCTCATAGGTATCAGCGAATAACCTTTTTCCTGTACCTTGCCTATAAGTTTTTTGATTTCATGATTGTGCAAAAGAAGCTTTCGAGGCCTCAGTGGATCATGATTATCATAGTGGGCAAACGGGTACTGGCTGATGTGCATCTGATGAACAAAAACTTCGCCGTTTTTGATTTTTGCATATGAATCTTTCAGGTTGACCCGTCCGAGACGAAGCGATTTGACTTCGGTGCCCAAAAGTACCATGCCTGCTTCGTATTCATCATCGATGAAATAATCATGGCGGGCTTTGCGGTTTTCAGTAAGTATTTTTTTATGTTCAGAGGTCAAACTATTTTACCCCGAATTATTCTTTTGTAATAAAAGCTTGCCGTACTTTTCGTGCACCAGATCATTGATTTTGGATATCTCCGACAGTTTCAGCACCTGTTTAAGAAATTTTTTACAATCCTTCAGATTAATGGAACGAACCATTCTTTTGACCGTTGGTATGGATTGCGGGTTCATGCTCAACTCATCAAATCCCATAGCCAGCAACAATGGGACATACAGCGGTTCCGAAGCCATCTCTCCGCACATGTGAATTTTGATATTATTTTTCTGTGCGATGTCCGAAACATGTTTTAACATACGCAAAATCGCCGGATGCAGGGGTTGATACATGTGGGCAACTTCGAAATTTCCCCGATCGATGGCCAATGAATACTGGATGAGATCATTGGTGCCGATACTGAAATAGTCCACTTCTTTAGCCAGAATATCAGCCACTATGACTGCGGAGGGCACCTCGATCATCACACCCACCTCAAAATCTTTATTGAACACAACTCCATCCCGGTGTAATGATTCAGCAGCCTCACACAACAGTCGTTTGGCCTCCCTGATTTCTTCCACGCCCGATATGAACGGAAACAGGACTCGTACATTTCCATAAGCAGCCACTCTGAGGATGGCACGAAGCTGTGTTATGAAAATATCGGGTTTTTTCAAACAGTAGCGAATGGCGCGTAATCCGAGTGCGGGATTGATTTCAACGGTTCCGTTTGGCGGAGAAATCGCTTTATCCCCATTGATATCCAAGGTGCGGATAGTTATGGGCTTGTTTCCCATCACATCAACCACGTCCTTATATTTTTCAAACAGCTCCATCTCCGTGGGAAATTCAGGCTTGCTCAAGTATTGAAATTCCGTCCGATAAAGCCCGATACCATCTCCGCCATAGTCCAGTACGGATACCACTTCTTCCGGCAGCTCAATATTGCCCATAATGTTTAACGTGAGATTGTCCAGGGTTATTGCCGGAAGATGAGCTTCTCGGGTTAAATTTGCCTTATGGGTCTCGTATTGTTCAATTTTTTCTTCATATCGAATAAGTGTTTCATCGGAAGGGTTCACGATGACGGCGCCTTCCGAACCATCCACAATGATGATATCATCGTGCTGAATGATACCAATTTGCTTTCCGAGACCCAAAACAGCCGGAATTTCAAGTGTTTGGGCAATAATACCCGTATGAGAGGCTTTCCCCCCACGTTCCGTAATAAAACCCATGATTCTTTCAAGCTGAATTTGGCTGGTCTGGGCGGGAGATAAATCATGAGCGACCAAGATGACTCGTTTGTTGATTTCACCAATATTTACCTGCTCCTGCCCCACCAGATTTCTCATGATCCGGTCGGAGACATGCACAATATCAGAGCCTCGTTCGCGAAAATAATCATCCGACATTCCTTCGAACATCATCCTGATTTTTGATACCACCATTTTCAAAGCCCATTCGGCATTGACCCTCTCATTTTCGATGGTCTCAATTGTACTTCCGTAAAGCATCTTGTCTTTCAGCAGCAGTGCATGGGTCTCAAGAATATTTGCGTTCTGGCGAAAATCCTCCGGGGAATTCTCAATAATTCCCTGAAGTTCATTTTTTGTTTTTTTTACCGCTGATTTGAATCGCTTTATTTCTTTATCAAGGTCTTTTCCGTCAATGGAATATTTTTTGATAACCTCAACTCCCTCACGCCCGACAAGATAAGCCTTGCCGATACAGATCCCAGGAGAGGCGCTGATTCCTGACAGTTTAATTTCCTTGGACTCCTCCATATACCTCATTGATGATTATTCTCCAAAACCGCTTTCGACAAGTTTAATGATATCATGCATGACAGTTGCATCCGATTGGTTTTCAACGGAAAAAGTTACCCGGCAACCTTTACCACAAGCAAGGGTTAAAATATCGATGATGCTGGAAGCATCGACTTTTTCGCCATCCTTTATAATCCATATTCCTGAGACGGCATTTTGCGCAAGCTTAGCAATTTGAGCTGCTGTTCTTGCATGAAACCCTAACTCATTAACCACCATAACATCTTTTGTAAGTTCGACGTCCAATTTTCCTCAATCAAAAAAAGTTAACGTAATTAATTTAAATTTAATGCGATATAAACCTTAGATTTCTAACATAAATATCGACTATGTCAATGAGTATTCATACTTATTTTTTGAAATTTTTTCCCTTGCAAATAGCGACAAATTCGGCAAGGATTATGGTCGGTTTCATTATAGTCCCCAAAAGGTCCATTTCAATAAACCAATGGCCTTATTAAAAATTTGATCCTAATAACGACGCGGATACAAGTGGAAAAACAATTTCTTATAGACGAATTCAAACTTGGAGAATCCTGGAGAATTTTCAAAATCATCGGAGAATTTGTTGACGGTGTTGAAGCCCTATATGATATCGGTCCGGCAGTCAGTATTTTCGGGTCGGCCCGAATCAGTCCCGATGATCCTGCTTACAAAACCGCTGAAAAACTTTCTGCGGTGCTGGTCAAAAACGGTTTCGCCGTCATTACGGGGGGTGGCGGCGGAATTATGGAAGCGGCCAACAAAGGAGCAGCCAAAGCCGGCGGAAGGTCAATCGGTTTAAATATTATTCTTCCCCGAGAACAAAAACCGAACCGATACTCAAACATCAAGGTGGAATTTAACTATTTTTTTATCCGTAAGGTGATGTTTATCAAGTATGCATCGGCTTATATTATCATGCCCGGAGGCCTTGGCACCCTCGATGAGCTTTTTGAAGCAGCCACCCTTATTCAGACCCAGCGCATCAAGCCTCTTCCCATCATACTTGTAGGGTCGGATTACTGGTCGGGGCTTATGGACTGGATCAGAATTCAACTGTTGAAAACATCAAAAATTTCCCCCGAGGATATGGATATTTTCCAGATCATGGATTCTCCGGATGAAATTGTTAAAGCGATAAAAAGAGTCGTCATTATTTAACTTATTTGTCATTTAAAACCTACAGTTCATAAGGTGTCAGAGTCTCACAACCTTTTTCGGTAACTAGGACCGTCTGCTCGAATTGAGCGGATAAGGAATTGTCTCTGGTAACCGCGGTCCATTTGTCCGGTAATATGCGAAGGTCCTTTTTGCCGAGATTGATCATAGGCTCAATGGTAAATACCATCCCGGGCACCAATTTGATTCCGTTGCCCTTTTGGCCGTAGTGGGGGACCTGTGGAGCTTCATGGAAATCAAACCCTACTCCGTGACCGACAAATTCCCTCACCACGGAACATCCCTGTTTTTCCGCGTAACTTTGAATAACCCAGCCAATATCACCAAGGGTATTTCCCGGCCGAACTTTTTTTATTCCTTTTTTCAGGCATTCCCTGGCTACACTAACGATTTTAAGGGCATCCAGTCCAGCCTCACCCACCAAATAGGTTTTGCTGGCATCTGCATAATAGCCATCAAGTATGGATGTTACATCCACATTAACGATATCACCATCGGCCAGCAAACGGTCTCCGGGAATACCATGGCAGATCACTTCGTTGATACTAACACACACGCTTTTGGGAAATCCTCGATAGTTTAAAGGCGCGGGGATCGCACTGTGTGAAATGGTATAGTCGTGAACAAGTGTGTTGATTTCCTCAGTTTTCATGCCTACATGTAATTTTTTTTCGACCATATCCAGTGTATCAACAACCAGTTTTCCGACTCGACGGAGGTTCTCGATATCTTGTGCATTCTTGAGCCTGATTTTATATTGTTTATAGTATTGATTTCTTATACTTTCAGGGGCATACATTTCCTTGTCCATACAGCATTTTTTAAACTTTTTCCCGCTTCCGCACGGACATGGATCATTACGTCCGACTTTTAACTTGTCTGAACTTTGAAACATACAATTACTCCAATTCAACAATTACCATTAAATACTGCCTGAATGAAAACTCCCTTACCCTTATGTGGGAGGGATCGGAAAAGGGAACAAGGGCCTTTCCATTCAGGCATTAAAAAAATATTTTTGCATGGAAACTACGGTTAAATTAATAATATTTTCGTTCATCTGTCAATTAATCACAATAATTTTATATGCATTTGTCAATATTTAGCAAGCTGAAACAGAGGAAATTTTAACTTTTCCGGCAATATCCATCAAGATTTAACAATTAAAAATACAATATATGCTCCATAGGAGCTGAGCAGAAACATGCCATGACGCCTGCTTATTTTGTAACTCACTCTCATCATCAGCCATGGAAGAAAACTGATGAAGATCATTACCAGATAATCATAAATCAAACCGCTTTGAATAAATCCTCCGGGAATAAAGATAGGTTTTACAACAGACGCAACACCTATAACACATAGGATATTAAAGACGTTGCTTCCTACCAGATTTCCAAGACTGATATCCATTTCTTTTTTCCACGCAGCCACAATAGAGGTGGCCAACTCCGGTAAAGATGTACCAAAAGCCACTATGGTCAAACCAATAAATTTCTCACCGACACCCAAAACAGTCATGAGTTTTATGGCAGAGTCAATCATCATCTCGGCGCCGACAACTACCCCGGCAATACCGAGTAAAACCTGTCCTGTTTGCCAAAGGCGTGAATCGGACTTTTTAGGGTCAATTTTTTGCCTGGAAATGTTGGCCTTGCCCATCAGTTTTTTAAACTCACGACGAGCCACATAGTAATTCAAAAAAGTGTACGATAAAATTCCTGCAAGCAGCGTGGCGCCTTCCAAACGACCGATAACGGAATTATAGGAAATCACCAGAAGATATAAGGACACTCCCAGCATGATAGGGATATCTCTTCTGATAACCGACGGCTGCCCATGGATGGGCAGGAACAAGGCGGAAAGTCCCAGCACCAAAGCTATATTGCAAATGTTGCTTCCGATGACGTTGCCTATCGCAATCATGCTTTTTCCTTTCAAGGAAGAAACAACACTAACAAAAATTTCAGGAGTAGAAGTGCCGAACGCCACAACCGTAAGGCCGATCACCATGGATGGCATTCCCAAACTTCGAGCCAAACCCGAGGCTCCTTTTACCAAAAACTCCGCGCCATAATAGATGATGATCAAGCCCATGATAAAAAGGGCGAGGCTAAGTGTCAAAGTTTTCCTTTCTTTTTGCGGTAAAACCTATGCGATTCCGATAAATTCGAAGTTCATTTTGGACTGGAATTTTTCAATACGTTTGAAAATTTCTTTGAGCATTGACTGTTCCACATGGGTAAGTCTTTTGGGATTGATAAAATTATCGGGCCCGCCTTCATTTTCGGCAGCGGAAACCACCTGCCGCGAAAACCGAAGCTGCATTAAATAGCTGTAAGCTTTTTCCAGTTCATCGTATTCTTCCTTAGTAAGCGCTTTTTTCAAATAAAGCTCATGAAGCCGGTCAAAAGTGTTGGTAGCTGCCACCTGGTATTTTAAGGCATATATCCGGGCAAAATCAACTATCGGCATCATGGCTCCCTTAATGTCAAAAGAGTCTTGGTGTTTCCCCTTGGATTCAACCACGAAATTTCTGAAAAAACCTAATGGTGGTTTAAAATGAAGCGCGTTTTCGGTCATATGTCTCAAAAAACCGGACCAGTTTGCAATGGCGCTATTGAGGTGTTCCCGTAAATTATGGATAAAATATTTTTCACCATACCCGCAGCGAAAATCAAAAAAAATACTGGCCTTAAGCAAATCTTCACCCTCGACTTTGTAAATCCATTCTGAAAAATAATTTTTCCATACACTAAAAGGCTGACACCAATCGGGATTTTTTGCCATAATACCGCCCTCACAGAATTTGTAACCTGCCTGGTCCAGCATGTTGCATACTTTTTCTCCCAAGCGCAAAAAATAGTCTTTTACTTCAGGGAGATCATTTTCATGGACATCCTCAAAAATTACGGCATTGTCTTGGTCTGTTTTCAGAGTTTGTTCATTGCGGCCTTCACTTCCCATAATCATAAAAGCAAAGGGTTTGGGGGGGGTGCCCATTTCCTGCAGAGCAAAAGCCATCACTTTTTTTAAAATAGCTTCGGAGACCGTGGTGATCATACGGTTGATATTTCGAGCCGTTACATTGCTGTTAATCAAACTTTTTACCAATGCAGGCATCCGTTTGTGTTTATCGGCGATGTCATTGAAAGATTCCCCTTTGGAAATTTCACGAAGCAAAAATAGTGGGGATTGCCCCTGGGATGATACCAGTTCACGATTAGAGACGATACCCACCAGGCGGTCCTGACTATTAGTAACAGGGAGATGCTTTATATCACACTCCATCATTTTCATTAATGCTTCAAAAACAATGGCATGGTCTTTAATGGTGATCAAAGGGCTTGCCATGATTTTCACGGCAAGACTGTTATAATCAATACCATTGGCTATAACTTTATGGGCCAAATCACTGGTGGTGATAATACCGGCCTGAAAGCTTGCCGATGCCGGCATGATCAGATAACTGGCATTTTCCTTGCTCATTTTTTGCGCCACTTGCCGTATGGTCATATCAGGGCTGCCTATGACAGGGTTGGCATCGTAAACATGCCGCACGGGCTGATTGAAATACTGCTGGGTTTCCTGCACCGGGGCTGAAGCACGCGCAACAATCGATGCATAGGTTCTATCCAGCATTCTTTTACCGAACATATCAGTAAAATATTCGGTAAATTCTTCATACTGGTGGGCCAGTTTTTGAAATTCTTTTTTGGGAAGAAGATAAAAATAAGAATCTTCCAACACATGGAGCGTTCTGATGGGAATGCCATCGTTTAAAAGGATGGATATCCCGCCATAAATATCTCCCTCGTCGAGTATGGCCCGTAAAGTTTGCTTGCCCTCTTCTTCGAAATACCTCTCTGCCAGGCCTTTCTGGAGAATATACAAATGCCCCAAACGGGAACGCCCTTGTACCTGAAGAATGGTCCCTTTGGGATAATAAACCATGGATAAAGTTTTGGAGGCCCTTTCGATGCTTTCTTCAGGAAGAAAAGAAAAAGGCACGATATTGGACAGAAACGCTTTAGCCTGACCAGATTCAATAAGGCTTTTCAATGCCGGATCAAAGACATGTTTACTAAAATTTTCCACGAAATATTCGTAAAAGTTTTTAGAGCCTTCGCACAGGTCGAAAAATATCTCTTTGGGTACCATGTAAAATTCCGAGTCTTGGTCCACAAAAACAGTCCTGACAGAAATCCCACCGTTCATTAAGAGTGAAATACCTCCGAATACCTCACCGGGTCTTATGTGCCCCTTTAGCTTGCGCTGCGCTTCTTCTTCGTAAATAGACATCTGTCCCTTTTTGACGATGTAAATATGGTCTATTTTTGTCTCGCCTTGCACGGCCAGACATTTTTCCTGGGAACAAACCTTAAGCTCGGCATTTTTGACAATCTTTTCTAATTCCTCTTCGGGTAAAAAAGAAAAATGCGGCATTTTGGATATGAACGTTTTGGCTTCCAGGCTCATGGAAAATCCTTTCAAAATTTCGATTGGGATTAATGGCATTCAATGCTTGTTTTAATTATGATTGTAAGGTAAAAATGTGACAAGATCAAATTTGTTTTAAAAAAACGTAACGGTACTTAAATTTTAAAGATATCGCAATCATGTTATGGGAGGCCAAAATGCCGGTGTTTGATTTTCAATGTTCGTCATGTGGATCAATTTTTGAGTCGCTTGTAAAGATAAAGTCAACATGAAAAAAAGCCTATTTTCCGGTATCCAATATAATTTAAAGGGACTAAAGCTTGGGCTGAAAACACCACAACTTCTGTTTCTGGGACTTATCCGCTTTATGTTGATAGGCCTTTTGGTAATTGTTTCCGCAATTTTGGTATGGTGGTCTTACCAGGATATTTTTTCAATGATCTGGAACAGACCCGACAGCCGATGGATTGTCTGGCTCTGGTATTGTTCGTCCTGGCTTGTGGGATTAATGCTGTTTTTCATGACGGCAATGGTATCATATCTTGTGGGTCAGATTGCATTTGGTATATGGATCATGGACATGATGGCGCAAGTTACGGAGCGTATTATAACAGGCAATTCCACTCAACCTGCGCATTCTTCTTTTTTTCTCCAGTTATTTCATCTGATCAAACAGGAAACTCCCCGAGCCATATTTCCGATTGCGTTGACCACACTTGTGATGCTTGTCGGATGGATGACACCACTTGGGCCGATTTTAACCGTTTTACTACCGCTGGTTACCGCCTTTTTTCTGGCCTGGGATAATACGGATCTCATTCCGGCAAGGCAGTTGATTCCATTTAAAGAGCGGTTTGAATTTCTTAAAAGTAACCTCTTATTTCACATCGGTTTTGGTCTTTTGTTTCTAATTCCTATAGCCAACGTGCTTTTTCTTTCATTCGCACCTGTCGGAGGGGCTCTTTATTATATCGATTTAAAAAAAACATAATCCATGCGATTTTTTCAACAACTATCCGTATTTCTGCAAAAGCCGTAAACCAGCAGTGAGATGCACCGGCCTGCATTCAAAAGTCAATGTACCCCATTTTGAGGATAACGGATTTTTTTCAAGATACCGCACCTGCGGTGCCCTTGAGGTTTTGGGCGGCAAATTCCCAATTGATCAGCTTATCAATAAGCGCATTAACGTAGTCAGCGCGTCTGTTTTGATAGTCCAGGTAATATGCATGCTCCCAAACATCTATGGTCAAAAGCGGTCTTAACCCCCGGGTCATTGGATTGTCTGCATCCCCTGTTTGCATCACATCTATGTTTTCACCATCATAGGTAAGCCATGCCCATCCGCTTCCAAATTGTGTAATCGCCGCATCTGCCAATTCTTTTTTGCAAGCACCCAAACCTCCAAAGGAGTTTTCAATCATTTTTTTAAGTTCGACGGGAGGTTCTCCTCCACCATCCGGTTTCAAGCTATTCCAGTAAAAGGTGTGATTCCATGTTTGAGCGGCGTTATTAAAAATCGCAACCCTTTCCGGTTTGTCGGCGGTTTCTGTGATAATTTTTTCCAGGGGCATTTTGGCAAATGCCGTCCCCGATATGAGCTTGTTGAGATTGTCAACATATCCTTGGTGGTGCTTTCCATAATGGAAACCGATCGTGTTTGATGAAATAACTTGCTCCAGGGCGGTTTCAGGATATGGAAGTGCCGGTAATTGAAATTTTTGATTTTTCGGTGAACAGGAAATTCCACCAAAGGCGAAAAAAGCGGCGGCCCCTGTTGCCGCCACTAAAAATTCCCGCCGTGAAAAGCCGTCAATTGCCTTTTTGCTGTTTTCAATCTTCATGTTTCCTCCTATCGTGGTATCCTCACTAAGTTTATAAAACCGGTTCCTTTAATTTTTCCCGGAATGTTCCCCTTTTGTCAATGATAAAAAACTACCCTTATATCATTCCCTAATTTTTTTTATGAAATTTATTCAGATTTTTATTGCACCTTTAACCTATAAGTTATATATAGTTTCACTTGTAGGATATCTTGCCTCCGAGAACATGCCTCGGCGGCGGAACTGAACCCGCTCAGTTCTTTATCCTGAAGACCGATGGATGTCTTTTAACCTTAACTCACTAAATTTCGGAGGATTTACATGACAGAAGTTACTTTGAAAGAAATTTACCCCGTGCCTGAAAATTTCAGAAAAACTGCTCACATCAAAAGTTACGACGAATACCAGAAGATGTGGCGGGAATCGTTGGATAACCCTGATGCTTTTTGGGGTAAAGTTGCCGAAGAATATGTAACATGGTTCAAAAAATGGGACAAAGTTGTAGATTCCAACTACGGTAAATCTGCCGACGATCTTTATGTCAAATGGTTTACCAACGCCAAACTCAATATTTCTTACAACTGCCTTGACAGACATCTTGAAAAAAGAGGAGATCAGGTAGCCCTTATATTTGAGGCTAATGATACTGAGGAAAGCAAGAAGTTTACCTATAAGCAGTTGCACGAAGAAGTTTGTAAGTTTGCCAATGTTTTAAAAAAACATGACGTTAAAAAAGGTGACAGAGTTAGTTTCTACCTTCCGATGATTCCCGAACTGGCCATCGGTATTCTGGCATGCTCGAGAATCGGTGCGATCCATTCTGTGGTATTCGGTGGTTTTTCCGCTGACGCGCTTGCCAGCAGAATTCAGGACTGCGAAACCAAGCTGCTTGTTTCCTGCGATGGTACTTTCAGAGGTGCAAAAGCCATTCCGCAAAAAGCCAACGCCGACAAAGCACTCAAAGATTGCCCGACTGTCAAGACCCACTTGGTCGTTGAGAGGGTTGGAGATAAAATCAAATGTGATTGGAACGATGCAATCGACAAATGGTACCATGACGAAGTTGCCACGGTAGATGCCAATTGTCCTCCCGAAG
>Ga0105096_10000909_pt1 | contig 11432 bp, 12 predicted proteins | sample PPLLak3cmMay2015_FD_87036 | JGI IMG/M metagenome (GOLD analysis project Ga0105096, IMG submission 87036) | Freshwater sediment microbial communities from Prairie Pothole Lake near Jamestown, North Dakota, USA - PPLs Lake P7 Core (1) Depth... | ecosystem: Environmental > Aquatic > Freshwater >... | reverse complement strand
CAGCACGTCCGGCAGGCGTTGTGGGCGCGGCGGCTTGACGATCTCGGTCCAGTCCCACGGCCGCTTGAGGACATAGCGGTAGACGAGCAGGAGTGTCGCGATGGTCGCGCCCGCCCGGCGATCGGGCGGCTGGGAAAGTATCGGTGGTCAGTTCACCTGCCGCGGTAGCGGCTTCGTCCAACATGCGGCCCAACCTCCTTTTAATCCGAGAGGGCCACCACGCTGACGCGGGCAGTGCCGTCCATGGCCAGTTTCCGCGCGGCCGCGCGGGAGAGATCGATGATCCTACCCTTCTTATAAGGTCCCCGGTCATTTATCGTCACTTTGACCGCCTTGCCGTTGGACAGATTCGTGACCTTGACCCGGCTTCCGAAAGGCAAGCTGGGGTGGGCCGCGGTGAGGGCATGCTGGTTAAAGGTCTGACCACTGGCAGTCTTGTTGCCGTGGAATCCGGGGCCGTACCAGGATGCCACGCCGATCTGACGGTGATCGCCCACCGTGGAGCAGCCGCTGGAAATCGCCGCAATGAGCAAGGCGATCGGCGGAAATCTGGCGGCCCAAGATCGGGTAATCCAAGCCTTGACGCGGGAGGCGCGGCCTTTGTTCAAGAGTCAGACTCGCTGATTTGTCAGTATATTTGGCCTAAGCCCCAAGCCATTTTTCGGCGCCAATTCCCGGGACGCAGGAGAAGTCGCGTGGGTTCTTCGCACCAGCGTCATGCCAAGGCGCGGGCCTGAGCCACGTCGCGAAGATCACTGAGGCCCATCGGCGTCCCAGCACCTTCCATGGCATTGCGAATATCGGTGTTGCGCTCCTCACGTAGCGCTAATCAACCGGTGATTTCAGGTTAAGCCAAAATAAGTCTAATACTCAACCCCTGTCCATGACCTACCCCCAGGAGGCCGTGGCCGGCGAGATCGACGAACTCCCGCCAGGGACAAGGCACCCGCCAACCGAGATTCTTGGATTCCTCGCCTGCCAGGGCATAATGGGGGCCATCGACCCGTTGGAGGAACCCCATGGAAATCTCAACCGCCGTTATCCTGATGATAGTCGTGCTGGCGATCTTCTATCTCGTTGCCATCTACAACCGGCTGGTGGCGCTGCGGAATCGTTTTCGCAACGCCTTCGCCCAAATCGAGGTGCAGCTCAAGCGCCGCCATGATCTGATCCCGAATCTGGTGGAGATCGCCAGGCGATACCTGGCGCACGAGCGCGAGACATTGGAGGCAGTGGTCACGGCGCGGCAGGGGGCGGTGGCGGGGCTGTCACGGGCGGCGGCGAATCCAGCGGACGCGGCGGCCATCACTGGGCTCGGCCAGGCGGAGGGGGCATTGACAGGGGCACTCGGGCGCCTGAACCTGGTCGTGGAGGCCTATCCGGACCTCAAGGCGGACGCCAACATGCGGCAGTTACACGAGGAGCTGGCGAGCACGGAGAATAAGGTGGCCTTCGCCCGGCAGTCCTTTAACGATCAGGTGATGGCCTACAACACTTATCGCCAGTCCTTCCCGCAACACCTGGTGGCCGGCCTCTTTGGCCACGGCGAGGACGCGCGCTGGCTGGAGTTCGCCGATAGCGCCGCCATTCAGCAGGCGCCCAAGGTCACCTTCTAGCCCCCCGGCCATGGACTTTTTTGGCGCCCAGGACGCGGCCCGGCGGCGAACGGCGGGGCTGGTGGTGCTCTTCGCCCTGGCGGCCGCCGGCCTAGTGACCGTCACCAGCCTGTTACTAACCTTGGTGCTGGGCCTATCCGGGACAGGACCGGCCGCCGACCTGGAGGGAAATCTGACGGCCTTCGACTGGTTGGCCTTTGGGGCGATCGCGGCAGTGGTGGCCCTGGTCGTCGTCGCCGGCAGCCTTTACAAAATCCTCGTCTTGTCCCGTGGTGGCGGCGCGGTGGCGGAAGCCCTGGGGGGTCGCCTCATCGCCCCGGACACGGAGGACCCCGACTCGCGCCGGGTGCTGAACCTGGTGGAGGAGATAGCCATCGCCTCGGGGACCGTGGTGCCGAGTGTCTATCTGCTGGAGGAAGAGGCCGGCATCAACGCCTTCGCCGCAGGCCTGACCCCAGCCAACGCCGTCATCGGCTTGACTCAGGGCGCGGTGGCGGGTCTGTCGCGAGATCAGCTCCAGGGGGTCATTGCCCATGAATTCAGTCACATCCTCAATGGCGACATGCGGCTCAACATCCGCCTCGCAGGGTTGTTGCACGGAATTCTGCTCATTGGCCTGATCGGCCGAGGACTTGTTCAGGCTGGGGGACGGGGTGGGGGGCGGCGCGGACGCGACAGAGCGGGATTGATGGTAGTGGGTCTGGGTCTCATGGCCACCGGCTTTACCGGGACCCTCTTCGCCAATCTCATCAAGGCCTCGGTAAGCCGGCAGCGCGAGTTTTTGGCGGATGCCTCCGCCGTGCAGTTCACCCGCAATCCCCAAGGGATCGCCGGGGCACTGAAACGCATCGGGGCGGTGAGCACCCATGGCCTGCTTAGCCATCCGCGGGCCCCGGAGATGAGTCATGCCTATTTTGCGCAGGGGATCCGCTCCCTCCTCGGGCGCCTGTCCGCCACCCATCCACCGCTGGAAACGCGCATCCGTCGCCTCGAACCGAGCTGGAAGGGGCGCTTCGAGGAGGCCCTGGAGGCAGGAAAGCCGGTGGCGGAAGACCAAGCCCCAGCAGTGGCCTCGGGTCTGGCCAGTTCCGCCGGGGACTTGGCTGCTGGCACGGCCAGCGACCTGGTCCAGGCCACCCAGGCGGCCATCGACCAGATCGGCCGGCCCGACGAGGCCCATCTGCGTTACGCCCACTCCCTGATTGGCGACTTGCCCGCCGCCTTGCGCTGGGCCGCCCGCGAGCCCTATGGCGCCCAGACCCTGGTCTTCGCCCTGCTGCTGGACCCGGACACCGCCATCCGCCAGCGCCAGCTCGCCCTGCTGGAGACCGGCATCGACGCCGGCCTGGGCGCGGAGACATCGCTTCTCTTTCCCGCCGTCCTGGCCACGCGGCGCGAGCAGCGCTTGCCCCTGCTGGACCTCTCCCTGCCGGCCCTGCGCCAGCTTTCCGTGCCCCAGCTTCAGGGCTTCAAGGCAGCCATGGAGGCCCTGATCGGCGCCGATGGGCGGGTGCGGCTGTTCGAGTGGTGCCTGTCGCGCATCCTGATCTCCGGACTGGATCCGGATTTTGGCAATAGCCAGCGAGGGGTGACAGGACAAAGTGATTGCGCCGACCTCGCCGCGGAATGCACCCTGGTCCTGTCCTTGCTGGCCCGGATTCAGGACGATGGGGATGCCGCCCGGATGGCCTTCACCGCCGCCAGCAAGTTCATCAGCATGGCCACACCCCGACCCATGGAGGGGGGACTCATAGATCACCACGCCCTCGACCAGGCGCTGGAGCGATTGGTCGGGCTCAAGCCCCAGGCCAAGCACCAATTGCTGCAAGCCTGCGCGGCCGCCATTCTGGCGGATGACAAGGTCACCCCAGCGGAACTGGAGGTGGTACGCGCCATCGGGGCTGTTCTCGACTGCCCCATACCGCCCCTTCGGATCCAGGGTCGTCTGGGACCCTGATCGCCGAAGGCGGTGGCTAACGGGGGATGGCAGCGCGCCAGCGGGGCCTGGTCATGGGGACGCGGGTCGCGTTTGCACCTGACGAACTGGTAGCTCATGGCGACAGGACCTGGCAACCTGGGTAAAGGCTGGTTTCGATGCCCAGAACCAGGCCACCCCGGTTGCCTTCGCGCTAGTCCCGAGGACCAGGGGCGAGTCGCGCATGGGAGCCATCGCACAAGGGCGGTGTGGCGGTTTGCTTGCATTGGCAAAGATAGTAGGTGCCGTCCTCGGTGGGCGTGAAGGGCATGGGGTCTATGCCCTGATGGGAGCCATCGCAGTAGGGTTGGTTGGCGGAGAGGCCGCAGGCGCACCAGTAGATGGTCTGGCCGCCCTTGAGTTCGACGGCAGCGGGTTCAGTGGCGGCTATTATGGGCTTGGTCATGGCATTTGCCTCGTGGGTGGTCAGTCGTAAAGGAGGTAGGGGGCGCGCTCCTCGCGCCAGGCCGCCTCGTCGGCGGTGAGCCGGGCATCAAGGTCGGCGGGGACGGCCTGGGGATCATCGACCCAGTCGCGCAGCAGGGTCCCGCCGGCGAGGAGGTCGATGGCCAGGCGTTCGGTCTCGTATTCGTAGGGGAAGTCGCGCCATATGGGGTAGTCCGGATACTCCAGGCGCAGGGCCTTGAGGAAGAGGGCCGCCAACCGGTAGGGCCGGAAACGGCCGTGATCGTAGCTCGCCAGGTCGGTGTGGATCTGGAGACCCGAGCAGAGACGACCCGCGTGTTTGTGGAAGCAGGGCTCGAAGTGGCAGGGGCGCAGCAAGGCGCCCTCCAGCCAGTCCGGTCGCAAGGCCGCCATGCGGGCAAGCAGCCGGGGGCTGTCGATATCCGGGGCCCCCACTACTTCCAGCGCGACTGTGGTCCCCCGGCCTTCCGACAGGGTGGTGCCCTCGAAGAGGACCGTGCCGGGGAAGCAGCGGGCCATGTTGAGGCTGGCGGCGTTGGGGCTGGGGTTGATCCAGGGCATCTGGTGCAGGGGCCAACCGTAACCTGGACCTTCATCGATACGGTAGCCGGCCATGGTCAGCACCTCCAGGTCGAGTTCCAGGCCAAGCCAAGCCACCAGCCAGCGCGCCAGTTCGCCAAAGGTAAGGCCGTGGCGCATGATGAGTGGGGCGGCGCCGACGAAGCTCTCCCAACCCGCCTCCAGGAGGGTCCCCTCGATGGGCCGGCCGGCGGGGTTGGGGCGGTCCAGCACCCAGACCGTCTTCCCCACCTGGGCGCAGGCCTCGAGCATATAGGCCAGGGTGGTGACATAGGTGTAGATGCGGGTGCCGATGTCCTGGAGATCCACCAGGAGGACGTCGAAGGTCTCCAGCATGGCGGTTGTCGGACGGCGGACCTGGCCATAGAGGCTGAAGACGGGAATGCCATGGACCGGATCCCGATAGTCCTGGGTCTCGACCATGTTGTCCTGCTTGTCGCCGCGCATGCCGTGTTGGGGGCCAAAGGCAGAGGCGAGGTCAAGCCCAGGGGTCGCCATCAGGGCATCCAGGCTGTGCCGGCCCTCGGCCGTTACAGACGCTGGATGCCCGAGCAGGGCCAGTCGCCGGCCGCGCAAGGCGTCCAGGCGGGGGCTGGCGAGGAGGACAGTGATGCCGGGCTGCATGGAAGGCGAGGTTCCTTATCGAATGGGGTGGCGATCAGGCGGAGATCACCGCCGAAAAATCGCAAATGGGATCATACGCCAATGACCTGCCCCAGGGATAAGGCAGGGTGGCGATGGCGGGTGACAAGGTGGAAGACATGAACCTGACCTCGTCGGCTTGGATCGCGGAAGAAGGGCACCACATCATTGAGGCAAGAGATTCCAGCAAGCCGCCCTCCCCGTCAAGCCCCGCCACCCTCGTCGCGGCGACTGACGATAATCAAGGTCTAGCGATTCAGGCATTCTGTACTATGATATTCGAGCTATCTTCTCGTCCCGGCGGCTAGGTGCTTCTGCATTTACCGACCTATCCCGCCCCGCCGCGCCTAGCCCAGATCCCCCTGATCAACCCTTCCCGTTCGATCACGCACCCCAAAATGCCATGACAGAGTACGCCCTCATCCTGGTCGGCACCGTGCTGGTCAACAACTTCGTCCTGGTCAAGTTTCTCGGCCTCTGCCCCTTCATGGGCGTATCGAAAAAGCTGGAGACGGCCATTGGCATGGGCCTGGCGACGACCTTCGTCCTCACCCTGTCCGCCGTTTCCACCTGGCTGGTCAACCAGTATCTGCTGGTGCCCCTGGGCATCGATTACCTGCGGACCATCGCCTTCATCCTGGTCATCGCCGTGGTGGTCCAGTTCACGGAGACGGTGATGCACAAGACCAGCCCAGTGCTCTATCAGGTGCTGGGCATCTTCCTGCCCCTCATCACCACTAACTGCGCCGTGCTGGGCGTGGCCCTGCTCAACCTCCAGGCCGAGCATGGCTTCGTGGAGGCCACCCTCTCCGGTTTTGGCGCCGCCATCGGCTTTTCCCTGGTGCTGATCCTTTTCGCCGCCATCCGCGAGCGGGTGGAGGTGGCGGACGTGCCGGAGCCCTTCCGTGGCAGTGCCATCGCGCTGGTCACGGCGGGCATCATGTCCCTGGCCTTCATGGGCTTCGCCGGCCTGGTGTCCGCCTGAGCCAGGGCTACTTCGGGCATTGCCGCCATGCTGACCGCCATCCTCGCCATCGCCATCCTCGCCGCCCTTTTCGGGCTGCTGCTGGGTTATGCGGCGATCCGCTTTCGGGTCGAGGGGGATCCCATCGCCGAAAAGATCGACGCCCTGCTGCCCCAGACCCAGTGCGGCCAGTGTGGCTACCCCGGCTGCAAGCCCTACGCCGAGGCCGTGGCCAAGGGCGCGGCGCCGATTAACAAGTGCGTGCCCGGCGGTACGACGACGGTCATCGCCCTGGCGGACCTCCTTGGCCGTGACCCCTTACCCCTGGAAGGCGCCGCCGAGGAAAAACCCAAGGCCATCGCCGTCATCGACGAGACGGAGTGCATTGGCTGCACCCTCTGCCTCCAGGCCTGCCCGGTGGACGCTATCCTGGGCGCGGCCAAGCAGATGCATACCATCATCGCCAGCGAATGCACCGGCTGCGAACTCTGCCTCAAGCCTTGTCCAGTGGAATGTATCCACATGGTCCCCATCCCCACCGGGACGGGTAATTGGATGTGGCCCTATCCAGCGCGCCAGCCCGATCGGGCCGCCACCTGACGCAAGGGAGGCCCTAGCTTGGACTCAGCCATGCACCCATCCCGGCTCCGCGCCCAACAGCGCCCCCTCTGGACCTTCCACGGCGGCCTGCACCTGCCTGACGAGAAGGACCTGTCGAACGGCATGCCTCTGACAGCCGCGGCCCTGTCACCCCGGCTGGTCATTCCGTTGCAACAACACATCGGCACCCCGGCCAAGGCGGTGGTCGCCGTGGGCGATCGGGTCCTCAAGGGCCAGTTGATCGGCGAGGCCCAGGGCGCCGTGAGCGCCCCTGTCCATGCCTCCAGCTCGGGTACCGTCCTCGCCATCAGGTCCCACCCGGTCCCCCATGCCTCGGGCCTGAACGCCCCCTGCATCCTCATCGAGACGGACGGCGAAGAACGCTGGGCCGAGCTGCCGCCGCCCCTGGGACCCAGGCCAGACCCGGCGGCCCTGCGCGAGCGCATCCGCTGGGCGGGCATCGTCGGCCTGGGCGGCGCCGCCTTTCCCAGCAGCGTCAAGCTGAACCCGGGACCAGGCCAGCGCATCCGGACCCTGATCATCAATGGCGCCGAGTGCGAGCCCTATATTAGTTGCGACGACCGCCTGATGCGGGATAGACCCGGCCGTATCCTGCAGGGTGTCCGCCTGCTGCGGGACCTGCTGGGGGTCGAGGAATGCCTCATCGGCATCGAGGACAACAAAGCCGCCGCCATCACGGCCTTGCGCCAGTCACTGGCGGAGGGGGGCGACGCGGCCGGCATCGAGGTCATCGCCATCCCCACCCTCTATCCGTCGGGGGGGGAAAAGCAGCTCATTCGCGTCCTCACCGGCCTGGAGGTGCCCAGCCGGGGCATCCCGGCCCAGATCGGCGTCCTGTGCCAGAACATCGCCACCGCCGCCGCCATCGCCGACGCGGCCATCGATGGCAAGCCCCTCATCTCGCGGGTCGTCACCCTGACCGGGCGCGGCCTGGGTCGGCCCTGTAACCTGGAGGTTCCCCTCGGCACGCCATTTCGGGATCTCCTTGACCAAGCTGGCGGCCTGACTTCCAGGCTGGAGCGGCTGCTGATCGGCGGTCCCATGATGGGCTTCGCCTGCGATGACCTGGACATGCCGGTGACCAAGGCCGTCAACTGCATCCTGGCCCTGACCCAGTCCGAGGCCCCGGACCCAGGACCAGCCCTGGCCTGCATCCGCTGCGGCGCCTGCGCCGAGGTCTGCCCCGTCAGCCTGCTGCCCCAGCAGATGTATTGGCACGCCCGTGCCCGGGACCTGGACAAGGTCCGGGACTACAATCTCTTCGATTGCATCGAGTGTGGCTGCTGCGCCCTGGTCTGCCCCTCCCATATCCCCCTGGTCCAGTATTACCGCTACGCCAAGACCGAATGTCTGGCGCGAGACCAGGAGAAACGCCAGGCTGAACAGGCGCGCCTGCGCCACGAGGCCCGGGAAGCCCGGCTTGAGCGGCTGGAGCAGGAGCGCAAGGCCAACTTGCGCAAGAAGAAGGACGAACTGGCGAACAGGCCGGCGAGCGCGCGGGAAACCACCAAGCTGGCGGCGACGTCACCGGACGACACCGCCGAGGACCCGAAAAAGGCCGCCATCGCCGCCGCCCTCAAGCGCGCGGCGGAGAAAAAGGCCGCCCTGGCCAGTCAGGGCCTGGCGCCAAAAAACACCGACAACCTGGCGCCGGCCCAGCAGCGCCAGGTGGAGGCCGCCGAGGCGCGCCGTCGCGAGCTGAATGCGGCGGAAGACGCGGCGCGGCCGCAGGAATAAGTCATGATGCGGCCCGCCATCGTCTCCTCCCCCTTCGCCGGGCGCCTCAATCGCACCGACCAGCTTATGCTCCAGGTCATCCTGGCCCTGATTCCTGGCACCCTGGCCATGGTCTGGTACTTCGGCTGGGGCGTCCTCATCAATATGGCCCTGGCCAGCGTCTTCGCCCTGGCCAGCGAGGCCCTGGTGATGTGGTTGCGCGGCCGGCCCGCGCTGCCCGCCCTCGGCGACTTCAGCGCCCTGGTCACGGCCCTGCTCTTCGCCATCGCCGTTCCGCCGACCCTACCCTGGTGGCTGACCCTGATCGGCATCGCCTTCGCCATCATCATCGTCAAGCAACTGTATGGGGGGCTCGGCTACAACCCCTTCAATCCGGCCATGGCGGGCTATGTCTTCCTGCTTATCTCCTACCCCCTGGCGATGACGACCTGGCTGGCGCCCGACATCCCGGAACTGCTCGCCGCGCGGGATCTGGCCACCCTCTCCTTCCTGGATTCGGCCCGGCTCATCTTCACCGGCGCACTGCCGCCGAACCTGTCCTGGGACGCGGTGAGCGCCGCCACGCCCTTGGACGAAATGTTCACCAAGCTGGACCAAAACGCCACTATCCCCGAGATTCTCGCCAGCCCCGTGTGGGGAGACTTTGGCGGACGCGGCTGGGAATGGGTCGGCAACTGGTTTCTCCTAGGCGGCATCTTCCTGCTCTGGCGCCGCGTCATCACCTGGCACATCCCCATGGCCGTGATGGCCGGCCTGCTCCTCCCGGCGGGGCTCTTCTGGCTACTGGACCCCCAAGCCTTCCCCTTCCCGGCCTTTCACCTCTTCGCCGGCGGCACCATCCTGGGGGCCTTCTTCATTGCCACCGACCCGGTCACCGCCTGCACCACCCCCAGAGGCCAGCTTATCTATGGCGCCGCCATTGGTCTCATCACCCTGATGATCCGCCACTGGGGTGGCTATCCGGACGCCGTGGCTTTCGCCGTCTTGCTCATGAACATCGCCGCCCCCACCATCGACCACTACACTCAGCCCCGCGTATTTGGGCATGGCCGGAGGGAAAAGACATGATCAAAAAGCCCATCCTCGTCGCCGGCGGCATCCTCGGCGCCTTCGCCATCGCCGGCGTCGGCCTGGTAGTCCTCACCCATTTCCTGACCGACGAGCGCGTTGCCGCCAATCAGCGCGAGGCCATGCTGGTCAAATTCCGCGCCATCCTGCCGACCGAGCCAGGGAATGGTGCACCCCTCATGGACAACGACCCCCTGCTGGACCGCATCCAGGTCAGCGCCCCGGACCTGCTCGGCGCCCCCACCACGGACGTCTACCGCGTACGCCAGCACGGCAAGCCGGTGGCGGTCATCCTCACCCCCATTGTCCCCGACGGCTACGCCGGCCCCATCCGGCTGCTGGTGGCCGTCAAGACCGACGGCACCCTGGGCGGGGTGCGCGTCCTCGACCACCATGAGACCCCGGGTCTGGGGGACAAGATCGAGGAACGTAAGAGCGACTGGATCAAGGAGCAGTTCGATGGCAAGGGCCTGGGTCGGCCGGCGGAAGAGCGTTGGCTGGTGAAACGCGATGGTGGTGATTTTGATCATTTCACTGGTGCCACTATCACCCCGCGATCCATCGTCAAGGCAGTAAAAAACACCCTCAAGTTCGTAACCCGCGAGGGTTCCGCCCTCTATGCACAGCCCCACGCGGTGGCCCCGGACCCAGCTTCAAAGGAGGCCACCTGATATGGCCAGCCCCTCCTATAGCGCCATCGTCGGCGACGGCCTCTGGCGCCAGAACCAGGCCCTGGTCGCCCTCCTCGGCCTCTGCCCCCTGCTGGCCACAACCACCTCGGCCACCAATGGACTCGGCATGGGGCTCGCCACCACCGCCGTGCTGATCATGTCCAATGTGGCCATCTCGCTGATTCGCAATCTGATGCGCCCCGAGGTCCGTCTGCCGGTCTTCGTGCTGGTGATCGCCTCCTTCGTCACCGCCGTCGAACTGGTCATGCAGGCTTATTTCTATGACCTCTACGTTGTTCTGGGGATCTTCATCCCTCTTATCGTCACCAACTGTGTCATCATCGGCCGCGCCGAGGCGTTCGCCTCCCGCAACCGCGCGGATCGCGCCTTGGTGGACGGCCTCTCCATGGGCCTCGGCTTCACCCTGGTCCTCACGACCCTGGGCGCCATCCGTGAATTCCTCGGCCAGGGCACCCTCTTCCACCAGGCCGACCTCCTCTTCGGCGAAGGCGCTCGGCTCTTCGAACTCTCCCTGGGCGAAGGTTTTCAAGGTGCCCTGCTCGCCATCCTCCCACCTGGTGCCTTCATCGCCCTCGGCCTTCTGATCGCACTCAAGAACCTCCTCGACAAGGCCTTGGCGCGGCGGGAGGCTACGGCAAGGGTTTCTGGCGCTTCAACACCTGGCGATGGGCATCCCGCGGGCAAGGTTCCGGATCACCCGGTGCCTGCTATAACCTAGCGGTACTGCCCTTGCGTCGAAATAGATGCCATATGTTCCATCCCAGCCACCAGGGCAGGCACTGCATAATCCGCGGACTCGCCTATCCGATCTCGCCGCATCGCCATACAAAGCCCTGCGCTGATATTTCCCCCTCTGCCACGCAACCCTGAGCGGCCTGGATACCATCTCTCCCGACCCTGCAGCCGTTAACATATCCCTGAAATTCCATAAAGGGGGCGCCGACCTGGTGTCGATCCATCCCCCGATCGCCAGCAGAGACCGCAACGATGAACTACACCCTCATCCTTGAAGAGTTGGGCAAGGCCAGTCTGTTCGAGCTCTATCGCTTGAATGCGGCCATCGGCAACCAGCTCGATGACCCGACGCGCATCGCCGCGGTCAAGCGGGCCCT
>Ga0105096_10000908_pt1 | contig 11434 bp, 8 predicted proteins | sample PPLLak3cmMay2015_FD_87036 | JGI IMG/M metagenome (GOLD analysis project Ga0105096, IMG submission 87036) | Freshwater sediment microbial communities from Prairie Pothole Lake near Jamestown, North Dakota, USA - PPLs Lake P7 Core (1) Depth... | ecosystem: Environmental > Aquatic > Freshwater >... | reverse complement strand
TCTTGCCGTCCCACTTGGTGGGTACGTCGGTCTCGGCACTGGTGCCGTCCCCCCGAGGCCCCCGCCAGCCCGGCCAATTCTCGCCAGCCCAGACGCTCTCCATGATCATGCACGAGGCCAACAGAACCAGGCCACACCCAAGTAGTCGTTGCATGCTGAATCATCCCTTCAGGTTGAATTGCGGGTTGTCTAGGAGGAGCGACGTCTGAAGTCTGAAGTCTGAAGTCAAATCTCTCCGCCCCCTCTGTGGCTCAGCCTTCTTGGTTCGCTGCGCGTTCCGCGACCGCCCAGTCCTCAAGCAACTGGACTTGTCGAGCGAAGTCGTGCTCGGCCACGCCCAGCGGACTCTTGAAAAAGCTGGCGAGAAAGCTGAGCAATCCCGTTTGGCCTCGGCGTCGAGCCACATCGGTGAAGCGCACGAGGTCGATGACCAGTGGTGCGGCGAGCAGCGAGTCGCAGCCTTGCCAGGTGAACTGCAGCACCATCGGAGTTCCCAGGAAGCCGCGGAAGTGGATGTGGTCCCACGCCGTTTTCCAATCGCCCATGCTCTGGATGTACTCGATGCTCACCAGCGTCTGCGGGCTGTAGCCCAGGATCTGGTGCAGCAGCCGATCCTTGCTGCGCACCTTGGTACGTTTGTTGGCCGGATCGTCCAGCACCTTGCCGTCGACGTTCCCCAGAATGTTGTGCCCCACCCAACTCATGACCGACAGGTTCCGCTGGGCGAACATCGGCGCGAGCACGCTTTTGAGCAGCGTTTCGCCCGTCTTGCCGTCGTGCCCCATGTGGCACGTGCCCCGTTCGATCGCCAATTCGCAAATCGCCGCGGGGGCCGAACCGGCGGAGGGAGTGAAATTGATGTAAGGGTGGCCCAGGTCGAGCGCGGCGATGGCGTACAACGAACTGGCGGCCAGGGGGAATTTCTTGGCAGGCTTGTCCAACAGCTTGTCGAGATCCTTCCAGCGCGGTGGCAGCAAGTCCTCCTCGACGGGGGGCTCGGTCGACGCCAGGTTCACCACGATCACCTCGTCGACCCCCTGCGTTTCGCGAAACGTGCGCAAGTCCTGCTGGATGCGCTGGATCGCGGCCCTGGGCGTTTCACTGCGCGGCACCTTCGAGTCGGAGGCGAATTTCTCGATCGTCGAACCGACGTTCAGAATCGTGCCGGGGACGATCAGCTTTTCGATCTTCAGAAGATCGGTCTTGCACGCCGCCAGCAGCGACTCGTCCAAGACTCGGTTGTCCCGATGGAACTTGACCGCCTCGTCGTAAAGGCTGACGTCGCGAATGTCGTGTCCCCCGATCACCAGATCCTTCCAGGCAGGGAAATCGATCCCTTGAAACGCCGGCAACTGGCTCACCAGCCCTTCGTTTCCGGCCAGTCCCTTGCGGAGCGCCACAAGGCCCACGATGACCGTCGTCGCGACGCCCCCCTTGGCGCCCACGATCCAGATACCCAAACGTCGTCGAGCCATGCCAGTCGCTTTCAAATGCCCGCAACACGCCAGGAGCGCGGAGTAAATCGAAGGAAATCAGTTCCAGGTCGAGGTAGGCTGTTTCCTCGTCGCGGGCAGGGAAGGTGGGAAGGATCGCTTTAAGACGTGGCCTACCTGGACGATCGCCTCAAAGTTAGCATGATTGTCCTTGCCGCGCGGAACAGCGTCAAGCGGCGACGAAGTGGACGTTTTCAAGGGTCACATTCCATGTTTGAAATCCTGTCGATGGCTCCCCCCGATGCGATCCTGGGCTTGAACGAAGCCTTTCGCAAGGACCCCAATCCCCTGAAGATCAATTTGAGCGTGGGCGTCTACAAGGACGCCGATGGAAATACGCCAATTCTCGCGACGGTCAAAGAAGCCGAACGTCGCCTGCTCGCCAGCGAAACCAACAAGAGCTACCTGCCGATCGAAGGATCACCGCAGTATGGCAAGCTGATGCGGGAACTCTTGTTTGGGCCGACTCACGAAATCGTGACCAGCCAGCGCGCCTGCACGGCGCACACGCCGGGCGGCACGGGGGCCCTGCGAGTCGCCGCCGATTTGCTCGCGCGGAAACTGGCGGTCGGTCGAGTCTGGTTCAGCAAGCCGACGTGGGACAACCACCTGAATATTTTCCAAGCGGCCGGGCTGCAGGTCGACACCTATGCCTACATCGATGCGAGCGGCCACGGGCTCGACTTCGCCGCGTTGCTCGCCGCACTGCAGAAAATTCCATCGGGCGAAGCCGTGCTGTTGCACGCCTGCTGCCACAATCCCACGGGGATCGATCCGACCGCGGACCAGTGGCGCCAGATCGCGGCCGTCGTGCACGAACGCCAACTGCTGCCGATCGTCGATTTCGCGTATCAAGGCTTCGGGGAAGGACTGGTCGAGGATGCGGCGGGACTGCTCCAGCTCGCCCAGCCCGGCAAGGAACTGCTCGTCTGCAGTTCGTTCTCGAAGAATTTCGGGCTCTACAATGAACGGGTCGGGGCGCTCACCGTCGTGGCCGCCAATCAAGCGGCCGCCGACATCGCGCTGAGCCACGTCAAGACGTGCATTCGGGTGAATTACTCCAATCCGCCATGTCATGGAGCGGCGATTGCCGCCACCGTGCTCGCCGACGCCGCGCTGCGTCAACAGTGGGAAGCCGAAGTGGCGGCGATGCGCAAGCGAATCAGCGGCATGCGCACGCTGTTCGTCGACACGATGAAAGCCAAGGCGCCCCAGCACGACTTCTCGTTCATTCAACAGCAGCGTGGCATGTTCTCGTTTTCGGGCCTCAACCCGCTGCAGGTCGACGAACTCCGCACGAAGCACTCGCTGTATATCGTCGTCAACGGCGGTCGCATCAATGTGGCCGGCATGACTGAAGGCAACATGGACCGCTTGTGCTCGTCGATCGCCGCCGTGCTGTAGGCGAGACAGCCCCGTACCATTGAGCTCCGCTCCGTGGCCTGCTACGAACTCGCTCCGCCCCAAAGCCACGCAGCGGAGCTACGTGGTACGGTGAGAGGAAGCCCGTAGCATGGAGCTCCGCTCCGTGGGGTGCTACGAATTCGCTCCGCTCCAAAGCCACGCAGCGGAGCTACGTGGTACGGGGAGAGGAGAAGGGCGAGACTCACTTCAGCAATTCAGCCAGCGCCTGGGCGAGCGTCGCGTGGTGAAATTGATAGCCTGACTCCCTGAGCTTCAGCGGCGCCACTCGGGTGCTCGCCAGCAGCAACGCGTCAGCCATCTCTCCCAGGACCAGCCGAGCGGCGAATGCCGGCATCGGCATGCACCCCGGACGATGCAACGCCTTGGCCAAGACCGCCGTGAACTCGCGGTTGGTCAGCGGTTCAGGAGAGACGGCGTTCACCGGGCCGGAAAGATCGTCATGATCGAGACAATGGACGATCGCCCCCACCAGATCGTCGAGCGAAATCCAGCTCCAGTATTGCCCTCCCGAGCCTATTCGGCCTCCGACCCCCAACCGAAAGGGAGTCAGCATTTTTTTCAGAGCCCCTCCCTTGGTGCTCAGGACCACGCCGATCCTCAGATGCACCACTCGAATGCCGGCCTTTTCAGCGGCGACGGTCGCCTGTTCCCATTCGCAGCAGACGTCGGACAGAAATCCCTGCCCAGGACCAGCTTCCTCGCCGAGGATCGCGTCCCGGCGATCTCCGTAAAAGCCAGTCGCCGAGGCGCTCACCAGCACGCGAGGTTTTGCCTTGAGTTTGGCGAGCGTCTCGCAGAGAAGTTGCGTGCCGAACACTCGACTATCTCGAATTCGCTGCTTTCTCGCCGCATTCCAGCGGCCCGACGCGATGTTCTCGCCAGCCAAATGCACCACGGCGTCGACGCCTTCCAACCGCGAGGAGTCGATCTTTCCCGCCATCGGGTCCCACGCGATCTCCGTGGCGGAGCCGCCTCGAGTCTGGCGAACCAAGGGCACGACCGCGAGTTGTCGACCCTGAAGTACTTTGGTGAGGGCCGTTCCCACCATACCGCTCGCACCGGTCACGGCGACCTTGGCACCTGGGCGAAGGGACTGCGTTTGAGAACTTTGACCTGAATGATGTTGGCTCATGGGCGTCGACTCTCCGTTGGGGATCAAACCGTCGAACGTCCGTAAGCTTAACCATTGCACCGCGTTGACAGGGAGGAGACGCCGGTTTGCTGGCGTGCCGGCGTGCCTAGTGCTCTGTCAACGCTTGATTTGGGGGTCCGGAAGAGCCGGGACTGCGTGCGGAGGAATCCCTGTTTTTCGGGGTGAATCGACTCCCGCACTTAGCCCCAGCCACCCCTTCACGACTATCACGGCCTGGGAAGGCCGTGCTACGGGCTTTTGTTCTAAGGCGCCTGCGGATCTTTCGTCGTCGCCGCGTCACCCAGTCCCACCAGATCCAGCAGTACCAGAGCGTTGGTCGTCGGCGACACGCCCGGACGAAGCAGGTAGTCGAACGTCATGTTGCGGTGATGCAGGTCGCCAGAAAGCGTCTCGCGAAAATGCGCCGTGCGGCAGGCCTCCTGGAGTTCCCGGCAGGAGGCCAGTTCGAGATCGTGGGTCGAGACGGCGCCGATCGCCCCCTGGGCCAGCAAGTGCCGCAGTACGTGCGTGACCGCGATCTGTCGTTCGCGCGAGTTCGTCCCCTGCAGAATCTCGTCGAGCAAGTACAACAGCGTGCGACCGGATTGACGCGCGTTTCGAGCATGCTCGACCACCTGCTTCAGCCGCAACAGTTCGGCGAAGAAAAACGACACTCCATCGGCCAGGGAATCGGCCACGCGCATGCTCGTTTGCACTTCGACAGGTGGCAATTCGAAGCTGCGCGCACACACAGGCCCGCCGGCTTGAGCGAGCAGGACATTCACGCCCAGCGAACGAAGCAAGGTGCTCTTGCCCGACATGTTCGAACCGGTGACGAGCAGCAACGTGCCAGCCGGGCCGACGGTCACATCGTTGGCGATCCGCTTCTCGTTGGGCAGCAACGGATGTCCCAGCGACTCGGCTCGCAGGCAGGCCGCCGCGGAGTCCAACCGCGGGAAACACCAGTCAGGATGATCGTAGGTCGCCGTCGCCAAGGACGTAAAGGCCTCCAGCTGACCGATCACATTCAGCCAATCGGGGACCTCGCGACCGTGCCGGCGCTGCCACGTTTCCAGCCACGCCAGGACGTGGAACTCCCACAGGATGGCGATGTGGGCGATGAGCACCAGGATGCCCCAAAAGCCGCTCCGGCGAGCGTTCGCCACCTGCGTGATCCGGTGCAACGAAGCCAGGCCCGTGATCCCACGATCGGCCCCCTCCCGCAAAACGCGTTCGCCGACCGGCAGGTGTCCGACGCTGTCGGGCAAGCGCGTCGCCACGGCAAGCATCTCGTGGTAATGCCCGACTTCATCGCCGCGGCGGCTCACGCGATCAAACACATCGTGGACTCCGCCGGTAAATCCCACGCTCACGGCAAGATTCACGGCGAGCAGCCCGATCAACAGGCCGATCGTGGTCGGAGCAGCAATCATTCCCGCGGCGGCCGCCAGCACCATGGCGACTCCGACGAGCGGGAGCAGGCGCGTGAGCCAGCGCAGCACCGGGCGCTCGGCCAACCAGCCCGGACCGATCGCCCACTCGGCGAATTGGCGGCCATTCGTCGCGGCATCCCCCAGCAGGCTCGCATGCAGCTGCAGCGATTCGCGCCAATCGAGTTCCGCCGCCAAGGCCCGTACGACTTGCTGACGCCGCGCCACGAGTTCAGGCTGAGCCGGCGTCATCAGCCATTCGGCCAGCGTGTCGCGCCCCAAGGGGGTGCGAGCCAGGCAAAGCCATTGAAATAGCGAGCGCGATCCGAACACGTCAAGATCCCGCGCCACCGCTTGATCGAAGATCTGGCTCGGCGCCGCGGGGACCGGCACATTTCCCCAACGGCGATGGCGTCGAGCCAGTTGCTGCTCTCGCAACGCCTTCAGCTGGCTCGCCACGGCCATTGCTTCCAAAACCTGTTCGTTACGCACGGCGGCCGCGAGCAACACGGCGCCAGGCAGTACCAGCCACCATGCGGAACAATCGCCATTCCAAGCCACGAATCCCGTCGCGATCAAGCTGAAGAAACTGACCGCTCGTACCACCGTGCACCAGCGATCGACGTGCCGCAGTCGGTCGCCGTCAGCAACAACCTCGGCGATACGGCGGCGGTAGCATTGGTCGATCGGATCGTCGCCGGACTGAGAAGATTGGGTCATCAAGATAGCTGGCACCGTACCATGGAAGTCCTGCTCCGTGGGCACTACGAACTCGTTTCGCCTCAAGGCCACGGAGCGGAGCTCCGTGGTACGGGTCTTGTACCTCGGAGCTCCTGCTCCGTGGACACGACTTAGCGTTCTGCCGAAAAGCCACGCAGCAGGAGCTACGTGGTACGGGCCTACTCCAACTCGACCATCTCGCGGTACGTCGGCACGTGGGTGGGAAACTTCAACGTCGCTTCGATTTCACGCGCCAGTTTCAGCGCCACCTGCTCTTCGCCGTGCGTCAAGAACACCTTGCGCGGCGGCTTCTTGAAGTGGCCGAGCCAGTTGAGCAATCCGGTGCGATCGGCGTGACCGGAGAATCCATATAGTTGAGCGATCTTGGCCCGCACCTTGTGGTCCTCGCCGTGAATCCGCACGATCGGCGCCCCGTCGAGGATCTGCCGGCCCAGGGTGCCGGTCCCTTGATGGCCGACAAACAGGATCGTCGAACTGGGCCGACCGATGTTCTGTCGCAAGTGATGCTTGATGCGTCCCGCGTTACACATCCCCGAACTGGACATGATGATGCAGGGTTGTCGGTAGTTGTTGATCGCCCTGGATTCGTTGACCGAGCGGGCCATGGTGAGCCCGGGGAAACGGAGCGGCGGCCGATCCTCGGCCATCATGGCGAGCGTTTCCGCGTCGAAGAAGTCGCTGAGCCCTCGATAGATCTCGGTCACGTCGACCGCCATGGGACTGTCCAGATAGACTCGCAGCGCTGGAATGCGTTTCGCCCGCACGAGCCGCCCGATGTAGTACATCAACTCCTGGGCGCGTTCGACGGCAAACGTGGGAATCACCAGATTGCCACCGCGCTCGGCCGTTTCCCGAATCACGTCGGCCAACTGCGTTTCGATGTCCCCCGCCTGTTGATGTTCCCGATCGCCGTACGTCGACTCCATGATCACATAGTCGGCCGCCTCGAAGAAACTTGGGTCGCGGATGATCGGCTTATTCGCCTGGCCAATGTCGCCCGAGAACACAATCCGCGTCGAACGTCCCTCGGCCTCGACCAGCACCTCGATCATCGCCGACCCCAGGACGTGCCCCGCATCGCGAAACAGCACGCGCACTCCCGGGCCGATCTCCAACGGCCGATCGTAGGCGATCGGTTTCACGAGCGGCAACGTATGATCGACATCTTGATCATCGTAGAGCACCAGGGGGGGGTGAGGACCTCCTTTTCGCCCCTCGCGCCGGTGCCGCTTCCGCTTGTATTCCAGGTCTTCCTGTTGAATGCGCGCCGAGTCGCGCAGCACGACTTCGAGCAACTGTTCGGTCGCGCGCGTCGTATGAATCGGGCCGCGAAATCCGTCCCGCACGAAGCGCGGAATCAGGCCGCTGTGATCGACGTGAATGTGCGTGAGCAGCATTGCATCGACTTCATGCGCGGGAATCGGACAGGGATCCCAATTCCGCTCCAGGTACGGACGCTCTTGCACGAGTCCGCAGTCGATCAGCACCTCGAATTTGCCGACTTGCAGGCAATAGCGTGATCCCGTGACTTGTCGATTGGCGCCCAGAAAATGTAACTGCACGAAGGAAGCTCCTATTCGTAATCCCACTTCATGATCCACGGATCGCCCGTACGTTTCTGAAAGGCTTTTAGTTTCTCTTGCAGCTGTCCCAACAATTCCGCGGACTCGCTGCGTTCCGCGAGATTCGTTGTTTCGTCCGGGTCTCGCTCGAGATCGTACAGCTCGAATTTCGGTCGCTGGATGTACGCCTTGACCGACCGTTGGCCATACAGGGTCGCGGGACCCTTTCGATAGGCCTCTTGCCAGGTGGGCGCCTCCCAAAGATCAGACGCGAACGGAAAGGGGAGCGGATGCGCGATGTTCCAGATGAGTTTATGTCGGCGCGTGCGCACGACCTTCATCGGATAGTACATCTGAATCTCGTGAAACGTGTGGGAGGCGTACGCCTCGTCCCACCCCGGCGGCTTTTCTTCGGCCAACGCGGCGAAAAAACTTCGTCCATGCAGCTTAAGCTTGTCCAGCGGAACGCCGGCGAAATCGAGAATCGTCGGAGTCACATCGACCAGGCTGACCAGGGCGTGACAGTTCGCTCCACGACGCGCCAGGCTCGGATGCCGGATGAGGAACGGGATCCGCATGCCCGGCTCGTACAGAGTCGTCTTCGCGCCGGGAAAGGCGATGCCGTGATCCGAGGTGAAGATCAGCAGTGTGTCGTCGTAGCGTCCCGTCTGCTTCAGGATCTCGACCAGCCGCCCGATGCCCAGATCCACCCGCGACACGGCCTGGTAATACTGCGCCAGCTCGGCGCGGCAGGTCGGCGTGTCGGGCAAGAACCGCGGCACAAGGACGTCCTCCGGCCGATACTTTTCCTCCTTCACTCCGGCGAAGCCTTGCGGCCGATTGCCGAAGGGGTTCGGTTGGAGCGGATCGTCGGCGACCGTGCCGCCACTGCGGTGCGGATCGGAAGGACAGAAGTACAGAAAGAACGGCTGCTCGCGCTGCGCGGCGAGGAACTCGCGGCACTTTTCCGCCATCTCCACCGCGTTGCGATCGACGGCCGCGATCGTCTCGTGGAAGCGAAACACGTCGGGAGGCCCCACGTGCAGCTTGCCGATCCGGGCCGTGCGATAACCAGCGTCGGCCAGCATCACCGGCAACGAGCGCACCTTGTCGAACGCCTGGAAGTGATGGTACGAGTGCTCGTGACCGTATTGGCCGTTCGCGTGGTTATGCAATCCGCTGAGGATGACCGACCGACTGGCGCTGCAACTGGCGGTCGTGCAAAACGCGTGCGTCATCCGCACCGATTCGGCGGCCAGGCGGTCGAGGTGCGGAGTGCGGATCGCCCGATTGCCATAGCAGCCCAAGTCGGGACTCAAGTCGTCGCAGACCACCAGAATGATGTTCTTGCGCGATTCAGCTCGCGCCGTCCCGACCACGGCTCCGACCACCGACACAAGGATCAGCCACGCGGCGATGAACCTCGCGGCGAACGGCCCGACCGTCAGCCCCGCGCGACACCAACGCTTCACGCCTGTCGTCATGCGTTCAACTCCTATTCGGGAATCGGCCAGGCCCAGCCCGCCGTAAAACCACCATCGACGTAGACGGTTTGTCCCGTCATGAAACTCGAGGCGGCCGACGCCAGAAAAATAGCCGCTCCGACCATGTCCTCGGGTTGTCCGAGTCGCTGCTGCGGAGTGTTGGCGAGTCCCCAGGCTTTCATTGTTTCGTCGGACCACAACTTGCGAGTCAAGTCGGTCAGGATGAATCCAGGCGCGATCCCGTTCACGCGCACTCCATACCGCCCCCATTCCAAACCTAGCGAGCGGGTCATGTGCGCGATGCCAGCCTTGCTGGCGGCGTACGGCAGGACGTTCTTCAACGGACGGTCGGTGTTCAGCGAGGCGACGTTGATCTGGCAGCCCGCACGGCGTTCGACCATGTGCCGCCCCACCGCCTGGGACAGCAGAAACGCCCCTTTCAGATTGATATCCATGACGAAGTCGTAGTCCTCCTCGGTGAGCGCCAGCGCCGGCTTGCGGCGATTCACCCCGGCGACGTTCACCAGCGTGTCGATCCGCTCCTGCTGCTGAAGCACCTCCGCGACCAGTCGATCGATATCCGCCTTACGCGACACGTCGCAAGCGAGTGCGTGAATCGTGCCGCCGTTCGCATCCGCCGCGGCCTGCATTTCCGTGACGGCCTTAGCCAATGAATCGGCTTCGCGGCTGGCGATCGTCACCCGCGCGCCTCGCTCGACAAACCCCTGAGCGATCGCGCGGCCGATTCCGCGACTTCCCCCGGTCACGAGCACGACTTGATCGCGGACAGAAAACAGCGGATCACTCATCCCAACGGCTCCTCGATCGATCAGACCACGTCATTCCGCAGGACTCACGTGTCCTGGGACCATGGCCAGCGAATTACACTCCCTGCGCCAGCGGACGTCAATCACTCGCATCTTGTGGAAAAACTCGCGGTAGGGTTGGCACAGGAGCCTTCGCGACGCCTGTCCACCATCCGCGATCGCGCGTGTCGCCAAGACTTGGTGGGCAGGCACCCGCCGAGACGGGTTTTGCCCACCCTACGAGCGAGGTACCACGTGGCGCGCGACCCGGCTAAGATCTCGGCATGATCACATCGTTTGAGGTTGAGTCACGCTGAAGACACAGCGATTCCAATACAAGGAGCAACCACCCCATGGCACGATTTTCCACCGGTCAGCACTGGCACTGGAGTCTGCTGGTCATTCTCGCGTGCTGGTCCGTCCCGCGCGAGGCAACCTCCGCGCCCCCTGCGCGAATGAACATTCTGTTCTGTTTCGCCGACGATTGGGGCCGCTATGCGAGCGCCTACGCGGCCAGCGATCCACGTCCCTCGCCAAACTCCGTGGTCCGCACGCCGCATGTCGATCGCGTGGCGCGCGAGGGGGTTCTCTTTCGTCACGCGTTCGTGAACGCTCCCTCCTGCACCCCCTGCCGCAGCTCGCTCCTGTCGGGGCAATATTTCTTTCGCACGGGGCGCGGAGCGATCCTGGTCGGAGCGCGGTGGGACGAAAAAATTCCCAGCTGGCCCTTGCTGCTCGCCGAACACGGATACCACCTCGGCGAGACCTGGAAAGTCTGGAGTCCGGGCACTCCCAACGACGCTCCGTTCGGCGCCGGCAAGTACGCCTACGAGTCGGCCGGCAACGCGTTTAACAACTACTCGGAGAATGTCACCAAGCTGATCGCCCAGGGCGTCCCCTTGGCCGAAGCCAGGCAGCGCATGCTGGCCAGCGTGCAAGGCAACTTCGACGCGTTTCTCAAGGCTCGTCCGGCCGATCGCCCCTTTTGCTACTGGTTCGGTCCCACCAACGTCCACCGCACGTGGATCAAGGGAACCGGCAAGGCCCTTTGGGATATCGATCCCGAATCGCTGCGCGGCAAGCTCCCCAAGTTCTTGCCCGACGTGCCGGAGATTCGCGAGGACTTCGCCGACTATCTGGGAGAAGTGCAGGCCTGGGACTCGGGCGTCGGCGTGCTGCTTAAACGCCTGGAAGAGATTGGCGAACTCGATCGCACAGTGATCGTGGTGAGCGGCGATCACGGCGCGCCGGGGTTCCCGGGCGGCAAGTGCAATCTTTACGACTTCGGCGTGGGCGTGACGCTCGCCGTCCGCTGGCCGGGTTGTCCGGCGGGTCGAGTGGTCGATGATCTGGTGAGCCTG
>Ga0105096_10000907_pt1 | contig 11436 bp, 8 predicted proteins | sample PPLLak3cmMay2015_FD_87036 | JGI IMG/M metagenome (GOLD analysis project Ga0105096, IMG submission 87036) | Freshwater sediment microbial communities from Prairie Pothole Lake near Jamestown, North Dakota, USA - PPLs Lake P7 Core (1) Depth... | ecosystem: Environmental > Aquatic > Freshwater >... | reverse complement strand
TTTAAGCGCGAGACATAAATTTTCCGGATTCGGTATTGACCTTAATCAACTCGTCAGTCTCCAGATATTCAGGAACCTGAACCTCAACCCCTGTAACCAATCGAGCCGTTTTGGAGCGTCCTGATGCTGTCGCCCCCTTAATTGCAGGGGCTGTTTCTACAATTGGCAACACAACTGAACTTGGCAGTTCAATACCCAACACTGCATCATCTATTAATAAGGCAACAATCCCTTCCAGACCTTCAGTCAAATAGCCAATTTGATCTTCCAGATCCTCACGACTCAAACTGTACTGAGTATAATCATCCATATTCATAAAAATATAATTATCCCCATCAATATAAGAAAACTGCACCTTCGCTCTTACCAGATCAGCATCTTTAAAGAAATCATCTCCTTTCAACGACTCATCCAGTTTTTGCCCTGTCTTGAGGTTAGTAAAACGAATTTTATATAATGTCGATGCACCTCGTGATGAAGGGCTTTTTGCATCGACCTGCTTAACCACATGAGGTACGTTATTAATTTCGACTACCATTCCTCGTTTTAAATCACTAGCCTTTGCCACACAACTCTCCTCAAGATTACAAATTCTCCTGTCATACTACTGACAGTAATGATTTACATTAAAATACGGTTAAAACCTGCCGATTTACAATATCATTATAACGTAGAATTACTATTGAAAGCCGCCCAAGGAACTTATCAATTCAAGCATCGACATTTCCCTCTTGATATACAGTCATGTTAAGGCGTGGAATTTACCAGCGTTGAATATGTCAAAGTGCAAACCAAACTAAAAACCATAAGGTTCACAGGATTTTGTTAATCAAACACCATCTCAGCAATTATAATTACATAATATAATCTTTAATATCTGCAAGGGGAAAGCCATGAACACCAGCTTAAAATTTTTGACCAGTATCACATTTATTACATTGGCGGCATGTTCGGCTCAAGAGGTTAAGCAAAATTTAACAAACAACTCAGCTACAGATAAAAAACCACCCACAATGGCCAATGAAGCCGAATCAATGTCCGGCCTGAATCCACCAATGACTATCATGAAAGGCGAAAAAAAATTAAACCTGGTCAGAATAATGGATGGTGGAATCTGTAAAAATGACTTTCAAGGAGCAAAAGGCGCTTTTCTTCTTTATGCCGATTTAAATGATATAGAACGTATCAAACGTGAAAAAGGAGCCGCTATTTTTAGGGATTTCGAAACTAAAATCCAGGATATTTCCGGCGATGTTTTACAGGAAGCAATTGATAAAACGAATCTATCAGAAGATCCTTTTGCACTGGGCGAAGATGAGGCACAACAAAAATTGGCCAATAAATTAGTCAATAATTTCCGTAACGCTGCCACTGATGCCATTGATACTTTTCAAAAAGAAACAACGTTAACGATTGATATCACTGCTTTCCCTCCTTCTCTTGTTTTTTATCAAAAAGGCTGTGAAACAACTCACGTTGATCCAAGTACCGATTCGAAAAAGCGGCAAAATACCTATTCAGGCTAAGCATCCTGCAATCGAATCGCCATTACATCACATTTTGCATAATGTAAAACACTGTTTGCAGTTGATCCCAATAATAAGGCCAGACCATGCCGTCCATGTGACCCAACAACAATCAAATCAACCTGTTCCTGCTCAGCGATATGAATAATTTCCTGTTTAGGTACGCCCCAAAGCATCCAGCGATTGGCCAAGTCAACATTCAGTTGATCGCCAAGTTGCATGAGCTTGGCCTTTTCCGCTTCAAGCAATTCATCTGATGAATCTTGATCCAACGGAATCACAGTGCCATAGTTTGTATCCGGCATGGGAATGTTATCCAATACATGAATAATGCTCAATTTAGCCTGATATCTATACGCCAAAGATCTGGCTTTTTCTGCGACGTAAATGCCTTGTTCAGAATAATCTACTGCAAGTAAAATGTGCTGATAATCTTTCATTAGTGTGCGCCTAATTTATTAGGATGTAAGAAGATTTTTACAAATAGATGAGAAAAACCTTCAAATAAATGGTTTGTTATAGGGGTGCTAATATTTTTATTATACGCATTCATAACCACACACAGTAATATTTCCGGAACCCCATAAAAATTATCCCCCATGCAACCTTCTTTCATCCATTTAAGGCTTCATACCGAATTCTCCCTGATAGACGGTATCGTTAAAATCAAACCGCTCGTTAAGCGGTTGTCTGAATTATCTATGCCAGCGATTGCCGTTACCGATCACGCCAATCTGTTTTCTCTGGTCAAATTTTATAAAGCGGCGATGGGACAAGGCATTAAGCCAATAGCGGGCACTGATGTATTGATTTTTAATCCTGAAGAACCTGCTACACCCTATCGATTAACCTTGCTAGTCAATAATCACACCGGGTACATCACGTTGACCGAATTGATTTCAAGAGCTTATCAGGAAGGTCAGCATCAGGGTGTGCCTATGCTTAGGCAAGAGTGGATAGAAGACAATCATAGGGGTTTGATTGCGTTGTCTGGTGCGATGAGCGGAGATATAGGCAAGGCCTTATTAGCAGAAAACCATGAAGAAGCTAAACGATTGGCTGAGCAATGGAGCGCATTGTTTGGGCAAAGCTTTTATCTGGAATTACAGCGTATCGGTAAACCCGATGAAGAACGTTATATTGCCGCTGCAGTTGAGTTGGCATTAGCAACGGGCTTACCTGTGGTTGCTACCAATGATGTACGTTTTATTCATCAAAAGGATTTTGCTGCCCATGAAATACGCGTATGTATTAATCAAGGTCGAGTATTGGATGATACACGTCGACCCAAAGATTACACTGAACAACAGTATTTACGAAGTACCGAAGAAATGCAGGCGTTGTTTGCCGATATTCCCGAAGCGTTGGAAAACACCGTGGAAATTGCCAAACGTTGCAATTTAAAGCTGACTCTGGGAGAAAACTTTCTGCCGGATTTTCCTGTGCCTGCAGGAATGACGTTGGGTGAGCTGATGGCTAATGAATCCAAAAAAGGCTTGGAAGAACGGTTACAACAATATCCTGCAGTCGGTAAAGGCAAGGATGAGGAAAATCGTAAAGTTTACTATGAGCGTTTGGACACTGAATTAAAGGTAATAACCGAAATGGGGTTCCCCGGTTATTTCATGATTGTTGCTGATTTTATTCAGTGGGCAAAAAACGAACATATACCAGTCGGCCCGGGGCGCGGATCAGGTGCGGGCTCCTTGGTCGCTTATGCGCTTAAAATCACAGACTTGGACCCTATTGAATTTGATTTACTGTTCGAACGTTTTTTGAATCCTGAACGGGTCTCCATGCCCGACTTTGATATTGACTTTTGCATGGATAGACGTGATGAAGTGATCGATTACGTCGCGCGTCATTATGGCCGTGATCATGTTGCACAGATTATCACCTATGGATCGATGGCGGCCAAGGCGGTTATACGCGATGTAGGACGGGTATTGGGCTTTGCTTACGGCTTTGTAGATCGATTAGCCAAGCTGATTCCTTTTGAAATCGGTATGACGTTAACCAAAGCGTTAAAAGACAGTCCGGAACTTAAACAGCTCTATGACACCGAAGAAGAAGTCAAGACGCTGATTGACATGGCGCTGTCTTTGGAAGGAACTGCCAGAAATGCCGGCAAACACGCGGGTGGCGTTGTTATATCACCGACCAAATTGACGGATTTTACACCACTGTATTGTGAACAAGGCGGTGGTAACCTGGTAACCCAATTTGACAAGGATGACGTAGAAGCTGTAGGTCTGGTCAAGTTCGACTTTTTAGGACTGCGTACGCTGACTATTATTGATTGGGCGCTACAAACCATTAATCAAAAAAAACAGCAGACAGGTGAAACGCTGGTTGATATTACTACTATCCCCAGAGATGATGCCGCTTCCTACGCCTTGTTAAAAAACGGTCAGACCACAGCTGTATTCCAGCTGGAATCCAGAGGCATGAAAGAGCTGATTAAAAAACTTAAACCCGACTGCTTTGACGATATTATCGCGCTGGTGGCACTGTTTCGCCCGGGTCCTTTGGAATCGGGCATGGTCGATGACTACATCAATGTTAAACATGGTGCGAAAGCCGAATACGCACACCCATTACTGGAGCCCATCCTCCAACCGACCAATGGCGTTATTTTGTATCAGGAACAAGTGATGCAAATTGCGCGGGAATTGGCCCATTACACCTTAGGTGGGGCCGATATGCTAAGGAGGGCCATGGGCAAAAAGAAGCCGGAAGAAATGGCGAAAGAACGGGAAAAGTTCACCAGTGGCGCAATTGCAAATCAAATCGACGAATCCATAGCAACTTATGTTTTCGATTTAATGGAAAAATTCGCCGGCTATGGATTTAACAAGTCCCATTCCGCAGCCTATGCATTGGTCGCATACCAAACTGCCTGGCTAAAAGCCCATTACCCGGCTGCTTTTATGGCGGCGGTACTATCTTCTGACATGGATAACACCGATAAGGTGGTGATATTGATAGAAGAATGCAGACAGATGAAGCTGGTCATTCTACCGCCAACTATCAATGTGTCCACTTATCGTTTTACCGTTAATGACGATAATCATATTATTTATGGTTTAGGCGCAATCAAGGGCGTGGGGCAGTCAGCGATTGAAGACATGCTTATAGAGCGAAACGATAATGGCAGGTTTTCAGGTTTATATGATTTATGCAAGCGGGTCGATTTACGCAAATTTAACCGGCGAGTACTGGAAGCGTTAATTCGCGCTGGGGCTTTTGATGAATTTGATGTGAATCGAGCCAGTCATATGGCGGAATTATCCACCGCTTTAAAAGTGGCCGAGCAGCACGGCAAAATGGCCCAAACGGGACAGAATGATCTGTTCTCATTCCCAAGCTCCAACTCGGAAGCGGTCAATAGCGATGATGATGTGGAAGATAAAGACGCATATTCTACTGCGATTGAGCCTTGGTCGGACAATGAACGCTTAGCTGCGGAAAAATTAACCCTGGGTTTGTTTTTGACGGGACATCCGATAGACCAATATGAGCCGGAATTAAAACACTTTACCCATGGGAAAATAGCGTCTTTGCAGGTGTCACGAGGCAACATGGAAGCGCGTGTTGCCGGCCTTGTGGTAGAAGTACGCACTCGTCAAACCAGGCAAGGGAAAACCATGGGGTTTGCTACCATAGATGACAAATCCGGCAGACTTGAGTGTGCCGCTTTTGGTGAAGTCTATGAGAAATATCGGGGGATTTTTACTCGTGATAGCCTCTTAATCGCCGAGGGAGCTTTGGCTATTGATAATTTTTCTGGAGCTTTACGCTTAACGGTAGAGAAGTTATACGATATAGAACAAGCGAGAGAAAGTTTTTCCAGGGGTATTAAATTAAACTGGACTATGACGGAAAATAAGCCGGAATCCATTAATTACATCGAAAGGTTGGCTAAAGTTCTCAGTCCTTTTAAAGGTGGCAGTTGTCCGGTAACCATCAACTATACGTCAAAATATGCACAAGCCGTCGTTCAGCTTGGTGATGAATGGCGCGTACATCCAACTGACGATCTGATTTCGCGCTTGAAATCACTGTTCGGGTCAGCAGCCGTAGAAATTAGATATCGATAAGGTTCAAGGTTCAAAACTAAAGGAATTTAGCCTTCTGAACATTGAACCTCGAACCTTGATAACTATTCTTCAACTACTTTTGGTGCAGGTTCAGTAAATGATGCTTGCGGTTCTGGAGCAACAGAAGCCTGAGGCTCAGAACGCTCAGTTTTTTCTACTCTTTCAGCAAAATCACTGTCATAAGACCGGGATTGTCTCGAGCGAGCTTCGCCTGTTATTCCTGTTGCAGCTCCGGCATCACCGCCGTTTGAATCTCCCTCCACATCTGTTTTTTTGTAGTTGGGATTGCGTGGTCTTCTGCGGTTTGGACCTCTTCTACTGGTATTTTTTCTAGCAGTTTGCTTAGTTTCCTCTTCAATCGAAGCAGAAACTTCAGGCGTCAGCATTGTAGCTTCAGTTATTGGTATTTCATTAGCAATTACAGAATCGCTTTTAATAAGTTCAACACTCTCATCTACGGCATTATTGACTGGCGCAAGATTACGTCTTACGTTCCGCCCCGGCCCCCTGATATTACGATTAGTTCTGGGTTCTTTATTTTGTTCCTGTTTTATATCTTGCTCTTGTGGGGCACGATTTGGACGTGGTTCCTGATTCTTTTGACCTTGACTTCTACCGCGCCTGTTACTTCGACCCCTGCTCGACTGGCTTTCGTCAGCTGATCTCGCTTTTTCAATAACAGTTGAGGAAGGTGGTACTTTGACTTCAGGCTCAATACTTGGACCTACAAGTTTATGCCAGAAGCGTTTAATCAAGCTGGCGGCTTCATTTTTGGTTTGCACGGGCGCAGGTGTTTCGTGCATAAATTCCTTGACTGCCGCTTTTTCAATTTTCGGTTTTATTTGTTGTGCAAACTCCGGAATGGCAATGTCTTCCGCTTTTATTTGTAAGTAACTGGGTTTTTCTTCGATTGAATCTTTTTCCTTGATACGCTCAATGTCATATGCTGGTGTTTCCAGATGCTTGCTAGGCAAAATGATAATACCAACCTTCAGCCTGGCTTCAATTTGTTCAATAGCATGGCGCTTTTCATTCAACAGAAAAGTCGCGCACTCAATAGGCAAATGGGCAATGACTTTTTCCGTGGCTTTCTTCATGGCTTCTTCTTCAAGAATCCTCAATACTGACAGTGCGACCGATTCGACATTACGAATTGTACCTTGACCTTTACAGCGTGGACAAGGCAATTGCGTAGAATCGCCCAGAGACGGACGCATTCTTTGTCTGGACATTTCCAGCAGGCCGAAACGAGAGATGCGACTGGTTTGAATGCGGGCCCTATCAATTTTAAGCGCATCACGCAGATGATTTTCAACAGTACGTTGATTCTTATTAGACAACATATCAATGAAATCGATAACAAACAAACCGCCCAAATCACGCAATCTGAGTTGACGAGCAATTTCATCGGCCGCTTCCAGATTAGTATTCAGTGCGGTCTCTTCAATGTCACTGCCTTTTGTAGCACGTGCAGAGTTGATGTCAATTGAAGTTAATGCTTCGGTATGGTCGATAACTAATGAACCACCTGAAGGCAAAGAAACTTCACGACAATAAGCAACTTCAATTTGAGATTCAATCTGATAACGGCTAAATAAAGGTACGGCATCCTGATACAGTTTCGCCTTAGGTAAAAAATGCGGCATAACCTCCTTAAGGAAGTCTTGTACCAGCCTGAATGAGTCTTCATTATCGATTAAAATCTCATCAATATTGCCGCGTAAATGATCACGTAAGGCTCTGATGATAACGTTGCTTTCCTGAAACACCAGAAAGGGTGCTTTCTGCTCATTGGACGACCGTTCGATGGCTTCCCACAGTTGTAGCAGATAATTTAAATCCCATTGCAGTTCCTCGGCGTTTTTGCCACAGCCAGCCGTTCTGACGATCAAGCCCATGCTTTCAGGAATATCAAGAGACGCCATCACTTCACGCAAATCACTGCGGGTTTCGCCCTCTATGCGGCGTGATATCCCCCCTGCCTTGGGATTATTAGGCATTAATACCAGATAGGTACCAGCCAAGCTAATATAGGTAGTTAGAGCAGCGCCTTTATTTCCGCGTTCTTCTTTTTCAATTTGAACGAGGATTTCCTGACCTTCCTTAATCATATCTTTTATAGCTGGTCGACGACCTTCTGTTTCGGCGCCGTCCTGAGCTTGCCGGTAGAGCGGGGAAATTTCCTTAAAAGGCAAAAAGCCGTGTTTTTCAGCGCCATAATTTATAAACGCCGCTTCCAGGCTGGGTTCTACGCGGGTGATAATACCTTTGTAAATATTGGATTTTTTTTGTTCTTTTGAAGGGACTTCTATGTCAAAATCATATAGTTTTTGACCGTCTACCAAAGCGACTCGCAGTTCTTCTGCCTGCGTAGCATTGATAAGCATTCTTTTCATTCAATTATCCTTGTTGTTTCCTGCTCCATTGTCAGATTTTACTGAATCAGACTGGTTTTGGTCATCACATCATGTTATACACCAATACAAACACGAAGCATTATGTCTAACCAATAACACAATCAGCTTAGTTTTTTACGGTCTTATGTTCCGGCATCTGCGCATTTTTGTCGTTATTTTACACTTCAACAGGAGAAGTTACATAGTGGGCGCGGACAGATACTAAGTTAATATTTATTTCAGTCTTTGGTGGTAAATTCTGTTTTAAACAGGTGTTAAAAATCGTGCGTCTAGGGTCGAACGATGAACCCGAAAATCTTATAATGAAGAGTTAATTACGTAATAATTGTTGTTTTAATCTTCATTAAGTCGCTCCACGCCGGATTTCTTTGTTGAAATCCGCAGAGCATATAGTATGTTTTTTTATAAAAACTTGCTTAATATAACAACCTTATCGTCGCACATCAATTTTAAAGAATCAATCATCACCAGATACTGGTATTATTTGCACTATGAGCATTGAAGAAAGCACGTTACCCCAAGTTGTCTACGTCGAAATTACTGAAGACAATAGCGACCAACGATTGGACAATTTTTTAATTACCCGTTTAAAAGGGGTACCTAAAAGCCATATTTACCGGATTGTAAGAAAAGGCGAAGTAAGAGTTAATAAAGGTCGCGTAGATGTCAAATACCGCCTGGTTACAGGTGATATAGTCAGAATTCCTCCGATCAGGGTGGCCGAACGTAGCGAAGAATCATATGTTCCACAGGGATTGCAAGCGGCATTGCAACAGGGCATTTTATTTGAAGATGAAGGTTTCTTGATCGTGAACAAACCTGCCGGTTTTGCTGTGCATGGTGGCAGCGGTGTGAGTTCAGGTATTATCGAAGGGCTCCGCCTGATAAGACCCGAAGCGCATTTTTTAGAGCTAGTGCATCGACTCGATAAAGATACCTCCGGTTGTCTGTTAATAGCAAAAAAACGCAGTGCCTTGCGTAAATTACAAGAACTTTTTCGGAATAGCCAGATTCAAAAAACCTATCAGGCCTTGCTTTCAGGGCAGTGGATTAGAAAAAAGCTGTTAGTAACCGCGCCCTTGTTAAAAAACATCAGCAAAGGCGGTGAACGCGTGGTGGTCATCAGTCAGTCCGGCAAGGCCGCTGAAACACTATTCACACGCTTGAAATTATTCCGTAATGCAACTTTGGTTGAAGCCTCTCCAAAAACCGGGCGTACTCATCAAATACGCGTTCATGCTGCCAGTTTGGGCCATCCTATCGTCGGCGATGAACGTTATGGCGTAGACGATGTCAATAAGGTTTTTAAGAACAAAGGCTATAAACGCATGTTTCTCCATGCAAACACATTAAAATTTCAGCACCCTGTTACCGGTATACTAATGAACATTTCAGCCCCCTTACCCTCACAACTGGAAAATTTGTTAAAACATGAAGAACAGATTTGATTTGATTATTTTTGATTGGGACGGCACCTTGATCAATTCAATCGATTGGATTACGAGTTGCTTGCAACATGCAGCAGTACAGCATGATTGTGCCATTCCTGAGTCTCAAGCGGCAAAGGATGTAATAGGCTTAAGCATTAATAAGGCAATGCAAACCTTATTTCCTGAAGTGGACGAGCAAACGCAGAAGCAATTGGTTGCCTGTTACAGCCAGAAATATTTTTCTAAACAAATCAGCAGAGATGATTTATTTCCAGGCGTTTATGAGATGTTAGTGCAACTGAATGAGACAGGCTATCAACTCGCTGTTGCTACTGGAAAAACCAGAGCCGGTCTACAAGAAGCATTACAGGCTACAGAAACAGAAGAACTGTTTTGTATTACCCGCTGTGCTGACGAAACAGCATCCAAGCCTGATCCGAGAATGTTACGCGAAATTATTCAGCATACCAATACCGCAAAGGAGCGTACATTAATGGTGGGCGATTCCATACATGACTTGCAAATGGCGCTCAATGCCCATATCCCTGTTATTGCTGTGTCATGTGGCGCACACTCAGAAGAATACTTACAGCAATACAATCCGTTACTTTGTTTACAACAGCCAACTGAATTACTGAATATTATTTAAGGTAAAAAATCATGGAAAATCAACAAGACAATCCCATTAAAACAGCGGCTTCTTGCGAATCGGGTTGGGAACGTGAAGTCATTGAAAAACTGGCTTTAGCTGCTGTAACAGAACAAACAAGAGCAAGACGTTGGAGCGTTTTTTTCAAGTCATTAATGTTTGCATACTTGATTGCCATCTTTGGCGTAGCCATGTATCCAACGATTAAACAAGACATGGGTGGCAATAGCAAAGATCATACGGCAGTCATTGATGTGGTAGGGGTCATTGCAGAAGATAAAGACAGTAATGCAGCTGACATTATTGAAAGTTTAAGAGACGCAGTAAAAGACAAACACACCAAAGGCATTATTCTGCACTCCAATTCGCCGGGCGGCAGTCCGGTACAATCAGCTTATGTCTATGAGGAAATTAGAAACATAAAAAAAGAACATCCTGATTTGCCGGTTTATGCCGTGGTTAGCGATATTTGCGCGTCCGGTTGTTATTACATTGCATCAGCGAGCGATAAGATTTTTGTCAATCAATCCAGTCTTATTGGTTCAATAGGCGTACTGATGGATGGATTTGGTTTTGTTGACGTTATGCAAAAACTCGGCGTAGAGCGTCGATTGTTAACAGCAGGTGCGCATAAAGCCATGCTCGATCCTTTTTCTCCGCCTAAGGAAGATGAAACCAAATACATGCAAGGTTTATTAGATCAAGTTCACCAGCAATTTATAGGCGCTGTTAAAGCAGGACGTGGTGACAGGCTCAAAGAAACACCTGACATGTTTTCGGGCCTGGTTTGGACGGGTGAAGCAGGGGTTAAACTGGGTGTTGCTGATGGCTTTGGTAATGATGATCACGTCGCCAAGGACATTATTGGCGCAGAGAAACTCGTTGACTTTACTCAGCAAGGGCATTTGATTGATAAAATTGCCGGCAAACTGGGCGCCTCTTTCGGGCAAGCTATCGGTAGCTTAATTCAGGCGCCTTCATTACGATAAAGAATTCAGTTGAGATTGGGCGATTCCTGACGTTACACGCAATCGCCCAAATTTTAATCATAAGCGGATCTGGCGTTAATTGATTGAGTTCTGATATTTGACAGTAAAGTCACCCAAATTCGATAGAACTATAGGCAGATCTTCATCTTTCTCAGGATTAAAAGCATTGACGCCTACACGTGATAAATAAAACACCTGATCCGGCATATAGTGGCCTGTTGCTCTAATTTCGCCTGGATAGTTATAGCGACTTCTCAGCAACCAAGCATAAGAAAATAAGCGACCATCAGCAAAGTCTGGAAAATCCAGCTCGATGAGTTGAATG
>Ga0105096_10000906_pt1 | contig 11436 bp, 10 predicted proteins | sample PPLLak3cmMay2015_FD_87036 | JGI IMG/M metagenome (GOLD analysis project Ga0105096, IMG submission 87036) | Freshwater sediment microbial communities from Prairie Pothole Lake near Jamestown, North Dakota, USA - PPLs Lake P7 Core (1) Depth... | ecosystem: Environmental > Aquatic > Freshwater >... | reverse complement strand
CTCTTAGCTTTTGGTAGCCTTGGAAATGCCAAGCCAATGGTGGTTCAAGATATGCTTAATGCAACAAATTTTGATGATAAGGTATTGGATGGGGAGCAGAACACCAACCTGTATTATACCGTAGAAGGTGGTATGATTATAATGAAATTTTTGCGGTTAAGCGGTGGCATTGGCCGCCAAAGATATACCAATGGCGAAGGCAACATAGCCGAAATTAGCCACTATATGGGCACTGGAGGCTTTAATTTTGATTTTGGCGCAGTAAATCTTGGTCTTAACGCTTCAGTACTTTCCGGTAACGATTTAGTAGAACCTCTCCTTCGCTTTAGCGCAGGCTTTCTGGTAAAGTTTTAAAAATCAGGGCGCACAATTCACCCAAGTATCGCGCACCTTTGCCGCTTATTTATGCTATTTTAAAATGATCGAACTCGGCAAAACCATCATTTCTGAAGACGTACTCGAAAAAGAATTTGTTTGCAACCTATCGGCCTGCAAAGGCGCCTGTTGTGTAGAGGGCGATAGCGGTGCCCCGGTAGAAGAAGCCGAGGCCAAAATTCTGGAAGATATTTTCCAAAAAGTAAAGCCTTTTTTGCGCCCTGAGGGGATAGCTGCTATCGAAAAGCAAGGTACTTCGGTAACCGATTGGGATGGCGAATTAGTTACCCCGCTGGTAAAAGGCAAAGAATGCGCCTATGTAATTTTTGACGAAAAGGGCATTACCAAATGCGGCATAGAAAAAGCGTGGGAAGCTGGTGCCGTAGATTTTCAAAAACCCGTGAGTTGCCACTTGTACCCCGTGCGCATAACCCCCTACCGCGATTTTGATGCCGTAAACTACCATAAGTGGAACATTTGCAGCCCGGCTTGCTCCCTGGGCAAAGAACTGGAAGTGCCGGTGTATAAATTTCTTAAAGGAGCCTTGGTACGGAAGTATGGCGAGAGTTGGTATGGAGAATTGGAGGCGATTGATGAAGCGCTGAAAAAATAGGTGCGTGCTACCGGATTACTGCAAGGTGTTCAGAGCATAATCATTACCCTTTTTAGAATGGCTTGTCATTCGTTATCCGTAGCTTTTTCCCTCGTTGTATTTCCGTTGTAATTTCATTCGATTTCGGTTGGATTCCCGTTGGATTTCCGCTGTTGGATTCCCAGTTGATTTCCGTTGGCTTCAGCCAACGGTTAACATATGCCACATGCCACATGCCAAAGGCTTTAGCCACATTGCCCCTACAAATAACAGGCTATTGCACTACAATTTTCTCCACAAAAACATGCGTTGGGGTCTTTAGTTGCAAAAGCCCGCTCCAACCCTTTCCGCCTATAGCGGAAGAGACTTGCGCGGTTAAATCTAATTTTGCTTGGCCGTTTTCAAACTGCACTTCTTGCCGCAGCACTTCTTGCCCAGCAAGGTTGTACAGTGTGGCGGTGGCGGTGGTGTTTTGCAGGCCGGGCAGGCTTAGTTCTATGTTTATGTAATCTGTGGCGGGGTTGGGGTAAACTTTTATACCCTGGCCGGGCAGCGCCCATTCTACAAAACCAATATCGCTGCCACAGTTGCCGGGGCCTATGCAGCCCGTGCTGTCTGTGCTGAGCAGCCAGAGAAAAAGCGCCTCCCAGTTGGGGTTTAAATACCTGTCGTAATACGTGCCTACACCTACCAAGCCGCCATCACTCCATTGGTTAATGCTGTACAAATAGCTTTCATCTTCCCAATCGCCATAATAATACACCCTGCGCCATAGGGTGTTCAGGTTTTTGTCTAGTTTCCAAATTAAGCCTTTTGCACCGCCCTGGTAAAAATGACCGGTAAGTAATATTGCATCATCAAACATCTCTGCATTTTGCAACGTAAAAAATGCTTCTTCTTCCGGGTAGGGAGTTTCTTTTATGACTACACCTGCCGTGTCCACTATTCTAAATACCGTCTTACCAAAAGCAAATGTGCCTTGTTGTGACGATAGATAAAAGTGGGCTACAAATAAGCTATCGTTGCCCAGTGGTACAATATCCGCATCAACACCGTTGTTGCCGTTATACTTATACCGCTTATCCCAAATCTTATTACCCTGCAAATCGGTCTTTACTAAAAATCCCTCAACAAACTGGTTGGGGTATAGGCAGCGGCCGGCAATGTAATAGTTGTTGCCCATGCGCCTGAGGCGGTAGGGGTAATAGCCATTGTAATAATTGGGCACATTGGGCCGAAAATCGGCAATGGTGGAGTACCATTGCAGGTTCAGGGCGGTATCGTAGCGGGCAAGAAAGAGGTTAATTTTTTGGTTGGGTAGGGCGTAGTGCCCTAAAACAGTAATAGCGGTGTCTTCAATTAAAAGGTCAAAACTGTAGAATATGGAACCAATGCCAGGATTAAAAAACCGGCTTTTTAGTGTATCGAGGTTTTTGTTGAATTTTATGAGTTGTGTAAATGAAGTGGCATTTTGATAAGTTATGTCATGTAAACTTAGCAACCTGCCATCCGGTAGTTGCTGCAAACCTGTTTTTTGCAACCAGATGCCAAAAACAGTTGTATCCCAAACAAAACCATTTGAGTCTAACAATTGCCCGTTTCTATCAAAACTCCTGTAGTTGATATGCCTGCCGTTGTTCTGCATGTTTGAAAAAGTAAATAGTGTGTCGTTAACCAAACAAGCACTTGGGCTTCCGCCCACTGGTGTAGCACTACCCCAATGAATGTTGCTGTAGTTTTGTGCAACGCTATGGCAATACAGCAATAATATAATTGGTAAAAAAAATGTAATCCGCATTAGAAAGATAGGAAAAAGAGGAGGCAAATAAGCCTCCTCTCTGGTTGTTTACTTAAGTATGGTTACCTTCTGTTCAAATAACTGGTTGCCTTCTGAATCTGTAATACTCAAGAGATAAATTCCAGGCACAAAACCTGGGGTCTCAAGCATGTGAACATTCTTAGCATAATCAGAGACCGTTTCAGATTTCATTACTTGCCCAGTAAGGTTTACTATGCGAATCTGTATGTCACCATCTAATCCTTCTACCATCCAATCCCAGTTTAGAATAACATACTCGCTGGCAGGGTTCGGATACAGCTTGAAAGAACTAGAAGGTTTAGTTGGTCTATTTTGGTTATTTTCGGTCTTGTTACTTCCGCCAAAATAAACCGGTTCAACATAGCTTTCATCGTTTTGGCCATAGGGCATAAGCACAGCATTTATTTTGTGCCATACCCAGCTACTCAAGGTAGTGCTTTGCAGGTTCATCAGGTTTTCGCGCACACCGGTACTTAGGTTATGCAAACCCTCTCCGTTTTGGGCGGCACTTGCAATATGGTTATAATACTGCTCAGCATCCATAACCGCAAGTACATCGGCTTCGCCCCACCAGGTTTGGTCTGCGTTGGTAACTACATTTTGCGCCTGTGCAAATTGCCCCTTTTGCGCATACAGTTCGGCCAATTGTAGCACCATGTTTGGTTCGCTGCGGCTGCTGTGCAGGTTTGCGAGGCTATCGGTATCCCAATAGGCCGTATCCGTAACATAATGGTATTGTATGCCGCTCAGGTTATTCGCAATGCTGCGGCTTATGCCCGCCATTTCTGCCTCTAACACATCTTTGGCTGTTATGGTTTGGCTGCCCGTTTCTACATCTGTTATGGTTTGCTGGCTTACGGCAGGTTGGCGCTCCAACAAGGCGTTCATCACCTCGGGGTTGCGCCCGCTGTGCGGATTGGCCACCAACACGTTGCGCAGCGCTAATTCCGGAAAAGCAGTATTGTTGATCAAATCAATCAATTGCCCCTCGGTAATCAATGTATTCACCAGAACTTTGCCCATGATATTTATCCGGGAGTTGAGCAATGCTCGTAAACGTAATAAGATTAAGTAAAGCAAAAATTAATTTTTTCATAATCATAAAAGTCAACCCTTGAGGCACAACTGGGCGGTTAATATTAAAAAAGGGCGTGAACCTCTTGCCGCCAACTAACGCTCCGAGGTTCTAGCAAAACCCACCGATATTAGAAGAACGGCATAGAGGTCACACCCCAAAGGGTGCGTCCTGCTATACCATCTTCCCATCGGTAATGAAACTGCTAGATTTCGGAGCGGAAATAATTTAAGCAAACGCCTTTGTTATTTGCCTCTACCCGTGGTAGAGTATAAGAACGACTTTAGAATGCATTCATCTCTTCCAAATGTAAAAATTCCTTCATACAAATTGCCCTACCAAAAAAGTTTCTGCCCAACCCGTAAATCGGTAACATTCCCTTCACACGTTGTTAACATCCTCTGTGGATTACTTTTCTAAAAAAAGCGGAAATTAATGTTGTGATTTTGGGGCAACCTACTGCTTGCCCGCAAACGCCACTTCTGCGTTTTAGCGTGTTGAAAACTGCATTGCATTGTGTAAAACTAAGCGTTGCATTACCCGGTTGCTTCTTTAATCTTTGGAAAACAGAATGCGTACTACCCTCTGGTCACTCGCATTTTGTAAACACACAAAACGCTGAAATTCAGCAAATTAATTAAAAACCTAAACCCTGAATATGCCCCTGTGGCGCCTGTAACACGTTAATCTTACAATGACAAACATCGAGCCCATCCTGCAATCAAACAACAATCGCTTTGTGATTTTCCCCATTCAACACCACGACATTTGGCAGTGGTATAAAAAGCAGGAAGCTAGTTTTTGGACAGCCGAAGAAATTGACCTGCACCAAGATGTGGTGGATTGGGACAATCGCCTGAATGCGGATGAGCAGTACTTCATCAAGCACATCCTTGCATTTTTTGCGGCAAGTGATGGCATCGTAAACGAGAACCTTGCAGAGAACTTTGTAAACGAGGTGCAGTATTCAGAGGCCAAATTCTTTTATGGTTTCCAACTGATGATGGAAAACATCCACAGCGAAATGTACTCGTTGCTTATTGATACGCTCATTAAGAACGATGAAGAAAAGGATAGGCTTTTCCACGCCTTAGAAAACTTTCCGGCTATTGCCAGAAAAGCTGAGTGGGCCCTTAAATGGATTAAAAGCCCAAGTTTTGCTGAGCGCCTCATCGCTTTTGCAGCCGTAGAAGGCATCTTTTTTAGTGGCGCATTTTGCTCTATTTTTTGGTTGAAGAAGCGTGGCCTAATGCCGGGCCTTGCCACCAGCAACGAATTTATTAGCCGAGACGAAGGCATGCACCGCGACTTCGCCATCCATTTGCACAACCACCATTTAGTTAACCGCGTGCCCGAAGCCCGCATTAAAGAAATTTTGGTTGAAGCCCTAGATATTGAGCGCGAATTCATCACCGAAAGCTTGCCCGCAGATTTGATTGGCATGAACGGAAAACTCATGGCGCAATACCTCGAGTTTGTAACTGACCACCTGCTAGAAGCATTAAACTGCAGCAAAGTTTATAAGGTTGAAAATCCCTTCGATTTTATGGATATGATTAGCCTGGAGGGCAAAACCAACTTCTTTGAAAAACGCGTTAGCGAGTACAAAAAGGCCGGTGTAAATCTTAATCAAGAAGATGCCGTAGAGAATAAATTTAGCCTAGACGCAGACTTTTAAACCAACTAACCACCTACATAATTATGATGCACGTTTTAAAGCGCGATGGCCGCAAAGAATCTGTAAAGTTTGATAAAATAACCGCCCGCATAGAAAAGCTATGCTACGGCCTGAGCAATTTGGTAGATCCTACAGCCGTGGCCATGCGTGTTGTTCAAGGCGTTTATGATGGCGTAACCACCTCAGAATTAGATAACCTTGCGGCAGAAGTAGCTGCTTCGCTAACCGTTAAGCACCCGGATTATGCCCAGTTGGCCGCGCGCATCGCCATCAGCAACCTGCACAAAAACACAGAGAAGAGCTTTAGCGAAACCATGAAGCTGCTCTATACCTACGTTAACCCAAAAACCGGTTTAGATAGCCCGCTAATTGCAGATGATGTTTATGAGGTTATTGAGAAAAATGCAGCGTTGTTAGATAGCACCTTAATTTATGATCGCGATTTTGGCTACGATTATTTTGGCTTCAAAACCTTAGAGCGCAGCTACCTGTTGCGTATCAATGGCAAAGTAGCAGAGCGTCCGCAGCACATGCTCATGCGCGTATCCATCGGCATCCATAAAGATGATTTAGAGGCTGCTTTTGAGACCTACGATTTGATGAGCAAACGGTTTTTTACCCATGCTACACCCACACTTTTTAATGCAGGCACGCCCAAGCCGCAAATGAGTTCATGCTTTTTGCTAACCGCAAAAGATGATAGCATTGATGGTATTTACGATACGTTAAAACAAACCGCAAAAATTAGCCAGAGCGCAGGCGGCATAGGTTTGAGCGTGCACCACGTGCGCGCCACCGGTAGCTACATTCGGGGCACAAACGGCACCAGCAACGGCATTGTGCCCATGCTTCGCGTGTTTAATGATACCGCTAGGTATGTAGACCAAGGTGGTGGGAAACGCAAAGGCAGTTTCGCCATTTACATGGAGCCATGGCATGCCGATATTTTTGATTTTTTAGATCTGAAGAAAAACCATGGCAAAGAAGAAATGCGCGCCCGCGATCTTTTTTATGCCATGTGGATTCCGGACTTGTTTATGGAGCGCGTTGAGGCCGATACCACGTGGACGCTGATGTGCCCGAACGAATGCCCCGGCTTGTACGATACGTATGGAGCAAAATTCAAAGCGCTTTACGAAAAGTACGAGAGCGAGGGCAAAGGCAGGCGCACCGTAAAAGCGCGCGAAGTGTGGGGTAAAATCTTGGAAGCGCAAATTGAGACCGGCACCCCGTACATGCTTTACAAAGATGCCGCCAACGAAAAGAGCAACCAGAAAAACCTCGGCACCATACGCAGTAGCAACCTGTGCACAGAGATTATGGAGTACACCAGCAAAGACGAAGTTGCCGTGTGCAACCTCGCCAGCTTGGCGTTGCCCATGTATGTAGAAGAAGGGAAATTTAACCACCAACTGCTGTTTGATGTAACCTATAAAGTTACCCGCAATCTAAATAGCGTTATTGACCGCAACTACTACCCTGTGCCCGAGGCGTTAAATAGCAACATGCGGCACAGGCCCGTTGGGTTGGGCGTGCAAGGGTTGGCAGATACTTTTATAAAACTGAGGATGCCCTTTACCAGCCCTGAGGCTAGAAAGTTGAATCAAGAGATTTTTGAAACCATTTATTATGCAGCGCTTTGCTCAAGTAAAGACCAAGCAATAAAAGATGGCTACTACGAAAGCTACCCGGGTTCACCAATCTCCGAAGGAAAATTTCAGTACAACCTGTGGGGTGTGCAAGATGAAGAACTGAGCGGCCGTTGGGATTGGAAAGCGCTGCGCGCAGAAATCTTAAAACATGGTGTGCGCAATTCATTGCTATTGGCCCCAATGCCAACCGCCAGCACATCTCAAATTTTGGGCAATAATGAGTGCTTTGAGCCATACACCAGCAACATTTACACCCGGAGGGTTTTAAGTGGCGAGTTTATCGTGGTGAATAAACACCTATTGCTCGACCTTGTAAATCTCGGCCTTTGGAATGATGATGTTAAAAACGAATTGCTGCGCGCCAACGGTTCTATTCAAGATATTGACGGCATACCGGCAAACATAAAAGAGCTTTACAAAACGGTTTGGGAGATGAGCATGCGTGACATTATAGATATGTCCGCAGAGCGCGGTGTGTTTATAGACCAGAGCCAAAGCCTGAACCTGTTTATGGAAAACCCCAATGCAGGCAAACTAACCAGCATGCATTTTTATGCATGGAAAAAAGGCTTGAAAACCGGCATGTATTACCTCCGCAGCAAAGCAGCCAGCAGCGCCATTAAGTTTACCATCAGCAAAAACTCAAAAGCTGAGGTAGATGCTATGGAGGCAGCGAAGCAACTGACCCATAATGAAGCACAGGCAACTGTTACGCAGCCTGTGCTACCACAAGCAGAAATTTCAGATGTTAACCACGTTGCCATGCCAAAAGCACCTGGAACGTACACTGAAGATGAAATGATTGCTTGCTCAATAGACAATCCGGAAGATTGCGAAGCCTGCGGATCATAAATAATTTTCCTTTGAATTTTCTTGAGTTTCAAAATCCCTGAATTTTTTTCGGGGATTTTTTATTTTGGAACTTGTGTATGTCAGTATATATATATATATATATGCCGCTTAATCATTAAATTAATTACAAATGAAAAAAGTTCCGTTTTTGGCTTTAGGGGCAATAATGCTTCTAAACTCATGTGACAAAGAAGTGGTAAAAGATGTTTCAGAAAAAAATGTCAAGTATGATTTTTTGATGACCGAAAATTATTTTGACAGGCAGTACGATGAAACAACTCAAGAGTTTACAGGATGTAGCGGTAAAACGGTTTTAGATTGTTTAGTTATCCCTGTAGAACCTCAAGTACCACAAGGGGGAGGTGGAATTCCTAACCTTAATTCAACAGATTTAAAGGATTATCTTCAAAATGAGTTTCAAACTTCAGATGATTTTTCAAGTGAACGTGGCCAACAATTGTTGAGTACGATGTTAGCAACAGAGATTTATGCAGAAGAATTTGATAATCAAGAAGGACTACGTGGGTTTCATATCAAAGAAATTGGAACTGAAAGTATTCTTTATACAGTGCTAGTTTCTGAATAGAATGATGGATTCTAAACTTAGCCGAAAGACGTTAGCATTGATTGTGTTAACGTCTTTCTTTTATTCGTGTAAAAGCCCTGACAATCGACTTGAGACGCTAGATGAAAATCAACTTAAAAAAGTGATGGTGGGCAATGTGCCCGGAAGTTCGGTGATTTCTTTAGGTGATTTCTTAGCCGATTATAAACACATAGAACATAGTATTAGACTTTTTAAACAATTCAATGGAAAAGTTGAGCTAAAACAAAAATATCAGCTACCTGATACAGTGAATTCAGTCACCTTCTTGGAGTTTGGGACAGACACGAATGAGATTATTTTTTTAGCAAACTACCAAATGATTAAGGGTTCGGGTATTTACAAACTTGATTTGGAAGACCTTGCTGTGAGCTTACTTCATTATTCTAATTCAATTTACTATGGTGAATCTATGGGTGTCCGAACCGATACTTCATTGATTTTTACTGGAAAAGAAGAAGTAGAAATTCATCCTGATCCATTGGTTCGTGTTTCTTATGCGGATAAGGAATTGCTAGTTTACGAATACATACTTCCTAAAAACCTATTGAAATTAAAAGAAAAAAGGAGCTATCCATATGTGGGGCCTTTCGCAAACTTAACGCTAGAGCAAGGTTCGTTAACCTTTTACCCAGTGTATCTAGATACAGCCATTACAAGTCAAACGATTAATGTTAATATGGACATAAACCCATTTCTTTCATTGTTTAAAACAGCACTAGAAAATGGATTGTCAGCATCCGAAGCGTACAGCGAAGCAAACTTGAAAAGTGACGCCTTTAGCAAAAGATTGGTTGGCTCAGATTTCAAAATCTATTTAGAAGTCGGGGGCAAAGAAGAAACGACCAATGAGGAAGGCCTTCGCTACACCGTTAGGGATAAAAAAAGAACGTTGGTTATTGAAAAAGCCAATGGTGATTTCAAATATGTAGATTTTGCAGAATACTTTTTAGTCTATAAAATCCATGATAATAAGATCTTTTTGTCGCGTGGCGATACTTTATATACTTATCCTCTCAGTGACATCTTGCACCAGTAGAGCTAAGAAACTTGAAAATAAAGAGATGCATGCGTATTTAGTGAGGCAAGGTTGTTTGGGTAAAACAAATTCCTCAATAAAAAATATAGTGGTTGCCCCTGATGGTTTTTGTAAACCATGCATTAGCAGTGACAGTATTTCGAAACTGCTAGAATCGCATATTGTTGTTACAAATAACTTCACCTTTTACAATTCTATTCATCAGGGCCGCGACAAAGTATTTTGGTGTGATTCTATTTCAAAACTCCCAATAAGCCAAGTTAAAATATCAATTATTGAATTTCATTAGCATCTGGACTTGGTTACCGATTAACAGCAAAAGTTACTTTCGCAAAAAAACTTTGCTCATGGCACCCGCACAAGATTCAATTGACATTTCCAAACTGCAAAAAGAAGTAGAAGCCTACCTCAACCTCGGCTCAACCTCTGTACTCTTTGAGTTTGAAGAAAACAACGGTAAAACGCGCCTTAATGTGGTTACTATAAACCCGCGGCACAACCAGAGTTTCTTGTTTCAAAGCATCATCGGCTATGATAAAAAGGATTGCCTAAAGCAAATGCTGAAGTATGTAAAAACGAGCCGCGATAAAGAAAACAGCTATACCATACAATGGTCAGCCACCGGAACCAACGAATTGCAGACGTCTTATTTTAGGGCAAAAGATATCCCAGAAGCCCTTGACAAGCTATTTTTTGGGAGAGACCCGAACTCGCTAACCATCTTTAGCGTGGTGCTAAACCCCATTGCCTAAGCATAAGTACGTAGGTGTGAATTAAGAGTTGAGTAGTTTTAACAAGAAGTTAAGCGCGGTTTGTTAAAAATTATATCTTCGGGATACTCGTTGTGTTATACCTAACATCGCGAATAACCATAAAATTAAAACCTAAACCATGCCTAGAGATTACCGTGATAGAAGTGGCCGCGTGCTAAGCAAAGATGAGCGCAAGCAGTTGCGTAAACGTGCTAAAGCCATCCGGAAAACCCAACCTAGAACCGTTACAAGGGGCGAATATTTACAATATACGTTGGTGGTGCTCATTATTTTAGGCATTATCGCCATGGCTTATTATCTCTCAAATAAGTAGGTTTTGTTAACACTAGGTTTTTAAAAAAATAATCAAAAACATAGCTAATCAAGGGCGTTGGGTTTGCATTTTTGCAGCAAATCAATAAAACTATGAAAGAGAAATTGCCTTATGCTATTGTGTTGGTAATGATTTCGCTAATTATCGGAGTAGCCTTTTTTATGGCGTAAAAAAGCTAGCCATTGGCTAGTCTGCAAAACTTTGCATTTGCACCAAACGGTGATAAAGACCGTTTTTCGCCAACAATTCTTCGTGTGTGCCGCGCTCTTTGATGGCACCTTTTTCCAACACAATTATTTCGTCAGCATGTTTTATGGTGCTCAAGCGATGCGCGATAATGATGCTTGTTCGGTTCATCATCAACCGGTCTAGCGCGTCTTGCACCAAGCGCTCGCTTTCGGTATCTAAAGCTGAGGTAGCTTCATCCAATATTAAAATAGGAGGATCTTCAAGCAACGCGCGCGCAATGCTGAGGCGTTGTTTTTGGCCGCCAGATAGTTTGCCGCCACCCTCGCCAATGTTGGTGTAATAACCCTCGGGCAAATCTTTAATAAATTCATGAGCATTGGCAATGCGGGCCGCTTGCTCAATTTCTGCAAGGGTGGCTTGCGGCATGCCGAGGGCAATATTGCCGGCCACCGTATCATTGAACAAAATGGATTCT
>Ga0105096_10000905_pt1 | contig 11445 bp, 11 predicted proteins | sample PPLLak3cmMay2015_FD_87036 | JGI IMG/M metagenome (GOLD analysis project Ga0105096, IMG submission 87036) | Freshwater sediment microbial communities from Prairie Pothole Lake near Jamestown, North Dakota, USA - PPLs Lake P7 Core (1) Depth... | ecosystem: Environmental > Aquatic > Freshwater >... | reverse complement strand
TTCAAACAGGTTGTGTTAGTAATAGAGAACAAGTATTTAATTGTTTATTTTGAAATGAAATATGTGCTTTTAAAGAACTCGTTTTTTTTACGGCATTGCAACATTTTATAATGGAACTTATATTGGCTATAAACCAGTCACAAACACAACCACAATTAAATTCACAGCGTGGTGGAGTAGGTTTGTTTAACACATTACAACTAGCATTTATGAATATTTCATTATTACTATTTACAACCTCACCTAATCAAACAGTAGTCCCTTTGAATGAAACAACATCGTTTAATGGGTCGCAACCTTTTAATAATACGCAGATGTCAAATGCATTACAGCTGTCAACCGCACCCCCACAGTCGCAATCAAATGTACTACCACAGTTGAACGCACCACCACAGTCACAATCAAATGCACCACAGTCACAGTTAAATGCACCCCCACAGTTGAACGCACCACCCACTCTATCAAACGCACCTCCATCGTCAAACGCACCACCTCCATCGTCAAACGCATTACAATCCGCGTCCGCGTCCATAACAAAAAAAACAAAACGATCGTTGTCTATAATAGATGAAATTGCAAATAATGGAAATCCGATGTTTTCTCGTGATGTATCCGATTTAACCAATGTACAAGTGCAAACAGAATTGAAAACACCAGAGGTAAGCAGTTTAATAAGTTTATTTTTTAAAGAAAACACACACAAAAAAACAATTGAAAAAATAGTCAAACAATTCAATGCAAATATGACAGAAATAACGGAAGAGTGTGAAAAAGCATGTCTAGCAATTGTTGAATCCATTATGGATAAAACAACTACCTTTGATTTTAACCCAGAAGAGGAACTAGCCCCTTCTCCTTCTGGTAACTCATTGGCTCAATTAACTAGTGGAATAATGGGTATGTTAACACAATCAACACACGTTGTTTCAAGTATTAAACCTACCAAAAGTGAACAACTTCAAACCTTACTTGAAACAAAAAGAATAAAACAAGGGTATTCACAATATTTGAAGTTTGAATGTCATGAAGCATATATTAATAAAATAAAGTATGATGGAACGAACATTACAATGATTGGTGGAAACATCAAATATAACCAAATATTATCACAGCAAGCATTTATAGAAACAAGTCTGAGAGAACAATTAGAAACGGACCCTGGCAATAAAATTGTAAAAAGTACACTACAGCGTTTCATTATGTTAACAAAAATTACTGAGTTATTTCATTTCGAAATTACACACACTTTTGTATCTGTAGCAAATAAAATAACAGGCGAAGAAGATGTAGATGTTAAATTTGAAAAACATTTGAAATCTTATCTACACTCAATAAATAAATTGATCCCATATTTAAATAAATTGTTTCCAGTAGATAGTCTTAACTTAGAAACAGTTGTCGAATTTAAACAGGCAGAATTTGATAACATGGTATTTGCTTCCATGTCAGATACCGATATTTTGGCTCAAAAAATCGAATTAGATAAACGTGCCTCAGAAATGGTGACAAAATCACATGCACAATACGTAGATTCTACCGCACATTATGTCAAAGAAATGACAAAGTCAGGTGCAGATGTGGTGCTTGCTCCAGTAATTGGAGCTGCAGAGAGTGTTGGTGAAAACGCACACGAATTAACTGGTAAATTTGTACAAGGATTATCTAGCATGGTTGGTAAAATCTTTTATGGACCAGTTGGAATAATGATTTTGATTACATTTGTTTTTGTTGTAATGTGTTGGGTACAAAGTATTAAAATTTTTATGTCTCCATTTGTGTTTGTAAAAAACGCCACAGTTACAATTATAAAATTTGCGGTTGGAGGTGTTTATTATGTCTTTGAAAAAGTTAGAACTCAAATTGCATTTAAAGGAATAGAAAAAAAACGAGGACTACTCAACACACCCACTGGTCAACGCTATTTAGCGTTAGAACAATACAGAACAAGTTTACAACGCGACAGATTAAATCCCCAAATAGAAAATGAAGAAAATGAAGAATATGTAGATTTAAATATTTACCGTCCTCCTCTTCCTCGTCAGCCTCCTCCTCCTACAACACCATATCCTTATGATTACGGTCGTGGATTTAAAAAATCAAAAAGAAAGCATCATAAATCTAGAAAACATACTAAATCCAGAAAGCACAATAAATCCAGAAAATAATAAAACGCATATATATGGGCGGAGGTCTTTTTAACACGCCATTGTATTTAAACCCAAAATGTCTCGTATTTTCCGCTTTTATATTAGCCGTTTATTGGTTGCCTCATCCAAGCAGTAGGGCACATAATATTGTAATGGGGTTTTTATTAGGAATGTCGGCATATATTTCTCTCGCATGGTATGATGTTATTTATGATTGTAATGACAGATTTAAACCAACATTGTTAGGTTGGTTGTCTGGACCATTCAAACCGTCCGATTATACAAAAGAGTATGAAAAATTGCCGATTAAATATCAAAAAATAATTCGCACATTTGATTATTTTATTTTAATCGTTGTAATTATTACTTTTTTATATCCATTCATTTATAAATAACATGTTGCATAATTCAATCAATATATCTGGATTGAAACAAAAGAATACAATGAATGAAAAGAATGAAAAGAATGAAAAGAATGAAAAGAATGAAAAGAATGAAAAGAATGAAAAGAATGAAAAGAATGAAAAGAATGAAAAGAATGAAAAGAAGAAAAAGAATGAAAAGAAGAAAAAGAAAAAAATTATTGTTATTAATAATTTTTTTTGTGAAAACAATATTTTTATTTGTGACAAAATAAGACTTTCTATTCCAACATATTCAGACAAGTTTGAAATATTGACAAGTGCTATTTCTCTCTTTAAAGAAACAGAGAGAAACAAAGAAAAAGATCTGTATTTATTAGAATATGAAAACAATGAAGAGGAAATGATTGGTTTTTTTGAATATTTATCCGCGATAAAACCCAACACAAAAAAATACATTTTCACAATCATAACTACTTATCAAAAACTATTAAAAAACATATTATTATTACAAAAGACAGACATTGTGCATTCCAATATTAATTATGATACGATTTGTTTTAAAAAAGATACAGAACAAGTATTAATTAGAGATTGGACAAATGCTATAACAACCTCAACCTCATACAAATCACAACTACAAAAACAATCATACATAACAACCAAAAACGATGATGTATCAACCAATAGTCCATTAGAAATATATGTTTTAGCACACATGAACAAGTATAACTTGGAAACATTGAATATTTCGTCGATTGAAACCATTTGCAAAACATATGTAGACAATCCATATTTATCGTTTATTACAGACACTTCCAAACATAAAATATATTTGAATTGCATTGGGGTTTTAACACCATTGATTGACATAACAAGAGAGAAAATCATAGATGAAATGATGCAATATTCTCATACATGGGACAATTATGCGTTGTCTATCATATATTTACATATTATTGCGTCATTCAAAAACAGTTGCGGCTTTTTCCGCGATTTTTTCCGTTTGTTAAATAAAAATCTATTTACAAAAACAGGCATTTCAGAGTCAATAGATGCATTTGATGCACTCTTTTACAAACATACAGAATGGATTAATGTTTTCTAGTTTTGCGTTGCGATTTCTTGGTCTTTTCGATTTTCGTGATTTCTTGGTCTTTTTCGATTTTCGTGATTTCTTGGTCTTTTTCGATTTTTCTGCTAGTGTTTCTTTTTTCCCTTTTCCCCTTTTCCCTCTTTTTCCCTTTATCTTTTTACCTTCATCAGCTTCATTCGCTTCATTCGCTTCATTCGCTTCTTCTGATTTGGGAGCATCTTCAGAGTCGTGTGCTTCTTCTGATTTGGGGACTTCTTCCGTGTCGTGTGCTTCATTCGCTTCTTCTTCTTCTTTCTCTGCATTTCCTCCCCTTTTCCCCTTTTTCCCTTTTTTCCCCTTTTTCCCCTTTTTCTTTTTTTTATCTTCATCGTCAGAGGAAGAAGACGATGACGATGACGAGGACGAGGACGCAGTTGAAGACCTTGATTTCTTGGAACCACGAGAAGAAGCAGACACAGGTCCATCGCGTTTCCATTCAGATTTGCGTTTACTAGCTTCTTTCATAGCCTCTTTCAACGTACATGAGCTATTTTTTGCTTTACATTCAGTATGAATACGTTTTACAAATGCAAACCATTTTTCTCCCATGTATAATAAGAGAAGAGAATTATTATTACTAAATAAAAAATTGAAATCAAATAAAACCAATTAGAAATACTCAACTAATTAACACTAACTCAATAAAAGATGGTCAAAAATGTCACTGGTGGAAACAAAATGAAGGGACAAGCGAGAAAGAATTCAGGTTCTTCACGCCAAGTGTCTAAATTGCGTATTGTAGAGGAAGAAGGTGAAGTATATGCACAAGTTTCATCAATGCTAGGAAACGGTATGTGTCATGTTGAATCCGAAGATTGTAAACGACTTTGTATTATTCGAGGTAAGTTTCGCGGACGAGGAAAACGCGACAATATATTAAAAAAGGGAACATGGGTTCTCGTTGGATTGAGAGAATGGGACCTAAATGGTGGAGACACGACCAAGATGCAGAAATGCGATTTATTAGAAGTATATACAGAACATGACAAGGAACGATTAAAAGGAACGCCTGGACCATGGAAAAAGTTTATTGCAAATGATTTGATGTTTCAAGACATAAAAGAAGAAGAATTCGATTTTATCGATGACAAGACGGAAGAATATAAAAAGATAATGTCTGAAGAATTTGGCGGATCAAGTAAAGAAATTGTTCAGATTAAAGAAGATGATGAGATTGTTGATTTTGATGATATTTAGGATAGCAAATGATTTAAACCTACTACTATAAGAATAATAACAATAATTAATAATAACAATATGAGACGTTTTTTTTCTCAACAAACAAAACCACAAACAAAACCACAATCAAAACAAACCAATCCCACGTTTTCAAAAAGCGATTTCCCAGATTTGGCACAAACAAAATCACAAGCCACATCACATTCAACTGCAACTACTAATGCAATGAATTATAAAAATAAATTAGAAATAGTTGAACCTAAAGTCGAGCCAACTATACAACCAGGTCATATTTCTCTCTTTTATGATAAAATCACACGAAAATTGTGTATTGAAAATAGTGAGACAATAAAACCTAGACAACTGCGACCACAACCACCATCCTTTGAAAAATTAGTAAACCATTGGGAAAAAAGGTATACTACTTATATTGAATTGTATGGAGAAGACATTTATGCACATGTTCATTTATATCCATTTTATAATTATAATTATTTCGATGAATTAGATGACATTTTTTATAGAGAATTGGAAGAATTGGAGGAATTGGAAAATATGGATGACAATGAGGATTAAACCGGTGAAGATTATATTAACTTTGATTTTATTCATTACAATAAAATCAAATACTTAGATTGTGTTCATTCCACATCAACCACATCAAACAACTCAAACAAATAAAAATAAAATCAAACAAATAAAAATAAAATTGAAATAAAAACAAAACAACAAATCCTCCTCATCCTCATCCTCAAACATGCGTCTTTTAACAACAAGATTTAACAATGATACCTGGAATGAAAATGTTGCATTTAGAGAAAAATACAAATATATTGGGTGTATTTATAATTCTCCGAGATTAATGTCTCCAAAAGTGAAACCAGATGAAATCGTATATATGCTTGAAATGAACAACACATTGAACCGGATTGAAGGCATAGGTTTAATTAGAAATCGCCCCACATTACACAAACATTATAAAATGTATAGTGACGAAAATTACAATCGTTTTGCATTTCAAAGCAATACAAGAATGGACCGCACAAAAATAGAATTTGAAAACAATGAACTTCTTGAATTGTTAGAAACTCTATGTTTTAAAGGAAAAACACATGTAAAACGAGGACACGGATTTATGAGCATTTCACAAAAATCAATAAAAAATAACAATGCCGAAGATATAACAGAAAGAGTTCATCGCCTTTTTATGCAAGAAGATAAAGAATTGAACTAAAATAAAGATAAAAAATAATAAATAATAATATGTCAACGTCAACAATCGATACAGATATAACACATTATACAATTTCTGAAATGCTTCAAATATTAGACATGGATGACTTAGATGAAAATGAAATCATTAATAAAACCGATAAATATAGCGATGACAATAGCAACAATCCGCAATTGTCTCTTTTTTTCCAAGACATGCAAAGTCAATTGCTAGAATACATAAATTCACTACAAGACACAAATTCATCCCAAGACATAAATTCACCACAAGACACAACTAATGCACAAACGACAAATTGGAATACTAATCAAGCATTGCAGCAAAGCGATACAAATCAACAATCTAAAATTACAGATAGAAAACAAAAAATAGATGTTTATAACAATCCCCAAGTGCCGATGAAGAGAGAACAACTCGGCATTAATAACAATTACAATGTAGATGTGGCACAAGACTCATTAAATCCGAATTTGGAAAACAAGACCTCTAGATTTGTCAATTTAGACAGCCAATATCGCCAATCTACCAATGACATAGAAAACACCGCGTCAGACTACACACTCGATTTGTCGGATCCATTGACAAATGTATTAAATATGCGTTTGTATTCTTATCAAATACCATTTACATGGTATACAATTGACCCTGCGTATGGCAATACTTGTTTTTGGATAAAAATAGATGCAATCGACCCAATATCAGAAGCCATTGCAATAACGATTGAAGCCGGCAATTATACGCCAACAGAATTCGTGACAGCGGTCAATGACGCGTTTGTTAGTGCCGGATTTACATTTGCAACTCCACCTCCGGTTTCATACAATTCAAACAATGGTAAAATAACAATAAATTTAATAAATGGTTCATATCTTACAGCACCAATCACCGACCAAAGCACCATTATTTTTTACGATTATACGGCAACTCTGCAATGCCATACAAATTGTGTCAATACTTCATATTATATAAATCAAACACTCGGTTGGGTCATGGGATATCGTTTGCCACAAATCCAAGTCTCACTGACAAGCGGAAATGTCGCCCCAGCAATTCTGAATTTAGTAGGAACAAAATACATTATTCTTGTATTGGACGATTATAATCAAAATCACATTAATAATGGATTAGTAACAATAACAGAACCCTCAAAAACATTGAAAATGCCGTCGTATTATTCGCCAGACTTGCCTTATACGTGTTCTCGTGCCTTGTCGCAAAACACCAATCAGCAATTACAAGAGCTTCAGCAAACACAGTCAAACAATCCGAATTTGATTTTAACAGATAATTTAGATCCGAATTACAAAACATTACTACAAATGTTGCCATCCGCTCCGAGAATTCTCACACAATCGCAAATATATACCATTAATGAAATCGCAAAAAACAATGACAATAATACGAATTATAGGACAAAAGCACCGACAAATACAGATGTGTTTGCGATAATTCCAATTAAACCCTCTGGGACGTCCATTGGCGATTTATTGGTGGAATTTAGCGGTTCTTTACAAGACAACAAACGCACCTATTTTGGACCTGTAAATGTCGAGAGAATGCGAATAAAATTGGTGAATGATAAAGGAAATGTCATGAATTTAAATGGTGCGGATTGGTGCATCACTATTATTGCGGAATTGCTTTATCAATATTAAATCGAAACCTGTGTAAATCTATTTCCTTTTATAAACACTAACTCATATTTATTCCATAAAGTATTGTTGAAACATGGATACATGATGTCATTTAAGAATTTTATATTATAATTTTCAACACATGTACATGTAAAATCCACGTTTTTATAATATTGAAACAATGAACCTATATTCCATTTGTTTTTAATTATTTCTCTAGACATTAAGACCTCTTTTTGCCAAATTGCCTCATGCATTGTTTTCGCATAATTAGTGATGCTAAATATTTCACAATTAATTAAATATTGTAATGTGTGTTTATCCATTGAAAAAATATAAGATTGCACATGTGCTTTATTTATTGGGTCATACTCTGTATTTATGGTGCTTCCAAATAATTTTATATTATTTTCCAATCCATTAATATAGATGTCTGTCCATTTATCTTTGCAATAAGATGGAATAAATGGACCAATTACAGAAGAATTTACAAATATAAAAAAATCATATTTTTCATATAAATTGTCTGTTAGTAAAGCATCACTCCATCCTCCAAAATCAAAGCCTACATTATCTCTAGTAAATGTTTTTACATAATCTGGGACATTAAAAGTTGTAAAAGTTTTATCATTTGCTATTATAATAAAATCAACATTTTCATCATAAAAAATACAGTTTTCTATGAAATGTTCCACCAAATTATTATAAATGTGAAAAACATATAATACTAGAATTTTCGGCATATAATATTATTATTCTAATATTCTATTTGTCAAATACTAACGATAATTAAAATGTGTAATAAATATATGTATGCGACATCAACACTCATATATTTACTGCATTTACTCGCATATATTGGACCAATCATATTAATTGCAATAACGACCATATTATTATGGAAAAAAGAAACATTGCTCTTTTATTTCATTTTGGGGGCGACAATTAATATTGCGTTGAATTTTTTCTTGAAAGGCGTGTTTAAAGAACCCAGACCAACAGGCAATCAACAAATCATTCAATTGGCGATTAATAATGGCAAACGAATGGGATCGCAAGTGTATGGAATGCCGTCAGGACATGCACAATCCGCATTTTATTGTGCGACATTTATTTATCTCTCTTTAAAGAATTGGAAAATTACTGCCTGTTATGTAATATTTTCTTTGTTAATATGTTATCAAAGATATATTTATAAAGAGCATACCTTATGGCAACTATTCGTTGGATCATTAGTTGGGGTTGTCATGAGCTACATCGCATTTAAAGGTGCAAAAAATAAAAAGATGGGAATATTACTTTCAAAGACTGAAGATGGAGCACCATATTAGTTTTTCTCTGTTATGGTCTGTTATTTTATGTTTCTATCTTTTGTTCTATTCTTTTATTGTTATTATAAATTATTTTATCCCATGTGTTTTCAATTTGGCACGCATTAACTCCATTTTCAGAATTCAACACTGTCAATAGTTCTTTTCCATATGGAGGGTCTAATCCGGTAATTGGAAGATCGCCAACCTGTCTCCATACATTTCTCTCTTGAATAAATTGAAAATATATTAATGTATGAGCATATCTTTCAACAAATGACAATTGTGGATAAAATCCATCGCCGAATTCACATTCATATTTGTCATAATACATTTGTTTTGAAATAAGCATAATAATTATTTATTCTTTATTCTTTATATAGTAATGGCAAGATTATTAAATTTAGGTTCAGATGGATTTCGTGGTTGTTTATTTAACATGATATTCAGAGATGCTTTTCATGATTATATTGGTACTCATACAACTAATTTTAATACATACACAGGTGGTAGTGGTAATAATAAAAGTTTTGATAATGCGTATTTTACAGGTGGTAGTAAAGATAGTATTCAGTTCAGTGAAACCGTAATAAAAACGTTGGCAGCCCTTATACAAAAGTGTCCTGTTAAGGAAGAGGAAGAAGGAAAGGCAGATGGAGACGACATTATGCATGAAGAAGGAAAGGCATATGCAGACAAAAAAGACTGTGCATATATTGATCGTGTAGAATTATTAAAAGCGTACACTGATATTATTATAGATATAAAAGCAAATGGTGTAATGTCATATTTTGAATTGGATTTTATAGATGGTGAGAATAAGGAGATTGTTAAGAATTCACCATTTTTTCAAGTGTATTTTAGAATACACGGAAAGCAAGAATACGATAAAGAACAATTAGAAAGTGAAATAGACCAACTTGAAAAAATAGAACAATTAGAAATTGAAAAAGACCGACTGGAAACATTACATGATAAAATAGAAGAAACTCAAGAACATGGAGAAATAAAAGAAAAACAATTACGTCAATTACAGGATGAAATAGATAAATTACAGTTAGAAATAGAAAGTAGCAGACCAAAAATCGGTGAGAATAAGTCAGTTTTAGAAAAACAACAACAATTAGACGAAATAACCAAGACATTAGAAGCCGCAAATGACTTACCAATAATGTACGAAACTCCTGGAGGGTTACTTTTCAACTTACACATACTAAATGAAAAAAATAGAATAAAAACGTTAACACATGATGAATTTATAATGTTAATTTTATTAACTAAGCAATTAAATAAAAACAACGCTGAAATTATAAACCACGCTAAAATTATAGAAAAATTTGGAACAACAACCATCGAAAGAATAAAACAAGCAGGGATTGATCAACATGACCGTGATCCAAGACTATATAATTATATACATGAAACACTTAATATATTTGATTATGATTTATATACCAAGGAACTAGAATTGTTTTTTGAAAGCGAAATTATTGATATTAATGAATTACCTATAAGTAAGATAAAAGTTGCACAGCCTTATGCCAATCATTATAATGTGGTATCTCCAAGAGAAAAAAGACAACGTAGTATGCTTGATGATATTGATACTAGTATACCTATTGAAACCTATGGGGGCAATCCATCATCCTTTAATATATATCATTATCATAATGGAGGAAATGCCTCGACAAAATATAATTTGTACACTAATGCTATTAAACATGTTATAGAACGTAAACGTGGCATTTCCAGTAATGGAATACAGCGTGGTGGTTATAATGCCACAGGTTGGCATACTATGTTTAAATGTTTTGCTTATAATTGTATGGGAATAAAGCATGATAGAGATGGGAACACAACAGAAATAACCCCAACATTGGCAATACCATTTCCAGTCCCATCATACCATCAACATATACAATTAGGTAATTATGCTGAAAATATTATGGGACTTTATACTCGTTTAAACTGGTTTAATTTTGAAAAAACAGCAGCAATGAATGTGCCACCAAGTCGTATAAATGATGAAGTTATTAGATATGTAATTGACATGTTTAACGAAGTAACTGCTCCTCCTGCTGCTGCCGCCGCCGTTGCTGCCGCCGCCGTTGCTGTTGCTCCTGCTGCTGCTGCTGCTGCTGCTGCTGCTGCTTTACCCCCTTTACCAGTTATATTTGGAAATCCACCTGGGATTTATGGTTATGTAACAAATGGAGCCATTCCGACTATAGATGATTTATCAAGCATTCGATCAAGTTTAATCCCCCCTGCTCAATACGAGGTCGAAAAATATATAACACGTAATGAAAATAGCATTAACTATGTTAAATTTCCTGTTTATAAAAAATCTGCTATTAATTTAGACTTATTTAGAGTATTATCATCTACGTTTCGTAATGGTCTACTACCACTTCCAGCAGCTGCACCTCTGAATTATGATATGA
>Ga0105096_10000903_pt1 | contig 11456 bp, 7 predicted proteins | sample PPLLak3cmMay2015_FD_87036 | JGI IMG/M metagenome (GOLD analysis project Ga0105096, IMG submission 87036) | Freshwater sediment microbial communities from Prairie Pothole Lake near Jamestown, North Dakota, USA - PPLs Lake P7 Core (1) Depth... | ecosystem: Environmental > Aquatic > Freshwater >... | reverse complement strand
CTATCACAAACCCCATGACCACGACCGCCTGGTGTTGAAACACCCCATGCCCGCCCATCATCTGGCCAGCCACTATGGGCTCTCGGTTTTCCACCTCGACGACCTCAATCCCTCCTGGAATAAGCCCATCGTCCAGGGCGACGCCCAAATTCCCGCCGGCACCACTGTCTGGCTCCCCGCTGGCACCACTAAGCGCGTCTCCAACCATCCAGCGCCGGCGCCGGTCATGATCGCCAAGGCCGAGCCCAAGCCGGTGGCCAGGCCGACCCTAGCCAGGGCCGATACCATGACTGCCACCAAGGCCCAGCCGGTTCTGGCCAAGGCCGATACCAAGTCCGGCGCCAAGGCCAAGCCAACACTGGCCAAGGCCGATACCAAGTCCGGCGCCAAGGCCCAGCCGGTTCTGGCCAAGGCCGATACCAAGACTGCCACCAAGGCCAAGCCAACACTGGCCAAGGCCGATCCCAAGTCCGGCGCCAAGGCCACGCCAGCCGTGGCCAAGGTCCCACCCAAGACCCATGTCGTCAAGGCCAACGAGACTCTGTACCGGGTCGCCGTCATGTACGAAACCAGCGTGGATGAAATCAAGAAGCTCAACAAGATGAACTCGAGTGACAACACCATCCGCGCCGGCCAGAAGTTGCGGGTCAGCGGCTGATCTGAACTGGGCCTGCTCAAATCCTCCACCCAACCCCGGCAATTTCGATTTCCGGGGTTTTTTTCGCCCCGGCAGGATGCCCCGGCAGCCAACCCACCGAGGCCAAGCGATGAACTTCGTCGATCTCAAGACCCAGTACGAGCGCATCCAGTCCGATATCCAGGCCCGTATTCAGGCCGTGTTGGAACATGGTCGTTATGTCATGGGTCCAGAGATCCCGGAGTTGGAGGAAGCCCTGGCGGCCATGGTTGGCGTCCGGCACAGTATCGCCGTCTCCTCCGGCACCGATGCCCTCTTGATCGCCTTGATGGCTCTTGACCTGGGTCCCGGCGACGAGGTCATCACCACGCCCTTCACCTTCATCGCCACCGCCGAGGTCATAGCCCTGCTGGGCGCCCGCCCCGTCTTCGTCGATATCGACCCGCGGACCTATAACATCAGTCCGGCGGCCATCGAAGCCGCCATTGGCCCCCGGACCCGGGTCATCATGCCGGTCAGCCTTTATGGCCAGTGCGCGGACCTGGACGCCATCAACGCCATTGCCGGGCGGCACGGCCTGCCGGTGATCGAGGATGCGGCCCAGAGCCTGGGCGCGACCTACAAGGGCCGGGCCTCCTGCGGCCTCTCCACCATTGGCTGCACCAGCTTCTTCCCTTCCAAGCCCCTCGGCGGCTACGGGGATGGCGGCGCCTGCTTCACCAATGAGGATTCACTGGCCCAGGCCATGCGCCAGATTCGCGATCACGGCCAGGACCGGCGCTATCATCACGCCCGCATCGGGCTCAACGGCCGCCTGGATTCCCTGCAGGCGGCCGTGCTACTGGCCAAGCTCCCCATCTTCCCCGACGAGATCGCCGCCCGCGCTCGCCTTGGCGCCCGCTACTCCGAACTCTTGGCGGACACCCCCTGTGTCACGCCCTTCATCGAGCCCCACAACACCAGCGTTTTTGCTCAATACACGGTGCATCTTAGGGATCGGCAGCGGGTCGGCGCCCGCCTTGGCGAGCAGGGCATACCCACCTCCGTCCACTACCCCATCCCCCTCAATCTGCAACCAGCCTTCACCGGGGTCGGACCGCCCGCGGGCGCCCTGCCCGAGGCCGAGCGCGCCGCCGCCGGCGTTCTCAGCCTGCCCATGCACCCCTATCTCAAGGACGCCGAACAGCGCCAGGTCGCCGACGCCCTCCTCGCCGCCCTGGCGGCCTGAGACCGGGCCAGGAGGTGACTAGGAACAGCGGGTGCCGAGCACTCGAGTCCCGCGGGTCCGCGCCATTCCCCTGCGATAAGGGCCATCGAGGCGGATCCTCCATCATCGGCCTCATGGGTGGCTTGATCGGAGGGTGAGAGAGGGGTGATCGGATGAACACCGTCGCCTATTTCTTCCATGAAAAGGTCTGGGAGAGGATTCGGGCCAACCGCCAGGGGCCCGTGGTGGCAATGCCGGCTTGAGCCGGCTCTTCGCCGCCTCGGGCGCCCTTTTCATGCGACCTTTTCAGGCCTTGGCAAATGCCACCAGATGATCCAGGGCCACCCGAATGCCGATCTTCTCGCCGATGGCATGGTTGTGATGGCTTTGTACCAGACAAAGGAGGGGCTGGCCGCTGGAAAGGCGCAGGCTATAGAGGTACTCGGCCCCCCTGAAGGCGCGTTTGACCACTTCGGCCCGCAGGGTACAGTCGTCGTCGTGTAGCAGGTCATCCGGGCGCAGCAAAACTTCGGCCTGGCCGCCGATGGCCAGACCATGGGGGCGGTCCCCCGAGAGGAGACCCAGTTCGGTTGCCACCCGACGCTCATCCATCACATGTCCCGGCAGCATGACCCCCTGGCCGATGAAATCCGCGACGAAGCGGTCCGCCGGCTCGTGGTAGAGATCGAAGCCGCTGCCCACCTGATGGATGCGCCCGCCGGAAAGGACGGCGATCTGGTCGGCCATGGCGAAGGCCTCGAACTGGTCATGGGTGACCAGGATGGCCGTGACCCCATCGCGCTTGAGGACCTCCCGCACCTCTCGGGCGAGTTGCTCGCGCAAGGTCGCGTCCATGCTGGAGAAGGGCTCGTCCAGGAGCAGGATGTCCGGGCGCGGCGCCATGGCGCGGGCCAGGGCGATACGCTGCTGCTGGCCGCCGGAGAGCTGATGGGGATATTGGGCTCCCGATCCCGCCATGCCCACCAGTTCCAGGAGTTCGCCGACCCGGGTCTGACGCTCCCGCCGCCCCAGGTGGCGTAGGCCGAAGGCAACATTACGTTCCACGCTCAGATGGGGAAAGAGGGCGAAGTCCTGGAACACCATGCCCGCCCGGCGCTGTTCCGGCGGCACGCTCAGGCCCGGCGTCGCCACCAGGCGGCCCTGGAGCCGGATCTCGCCGGTGGCGACGGGCTCGAAGCCGGCCACCGCCCGCAGCAGGGTCGTCTTGCCGCAGCCACTGGGTCCCAGCAGGCAACCTAGGACACCCTGCTCCAGAACCAGGCTTACATCCTGGATGATGGTGACGTCACCATAGGCCAGGCTGACGCCCTTGATCTCAAGTTGACTGGGCATGGCGGGATTGAGTAATCGATCGGCTCAGGAGGATGACCGGCAGCAGGCCGGCAAGGACGATGGCCAGAGCCGCCGGCGCCGCGTCCGCGAGCCGTTCGTCCGCCGCCAGTTCATAGACGCGCACCGCCAGCGTATTGAAGTTGAAGGGGCGCAGGATCAGGGTCGCCGGCAACTCCTTGAGCACATCGACGAACACCAACAGCAGGGCCGTAAGCAGGCTGCCGCGCAGCATGGGCATATGAACCCGCCGCAGCACTTCACCAGGGCGCATGCCCATGGAGCGGGCCGACTCGTCCATGGCGGGCTTTATCTTGCCTAGCCCGCTCTCCACCGTCTGCAGGGACACGGCCAGGAAGCGGACCAGGTAAGCAAAGAGGAGGGCGATCAGGGTCCCGCTCAACCAGAGCCCAGTGGAGAGGCCGAAGCGGGCCCGCATCCAGGCATCCAGGCTATTCTCGATCCAGGCAAAGGGGATGATGACGCCGACGGCGATGACGGTGCCTGGCACGGCATAGCCCATGCCGGCGATCCGCACGGCGGAGTTCACCATCCGGGTTGGCAAGAGGCGCCGGCCATAGCCCATCACCAGGGCCAGGGCCAGGGCCAGGAGCGCGGCGACGGCAGCCAGGCCCAGGCTGTGCAAAACCAGGTTCCAGAAAGCGGCGTCGAAAGAGGTATCCGCCACCGTCAGGGCCCAGACCGCCAGTTGGCCCGCCGGCACCAGAAAGCCCAGGGCCACTGGGATCAGGCAGAAGACGAGGGCGAGTGCCGCCCCCCAGCCCCTGAGGGGCAGGCGGCGGATGGTCTGATGCCGCTGGCTGGTGTCGTGATAGCGGGCCCGTCGTCGCGACAGGCGCTCCATGGCGATGAGCAAGAAGACGAAGCCCAGCAGCAGGGCGGAAAGCTGGGCCGCGGCGGCGGGGTTGTTCAGCCCGAACCAGGTGCGAAAGATACCGGTGGTAAAGGTGGCGACGCCAAAGTACTGGACCGTGCCATAGTCCGCCAGGGTCTCCATCAGGGCCAGGGAGAGGCCGGCGGCGATGGCTGGGCGCGCCAAAGGCAGGGCGACGGTAAAGAAGGTGCGCCAGGGCCCATTGCCCAGGGTTCGGCTCACCTCCAGGACGCACAGGGACTGGCTCAGGAAGGCGGCGCGCGCCAGCAGATAGACGTAGGGGTAGAGCACCAGGGAAAGCATGATGGCCGCCCCTTCCAGGGAGCGGATTTCGGGGAACCAATAGTCACCGAAACCCCAACCGAACCAGCCGCGCAGGAGGGTCTGGACGGGTCCGGGAAAATCGAGCAGGCCCGTGTAGGTGTAGGCGATGATGTAGGCCGGCATGGCCATGGGCAGCAGCAGGGCCCACTCGAACAGGCCCCGGCCGGGGAAGCGGCACATGCTCACCAGCCAGGCCGTGCCAACCCCGCCGATCAGGGTGCCGATCGTTACCCCCAGCATGAGCCCGAGGGAATTGGTCACATAGTCCCGCAAGACCGTTGCCGCCAAATGCCCCCAGACCTCCCCGGCGGGCACGAAGAGAAAACCGATCACCACCAGCACGGGCAAGGCCAGCACCAGGGCCAGGGCGGTAATGCTCGGGCCCCAGGGCCCCGACCTCTTTTCGGCGATAAGGGCGGCGCTGGTCATGAAGAGGAGGCTGGTGACAAGGAAGCGGGCGCCCAGGCAGGGGAGGAGGGGTGGGATTATCACCGACCCTCCGGGGCCGCGTCTATTTCCAGCCGGCCCGGTCCATCAGCCGTACCGCCTCGCCGTTGAGTTCCCCCAACCGCTCCAGATTCAGGCTATCGGGCTTAAACTCACCCCAGGCGGCCAGGGTTGCGCTTACCGGCACCTCCGGACGCACCGGGAATTCGCCATTGGTCTCCGCGTACCAGGTCTGGGCCGCGTCACTTGCCAAATATTCCAAAAGCTTGACGGCCTCGTCCTTGTTGTGGGCCGAGATCGTCATGGCCGCCCCGCTGATGTTGACATGGGTGCCGCGCCCTTCCTGGTTGGGCCAGAATAGCCCCAGCTTGCCGGCGGCCTCGCGTTGCTCCGTCTCCGCCGAGGTCAGCATGCCGGCGAAGTAGTAGCTGTTGGCGATGGCGAGGTCGCACTGACCGGCCGCGGCGGCCAGGATCTGATCCCGGTCGCCACCCTTGGGGGGGCGGGCCAGATTGCCCACCAGGCCCTTGGCCCAGGCCTCCGTCGCCTCGGCGCCCTGGTTGGCGATCAGCGAGGCCACCAGCGACTGGTTATAGACATTGTCCGAGGAGCGAATGCAGATTCGTCCCTTCCATTTAGGGTCCGCCAGGTCCTCGTAACTTGAAAGTTCCGCCGGCTGGACCTTGTCCCGCACATAGAGAATGGGCCGAGCCCGCAGTGACAGCCCGACCCAGTGACCATCCGGGTCCCGATAGGCCGCCGGGATGGCCGCATTAAGCCGCTCGGACGTCACCGCCTGGGTAACGCCCGCCTCCTTGGCCCGGTACAGGCGCCCGGCATCCGTGGTGATCAGCAGGTCGGCCGGCGAATTCACCCCCTCGCTCTGGAGCCGCTGGAGCAGGGCGTCGGCCTTGCCCGTCACCAGGTTGACCCGTACCCCCGTCTCGGCGGTGAAGCGGTCCAGCAGGGGCTTGATCAGCTCCTCGCCCCGAGCGGAATAGATGTTCACCTCCGTCGCGAGGGCCTGGAGGGGGAGGGTGGAAAGGGCCGCCAGACTGGCGGCGATCAGGGAGCGGTGGGTAGGGGACATGGTGGGCGGTTCTCCATAAAAGGTTGGGGGAATCGAGAGCTGACGGTGGGCCAATGCCGGCAGGCCGACAACCGGTATGCCTCGCCCTAGAATTTAATGCGAACCATTCCCAATAGCAAGCGGATTTTATTCCAGGAGGGTGCCTGGCTCTCCGGGGATTCTGGTCAGGGCGGTGGCCCTAAACTGGCAAGTTTCGGATCTGCCACGACCAGCCCCAGGCAAGGCCCTGGGACTTCAGGTCCCGCAAAACGTCTGCTTTACAACCTCATGCGGTGCCGGTGGGCGCGTGTAAAAGTCGGCTGAGGGGGCCTCGCCCCAGGGGTCGGCGAGTGCCTGCAACAGGGCGTCGAGCGGTTCGAGGTCGCCCGCGACCGCTGCATCGAGCGCCGCCTCGACCCGGTGGTTTCGGGGGATGACCGCCGGGTTGGCGCGGCGCATGGCGGCCGCCCGTGCTGGCGGGCTGGCCGGCTCTCGCGCCAGGCGGGCCTGCCAGCGCGCGCGCCAGGCGTCGAAAAGGGGGCCCTCGCCGAGTGGCGCCCGGACCGCCCCGTCCGTTTCCGCGGCGACATTGCAGAGGGCGCGGAAGGTATTGGTAAAGTCGGCGCCGGTTTTGGCCATGGCCTGCAAGAGTCCGTCGATCAGCTCGGCATCGTCCGCATGCGCCTCCAGGAGCCCCAGCTTGGCCCGGAAGCACGCGAGATAGGCGTGTTCGAAATCCTGGCCGAAGCCATCGATGATACCTTGGGCCACCGCCATGGCCTTGTCCGCGTCAGGGTCGAGTAGCGGCAACAGCGCCTGGGCCAGACGGGCGAGGTTCCACTGGGCAATGCGGGGCTGGTTGCCATAGGCGTAGCGCCCGCCCTGGTCGATGGAGCTGTAGACCCTGCCAGGGTGATAGGCATCCATGAAGGCGCAGGGGCCGTAATCGATCGTCTCCCCCGCCATCGACATATTGTCGGTATTCATCACCCCATGGATGAAGCCGACGCCGAGCCACCTGGCGACGAGTTCCGCCTGCCGTGCGACCACCGCGCCGAGGAGGGCGCGATAGGGCTGCTCCGATCCCTCCACCGTGGGGTAGTTACGCGCGATCACGTAATCGGCGAGGTGCCTGAGCGCATCGCTATCCTGGCGCGCCTGGAAGTACTCGAAGGTTCCCACCCGCACATGGCCACGCGCCACGCGCGTCAGCACTGCCCCTGGCAGCGCCGTCTCGCGCAGGACCGGCTCGCCGGTGGCGACCACCGCGAGGGACCGCGTCGTCGGTATGCCGAGGGCGTGCATGGACTCGCTGAGGATGTACTCCCGCAGAACAGGGCCGAGCCAGGCCCGGCCGTCGCCCCCACGCGAGAAGGGGGTGCGGCCGGAACCCTTGAGCTGGATATCGAATCGCTCGCCCGCCGGGTCCAGGATTTCGCCCAAGAGAATCGCGCGGCCATCGCCGAGCCGCGGCACGAAGCCGCCGAATTGGTGGCCGGCATAGGCCATGGCCAAGGGGGCCGCGCCCTCGGGCACCCGGTTGCCGGCGAGCATGGCCAGACCCTCTGGCGACCGCAACGCAGCGGGGTCTAGCCCGAGCCTGCCGGCGAGAGCCTCGTTGAGTTTGACCAGCAGGGGCTGGGCGACCGGTACCGGCGCCAGCCGGGCAAAGAAGCGTTCCGGCAGCCGGGCATAGGTGTTATCGAAGGCGAATGTCATCTGGGGATCCCCCTTGCTGGAGGTTGCGAAGGTGGGGACGTTTGCGGCTGACTGAAAGGAGAGTCTGATTCTCAGGGCTGGCTATCTTCCCCCCGCTCACAAAAAACCCCGAGCAGAAGTGCCCGGGGTTTTTTTGTGAGGAGGGCAGGGCGCCGGGGGAAGGAGCTTGCTACCGTGATACCGCTATGTTGCTCACGACCTTCCACCGACGCCGAACTGGCCCGACGACGCACCTCCCTGTGCGGATAACGCCGTTAGCTCATCGTTCAAAGGGCGAGGGCAGTCCTTTACTTGGCCTCGGCGGCGGGAGCGGCCGGCGGAGCGGGCGGGGCATAGGGCATGCCGTAGGGGGCGCCATAGCCATAGGGGGCGCCATAGCCGTAGGGGCCACCCCAGTAGGGGCCATAGCCATAGCCATAGTAGTCGCGATAGCGGTTGTGGCCACGGCCCCAGCCACGGCCACCACCGGACATGTTCATGTTGAAATCGCCATAGCCATCACCAAACATGTCGTTCCACCAGTCGTTGCCGCTGTTGCCCCAACCCGGGCCGCCCCACCAGGCGGAAGCGGAAGCGGAAACACCCAGCAGGGCGGCGATAGCGGCAGCGGTTGCAAGCTTTTTCATCGTTGTTCTCCGAAGTGAAGTCTGGTTGCAGCAAGCGGCGGCGCCCTAGCGCGCCGTCCGTGGGAGATAATGTATTAGAGCAAGCTAATATGGTCAAGCTCTTTTTGAGGGTCTGTTGAGGCCATCTTTTGTCCTGGTTTCAAGAAGACCGCGACCCCAAGCCGAACCTCGTCGCGATACTTCGACGTCCCGCGTCAACTCGGCCGCCAGATTGGCCATGGCGCCGTGCCCGGTCTGAAGGAAAGGCCTGACCGGGATGCGGGGCCCCACCCTGACATCTTGGTGAATTGCGGCGATCAGGGGCGCTGCCGGCGATATAACCTGCAATTTGGCCGTGTGTCTCCCGCGCGATCGTGCTATTTTGCTGGGCCCGATTCGGACTGCTCCAATGCGACGGCTTGCCCCAAGGGGGACCGCCCGCTGTTCGCGCGACTGTCTCTGTTTTCTTTTCCCAGGTCCCCGAGGTTTATCACCATGGAATCCTCATCCACCATGGAACCCCTATCCGAGTGCGAGGGTTTCGATCAGCTCGGGCTGGCCCCGACCGTTCTCGATACTGTCCAGGCCCTCGGCTACGAGATGCCGACTCCCATTCAGTGCCAGTGCATCCCGCACCTGCTTGACGGGCGCGATCTCCTTGGCCAGGCCCAGACGGGGACTGGCAAGACGGCGGCCTTCGCCCTGCCGCTCATCAGCCGTGTCGATCTGGGGGCAGGCCCCAAGCCCCAGGTGCTGGTGCTGACGCCGACCCGAGAACTGGCCCTGCAGGTGGCGGAGGCCTTCCAGACCTATGCGCGCGGCCTGCGCGGTTTTCATGTCCTGCCCCTCTATGGCGGCTCGAGCTTCGGCCTCCAGGCGCGCCAGCTCGAGCGCGGCGTTCAGGTCATAGTGGGCACCCCGGGGCGGGTCATGGACCATCTGCGCCGGGGCACCCTGGACCTGGCGGGCCTTCGCGCCCTGGTCCTGGACGAGGCCGACGAAATGCTGGACATGGGCTTCGCCGAGGATATCGACTGGATCTTCGAGCAAACGCCCGCGGAGCGGCAGGTGGCCCTGTTCTCCGCCACCATGCCGGAGGCGATTCGCCGGGTTGCTCACGCCCATCTGCGCGATCCGGTTGAGGTCCGGCTGCTGGCGGCCACCGAGACGGTGGATACCATAGATCAGTACCACTGCCTGGTGACCCGCTTCCATAAGCTGGACGTGCTGACCCGCGTGCTGGAGGTGGAGACCTTCGACGCCATGCTGGTCTTCGTGCGCACCAAGATCCAGACCCTGGAGGTGGCGGAAAAACTGGCCGCCCACGGCTTCAACGCCGAGCCCCTCAACGGCGACATGACCCAGTCCGAGCGCGAGCGCACCGTGGAACGTCTCAAACGTGGCCGCCTGGACATCCTGGTAGCCACCGATGTGGCGGCGCGTGGCCTGGACCTGGAGCGCCTGAGTCTGGTGGTCAACTACGATATCCCCACGGACCCCGGCGCCTATGTCCACCGCATCGGCCGCACGGGCCGCGCTGGCCGCGAGGGCCGCGCCCTGCTCTTCGTGGAGCCCCGGGAGCGCCACCTGCTGAAGGCCATCGAGCGCACCATCCGCCGCGGCATCCCCGAGTTGGCGGTACCGACCGCGGCGGATCTCAGCGCCCACCGCATCGAACGCTTCACGGCCATGGTGACCAAGACCCTGGCGGAGGCCGACCTGGACTTCTTCTACCGCATCGTGGCCCGCATTGCCCGGGAAGGGGAACTGGAGGCCATGGACATCGCCGCCGCCCTGACCTTCCTCTCCCAGCGTGAGCGACCGCTGCGGATGGAGCCCGAGCCGGAGCCCGCGCCCAAACCCAAGTTCAAGCGGCGGGAGGAGAGGCCAGAGCGCTTCGAGCGCGGCGAGGGATCACGGCCCGAGCGCCACGAGGAAACCGGCCGCCGGGAAGGACCCGCCTGGTCCGAACGCCCGGACCGCCCCCTGCGTTACGCGGGGGGCGAGCGCCCGGAGCGGCCGGCTCGCCTGGAACTGCCGAAGGGAGCCGCGGGATTCGAGCGGACGGAACGACCGGCCCGCTTCGAGGGGGCTGAACGCCCGGAGCGGACGACGCGCTTCGAGGGGGGCGCTCGCCCGGAAAAACCCGCGCGCTTCGAACGGGGCGAGGGGATCGGGGGATTGGACCGTCCTGGGCGGCCGGAACGCCCGGACCGTCCCGAGCGCGGCCACGAGGAGAGGCCAGACCCGCGGGAGCGGCGGCCGGATGAAGGCCGTGACTTTGGGCCGCGAGGGGATGGCCCCCCGGACCGCGGATCGCGCCGGCACGACGATCTGGGGCTGGTGAGCTATCGCATCGAGGTGGGCCGTCGTGACGGCGTGGCCCCCCGGGAGATCGTCGGCGCCATAGCCAACGAGGCGGGTCTCGAAGGCCGCTTCATTGGCCGTATCGACATCCAGGAGGACTACAGCCTGGTCGATCTGCCCGAAGGGATGCCGCGCGAGATCTTCCAGCATCTGCGCGGCGTCTTCGTGTGCGGCAAACGGCTGAACATGAGCCTGGCTGGAGCCGGGGCGGGTAGGGACCAGGAACGGGAGCGGGGGCCGGGCAAGCGGCCCTTCAAGCCGCGCGAGATCAGGCCGGAGGGACATGACCGTGGGGGTGATCGCCGCCCAGAGCCGCCCAAGGGCTTTAAACCCCGCCGTCCGCCACCCGCACCCAAGCCTTGAAGACACTAAGTCACGGTTCAAAAATAACCGGATACATCCGTTGGTCGAGTTAGCGCAGCGTAACCCGACTTCGGGCCAGCCTTGTGCCACTTGTTTCTGAACCGTTCCTAATCATCGATGCTTGTGGCGGAATGAATATCAGCAAACCTGAATACTCTTATATATTGATCGAGGTCAAAACTTTCGCCTTGGACTGCTAGTATTCTTTTTGGTGACGGACCCCGGCAATGACGCACGGGGCCGCGCTTAACTCCAATCCGAGGAGATATAACCATGTCGATCAATAGACGTTTGCTGCTTGCCGCCGCCATCGCCGGATCCACGGTCATGGCATCCTTCTCCGCGAATGCCTTCTTCGGCCCCTTTAACCCATTCCGTGGCTGGGGGGGCGGGCCCTGGTATGGTGGTGGCTACTATCCATACTACGGCGGGGGGTATCCCTATGGCGGGGGTTGGGGAGGCTACCCGGGGGG
>Ga0105096_10000901_pt1 | contig 11466 bp, 10 predicted proteins | sample PPLLak3cmMay2015_FD_87036 | JGI IMG/M metagenome (GOLD analysis project Ga0105096, IMG submission 87036) | Freshwater sediment microbial communities from Prairie Pothole Lake near Jamestown, North Dakota, USA - PPLs Lake P7 Core (1) Depth... | ecosystem: Environmental > Aquatic > Freshwater >... | reverse complement strand
CTTATTTTCAGAAACGTTTTGTCTACAAAGTTTTAATGCTTCTTCAGAAAAATCAGTTGCAACGACTTTAAAACCACGATTCACTAATCGAATCGTATTGACACCATTACCACAACCAGCATCTAGAATGGTTTCGTCTTCTTTATAAAACACAACTTTTTTAATTTCATCAAAAACCAAATCATATATTTTTTTACTGTCAACAATATATGTTTCAATCCATTTCTGATGTAAATCAGACTTTGACATTGTTGTTTTAAGTATATCAGTTTTATCTTCCATCAATTGCAATTTTAATTGAATATTTTACTAAGGCAAAGTTGTTAAATGAATAAATTTTATATTTAGATGTTTGTGTTATACTTTGTTGACAACTCAAACATTTATTATTTCAATAAGCTATTATAAATCGAAATAATATAATCTGTAATTTTATCATAATTATATTGCTCTTCAACAAAGCGTCTTCCATTTTCTCCGAACTGCAATCTGGTTTTCTTATCGATAACCAAAGCTTCGATCTTTTCTGCCAACACTTCAGGGTTATTAGGTGGAACCATATAACCAGTATAATTATCTATAACAACCTCAGGCAGTCCTCCAATATTAGATACTATAACAGGTTTGCCACAAGCTGAAGCTTCTAATATTCCAACTCCAAATGATTCACTGTCATCAGTAGATGGAGCCAAATAGATATCAAGCATATTATGATACTTAGGAACCTGATCGAATGGCACGAGTCCAGTAAATCTAACAGAATCAGATATTTCATATACTTTAGCTTTTTCAGTCAAATACTCAATCAGAGAACCGCGCCCTACCATTAGTAGTTTTAGTGGAAGCGAGGGATGTCTTTTCTTTAAAATATTGAATGCATCAAGTATATCTTCAGAGCCGTACTTTTTCTCCATCATTTTTACAGTGCCAATAACGATTTCATCTTCTGAATAAAAACTGTTATCTCTTTTCATTGGCTTAAATCTATCCATCATTATTCCGCCGGGAGTCACTAGTATCTCTTTATCAACAAACTTTTGAGAATATTTTGCCATAGTTTTACTTGATGATGTTATTACATCTCCGGTACTGAGATTATACCTTAATATTTTTTCTAATAACTTATGCTTGTAAGGAAAAACGTATACATCATTCCCCCATACAGACATAACGTGTGGATGAAATCCTGATAATGCTCCAATCATACCATAGCTAGAAACGGATTGGGAATGCAGAATATCACATTTATAATTTTTAATCAATTTTCTTAATCTCGGGACACTTAATAAGTAAATTGATTTCAAAATATTCCCATCATTCTGCCATTTTACAAACTCAGGAATTTTAAACACTTCAATTTCTATCCCCTTATTATACTGGGTCGGGTCACACGCAGTAAGACCATAGACTAAAACATCAACACCTTTAGCGTGAATACCATTAGCCCATTTTATTGTATGTGCTGATGCAGGGTCACTTAATAAAATTACTTTCATATTATTTTTGAGCAACTAAACAATATCCCAACGGATACTTTGATGAGGTGAATGAATATATTTTTTTTCCTAAAAATGATTTAGAAATAACTCTTCCGAAAAATAAGTTTAAGTTAGAAAGCAATGAAGAGAACGAAATATGTTTTGCAATAAAATCAACCATAATCTCAAATGATGCGCCGTAAGGAAATAATGTAACAACTTTCAAATTGTTTTCTTCACAAAATAACTTTAATCTGAATTCAGTGTATCTAAAATAATCATAAGGCTCCTCATGTAACAAATGAAAGAAAGGAACCCCGATAATAATTTTTCCATCAGGTTTTAAAATTCTTGTCATCTCCTTCCAAAGGATTTGTGGATGAGCAATATGTTCTAAAACATCAGTCAATAAAATTGTGTCAAAAATATCATTTTTTATCGGTAAGGATTTATTCAAATCTATTTGAAAATCAAGAAAAGCATTTTTATGATATGTATTGGGCCAATCAGCACAGATATTGTCTATAATTTTTGATCTATACATCTGATAAAGAGGAACGTATCCACAACCTAAATCCAACAATAGCCCTCTAGCATGTTCAACAATTAGTTTATGATAATTCCTGGCTTGAATATCACCAATAAATCTATATGCAACTCCTACAGATTTCTTGTCGTTAGTTACTTTAAATGTTTTTCCAGACTCAATAAACTTAGTCGGAATCCAATTGGCTTTATTTTGCATATAAAATTCTTAACAAAATTTTTAATTCAAATTTTTATCTAAAAATAAATTTACTTTTTTTTCCACATCAGAATAATTTAGATTAACCATACACTCATTTGATGGACAATATAATCCTCCAAAAGTATAACAGATTTTTTCATTTTTTTTTGCAGAGCAAGATAGTTCCTTTATTATATATTCATTAACTCCGCTTAGAGGTTTATGATAGTCTGGATTTGTTGGGCCATAAATCGTAAATGTAGGTTTACCCAAAAGATTAGCAATGTGCACTGCACCGGAATCGTTTCCAATAAGAATTGAACAGCATTTAATTAATTCAACTAATTCTTCGGTTGTTTTTGTTTCTATTAAGGAGATTTGATTTATATCAATCACTTCTTTTACATCGGAAGGGATTGTATTAGGTGGTATGACTAATAAACATTTAAATTTTTTATTTAAACTTTCTGCTAGTTTAATAAAATTTTTAAGACCCCACTCTTTTGATTTCTTACTTGCAAAAGGATGGATTAATATCACAGTTTCGTTTAAAGTATTTTTAATTTGGATATCAACAACTGGTGAAACCGGAATTAAACAGCGGATCCCATCAAGATAATTCTCAATTAAATGCGGCTCTTTTCTCAATTCTCTAAATTTCGTATAAATACTTCTATAATATTTTTCATTAATACCAATTATTTCATTTGCAGAGGAATTGAAAAGTAGTGATGCTGAGGTAACATTACCTGTCATATCATAGATAGTGGATGGGTTCAATTGCCTTAATAATTTTCTTGCTATAGGCTTTGCTACTTGATTATTAATAAAAAAATACTCGTGTTCCAATTCAATATAATCTTGTTCTGCAAATACCAATTTATAGATTGGAGTGGTTTCAGGATAACATATAATACTGACGGCCTTCCGGTGGAAATCAATTATACTTTTTATTGCCGGTATAGTAAATACCGAATCACCTAATCGATGAAGCGCAACAATAACTATTTCTATTTCTGATTTCTTTCTTTTGGGAATGAAAAGTTTGTATAGTTTTATTAAAGAATTGATAATAAAAATAGCGGCTTTATTATTGAACGGGTTATTTCTGATCTTTTCGTAAAAAAACATAGTAAATTTTATTTCAATAATAAGCGAATTATAAACCGTTTTTTAGTTGCAACTCATTTTTTCGATTAAGGCTCTGATAGATATACATCAAAACTCCAAATATGATCCAAAACGGCAAATCAGTTGTAATATATCCATAGTATAGTAAACCTGTTACTTCAAAAAATGCTCTGAATAATAAACCTATCCCTAATCCGGTTATGGCAACTGATAAAATATAATATTCACGACTTGAATGTTTTGCCAAACTTATTGTTTTAAATCCAAAATAGAAAAACATTACAAATAAAGATATTGATAATACAAAACCCAATATTCCATTTTCAGCCCAATAATATAAAAAAAGATTATGTGGAGAGGGTTTGCCAAATCTCCAAATATCTAAATCAAAAAAACTCGACAAGGAAGATGGAGAGTATGAATAAAAGTATTTATAAAAAACTCCTGGTCCTACTCCTAACAACGGATAATCACTAATAACATCAACTCCTGATCCCCAAAAAACATCTCTTTGATTAACACTATCAATACGAATATATGCATTTATTGTATCTTCAACTTCTGGAACAGTAAAAAAGAGGATAGCAAATACAAGAATGGTAAAAGATATTATCTTTAAAAATAATGCTTTTTTTAAAATAAGTAATAAAAACCCAACACTTAAAAATGCGGAAACAATCGCGGCCCTTGAATTAGCAAATATCAGAGTGACAATATTCAAAATTAGAAACGAAATCAATATGGTTTTACTAATTCCTTTTTTTATATGACCAAGAAATAAAATAACAGAAATAAAAGCAATTGTTATAAAAAAGATAGTGAATCCAGTGTATCCTGTACTTCCGGCTAATTCGGAATTATCTTCCAAGACTGCTTTCATAAAAAACTTTTCCGGCCCAAGAATTATAAGGTCAGTAAATATTCTAATTGCTAAAATGAATACGGCTACACAAAGTGAATAGATATACACATATATATCTTTGTCATCGGTAATTAGGCTATAAAAGATATAACAAATACCAAAAAACAAAAACATTGTCACTAAGGATATAAACCCAATCATCGCGTATACAGAAAACGAAGAGGAAACAAATAGCGAAATAAATAAAAATATTATAAAGTAAATTATCTCTTTGGGTAGTTTAGGGTAATTTTTAAAGTCCAAACCATATTTTTTTAGAAAAAGATAAGTCAGAGAAATCGTTGCAATCATGTTAAAATAAATTCTAAAATCACCAACATATTCAGTCAGGCTTGTTGTGAAGTTAATTATTATTAGACCGAGCAGCAGTCTTTCTCCGAAGAAGTATATAGCCATTAAAGCACTTATCAGTAGAATTGGAATAGGATTATATGGTAAGAATAATATTGCAAGAGCAGCAAAGATTATAGAAAAGAATATCGCATTAATATTTAGCTTTAACCAGTTGTCAACCAATTCCATAACCTCAAAAAGATTCTATAACAATATGATCTTATTGTGAACAGGCAGCTAATTTTCATTTTTGTATAACAACTTTTGTAATTCTAAAATAAGATAATGAAGAATCACTGAATGCGCACTTTCTGAAGTGCACATATCATTAAGAGGCACGTTGATTGAATGCTTTGCAATTTTTTTCAGCTTGCCCCCTTCAAATCCAGTAATTCCAATAGTAGTTAAATTATTTGCGTTCGCCCATTCGATCGCATTAATAATATTTGGACTATTCCCTGATCCACTGATAGCAACTAAAAAATCGCCGTGTTTTGCATAAGTTCTTAATTGCTGTTCAAAAATAGCATCGTAACCATCATCGTTACTAAGTGCCGTTATGAATGCAGTATTATCTGTTAAGCTTAAGGCTTTAATTCGTTTTTCAGTTTTTAAAGTTTTGCGAGTTCCTTTTGCAAGATCCTGCGCAAAGTGCGAAGCATTAGCGGCCGAACCTCCATTACCAATAACAAATACCATTCTCTCTTCATCGTAAGCTTTAAGTATTAGGTTTATAAAATCATCCAATTCTCTTTGCTCAATTTTAAGGAGAGTTTCATTTAAGTATGTGGTATAGTCTTTAAAGTTCATTTTTCTTCCTTTATAATTTTTCTCCACTCGGTTTCAGCCTTTTCTAAATCTTGATGTGTACCAATATCGATCAAATAATTATTTGTTTTCCAACCCGTCATTTTACCAACTAATTTCGGCAATAGATGAAACCCTATATCTGTTGTCTCATATTCAGGGATTAATTCCAGATTTTTTGGTGATGATATATAAATACCTGCATTAGCCATATCAGACTTAGGATATTCTGGTTTTTCCTCAAAGTCAATGATTAAATCATTGCTATCAAGTAATGCTATTCCCTTTGCGGTTGGTTGATCTGTCCTGAATAGTGACATACTAAAATCACTATCTTTATTTTTATGAAATCTAAAAAAATTAGTCAAATTATAATTTGTAAGATTATCAGCATAACAAATAAAAAAGCTTGATACATCTTTTACAAAATCTTTATTCTCGCGTAATGTACCACCACTACCCAGAAGTTGCTCCTCATAAAAAAACTTAAAACGTACTTCTGAATTATTCGATTCAATAAAAGCAATCACCTGATCCGGTAAGTGATGTAAATTTATGAGAACTTCATCTACTCCGTGTTTTTGGAAAAGATCAATCCACCAGCTTAATAGAGGCTTGCCGCAAACATTAACTAAACATTTTGGTATTGAATCAGTTATTGGTTTTAACCTTGTTCCCATACCAGCGGCTAATAGAAATGCTTTCATAATTAAATGATTTTTAACTTTCGAACCACATTTAGCTGCTTCATCGTTTTTTCTGCATATTCAAGTATGTCTTCAATATCTGCCTGCATCTTTAAATAATCTAAATACTCATTAACAGAATCTTTTATTGATCTCTTCGGATCCCATCCAAGTTTCTTTAACTTTGAGATATCAGAACAAGTGTTACGAGTATCTCCAACTCTAAACTCCCCAGGAATTTTAGGTTGAATATGTTTTTTATTATGAACATCAGCAACTACGTCAGCAAATTCTTTTACGGTATATGGTTTTCCACCGCCAACACAAAATACTTCATAATCAGCCCTAGAGTCCTTTAGAACCAGAACATTCGCATCAACAACATCGTGGATATTGACAAAATCTCTTTTCTGCAAACCATCCTCGTAGAGAGTAGGTGCTTTGTCAAAAAAATAGTGCAGATTAAATATTCTGCAAGCCCCTGAATAAGCATTGTAGAATGATTGTCTCGGACCTTGCACAATTGAATATCTTAAGGCAACCGAGGGAATTAAATATCTTTTTCCAAAAGCAATAGTCATTTGCTCCTGTGAATATTTAGAAATTGCATACGCATTTGGAGGACTTGAGTGTTTTTCAGATGTCCATTGCCATTCCATTAAATTGCCATTTTCATCCCTCCAGTCCCACTCTCCTTTTTCTAATTGGGTGATTGGTCTTTGAGTTGGGGAAATGATTTCACCATTTTTCTTTTTATATACACCTTCCCCTTGAACAAATTGTGATGAGGCTGTAATAATTTTTTTTATAGGTAGATTTTTTTCTACAGCTATCTCAAAAATTAAAGCAGTGCTAACTGAGTTTACAAGAAAAAAGGTTGAAAAATCAAGCAAGTAATCTTGATAAGCAGCAAGATGATATATATAACTAACATCTTTCATTGCAGACATTAAAGCAGATTTATCTCTAACATCACCAAGTATAAACTCAGCTTTTGGATTAAGATAAGTTGGTTTACCTTTCAGATGAACTGGCTTCTGAAGATTATCCAGAATTCTTACATCATAACCAATTTCAATTAATCTATCCACAGTATGTGACCCAATAAACCCGGCGCCGCCAGTAACTAAAACTAAACTCATATTATTTTATTACTTTATTTGATATCTGCTGTAATTAAAAATGATTTTACTTCCGTGAGGCTCTAACATAAAAGAAACTTCACGATAATTTTTCATCGTTTCTCTTAATTTATCATGGTTTTCTCTTTTGCAATAGAGCAATAAAAATCCACCGCCACCTGCTCCAGCAATCTTTCCACCATCAGCCCCACCCTCGATTGCAGTTTGGTGCATTTCATTAATTTCTGAATTAGTAATGTTTGAAGACAGATTTTTCTTAAGCTCCCAATTCTTGGCTAGGATATTTCCCATCTGATCAATATTACCACTTTTAAGAAGATTTTCTGTCTCAATTGCTAAATATTTTATTTTATTGTGATAATCAATGTTATTTACAATAGATTCTTTTTGTTCCTGTAATATACTTGAAGATTTTCTCGTAATGTTAGTATAAAAAAGTAAAAGATTGGCACCAAGTTTTCTCTTCAGGTTATTTGGAAAATTAATAAGTTGTGTATGCACTGAGTCATCAGTGTTAAAATTGAAAGACCTCAATCCACCGTATGCAGCAATGTATTGATCTTGCTTTCCAATGGGTTTGTGCAGCAAATCAATTTCTATCTCACAAGCTTCTTGTGCAAGTTGATCGGCAATAACCTGTTTACCCTGATAGGCATACATCGCGTTCAGTAATCCTACAGTTAAACTGCTTGATGATCCAAGCCCGGAGCCTTCAGAAGGAACATCTGCAAGCATTGTTATTTCTACACCATTTTCTAATCCTGTTTTCTTCAGCGCTTCTCGAACTAATTCATGTTTTATCTCGTCGATGTGATTAACTATTTCTTTTTTAGTATAATTAACATAAATCAGATCATCAAATCGTTCTTTTATAATAACGAAAACATATTTATCAATTGCCGTTGAAACAACGAGACCACTATGATCTTTATAGTAATCTTTAAAATCTGTTCCACCACCTGAAAGGCTTATTCTCAAAGGAGTCTGTGAGATAATCATGATTTAGTCCTGATTTTTATTTCTTTGCGATACATATAAAATCTTGAGTAAGGACATTTACAGCACCGCCGGTTTCAATAGTTTTTACAGTTTTATAAAAAAATCTGATAAGATTCCAAAAAAATAGTCTTATTATTCCTTTTAGATTCTTTGTAGTAGGACCTGTTTCAGAACAACTTATATCTACAAAATTTGTTAAACGTAATATCTGTTCTAAAGATCTGGGATTAAAAATAGTAAGATGTGTCAAATCCCCATAAATAATATGTTGAGGAAAAATACCATCACCATTAGGTGTGTGTATTATAAGTAAACCCTTTTCAGTTAACAAAGAGTTTAATCCTTCAAATAGTTCAATCAATTCACTCTTATAAAAATGTTCAATGATGTCCATTGCAAATATTACATCAAATTTTTTCTTGGATCTTTTTACAAATTCAAAGATATTATTAACTTCAACCTCAAGTCCCCTACTCTTACCATACTCAACCTGCTCCTTTGATATATCGATACCAAAAACATTTGAATACCCACTATCTTTAAGAAACTGCATTACATACCCATTACCGCAGCCAACATCTAATATTGAAGCGTTGGGTGAAAGATGATTTAATAAATGTAAATATCTTTTTGAAAACACTTCAAATTCAGATTTTATAGCATGATCACTTTTCAGTTCGATAAAATTTTTGAAAGTTGAGCGATATTTGTTGTACAATTGTAATCTAAAATCTTGCAAATTCGGATTTTCCATCAATAGTTCTTTTCAATTACTGTCTTAAATACTCTAAAGAAACTGTTTATTGATTCAATTTTTAATAAAACCAGAGTAGTGCCATAGATAAATAAAAATAATAACATTTTAAAAATTTGAATACCCATCGAATTTTGATCAGTACCTAGTAATAACTCTGAAATTGATAGTGCAAACAACCCATTAATTATATGAAAAACAAACTCTTTAATGAAGACATATTTGTCTTTAAAATTCAGCTCGACTACAATTAAAAAGTAAGATGCTGTAAAAAAGAATAAATAACTTATGGAAGTACTTAAAGCAAGTCCTGTTTGCTGCATTTCTTCAACCAGAATAAAGTTCAAAACAATTTTAATTATTGTTCCAATTATAGTTATAATTAAGAGTTTTTTAATTAATCCAGCGCTATAAATTAATTTATTAAATATTCCATAAACGGCATAAAAGACAAGACTGATAGAGTAAAATGCTAAAACATTACTAGTTAGAATAGTATCTGAACCTGAAAACTTACCTCTTTCAAAAATTATTTTTAGGATAATTTCTCCAAAGTGAATAAATAAAAACATTACTGGGACAAACAGTATTATTGTTGAACTTAATCCTTGATTTAAAAGTTTTTCTAATTCTGTAAATGATTTTTTACTTATTATTTCGGAAAATTTCGGGAAAATCGCAGAAGATAGTGCTATAGTTAGTATAGAAATTGGTAACAAAAAAACAGTTTGAGAATAATTTAATGCAGATATACCACCGCTTGAGACCTTGTTGAAAAAATATCTATCTGAAATCAGATATAATTGACCGATACTTTCAATTAAAACTATAATTAATATAGAGTATGTGAACCTAAAATTTAAACTTTTATAGTTTGTAAAGAATTTAAAGTTTGTGAATATAACACTAGACTTTTTTACCAAGTATACTAATTGCAAAATTGTGCCAATTATATATCCCACTGGTATTGCATATATATTAATACTACTTAGTAATACAACTGATATTAGAATTAATATATTCAATAGAATATTTGAAATAACAAAATATCTAAATTCGAATATACATTGTTGATAGGCAATTATAACGGATATAATACCGGTTAATGGTATGGTTAATAGAAAAAGTCTAAAGATATCCTCTGCAGTGCTCTGTAAACTAAAATTATTAAATTGGAAATAAGATGATATAATTATATCTGAGAAACCATAAAGTAAAATTGCTAGAAAAGTTCCACCAGCAAAAAAAACAACTATCAAAGATTGGATAGAGTTTATTGCCAAATTCTCATCTTTAGATCTTAACTCATTGTATCTAGGTATGATATAGTTTTGACCTAAGCAGATTATTATGGTATTGATCGTTAAAGGAAGAACTGCTCCTATAAGGTAAATATCATAATTAACACTTATCCCAAAGACACTAGCAAAAACAATTTCACGTAAGAATCCAATGCCCTTAGAAAAAAGACCCACAACAGCAATGAAAATTGATGCCCCTGCAATTGTTGAGGTTAACTTTTTTGTCTCCAAATTTAATTTAAATCGCATCGATCAATACGCTGAAAAAAATTATTTAATAATATTTTGCGAAATACTTTATTATGCATTTCTGGAGAATGGATTATATAACAAACTAAACAATTCAATGATAAATAAAATACATTCAAAAAATCATTGAATGGGTATTCGATTAATCAGGAAGTTCTTTTCTTAAATAGTACAAATATTGTCATTAAGAGAAATGTAAATATAGCTCCAGCTAATGTTGATGCAATTGTTTTTGGTGCTGATTTTTTATTTGGAGGTACAGCTTCATCCAATACTTCTACTGTTGGCAAATCCCTATTCTCTTGAATTTTTTCTTTGTAATACTGCTGTTGCAAAAGGATGTACACTTCATTTTGAATTTTTACTTCTCTGTAAAGAACAGCAAGTTCTTTACCTATTTCAGGTACATCCTTGAATGCAAGCAAATAATCCTGATTGCCGACTTCCATCTTATCCAGTTGCTCTTTTAACTGATATAATTTCTGACTTAATGACCGCACTGTTCTATTGTCTTCCTGAACATTATACTTCACTAACTCAAGTTCCACCTCAGTTTTCACAATTTCAGATTTAATTTTGGCAGCCGATTCAACGGCAGCTTTTAACTGATCGGGTAAAGAAATCGTTTTATTCTTCTTTTGGAACAACATAAGTGCAATTTCTACTGAATCAAGTTTAGCTTTGGTTTCTGTTAATTGTGATTCAATAAAAATTCTTGCGCGTTTTGATTTTGAAGTGAGCTTGTTTCTGTTGATTTTGTCCAGAGCTTCAGCATACGCATTCGATATATCGGCGGCAAGCTGTTTATCCTTTTGCTGATGGCTCAGAATAAGTGGGATGTATTTAGTTTTAATATCAACACTAAGTTTTATGACATTTTCTTTTGTGATCTCTATATTTAAGTCTTTAGCAAGTTCCTTAGCTGCCTCGTATTTGT
>Ga0105096_10000898_pt1 | contig 11472 bp, 9 predicted proteins | sample PPLLak3cmMay2015_FD_87036 | JGI IMG/M metagenome (GOLD analysis project Ga0105096, IMG submission 87036) | Freshwater sediment microbial communities from Prairie Pothole Lake near Jamestown, North Dakota, USA - PPLs Lake P7 Core (1) Depth... | ecosystem: Environmental > Aquatic > Freshwater >... | reverse complement strand
TACCCGGTGCCCAATCTCGTGGCGCTCTTCGGCTGGATCTTCCTCTTCTCCACATCGGGCACCGAGGTCATGGCGTTCGGCCTTGGGACCCTGGCGCTCGGGATCGTCGCGTTCTTCGCGTGGTCGCGGTGGACGCACCGGTGGCCCTTCGCCCCTCAGACGGATGGGGCAGGCCCCGTCTCAGCGTGAGGCCTGCTCCCGGGCGGGCCTGACGGCCACCGGCCGGCCGCACGCTGCCGACTCGACGGCGGCCAGCGCGATGTCCACCGCCGCCCGGCCGTCGGCCAGGGTGCACGCGGGTGTCGCCCTGCCGAGGGCGCACTCGGCGAAGTGGCGCCACATCGCGGCGTACGTGCGGTCGAACTCCCCGCCGCGTCCGGCGGTGGCGATCATCCGCGCGACGCTCCCAAGGCTGTGGGCCGCCTGCCGGACGCGCCAGCCGGGGCTCCCGTCATAGGTCGAGTGAGGCAGGAAGCGCAGGCCGTCGAACCGGTACATCGACAGGCTCAGGCGTCCCAGTTCCCCGTAGATGTCGATGTCACTGGACGGGGCGCTGCTGAAGCTCAGCACCGCGGAGGCGAGTGCGCCGCCGGCCAGCTGCGCGTCGACGACGCACGTGTCGTCTTCGTAGGTGGAGGATGACCGGCTGCGCGCCCCGACTTCGACGACCTCGTCGCCGAGAAGATGGCGCCACAGATCGAAGTGGTGCACGCCGTCGTTGATCAGCACGCCCCCGCCCTCCGAGCGGTAGCGGTGCCACTCCCTGCCCGACGAATCGGGATGCCAGTGCGTGTAGGCGCTGCGGATGGCTTTCACCGGCCCCAGCTGTCCGCGCGTGATGAAGGCCCTGGCGTCCTCGACGAGGCGGTGCCAGCGGGCATTGTGTCCGACCAGGGCACACCCCGGCGCGCCGAGCATCGCGGCTTCGAGCCGGCCGCAGGCCGCGACGTCGTGGGCCAGCGGCTTCTCGACGAACAGGTGGCGGCCCGACCGGAGCACGGCGCCGCCTATCTCGGCATGCGTCCGCGTCGGGGTCATCACCGCCACCGCATCCACCCGGGCGCCGGCAAGCAGTTCGTCCGCGCCGGCGTACCGCTCAGGCACGCCCAGGTACTCGGCCACCTCCTGGAGGCGGCCCGCATCGACGTCCGCCACGGCAGTCACGCGGATCTGCGGCACTCGCCGCAGGGCCGGCGCGTGGTGCGTGAGCACCGCGCGTCCGCATCCGATGAGGCCGAGGCGTACAATCCCGCGCGCATCCGTCATCTCGCCTCTCCCATGTCAAGCGGCGCCGCGAGCACCCCGGTGATGTCGATCGCTTCCACGCTCACGTCAGTCGCGCAGCGGCCGGCCGCCTGGCACAGGCGGCAGTAGCCGATTCCCCGGCGCCGGTTCTCGCGGACCGCCCGCCGCTGACGGGCGGCGCCGGGTGACCGCCAGACATCGGCGAAGCCGGAGGCATCGGTGATCCGCCCGAGCGGCACCTCTGCGTTGAAGTCCTGTTCGCAGCCGACCACAGTCCCGTCCGCGTACACGGACGGGAACCAGTACGGTTGCAGGCAGAGAAACCCGGGGCGCTGTACGATGCCTGCGGCGTCACGGATGTACGGCCGGTACTTCCCGCCCGGCGGTTCCAGTGCCTCGTGTCGGGGGAGGCTCGCGTCCGACGACAGGATGGAGAGCGTGCGGACGGTGATCATATCGAAGCCGGCCGTGCGGGCGAACGCGGGCAGGCGCGGCACGTCGTCCTGGTTGTGCCGCATGGCCATGTAGCGCATGTGCAGGATCGGCAGAGCCTGCCGCCGCCGCCGCTTGCCCTCGGCCAGCCGCGCGATCCCATCGAGCATCGGCGCGAGGCGCGCGCCGTCACGGAAGCGCCGGTTCGTATCGTCGGTCAGGCCGTCGACGGCGACAATCAGGTGCGCGGGCGGGTCGGCCAGCAGCGCCTCAACGACGCCGGGCTCGACCAGTTGCTGGCCGTTTGTCGACAGCAGCGTCACGATCGGGTGGCGGCGCGCGGCGGCGAGGATGCGCGGCAGCGCCGGATGCAGCAGCGGCTCCCCCCAGCCCCAGAGCGACGCCGTGAGCAGGTACGGGCCCACCTCGTCGATGACGCGTTCGAACAGCGCCGGGTCCATGAACGCCGGCTCGCGCCGCAGTTCCCCGAGTCCGGTTGGACATACGGGGCAGCGCAGCGAGCACACGTTGCCGAGTTCGAGCTGGAGGTGCAGCGGCATGCTCCACGGGGCGGATCTCCGGCAGAGCAGGTTGAGGCCGGCGCGGAGCAGGTTAGCCCGTCGCCCGGCCGACATGCGCGCGAACCGGAACGGCATCTGGTCGTAGACGAAGTCGTACCGCCCGCCGGCCGCAATCGTCCACGCGAGCCGCGGCCCGCGTGCCAGCGCGCGGACGCGCTCGCGCGGCGTCACGTCGGCCGCCCCTGCGGCGCCGATCGCCCCTCCAGCCATTCCGCGACGAAACCCGCACTGTTCGCGGCCTGCCAGGCGACGAGCAGCGCGCACACGGCCGCCTTGCGGCGGCGCCCCCGCAGCCGCCGCGCAATCCGCGGCCCCAGCCCGGCGTAGAAGCCGAGTTCGATGGTGCTTCCCGCGGCGGCGCGGGCCCGGACGGCCCGCAGGTGTCGGCAGGCGCCGCGGCCGTAGTTGAAATGCTGCCTCCAGAACCCGGCCAGCCCCAGCCTGTGGGCGTGCCCGACGAGCGCGTCGGGAACGTAGACGAGGGGCTGCCCCGAGGCGCGCCAGCGGTGGCACAGATCGCGGTCTTCCGACGTACGAAAAGCGGGGTCGAAACCACCGAGGTCCCGGAAGGCGACGGCCTCCGCAGCCAGGTTGTTGGAGCTGAAGAACCGGGCGCGCTCCGGGTCGGCGTTGTAGTAATCGTGAACGACCTCGGTAATCACCTGGCTGGTCTCGGACGTCGCTCGGTCGTTGAGCAGGTTGACGGTGCGGCCTCCGGCGAGCGTCCCGGGGCGGCGCCGAAGGACGCCGAGCATGGCGTGGAGCCACCCCGGGGACGGCCGGCAGTCATCGTCGGTGAACGCGAGGCAGCGTCCGGCGGCGAGGGCGACCCCGGTATTGCGGGCCGCCGCGGGGCCTGCGCCCGGCGTCCATGCGTGTCCAAGATTGAGCCGGCCGCGCCACGCGTCGAGGCGCGGCGCGACGGGCACACGGCTGCCGTCGTCGACGACGATGACTTCGAACCGATCCCGCGGCAGCGACTGGGAGGCGAGGGCTTCCAGGCACGTGTCGAGCTCGTCCGGCCGGTCGCGCGTCGGGATGACGACCGAGCACTCCATCCGGCTCATCCCGCGGTGCCGTCGAGCCGCGCGCGGTCGCTCCGGCTCAGGAACGCCTCACGGTGAAAATCAATCGCCGAGATGTTCTCCGCCGCCCGGCCGGGCCCGAACAGGTATCCGAGGCACTCGCCGGCCGCGTCGATGCCGAGGAGGACGAAGGCCAACGGATAGCTGCGCCACGGCACGAGCGCGGCGCGACCCGGCTGGCGGACGCGTCCGATGATGCGCGAGAAGCGGAGCGGCGGGATGAGCACGGACCCTCCCGCGTAGAGCAGGGACCGCCAGCGGGGCCACGGGATGCGGCGCATGCCCGCGAACAAGCGGCCGCTGTTGAGCCGGACCCCGAACGACGGCCACAGCTGCGAGAAGTTGAGGTGCTGCGTCACGGCATCCGGGGCGACCGACATCCGGGCGCCCGCCGCGTGCAGGCGCCAGTGCAACAGGCTCTCGGCTTCCAGCTGGCGAGCGAGGTCGGGCCCGAGTGCCGTCAGGACGTCGCGCTGGTAAGAACTGTTATGCCCCGGCAGGTGCGCAATCGTCGTCGTGCTGCAGGGGAACATCCACTCCGAGTACTCGACGAGGAAGTTGGCCCAGGAGAGCACGGAATGCGGGTTCGCGTTCCGGACCGACGGCCCGACGACGGCGCAGCCGTCCCGATGTGCGCGCAGAAGGGCCTCGGCCCACCCCGGCTCGGGCCAGCTGTGATCCTCGGTCAGCACCACGACGGGCGATGACGCGGCGCGAATCCCCGCGGCGCGAGCCTCGCTGGTCAGTTCGAGCGCGCCGACGGCCACCGACTGGAACCCGCCGAACGCGCGCGCCAGGCCGGACACCTCGGCCTCCCGAATCGCAGCCTGCGGCCCCACGAGGACGACCTCCAGTTCATCGCGCACGGTTTGCGCGCGCAGGCACTCGAGTGTGCGCGTGACGGTCCCCAGAGCGTCCGGCGTGATGACGATGGCGGAAATCGATGTCATGTGAGGCTCGCGATGCGCGGGTCCGAAGCACTTTGGCTGCTGCTTTGTACCACACCCCGGTGGGCGCCTCAACGGCGGCGCGTCCCTCCGGATCGGTGCCAGGCCGATGTGACGCGCGGGCTGGGGGGCGCTAGAATGCGCCGGATGCCCTTCGTGCCTCGACCGCCGCTTGTGGCCATCGCCGCCTTCGCCTGCGCGGCCGTCTGCTCCTCGGCCGCGCTCGCCCAGCCGCACCCTGTTCGCGTCGTGACCGCTGTGCGCGCCGTGCCGCCTCCGGTCGTCGACGGGCGGCTCGACGATCCCGCATGGGCCGCGGCCGTGCCGGTCGGCGGCTTTCTCCAGCGCGATCCCGACGAGGGCCAGCCCGCCACCGAGGAGACGCTTGTCCGCATCGCGTTCGATGACAGCGCCGTCTATGTCGCCGCCGAGCTGCGCGATCGCGACCCCGCCGGCATCGTGCGCCAGCTCTCGCGCCGCGACCTGCCGGTGGACGCCGACGCGTTGCTCGTCTACCTCGACCCGCACAACGCCGGCCTGACCGGCGCGCAGTTCGGCGTGTCGGCGGCCGGCGTCCAGCGCGACGCGCTCATCTACAACGACAATTTCCTCGACTCGACCTGGGACGCCGTGTGGGCGTCGGCGGTGGAGATCGGCGCGGGCGGCTGGTCCGTCGAGATGCGCATCCCCCTGTCGCAGCTGCGCTTTCCGAACGCCGACCGCTACACGTGGGGCATCAACGTCCAGCGCGTCATCCAGCGCCGCAACGAGTCGGCGTGGCTGCAGCTTGTCCGCAAGAACGAGTCCGGCCTGGCGTCGAAGATGGCCCGCCTCGAGGGCATCGCCGGCATCGACCCGCCCACGACGCTGGAACTGCTGCCGTACGTCACGGCGCGCGAGGAGTTCATCGCGCCGGTGCCGGAGGGGTCGCCGTTCAACGACGGATCGCGGTTCTTCGCCGGCGCCGGCCTCGATCTCAAGTACGGCCTGTCGAGCAGCCTCACCCTCGACGCCACGTTCAACCCGGACTTCGGCCAGGTCGAGGTGGACCCGGCCGTCGTCAACCTCTCGCAGTTCGAGACGTTCTTCGAGGAGCGGCGCCCGTTCTTCACGGAGGGCGCCAAGGTGTTCGGCGATTTCGGCCGCAGCGGCGCCAGCCAGTACTGGGGGTTCTTCCGGCCCGAGCCGACGCTCTACTACAGCCGGCGCATCGGGCGATACCCGCAGGTGAAGGTGAACGACCGGTACGTGGACATCCCGAGCTGGACCACCATCCTCGGCGCCGCCAAGGTCGTCGGGCGCACGCGCGGCGGCTGGACGCTCGGCGCGCTCCAGGCCGTCACGGGGCGCGAGTTCGCGCAACTGTCGGACGGCAGCCGGACGGTCAAGGCAGAGGTCGAGCCGCTGTCGAGCTACACCGTGTTCCGCGCCCAGCGGGAGCTTGGCCGCCGCGGCGCCATCGGCCTTCTGGGCACGTCAGTCTTTCGCGATCTCGACGAGCCCGCGCTCCAGTCGTACCTCGCCGATCGCGCGGTGATGCTCGGCGTCGACGGCCACGTCTTCCTGGACGGCGCACGCAACTGGGTGTTTCACGGAGGCCTCGCGGGCAGTTCCGTGCACGGCTCGACCGACGCGATCACGCGCCTCCAGAAGGCCGAACAGCGGTACTTCCAGCGGCCCGACGTGACGTTCGTGAAGCTGGACCCGACCGCGACGAGCATGTCGGGCTGGAACGGGCAGGCCAACGTCAACCGCAACAGCGGCAACGTCACCGTGAACCTCGGCATCTGGGGCATGAGCCCGGGCCTCGAGGTGAACGACGCCGGCTACTCGACGCAGACGGACCGGGCCGGGGCGCACGCCATGCTCCAGTACCGCAAGCTGACTCCGGACCGCTGGTCCAGCGAGCGGACGTTCTGGGTGTCCAAGTGGTGGACCTGGAACTGGGGATGGCAGTCCCAGGGCGACGGCTGGCAGGCGAACGCGACGGTCCGCCTCAAGAACATGTGGCGGACATCGGCGCTGGTTACTTATGCGAAACGCGTGTGGGACGACAAGCTGACGCGCGGCGGGCCCACCGTGATTCGGCCGGGCAACCGCGGGGTCCAGATTGGCGTCGCGACCGATTCGCGGAAGAAGGCCGTGCTGAGCTTCGGCGGGAGCTACACCGACCGGGACTATGGCGCCTCGGCGCTCACGCTCGACGCCCAGGTCGCGTGGCGGCCCTTCCCCGCGCTCACGCTCACCGCCGGGCCGACGTTCCGCAAGAACGTGGTCTCGGCGCAGTACCTGTCGACGGTGGCCGACCCGTACGCGACCAGGACGTACGACAACCGGTATGTCTTCGGAGACCTCAGGCAGACGGAGGTGTCGGCGACGACGCGCATCAGCCTGGCCACATCGCCGCGCACGTCCCTCCAGGTGTATCTGCAGCCGCTCATCTCGGCCGCCGACTTCGGCGCGATCAAGGAGGTGTACGCGCCGAACACGTTCGATTTCGTGCGCTACGGGATCGATGCCGGCACGATCACCGCGTCCGGATCCCGGTTCATCATCGACCCCGACGCCGACGGCCCGGCCCAGGCGTTCACGATTGCGCAGCCCGACTTCAACGTGACGTCGCTGCGCGCCAACGCCATCTTCAGGTGGGAGTTCCGGCCGGGGTCGTCACTCTACGTCGTCTGGACGCAGCAACGGCGGGACCGGCTGCCGGCGGGAGACTTCGACTTCGGCTCGGACCTCTCCCGCGTCTTCACGTCGCCTGCCGACGACGTGCTGCTCGTGAAAGTGAGCTACTGGTTCGGTGGCCGGCGCTGATCGTCCGGCCACCCTGAGCGACCCATGGCGCAGGCGAGTCGAAGGGTGCCCGGCGGTAGCTTTCGCCGTACGGTCTTTCCCTAGCCCCTAGCCCCTAGCCCCAGTTCGGGTACGTGAACAGGGGCGCCGTCGCCAGCCCCTTTTCCTTGATGGCGCGAGCCTCTCCCTCGGCGAGGGGCGTGAAGCGCAACCCCAATCCGAGCGCCAGCGCGAACAGCTTTTCGTCGCCCGGCGGGATCGCCGCCGTCACCGGGTGCGACAGCGTGAATCGCAGCCCCGTCATCGCGTCGTCCGGAGCCGCGAGCGGCTCGTACCAGCACTTGGGGTACGTGTCCCGCTTCGCGTCTTTCGGCCACGGCCCGCGAGCCATGGCTTTCAGTGCCAGGATGCCCATCTGCTTCGCCTGCGCGGCCGCCAGCACCTGCGGCCCGAAATTGCCGGCGTGCCAGGTGGCGAAGTTGGTGGGGAACAGGATCGTGTCGAAGTCGTAGCGGCCGATGAGCGCGAGGGCCGCCTCGACCGAGTGCGCGGAGAATCCGAGGAACCGGACCTTGCCCGCTTTCTTCGCGGCGGCGAACGTCTCGATGGCGCCGCCCGGCGCGAAGATCTTCTCGACGTCGTCGCGCGTGTTGACGGCGTGCAACTGGTAGAGGTCGAAGTGATCCGTCCGCATGGTGCGCAGGGAGTTGTCCAGCTCCCGCTGCGATCCTGCCCGGCTGCGCTCGGTCGTCTTGCACGCCAGGAAGACGTTCTTGCGGTAGGGCTCGAGCGCCGGGCCCAGCATCTCTTCGGCGTTGCCGTAGCTCGGCGCCACGTCGAAGTAGTTCACGCCGTGGTCGATCGCCTCGGCAACTCGTCTCGACGCGTCCTGCGCCGAGGCGTTCATGACGACGATGCCGCCGAAGCCGATGATGGACAGGCGCTCGCCCGTGCGGCCGAGCGCGCGGCGTTCCAGCTTGCCGGCTTCGACGGTGCGCTCGAGTCCCGCAAGCGACGCCGGGAAGCAGGCGAGCAGGGACGCGGCAGAGCCTTTCACGATGAATTCGCGCCGTTCCATGGCGTTAGTTGAGGGCCTTGATGGAGAGGTTGCGGAACTGGACGAGCGACGGCGGGCCCGTCCAGACGCCGTCCTTCTTCTGGCCGTGGTGCTGCAGCGCGAGCGGCCCGCGCGCCGGGACGCCTGGCAGTTGGGCGTTGTCGAGCACCGTGATGCCGTTCAGGACCACCGTCAGCCGGTCGCCCTTCATGGTGATCTCGAACTCGTTCCACTGGCCGATGTCGCGGTCGGCGTTGGCCTTCGGCGTGACGCCGGCGCGCACCTCCGGCGGCATCTTGGGGTCCATGCGGTAGCCGTACACCTCGCCGGACCCGATGGGCCAGGCCCAGATGTTGATCTGCGCCCTCGACGAGCCGCGCACGTAGACGCCGGAGTCCGAGTCGGGAACCGCGAGCCGGATCTCCTTGCCGTCCGCGCCCTTCTTGTGGGTGCCGTCGGCGCGGATGATCGGGACGTTCGGGTTGACGTAGGGGGTGTCCTTGATCCGCCACTCGAATCGAAGCACGAAGTCGCCGTACTCCGCCGCGCTCCACAGGTTCTTGTCGCCCGGCGCCTCGCTCTGCGCGTCGTAGTCGATGACGCCGTTCACGATCTTCCAGTGGCCGTTGTCGCCGTCAGGCACCTTCCAGCCGGTGAAGTCCTTGCCGTTGAAGAGCGACACGAATCCCGGCGGCGGCGCCGTCTGGGCCAGGACCGGAGCAGCCAGCGCGAGGGCGAGCAGCAGGGCCGTGAGCAGGGACAGGACAGGACGGATTGCACGCATCGGGCACCTCCAGGGTCAGCAGTCAGAGTATAGCGCTGCTGGGGTATCATCCGCCGCATGAGTTCTCCCGCCGCCCCGCCCCGCCTCGCCTCGCTCGACGCGTACCGCGGCTTCGTGATGTTCCTCATGATGGCCGAGGTGCTGCGCCTGGCCGAGGTCGCCTCGCGCGTGCCGGAGAGCGCGCTCTGGGCCTTCCTGGCCTTCCACCAGACGCATGCCCCCTGGGCCGGCTGCTCCCTCCACGACCTCATTCAGCCGTCGTTCTCGTTCATGGTCGGCGTGGCCGTGCCGTACTCGATGGCCAGCCGCCTGGCGAAGGGACAGGCGAAGGGGTGGATGACGCTGCACGCGTTCTGGCGGGCCTTCATCCTGGTGGCGCTGGGAATTTTCCTCCGCTCCATCAGCCGGGACGTCACGCGGTTCACGTTCGAAGACACGCTGACGCAGATCGGGCTGGGATACGGCTTCTTGTTCCTGCTGGGGTTCCGCCGGTCGCGCGACGCGTGGATCGCGCTGGGCCTGCTGCTCGCGGGATACTGGGCGGCGTTCGCCCTGTATCCGCTGCCCGGGCCCGGGTTCGACTGGGCCGCCGCCGGCGTGAAGCCGGACTGGGTCCACAACTTCCAGGGCTTCGCGGCCCACTGGAACAAGAACACGAACCTGGCGTGGGCCTTCGACACGTGGTTCCTGAACCTGTTCCCGCCCGACGGCTGGTTCACATTCAACGGCGGCGGCTATGCCACCCTCAGCTTCATCCCCACGCTCGGGACGATGATCCTCGGGTTGCTCGCCGGGCGGGTGATGAAAGGGGACAGAACGCCTCGGGCGAAAATGACGTGGCTGCTCACGGCAGGGGCGATCGGCATCGCGGCCGGCCTGCTCCTGGACGTGACGGGCCTCTCCCCGTCCGTGAAGCGCATCTGGACACCGAGTTGGACCTTGTTCAGCGGCGGCTGGTGCTTCTGGCTCCTCGCCGCCTTCTATGCCGTTGTCGATCTCGCGGGCTGGCGCAAGCCGGCCCACTGGCTCGTCGTCATCGGGATGAACTCGATCGCGGCGTACATGATCGCGCACCTCTTCGAGGACTTCATCCGCGGGTCGCTGCGCACGCACCTCGGCGCCAGGACCTTCGAGGCCTTCGGCGCCGCGTACGAGCCGTTCGTCATGGGGAGCGCGATTCTGTTCTTCTACTGGCTGATCCTGTACTGGATGTACCGACGGAAACTGTATCTGAGGATCTGACGGCCGGAAGCCGGCCGGGGAAACGGTGTCAGCGCCCGTTCTCGCGGGCTGATCGGGCCGCCCCACGCAGGCGATGAAAGTGGTCCGGAAGGCAGTTTCAGCACCCGTTCTCGCGGGGTAATCGGGCCGCCCCACGCAGGTGCTGAAACTGGTCCATAGGAGGGTGTGATGCGCGCTGTTGCTGCAGTTCTGACGATGTTCGTCCTGGCGCTGCCGTGCGGGTCCGCCGCCCAGACGGCGGTGCGGCCCGACCGGGTGATTCAGTTGTTCGACGGCAAGAGCATGGAGGCGTTCTCCACGTGGCTGGTGGACACCCACAAGGAGGACCCGCTGCGCGTGTTCACCGTCGTCGACCAGGTGGACGGGGCGCCGGCCATCCGGATCAGCGGCGAGAAGTGGGGCGGGATCGTGACGCGCGAGTCGTACCGCGACTACCGCCTCATCGTGGAGTTCCGGTGGGGGGTGGTGACGTGGGGGCAGCGCCGGAACGCCGCGCGCGACAGCGGGGTGCTCGTGCACGCGCAGGGCGCCGACGGCAACACGGGACGCGACTTCAACGGGCCGTGGATGCGGTCGGTCGAGGCCCAGATCATCGAGGGCGGCGTCGGCGACATCATCCTCGTCGCCGGCTACGAGGCCGACGGATCGCGCCTGACGCCCCGCCTCACCGTCCGCGCGGGCAAGGACCGCGACGGCGAAGCCGTCTTCGATCCGGCCGGGGAGGCCCGCGAGTTCGAGAGCGGCCGGATCAACTGGTTCGGGCGGGACGTCGACTGGCAGGACAAGCTCGGCTTCCGCGGCAAGGCCGATGTCGAGAGCCCTGCCGACGAGTGGACGCGCCTCGAGGTCGTCGCGGAGGGCGACCGCCTCACCTACCTCGTGAACGGGAAGGTCGTGAACGAAGGCGTCCGGTCGAGTCTGGCCGACGGGAAGATCATGATTCAGTCGGAAGGGGCCGAGATCTTCTTCCGCCGCATCGATCTCGAGCCGGTGGGGAAGTAGGGAGGGGACGCTGCCGATCAGTAGTCAGTATTCAGTAGCCAGTAGAAAGGCTCCTGAACTGCGAGCTGTTCCGACCTACTGGCTACTGACTACTTGCTACTGGCTACCGATACCGGAGAAGACTGGGGCCCGCCGCCACGTGCGGCGGCGGGCCCTCTGCTGCGCTGACTCCTACGCGAACTGCGCGAAGTTGATCTTCGGGTCGAGGACCTCCGTCGACTTCATCATCTCGTCCCAGGTGACTTCGCGGCCCGCCTCGGCGGCCATGCGGCCGAGCATGGCCGCCAGGGTCGACTCGGCG
>Ga0105096_10000897_pt1 | contig 11474 bp, 9 predicted proteins | sample PPLLak3cmMay2015_FD_87036 | JGI IMG/M metagenome (GOLD analysis project Ga0105096, IMG submission 87036) | Freshwater sediment microbial communities from Prairie Pothole Lake near Jamestown, North Dakota, USA - PPLs Lake P7 Core (1) Depth... | ecosystem: Environmental > Aquatic > Freshwater >... | reverse complement strand
GCCGCGTGAAACCATCTGCGTAAAAAAAAGCGACCATTTTAAGCGGGCCGCCCTTTCAATGATGTAATGCCGGGATTACGGGATGAGCACCGTATCGATGACGTGGATCACGCCGTTGCTGGCTTTGATGTCGGTAGCGGTGATGTTGGCGTCATTGACCTTCACGCCCATCGAGGCGTCGATGGCCACGGCCTTGCCGTTGACCGTATCGGCCGACTTCAGCTTCACCACATCGGCGGCCAGAACCTTGCCGGCGACCACGTGGTAGGTCAGGATGGCGGTCAGCTTAGCCTTGTTCTCCGGCTTCAGCAGGCTTTCCACGGTGCCGGCCGGCAGTTTCGCGAACGCGGCGTTGGTCGGCGCGAATACGGTGAACGGACCCTTGCTGTTCAAGGTATCAACCAACCCGGCGGCTTTCACTGCGGTTACCAGTGTCGAGAAGTCCGGATTGCCGGCAGCGACCTCGACGATGGTTCCCGGCATTTTTGCCTTGTCGCCATGGTTACCGGCAGCGGCGGCGGTGGCGGTCAGGCCGATGGCCAGTGCAAACAGGGTTTTCTTCACAAATGTCATAAATAATCCTTATCGTATTCGGGGGGAAGTGTTGTGCTTTGGCACACAGGCACTTTGCCTTATCCGCTGTGCAGACAGCGTCAGAATCACGTGAGCATGTTGTGCTGGAAATGTGCTCGCGGCGTGAATGCCTTGCCATCCTGGCAGCCCTTTCCGGCGATTGTGCATTACCATGAAGAATAATCAACCGACGACAACGCCATGACCGGACTGCTTTTCGACACCATCCAATGCCCGTATTGCGGGGAGTCAATCGAAGTCGCCATTGACTGCTCAGTCGGGCATCAGCAGTACATCGAGGACTGCAGCGTATGCTGCCGGCCGATCACGATCACAGCCACCGCATCCGAGAGCGGCATAGATGCAATATCGGTGCGCAGCGAGGATGAGTGAATGCGGAATCTCCGGCGCAGCGACGCCCTGCAAAAAGGACACACATGCGAACCTTCGTACTAAGAGCGCGGGCGGCCCCCACGGACAGCCAAAAACTGCTGGCGTCGGTCGGTAAAGAAGCGCATACCGAAATCCTCGCGCACACGCTGATGAACGCGATCTTCGTGGCCCAGTCGCACCGCACGGATGTGGTGGTTTACCTGGTGTTGGAGAGCACCCAGGATTTCTCCCGCACGATCCGTTTCGAGGTCGACGCGATGCATGAGATCGGCGGCTTCGATGAGCGTGCGCTGCTGGGCAAGGTTGCAAAGGCGCTGGATGCTTCCAGAGGGATGGGCAAGGAAGAGGCGCGGCCGGTGGAATCGGGCATGACAGTGCGTACGGTGAGCTTCGAGCGGCTGGTGCAGGAACTGGCTGACGACCACCAGCTTTTCGTGATGGACAGGAAAGGCACCTCGATCCGCCAGCAGGCGTTCGAGGGCAATCCCTGCTTCCTGCTGACCGACCACATCCCGATGCCGAAGAAAACCTTCCACAGCCTCGAGCGCCTGGGTGCGAAGAAGATCACGCTGGGTTCGAAAATGCTGTTTGCATCGCAGTGCGTCGTGTTGATCCACCACGAGCTGGACCAGCGCTAAGCCGGGCCCGCGACACCCCTACGTTAAACCGAATAATTTCTCATCGGCTTCTCCGCGCGGCACGATACGCCACTGGCCGGGTTCCAATCCGCTTAAATCGAGATTGCCGGTTCTGCTGCGGTGCAGGCTGAGCACACGGTTGCCGGTGGCGGCGAACATGCGCCGCACCTGATGGTAACGGCCTTCGACCAACGTCAGCCGCACATGCCGGGCATCGACGGTTTCCATCTGCGCCGGTGCCAGCGGGGTATTCTCGCTTTCCAGCAGCAGGGTGCCGCTGGCGAACAGCTCGGCTTCATCGCCGCGCAGATCCTCGACCAGTTCCACTTCGTAGATTTTCGGCAGTTCCGCTTTCGGCGAGATGATGCGGTGCAGCAGTTGCCCATCATCGGTCAGCATCAGCAGGCCGGACGTGTCGCGGTCGAGACGGCCGACCGTCGACAGCGTCGGGCTTCTGAAGCGGAAACGCTCGGGAAGCAGATCGTACACCACCCGGCCGGGATCCTTGGTTGAACAGGTATAGCCGATCGGTTTGTTCAGCAGGATCAACACGCCCTGCGCCGGATCGAGCGGTTCGTCATCCAGCAGGATATCATCGTGCGGCACATCATCATCGATGCCGATGGTGCTGCCGTCACGACGGGTCAGCCAGCCGTTTTTAATCAGCTTGCTGACGTCCTTGCGCGAGCCGTAACCCAGATTGCCCAGCAATTTAACCAGTTTCATGGAGCGTGGTTCAGATCACTGGCCGCGTTCAGCGGCGCTGGCATCGCGGGCTTGGCGGAATTCGGAATCGACCGACCAGTTCGGCCAATCGCTGCCGTCGGCCAGATCACGGCCCAGGGTGTACAGCACCTGCAGATCGCGGGCCAGGCCTGTCAGCGGCCAATCGTCCTGCCACTCATCCGAAGGCTGGTGGTAATTCTGCTGGTTGTACTGCAGGGCCACGGCCTTGCCGGCTTCAGTGCCGCCATCGACCAAATCCTGCCCGGAGCCGTAGGAAATGGCCGGAACGCCGCGCTTGGCCAACGGGAAATGATCGGAGCGGAAAAACCCGCCGGTTTCCGGTTTCGGGTCCGGCGTGTACTCCATCTGCCATTGCTTCGCGGTCTCGACCAATTGATCCAGCAGATCCAATTTCTGGTTGCCGCGGATGGTGTAGTCGCGCGTCGGGCCACCGACCGCGAGCGCATCCATATTGATCATGGCCACCGTCTTGCCGAGCGGATACAAAGGATTGCTGGCGTAATATTCGGAACCGAGCAGGCCTTTTTCCTCGGCGGTCACCGCCAGGAACAGCACCGAACGCCCGGTCGGCGGCGCTTTGCCGTAAGCGCGCGCCAGCTCCAGCATGGCTGCGATGCCGGTGGCGTTGTCGACCGCGCCGTTGTAGATGGTGTCGCCCCCGGCATCCGCAGCACCGACCCCGAGATGGTCCCAATGCCCCGAATAGATGATGCTCTGCTCGGGATGCTTGTTGCCGGGCAGGATCGCCGCTACGTTCTGGGAAACGATGCGCTGGGCATCGACCGAGAAACGGGCGGAGAAATTGACGCCCTCGAGCTTGACCGGCCGGAAATCTTTTTTCTGCGCCGAAAGCTTCAAGGCCTCGAAATCCAGGCCGGCCTGCCGGAACAGCGACACCGCGAAATCACGCTGTATCCAGGCTTCAATCGGAGCGTGCGCACTGGCCGGATCCTTCCGCACGATATCGAACATGGTGTTGGTGTTGGAGTTCTTGACCGTCGGCCAGCCGTAGGAAGCCGGTGCGGTTTCGTGCACGATCAGCGTTCCGGCCGCGCCGCGGCGCGCCATTTCCTCGAACTTGTAGGTCCATCGGCCGTAGTAGGTCATCGCCTTGCCGCCGAATTCGCCCTGCCCGGTTTCGAAATCCGGGTCGTTGATCAGAACCACGGCGATCTTGCCTTTCAAGTCGAGGCCATGGAAATCATCCCAGCCGCGTTCAGGCGCGTTGATGCCATAACCGACGAATACCAAAGGCGCATCCTGGATGTCGATGGCAGTCTGCCCGTTCATGGCGGCGCGGATGGCGATCTGTTCGCCCTGCTGCAGGGCCTGTGATTTGCCGTTGACCGAGATGCTGGCGCTGACCGGGCCCTTAATCTGGAATTTCCCGAGCGGCACCGCCTGCGTCCAGCCGCGCTGGCCGTCCTTCAGGTCGCCGCCCGGCTGCAGCCCGGCCGCCTTGAACTGCTCGGTCAGGAATGCCACGGTCTTGATTTCGCCTGCACTGTCGGGCGCACGCCCCTCAAAGGCGTCCGAAGACAGTATCTGGATGTCTTTGGAAAGCTGCTGCGGATCGAAGCTCGGCGCCGGCGCGGCGTAGGCGGTCTGGACGCACAGGGAAAGCAACAGCAGACGGACAGGTTTCATGGCATTCCAATTCATTAAGTTGCAGGTTAAAAAAACCGGATCAGACACCGACCGGGTTGGCTTTTTCAGGATCTATGCTGTACATCTTGATGGCGCGGCTGACGTCTTTCGCACTCAGTTTGCCATCGGCCGCAAGCGCCGCGACGGCGGCATGCGCGATGTAGTAACGGTCGACCTCGAAGAACCGGCGCAGGTTGCTGCGGGTGTCCGAGCGGCCGAAACCGTCGGTGCCCAGCACCGTGTAATGCATCGGCACGAAAGCGCGGATCTGGTCGGCGAAGGCGCGCACGTAATCGGTCGCGGCGATGGCCGGGCCGCTGCGGCCTGCCAGGCACTGCTCGACATGCGGAATGCGTTTTGGGCTTTCCGGATGCAGGCGGTTCCAGCGCTCACTGTCGAAGCCGTCGCGGCGCAGCTCGTTGAAACTCGGGCAGGACCAGATATCCGCGGACACCCCGAAATCCTTGTCGAGCAGTTCGGCGGCGGCGATGGCTTCGCGCAGGATGGTGCCGGAGCCGAGCAGCTGCACGCGCAGTTCGCCCTTCTTGGCCTTGCCGGCGTCCTTGAACAGGTACATGCCCTTCAGGATGCCTTCACGGCTGCCTTCCGGCATCTCCGGCATCGGATAGTTCTCGTTCATCAGCGTGATGTAGTAATACTCGTCGCGCTGCTCGGCAAGCATGCGTTGCATGCCTTCCTGCACAATCACGGTCACCTCGTAACCGAAGGTCGGATCGTAGGATCTGCAGTTCGGAATGGCGCCGGCCAGCAGGTGCGAATGACCGTCCTCATGCTGCAGGCCTTCGCCGTTGAGCGTGGTACGGCCGGCCGTGGCGCCGAGCAGGAAGCCGCGCGCGCGCATGTCGGCGGCCTGCCAGGCCGAATCGCCGATGCGCTGGAAGCCGAACATCGAGTAGAAGATGTAGAACGGCAGCATCGGCTGGTTGTTGGTGGAATAGCTGGTGGCGGCCGCCAGCCAGCTGGAGAACGCGCCGGCTTCGGTGATGCCTTCCTCCAGCACCTGCCCGGCGGTGTCTTCGCGGTAGTACATGAGCTGGTCGGCGTCGACCGGCTTGTACTTCTGGCCGAACGGCGCGTAGATGCCGATCTGCCGGAACAGGCCTTCCATGCCGAAGGTGCGCGCTTCATCGGCGACGATCGGCACCACGCGCGGCCCCACCTGCTTGTCGCGCAGGATGACGTTGAGCGTCTGCACGAACGCCATGGTGGTCGAGATTTCACGCTCGCCGGAGGTTTTCAGCAGACGTTCGAACGCGTCCAGTGCCGGCACCTCGAGATTCAGGTCGGATTTTTGCCGGCGCTGCTGCATATAGCCGCCCATCAACTGCCGGCGTGCCTTCATGTACAGCACTTCCGGCTAGTTTTCGCCGGGATGGAAAAAACTCAGCGACTCAACCTGTTCGTCGCTGACCGGGATCTGGAAACGGTCGCGGAACACGGTCAGCGATTCGTTATCCAGTTTTTTGGTGTTGTGGGTCGGGTTCAAGGATTCGCCGGCCGAACCCATGCCATAGCCTTTGACCGTTTTGGCCAGGATCACGGTCGGCTGGCCCTTGTGCGCCGTAGCCGCCGCATAGGCGGCATGCACTTTATGCGGGTCGTGGCCGCCGCGGTTCAGGCGGTAGATGTCCTGGTCGCTGAGCTTGGACACCAGCTCGGCGGTTTCCGGGGTCTTGCCGAAGAAATGCTCGCGGGTGTATGCGCCGCCGAAGGCCTTGCAGTTCTGGTATTCGCCGTCGACGGTATCCATCATGATTTTTTTCAGCTGGCCCTGGTAATCGCGCTGCAGCAGCGGATCCCAGTAGCTGCCCCAGACCACCTTCAGCACGTTCCAGCCGGCGCCGCGGAAGCTGCCTTCCAGCTCCTGGATGATCTTGCCGTTGCCGCGCACCGGTCCGTCCAGGCGCTGCAGGTTGCAGTTGATCACGAAGCACAGGTTGTCCAGGCCTTCCCGGCCGGCCAGTGCGATGGCGCCCAGGCTTTCCGGCTCGTCGGTCTCGCCGTCGCCCAGGAAGCACCAGATCTTGCGGTCGGTCTTCGGCATCAGGCCACGGCCTTCCAGGTATTTCCAGAAGCGCGCCTGGTAGATGGCGCTGATCGGGCCGAGGCCCATCGAGACGGTCGGCGTCTGCCAGAAATCCGGCATCAGCCACGGATGCGGGTACGAGGAGATGCCGCGGCCGTCCACTTCCATGCGGAAATTATCGAGCTGGTCTTCGCTGATGCGGCCTTCCAGGAAGGCGCGTGCGTAGATGCCCGGCGATGAATGGCCCTGGATGTACAGCAGGTCGCCGAGATGGCTGTCGGTCGGCGCGCGCCAGAAATAGTTGAAGCCGACATCGTACAGGGTGGCGCTCGAGGCGAAGCTGGCGATGTGTCCGCCGAGCTCGCCCGGCTTGCGGTTGGCGCGCACCACCATGGCCATCGCGTTCCAGCGGATGATCGAGCGGATGCGCCATTCCATGGCCAGGTCGCCGTCCATGGCCGGCTCGTTTTCGGACGGTATGGTGTTGATGTATTCGGTGGTCGGATGGAACGGCAGGTTGCCGCCGGCGCGCCGGGTCAGCTCGACCATGCGCTCCAGCAGGTGATGCGCGCGCTCGGCGCCGTCATGGTCAAGCACCGCCTTCAGCGATTCCAGCCACTCCTTGGTCTCTTTCGGGTCGTGGTCGTTGGCCAACACATCACTGATCCAGCTCATATCGATTCTCGGGTCCGGTCTTTCTTGTTAAGGATTATCATTTTAGCAGAGGCTTATTCGCCGCGCTGTCCGCGGATCTGGGCCTCGACGGCGGCGATGGCGGTCATGTTGACCACCCGGCGCACGGTGGCCGAGGTGGTCAGCACGTGCGCGGGCTTGGCCATGCCCATCAGGATCGGGCCGATGCCGATGCCGTCGGTCATCACCCGGGTCAGGTTGTAGGCGGTGTTGGCGGCGTCCAGGTCCGGCAGCACCAACAGATTGGCGGCGCCGGTCAGGCGCGAGTCCGGGAACAGGCGCTCGCGGATTTCCGGCTTGAGCGCGGCGTCGACATGCATCTCGCCTTCCACTTCCAGGCGCGGCGAGCGCTTCAGGATGATCTGCAGCGCCTCGCGCATTTTCTTCGCGCTGGCGGCCTCGGAGGATCCGAAATTGGAGTGGCAGACCAGCGCCACTTTCGGGGTGATGCCGAACAGCTTCAGGCGGAAGGTGGCCTGCAGCACGGCCTGCGCGATCTGCTCGGCGCCCGGATCGTTCTGCACATGGGTGTCGGTGAAGAACAGCGGACCTTTGTCGCTGATCACCACCGACATCGCCGAAACCGCGCTGACCGCCGGATCGACCCCGATCACATCGATGACATGCTTGAGCTTGCCCTGGTATTTCCCGACGATGCCGCACAGCATGGCGTCGGCTTCGCCGCGCTTGACCATCAGCGCCGCGACCACGGTGCCGCGCGAGCGCACGATGGCCTTCGCGGCCGATGGCGTGACGCCTTTGCGCTGCATGATCTGCAGGTAGTGCTGCCAGTAGTCGTTGAAACGCGGGTCGTCGTCGAGGTTGGTCAGGTCGAAGTCGACGCCCTGCTTCAGGCGCAGGCCGAGCTTTTCGATGCGTCGCTCGATGACCGCCGGACGGCCGATCAGGATCGGCCTGGCCAGGCCTTCGTCGACCACGTTCTGCACCGCGCGCAATACGGTTTCCTCTTCGCCCTCGGCATACACCACGCGCTTGATGTCGGCGCGCGCGCGCTCGAACATCGGTTTCATCAACAAGCCGGTGCGGTATACGAACTGCGACAGCTGGTCACGGTACAGGGCGATGTCCGGCATGTCGCGCGTGGCGACCCCGGACAGGATCGCGGCCTCGGCCACGGCCGGAGCAAGCGAAATCAGCAGACGCGGATCGAACGGGCGCGGAATCAGGTATTGATCGCCGAATTTCGGGGTCTCGCCGCTGTAGGCCGAGCCCAGGTCGGACGCTTCCCGGCGCGCCAGTTCGGCGATCGCGTACACGCAGGCGCGCTTCATGTCTTCGTTGATGCAGGTCGCGCCGACATCGAGCGCGCCGCGGAAGATGTACGGGAAGCACAGCGCGTTGTTTATCTGGTTCGGATAGTCGGATCGTCCGGTGCCGATGATGGCGTCCGGGCGCACGGCCTTGGCCTCGTCCGGCAGGATTTCCGGATACGGATTGGCCAGCGCGAAGATGATCGGGCGCGCGGCCATGGTCGCGACCATTTCCGGCTTCAGCACGCCGCCGGCCGACAGGCCAAGGAAGATGTCAGCGCCGTCGACGATTTCGGCCAGCGTGCGCTTGTCGGTCTTCCGGGCGTAACGCGCCTTGTCGGCGTCAAGATGCCCGCGGCCTTCGTACAGCACGCCGTCCCGGTCGAGGGCCAGGATGTTTTCCGGCTTCAGGCCGAGGGCGACCAGCATGTCCAGACAGGCGATGCCAGCCGCGCCGGCGCCGCTGGTGGCCAGCTTGACCTGTTCGATGTCCTTGCCGGCCACATGCAGGGCGTTGATCACCGCCGCGCCGACGATGATGGCGGTGCCGTGCTGGTCGTCGTGGAACACCGGGATTTTCATGCGTTCGCGCAGCTTGCGCTCGACCTCGAAACACTCCGGCGCCTTGATGTCCTCCAGATTGATGCCGCCGAAGGTCGGCTCGAGGCTGGCGATGATGTCGACCAGTTTGTCCGGATCGTTTTCGTCGATTTCGATGTCGAACACATCGATGCCGGCGAACTTCTGGAACAGCACGCCCTTGCCTTCCATCACCGGCTTGCCGGCCAGCGGGCCGATGTTGCCCAGGCCGAGCACGGCGGTGCCGTTGGTGACCACAGCCACCAGGTTGGCGCGTGCGGTGAGCGTGCTGGCCTGGCTTGGATCGGCGACGATCGCTTCGCAGGCATAGGCCACGCCCGGCGAATACGCCAAGGCCAGATCGCGCTGGGTGACCATCGGCTTGGTGGCGCTTACCTTGATCTTGCCGAACGGCGCCTGGCTGTGGTAATCGAGCGCGGCTTGCTTGAATTCTTCTTCTGACATAAATCGTTCCAAAACGGGCATTTAGTGCTAAGGCTCTATTGTACTCAATGCCGGCGCGCTACGCGAAAACCAAGGCCCTGAGGGCTTATTTGCGGCCGAACTTGTCCTTGACGTGCCGCCGGGGCCTGCCGGCAGTCGCTTTGTCCTGGGCCCGGCGATCGGCCAGGGTCTGCGCCGCGGAGTCGCGTTCGTCCTTCAACTTGCAGAAATGCCGGTAGCGTTCGAGGCTCAATCTGTCCTCAGCAATGGCGGCCTGCACCGCGCAGCCGGGCTCGTTGCCGTGGCTGCAGTCGCTGAACCGGCATCGGCCGGCCAAGTCATCGATTTCGGCGAACAGGCCTTCGTCAAAGCGTTCGTCGCCGCTCAGTTTCAGTTCGCGCATGCCCGGAGTGTCGATCAGGCAACCGCCCTGCGGCAGGGCGATCAGGGCCCGGTGGGTGGTGGTATGCCGGCCTTTGGCATCGGTTTCGCGGACCTCGCGGGTTTTCATGCGTTCGGTGCCGAGCAAGGTGTTGGTCAGCGTGGATTTACCGGCTCCGGAAGAACCGACCAGCACCACCGATTTGCCGACGCCCAGATACGGATGCAGGATGGCCGTGTGCTGCGGGTCTTTGGCGTTCAGGGTGAACACCGGCACGCCGTTGGCGGTCAATTCGCCCAGTTGACCGGTAAACGCTCCGGGATCATCGCAGCGGTCGAGCTTGGTCAGCACCAGCACCGGCTTGGCGCCTGAGCTTTGGATCAGCAGGAAATAGCGTTCGATGCGTTTGGCGTTGAAGTCCTCGTCCATGCCGCTGACCAGCAGCACGTGGTCGATATTGGCGGCGATCAACTGCTGTTGATAATGCTCGCCCGCCGCCGCCCGCTTCAACAGGGCATATCGCGGCAGCACCGCCAGTATCTGTTTCTGCAGGGCATCCAGCACCACCCAGTCGCCGACCACCGCACGGATCAAGGGATCGGTGCGCGGACGCAGCCAGGCGGCCGGGGCCTGGGCGCGGAAGGTGCGCTCGGGGTCCTGGGCAAGCTCATAGCCGCTTCGGTGCTGCGCCACCACACGTGCCAGCCGGGCATCCGGCCAAGGCTGCAGGGCCTGCTGCATGGACTGGTCAGCCGGCCAGCCTATCGCGCTGAAGTTCGTAGCCGGCTTATCCATGGAATTCATGATAACCGCATATGCGCTCAGGCCGTGAAGCCCGGGGCGCTTTCCTGCTGCAGCCGCCGCCAGACATCCGGCAGGAAATCAATCACGTCATTGGCGGTCAGCGCCAGTTCGCCCAGCGCCTCGGCGGCGGCATCGCCGGCCAGTCCGTGCACCCGGACCGCGATCCGGGCGGCTTCCCCCGGCGGCAGATGCTGCGCCAGCAAGGCCGCGATTATGCCCGACAGGACATCGCCGGTGCCGGCCGTGGCCATGCCGGGATTGCCGCTGGCATTGTGCGTCAGCCGCGCGCCGTCGGCCACCAGACTGTGCTGGCCTTTAAGAACCACAACGGCGCCGACCCGATGGGCGAAATCGGCAGCGGAGCACTCCAGCGCCGCCCGATCCGGTTTTGAACCGGCTTGCCGGCCCAGCAATCGGTTGAACTCCCCGGCATGCGGGGTAAGTATGCGCGGGCCGTCATGCTCCGCCAGCGATCCGGCATCCAGCCCGGACAGTGCATACAGCGCGTCGGCGTCAACAAGCATGCTTTGCGGCAGTTCCCGCCAAAGCGCTTCGACGATCGGTACCAGCCCTGGCGACCGGCCCAGGCCCGGGCCGCAGACCACGACATCGGCCCGCGCCGCCAACGCACGCAGCGCCTGCATGCCATCCGGCGAGAAACAGCCCGAGCCGTCCGACGGCAGGCCATGGCTGATCAGACAGGCATCGAAGCCGGCGGCCACCGAAACCACGCAGTCCGGCACGCACAGCTCCACCACGCCGGCACCCGAACGCAGCGCCGCCCTGCCCGCCAGAACCGGTGCACCGGCCATCGGCAGGCTGCCGCCGATCACCAGCACACGGCCGAAATCGTATTTATGGCTGTCGCGCGGCCGATTCAGCAGCCTGTGCAGGAACGCGCTTTCCGGAAGGTTCATGGCCTCATGATAACGCGCCTTGCCGACTTGCAGGATGCCGCTTTACAAACCGGCGGTTTCTTGAAACCATGGCGGCATCCATGACAACCCTCGATGACCGATCGGAACCAAGCTTGCGCTTTCTCGCCCTCGGCGATTCCTACACCATCGGCGAATGCGTCGATCCCGATGCGCGCTGGCCTGAACAATGGGCCCGGATGGTCAATGCGCAGGGCAGCGTGCAGATCGAACAGCCGGTGACCGTCATCGCCTGACACGGCACGACCACCCAAGAGCCGATGCGCGGTATCGAGCCCGCCCACACCCGACGGTCAAGAGACCGGCCCAACCTGACGCCCG
>Ga0105096_10000896_pt1 | contig 11484 bp, 9 predicted proteins | sample PPLLak3cmMay2015_FD_87036 | JGI IMG/M metagenome (GOLD analysis project Ga0105096, IMG submission 87036) | Freshwater sediment microbial communities from Prairie Pothole Lake near Jamestown, North Dakota, USA - PPLs Lake P7 Core (1) Depth... | ecosystem: Environmental > Aquatic > Freshwater >... | reverse complement strand
CCGTGCTGCTGTCGTTCCGGCTGCAGGACAACGTGGTGATGCAGGACGGCACTACGCGTTATTACGACAAGGTCGCGCCGAAATTCGCCAACTACGACGAGGCCGCCTTCAAGGCCGGCGGTTTCCGCGTGGTGCCCCCCGCTGCCGCCCGTCGCGGCGTGTTCATCGCCAAAAACGTGATCCTGATGCCGTCTTTCGTCAATATCGGCGCCTATGTCGATGAAGGCACCATGGTCGACACCTGGGCCACGGTGGGTTCCTGCGCGCAGATCGGCAAAAACGTGCACCTGTCGGGCGGGGTCGGCATCGGCGGCGTACTGGAGCCACTGCAGGCCAACCCGACCATCATCGAAGACAACTGTTTTGTCGGCGCACGTTCGGAAATCGTCGAAGGTGTGGTGATCGAGGAAGGCTCAGTGATTTCGATGGGTGTGTTCATTGGCCAGAGCACCAAGATTTATGACCGCGCCTCGGGCAAGGTTCTGTACGGACGCGTTCCTGCCGGGTCGGTCGTGGTATCGGGCTCACTGCCTTCGTCCGACGGCAAATGCAACCTCTACTGCGCAGTCATCGTCAAGCGTGTGGACGCCAAAACCCGCGCCAAAACCAGCATCAACGACCTGCTGCGCAGCGACGATTAAACAGTCGCGCCCGCCCAGTGCCGGCAATGCTTTGCAAGCCCGGGTAAAGTTGGCAAAATGAATTTCAGAATGGCATGACCGGCTGCGGCAAAGGCCCTGACGGGGCATAACGGGGGATATACCATGTTCGTCACACCACTATTCAAACTGATGGCCGACAAGCAGGCGTCGGACATGTTTTTCACCTCCGGCGCCCCGATCCAGATCAAGATCAACGGCACCGTGATGCCGATCAACAGCCAGCCGCTGGATCCCGAGCAGGTCAAAAAAATCTGCTACGAACTGATGACCGAACCGCAGGTCAAGGAATTCGAGACCAAGCACGAAATGAATTTCGCCCAGAGTGGCGGCGATCTCGGCAATTTCCGCATCAACATTTTCCACCAGAAAAACACCGTGGCGATGGTGATCCGTTTCGTCAAGCCGGACGTTCCGGCCTTCGAAACACTGGGCTTGCCGGATGTATTGAAGGAAGTGATCATGGAAAAGCTGGGGCTGATCCTGATCGTCGGCTCCACCGGATCGGGAAAATCGACGACGATGGCCTCGATGATTGATTACCGTAATGCCACCAAGACCGGCCATATCCTGACCATCGAAGACCCGGTTGAATTCATCTTCAAACACAAAAAATCCATCGTCAACCAGCGTGAAGTGCGGGTCGACACCCACACCTATGAAAACGCGCTGATCAGCGCGATGCGCGAAGCCCCGGACCTGCTGATGGTGGGCGAAATCCGTGACCGCGAAACACTGCAGAGTTCACTGCTGTTCGCGCAGACGGGGCATCTGTGCATGTCCACGCTTCATGCCAACAACAGTTATAACGCGCTGAACCGCATCATCGGTTTTTTCCCGCGTGAAGCCCGCGAGAGTCTGCAGGCCGATCTGTCGATCGCTCTGCGCTGCGTGATTTCGCAGCGCCTGGTCAAGTCCGTCGACGGAAAACGCGTCGCGGCGGTCGAGGTCATGCTCAACACCAAACACATCCAGGAGTTGATCAAGGCCGGCGAGATCAACCAGATCAAGGATGCCATGGAGCAGAGCCTGTCCCCGGGCTCCAAAACCTTCGAACAGGCCTTGTTCGAACATTACCGAGCCGGCCGCATCACCATGGATGAGGCACTGGCCAATGCCGACTCGCCGAGCAATCTTCACAATCTGATCAGCAACGCCCCCACTGGCGGCAGCAAGGCGAATACCCCGCCGCCCAGCGAAAATGGCCGGACCACCAGTGGTATCAATGATGATCTGTCGAGCATCAAACTCAACCTCGATGCGCTGGGCTGATTACCCAAATACCTGAATCACACATAAGAATTACAATAAGTAATTGTTTTTTATTGATAACTTGTGCCTGAAGCGCCAGCATTCGCCGCCCAACTGAACACGCCCCGGCAACTGATCGCTGCCGCCGCCAAGCGCTTTCGCCGCGCCCGACTCGCCTACGGCCACGGCACGCTCAACGCCGATGATGAAGCCGCCTGGCTGATGGTGCATGCGCTGGGTTGTCCTTTCCAAGACCTCGCCGCACGACTCGACCATCCGCTGCCCTCAAAGATTGTGCAGCGCGCTCAGCAGCTGTTCGGGCGCCGCATCAGCGAGCGGATCCCCGCCGCCTACCTGACGCACGAAGCCTGGCTCGGCGAATACCGCTTCTATGTCGACGAACGCGTCATTGTGCCGCGCTCATACATCGCCGAACTGCTGCAGGTACGCCTGCAGCCGTGGCTGAAACCGCGCCAGTCGCCGCAAACCATACTGGATCTCTGCACCGGATCGGGCTGCCTCGCTATAGTCGCCGCGCATACTTTCCCGCGCGCAGGGGTCGATGGCGTCGACATCTCCGCCCCAGCCCTCGCGGTTGCGCGCCGCAATGTGCGTGAACATCAGTTGACGCGACGCCTGCAACTGATTCGCTCTGATCTGTTCAATGGTCTCGCCGGCAAACGTTACGACCTGATCCTGAGTAATCCGCCGTACGTGCGCGAACCGGTGATGCGGACATTGCCGGAGGAATATCGCAAGGAACCGGCGCTCGCGCTGCATGGCGGTGCTGATGGCCTGGATCTCGTGCGCCGCATCTTCGCTGAAGCGGCGGCACATCTCAAGCCGCGGGGCTGGCTCGTGCTGGAGGTCGGACATAACCGGGCGCGCGTCGAACGTGCCTACCCGGGACTTTCTATGATCCGGGCGGAGACGAGCGGCGGGGACGACTGTGTTCTGTTGCTGCAGAGGGAAGCATTGGCGGAGATTCCGTCTGCTCCGGCGCCGAAGCCCAGACCAGCAGTTGCTCGACGTCGCCGGACTCCAGCTCGATAAACTGACCGCGCTTCAGCCGCGGTGGCAGCGCGACGATGCCGAAACGCACTCGCATCAGCCGGCTTACTGTCAGGTTCTGCGATTCGAACAAACGACGCACCACGCGGTTTCGGCCTTCGCGCAGCAGCACCCGGAACCAGCGGTTGGCTCCATCACCACCCTCTTCCTCCAGGTATTCGAAACGGGCGACACCGTCTTCTAGCTGCACCCCCGCGCGCAGCGCATCGAGGCTGGCCGGATTAATGGTACCCAAAACCCTCACCGCATATTCACGTTCGACCTCGAAGCGCGGATGCATCATGCGGTTGGCAAGGTCGCCCGAGGTCGTAAAAATCAACAGACCGCTGGTGTTGAAATCAAGGCGCCCGATCGCCAGCCATTTCGCGCCGCGCGCCGGCGGCAGTTTGCTGAACACCGTCGGCCGGCCCTGCGGATCGTCGTTGCTGACGATCTCGCCTTCAGGCTTGTGGTACAGCAGCACCCGCGGCAACTGCCCCTGCTGCGGCCAGCGCACGATACGCGCGCCAACCTTGATGTGGTCTTCCGCCGTGACCCTGTCGCCGATGCCGGCGACCTTGCCGTTGACCGTAACCTCGCCGGCGCGGATGCGTTCCTCCATCGCGCGGCGTGAGCCCAGCCCGGCCTGCGCCAGCATCTTGTGCAGTTTTTCACCGCGGATTTCCGTTGACGACTGCGTTGCGGTTTTGACCGCGGCTTCAGCAGCAGGCGAAGGGTTCTCACCTTGCGCTTCGCCGCGCGGTGCTTGTTGCGGCTTCGGGGCCGCCTTTGGCTGCGGATTACGAAACGGACTGCGTTTTTTCCGGGCTCCGGTTTTCATACCGCCCGCCTTTCCTGCACCGCCTGCGCCAGCGTGCCACTGTCGACATGTTCGAGTTCACCACCCACCGGCAGGCCGCGTGCGATGCGCGTGACCTTGACGCCCTTGGCGCGCAGCAGTTCGCCGGCATAATGCGCAGTGGCTTCGCCCTCCACCGTGAAATTGGTGGCCAGCACTACTTCCTGTACCACGCCATCGGCGGCGCGTTGCAAAAGACGCTCTAGGTGGATGTCTTTAGGCCCGATGCCGTCGAGCGGGGACAAGGCGCCCATCAGCACAAAATACAAGCCGTCATGACATTGCGCCTGCTCCATCATCAGCAGGTCGCCCGGTGTTTCAACCACACACAGCAAGCGTCCATTGCGCCGGGGCGACAGACACAACTGACACACCGGTTCCTCGGAAAAATTGTTGCACCGTTCGCAATGGCGCACCCGTTGCAGCGCTGCGCCCATGGTTACAGCCAGACGCTCGGCACCCTGCCGGTCACGCTGCATCAGGTGGAAAGCCATGCGTTGTGCCGAACGCGGCCCGACACCTGGGAGACAGCGCAGCGCCTCGATCAAGGCTTGCAGCGAGGGGGGTGAATTCACCATAGGAAATTTCTATAAGTTATTGTTTTTATTTAATATTTAAACAAATCAAAAAGGCAGCTTCATGCCTGGCGGCAAGGGCAGCCCGGCGGTCACGCCGGCCATTTTTTCCTGGCTGGTGGCTTCGACCTTGCGTACCGCGTCATTCATGGCGGCAGCGATCAGGTCTTCGAGCATGTCTTTGTCATCCCCCATTACGGAGGGATCGATGGTGACGCGTTTGACCTCGTGTTTGCAGGTCATCACGACCTTGACCGCACCCGACCCCGCCTGCCCCTCAACCTCGATCAGCGCGAGCTGTTCCTGCATCTTGCGCATGTTGTCCTGCATCTGCTGCGCCTGTTTCATCAGTCCTGCAAGCTGGCCTTTCATCATAATGGCGACCTCTTCTGTTTACTTTGGTTTGATGGAAGCATCCTCGACCGAGCCGCCGAAATCCTCAAGCAGTTCACGGACAAAAGGATCCTCGCGGATTTCGGCGACGGCCGCCGCCTGCCGCTGTTCGGTTTTACGGTCGGTCATTGCCTTGGGCGACACCCCTGCCACCTCCCCAGCAAGGAAGGTCACCCGCAGCTGTGCACCCAGCAACTGGCGCAAGGCTGCAGTCAGCCTGTCGCGATAGGTTTTGTCGAACATGCGCTCGTCCGCCGGTGAAATCCGCAGCTCGATCATCTCGGCCGTGCGCCGGGTCATCTCACAGCGCAGCGCCAACTGGTTGGCCATCGCGCTCAGTCCGAGTTGCCCGACCAATTCCACCCAGGACGAGGGGTCGGCCTTGACCACGGGTGACGCCGGCCTTGCGGCAGGCGCGGCGGCAGCAACTGCCGGTGTCTTCGCCGGCGCCATGGCCACACCCGCACTGCCTGCTGCGACAGCGCCCGGCGCAAAAGCCAGCATGCGCAACAAAGTCATCATGAAACCGGCATGTTCATCCGGCGCCAGGCCGATCTCGGCCCGTCCCTGCGCGGCGATCTGGTAATACAGCTGCAGATCTTCCGCGGCCAGGGTTTTGGTCAGCTCGTGTATGGCCGCCGCATCCGGATCATCCGCGGCAATGCTCTGCGGCACCACCTGCGCCAGCGCCACCCGGTGCAGCAGCGAAGCCAGATCCTGCAGCGCAGATTCAAACGACAAGCTGCGTTCGGCCATGCGTTCGGCTCCGGCCACCAGTTCAGCGCCGTCCCGTGCCGCAAGCGCCTTGAGTATCGCGTAAAGATAGGTCTGGTCCACAGCGCCCAGCATCGCGCGTGTCGAAGCCTCTTCCAGTTTGCCACCGCCATGGGCAATCGCCTGGTCGAGCAGGCTCAGTGCGTCGCGCAGGCTGCCCTCGGCGGCGCGTGCCACCAGCGCAATCGATTGCGCGTCGGCCGGCACGTTTTCCGCGGCAAGGATTTCCGTCAGGCGCTCGCGGATCTGCGGCTGCGGGATCTGTTTCAGGCCGAACTGCAGGCAGCGTGACAACACCGTCACCGGGATTTTCTGCGGATCTGTCGTGGCGAGGATGAATTTCACATGCCCCGGCGGCTCTTCCAGCGTTTTGAGCATGGCGTTGAACGCCGAACGCGACAGCATGTGCACTTCGTCGATGATGTAGACCTTGTAACGCCCGCTGGTCGGCGCATACAGCGCGTTCTCCAGCAATTCGCGCATGTTGTCGACCTGGGTGTTGGACGCTGCGTCGAGTTCGATCAGGTCGACGAAGCGGCCAGCGTCGATATCGGCGCAGGCCGAACATTTGCCGCAGGGTGCGTCGGTGACGCCGGTTTCACCATTCAGCGACTTCGCGAGAATGCGCGCCAGTGTGGTTTTACCTACACCGCGCGTGCCGGTGAACAGGTAGGCATGGTGCAAGCGTTGCTGGCGCAGCGCATTGGTCAGCGCGCGCACCACATGCTCCTGGCCAACCAGTTCGGTAAAACTGCGGGGGCGCCACTTGCGGGCAAGAACCTGGGTCACGGCGGCTCGCGAAAATTAGGACAATGTGAAGAACATCAAGTGAAGCAATAATTTCTAATCTGGACAAGCAATGGCTGACCAGTCATCCACTGCACTATTTTACCGGCAAAGCCGCCTGCCAGAACGGCAAACGCAAGGGGTCAGGGGAACCAGTATTGCAGGCGCAGCTGGTGAAAATCAGCTCCACTGTTCGGGGTTTTAATGTCGGCATTCGAAATATGCTGGTAACGATAGCCGAGATCGAAGGCTCCGCGCGTGCCAAAACGGTAACCGAAACCCAGATGCTCTCCGAACTGGAAAGCCGTACTGTAGCGTTTATTGCCCAGGCTGGTTGCCGACAACAGGTGTACACCGATGCCACCTTCCAGATAGGCCCCACGCTGGTCGTTGGCCTGCCAGCGGAAAACCGGGGTAAGGCTGATTTCGCCGATCCGGTCACGCTGGTCGGCTGCTGCCTCCCGCCGCCACTGCCCTGCACCAAGATCCCATAAACCGCCCAGGTGAGAGTGTTCGCCCTGGAACCAGCGCTGCGGCCATACCCATTGGGCGCCAATGCGCCACATGTCACCGGGGCTGTATTCGCCGAGGGTGACTGCGAAACCGTCTACGGCACGGGAGGGCTGAATACCACAGCACTGCAGTGCAACAGCGAAACAGGCACTGCGCACGGTTTTTCTTGTTATGCGCACAAACTACACATCGGACGGTCTGCGCCGTCCGCCCTGTCAGAATTGGGGTGGCGAGCCTAACCCCCGGCACTCGCATTAAATAGCTGTGGCTGCTTCCTTCCGGACCTGACCAAGTTTACTACCATGCGATGCGGGGAGGCCCGCCGTAAGAAAGTCGTAAGTATGCCCGCGAATCCCGAGAAACACCACGGCCTCAAGGCCGCAGCAGCTTTACAAGACTGTAGGTTAATGATTTTATAGCGCATAAACGGTGCGTCGGGACGTTGTGTCGGAAATTTGCGCCAGCAGGCGGCAGCGCCGTCGATGACACGGCGATGAGACTGAAAAAGACACTGATTACCATCGGAATAACAGCTATCGGAGGAGCATCATGTCAACCCCAACATCCGGCACCATTGAATCGATCCTGCAGGAAACCCGCGTGTTTCCGCCAGATGCAAAAATGGTCGCACAGGCCAATATTTCCGGCATGGACGCCTATCGCGCGCTTTGCGCCGCCGCCGAAAAAGACTACACGGGCTTCTGGGCCGATCTCGCGCGTAAACACCTGCTGTGGAAAAAACCGTTCACGCAAGTACTGGATGACTCAAAACCGCCGTTTTTCCGTTGGTTCACCGACGGCACGCTGAACGCTTCGTATAACTGCCTCGACCGCCACCTGCAGTCACAACCCGACAAAACCGCGGTCATTTTCGAGGCCGACGACGGCAAAATCACCCGCGCCAGCTACAAGGACCTGCATCGCCAGACCTGCATGATGGCCAACGGCCTGAAATCCAGAGGCATCAAAAAGGGCGACCGCGTCATCATCTACATGCCGATGTCGATCGAAGCCATCGTCGCCATGCAGGCCTGCGCGCGCATCGGCGCCATACATTCGGTGGTGTTCGGTGGCTTTTCGGCAAAAAGCCTGCAGGAACGCATTATCGACGCCGGTGCCGTTGCGGTGCTGACCGCCGACGAGCAGATGCGCGGCGGCAAAGCGATCGCATTAAAAACCGCAGTAGATGACGGCATCGCTCTCGGCGGTTGCGAATCAATCAAGACAGTAGTGGTTTACAAACGTACCGGCGGCAAGGTCAACTGGAATACAAAAATCGATGTATGGCTGCACGACTTGATCAAAGATCAGCCGGAAACCTGTGCACCGGAATGGGTCGACGCCGAACACCCGCTGTTCATCCTCTACACCTCCGGCTCCACAGGCAAACCCAAGGGCATCCAGCATTCCACCGGCGGATACCTGCTATGGACCATCCTGACGATGCAGTGGACCTTTGACCACAAACCAACGGACGTATTCTGGTGCACGGCCGACGTCGGCTGGGTCACCGGCCACTCCTATGTCTGTTATGGCCCGCTGGCCTGCGGCGGCACCGAAGTCGTGTTCGAAGGGGTACCGACCTACCCGGACGCCGGCCGCTTCTGGAAAATGATCCAGGACCACAAGGTCACGGTGTTCTACACCGCACCAACCGCCATCCGTTCGCTGATCAAGGCCGGCGGCGATCTGCCGAAAAAATACGACCTGAAAAGCCTGCGCATACTCGGCACCGTCGGGGAGCCGATCAATCCCGAGGCCTGGATGTGGTACCACGAAACCGTTGGCGGCGCCCGCTGCCCGATCGTCGATACCTGGTGGCAAACGGAGACCGGCGGCCACATGATTACCCCGCTGCCCGGCGCAACACCGACCAAGCCGGGCTCGGCCACGCTGCCCCTGCCCGGCATCATCGCAGACATCGTCGATGAAACCGGACATTCCGTAGGCAAGGGCAAAGGCGGCATTTTGGTCATCAAAAAACCATGGCCGTCGATGCTACGCACGATCTGGGGCGACCCGGAGCGTTTCAAGACAACCTATTTCCCGGAAGATTTCCAGGGCAGGTATTACCTCGCTGGCGACGGCGCAACCTACGACGAGGACGGTTACATCCGCATCATGGGCCGCATTGATGACGTGCTGAACGTCTCCGGCCACCGCCTCGGCACCATGGAGATCGAATCAGCGCTGGTCGCCAACAGCGCTCTGGTCGCGGAAGCGGCAGTGGTCGGCCGCCCCGATGACCTGACCGGCGAGGCCGTAGTCGCCTTCGTGGTGCTGAAACAGGCGCGTCCAGAGGGTGATGCCGCAAAAAAAATCATCAAGGAACTCCAGGACTGGGTGGGCAAGGAGATCGGCCCCATCGCCAAACCCAGGGATATCCGTTTCGGTGACAACTTGCCCAAAACCCGCTCCGGAAAAATCATGCGCCGGCTGCTGCGCTCGATTGCCAAGGGCGAGGACATCGTGCAAGACGTTTCCACGCTGGAAAATCCGGCGATCCTCGACCAGTTGAAACAATCGCCGAAATAAGCGGGCCCGGCCGGAGCGGACGACCAGCGCCGCCCCATCACCTTTTCAAAAGACTGCTGGCCCGCCATGATCGGACCCAATCTCAAAGGACAACGCCTGGTGGCGCTGTTCCTGCTCGGCTGCCTGCTGTTCAATTTCCCGCTGCTGTCACTGTTCGCCGGAACCGGGCGCATCTGGGGCATACCATTGATTTATTTTTACGTGTTCGCCGCCTGGATCTCCATCATCGCGCTGATGGCGCTGATCATTGAACGCAAGGATCCTTAGCCGCAATGCTTTCCGGCGCGCTGATCGTTGCCCTGTCTTTCGCCTATGTCGGCCTGCTGTTCGCCATCGCCTATTACGGCGACAAACGCGCCGACGCCGGGCGCAGCATCATCGCCAACCCTTACATCTACACACTGTCCCTGGCCGTCTACTGCACATCATGGACCTTCTACGGCAGTGTCGGGCGAGCGGCGACCAGCGGCATCGGTTTTCTGCCGATCTACCTTGGCCCGACGCTGATGGCTGCGTTATGGTGGTACGTGCTGCTGAAAATGATCCGCATCAGCAAGGCGCACCGCATCACCTCAATCGCCGACTTCATCGGCTCGCGTTACGGCAAAAGCCACCTGCTCGGCGGTCTGGTTACCATCATTGCCGTGCTCGGCATCGTGCCGTACATCGCCCTGCAGCTGAAAGCGATTTCGGCCAGTTTTTCGACCATGCTGCAGTACCCCGGCGTCGTCGCCTCAGGCTCCACGGCATCGCTGCCGTTCCTGCAGGACAACACGTTTTACATCGCGAAGCTGCTGGCCGCATTTCCGATCCTGTTCGGCACCCGGCACCTCGATGCCACAGAACGCCATGAGGGTCTGGTCGCAGCCATTGCCTTTGAATCGGTGGTCAAACTCGTGGCATTTATTGCCGTGGGCATATTCGTGACCTATGGCATGTTCGACGGTTTCGGTGACGTATTTGCCAAAGCCGCCGCAGTGCCGGAACTCAACGCATTGCTGGTCCAGGGCGGCGCCGCCGGCAACTACACCACATGGGCTTCGCTGACGGTACTGTCGATGCTGGCGATCATCCTGCTGCCGCGGCAGTTCCAGGTTGCAGTCGTTGAAAACGTCAACGAGAGGCATCTCAACAAGGCGATCTGGCTTTTTCCGTTATACCTGTTCGCGATCAATATCTTTGTCCTCCCGATCGCGCTTGGCGGGCTGATGCATTTTCCGGTCGGCACGGTCGACGCCGACACCTTTGTGCTGACACTGCCCATGTCGGAGCAAAAAACCTGGCTGGCCCTGCTTGCCTTCGTCGGCGGGCTGTCGGCGGCAACCGGCATGGTCATCGTCGAAACCATCGCCCTGTCGACCATGGTCTGTAACGACCTGGTGATGCCGATCCTCCTCCGATGGAAATTCCTGCGCCTGACCGAAAGCCCCGATCTTTCCGGCCTGCTGCTGGGCATCCGCCGCAGCGCGATCGTCGTGGTACTGGTGCTGGGTTATGGTTATTTTTACCTCGCTGGTGAAGCATACGCGCTGGTGTCGATCGGCCTGATTTCATTCACTGCCGTCGCACAGTTCGCGCCGGCGATGATTGGCGGACTGTGCTGGAAATGCGGTACGCGTCTGGTGGCCCTGTGCGGCCTCAGTGCAGGTTTCATGGTCTGGCTCTATTCTCTGTTACTGCCCTCTTTCGCCAAATCGGGCTGGCTGCCGATCACCTTCTTGACCGATGGCATCATGGGTTTTGATCTGCTCAAACCGCAGCAGCTGTTCGGGCTAGATGGCCTTGATGAGATCAGCCACTGCCTGTTCTGGAGCATGATCGTCAACGTCGGAAGTTATGTCGGAGTATCCTTGTGGCGCCGGCCTACTGCTGCCGAGCACAGTCAGGCCAATCTGTTCGTCGACGTGTTCCGCCACGTCTCCCCTGGAAGCGGCTCGCGATTCTGGCGTGGCAGTGCCACCGTCGCCGACCTGCAGACCCTTCTCGGCCGCTTCATCGGTCCGGAGCGCGCCAACGAATCCTTCTCCGCTTACGCACGCAGCCAAGGCATCGCCGGTATCGAGCAGGTCTCAGCCAATGCCGTTCTGGT
>Ga0105096_10000895_pt1 | contig 11484 bp, 11 predicted proteins | sample PPLLak3cmMay2015_FD_87036 | JGI IMG/M metagenome (GOLD analysis project Ga0105096, IMG submission 87036) | Freshwater sediment microbial communities from Prairie Pothole Lake near Jamestown, North Dakota, USA - PPLs Lake P7 Core (1) Depth... | ecosystem: Environmental > Aquatic > Freshwater >... | reverse complement strand
GGAGCGAGATCAAGGGCCTCTTCGGCCATTGCCTCGCCATCTGGCGCATCGCTGGCCTGCCTCATCCCGGCGAAGAGGCCCTGACCTACATGAATTGAGGTCTGAGCACCCGCGCAGGACCTTAGGAACGGTTCAGATACAAGTGGCACACGGCTGGCCCGCAGTCGGGTGACGCGGCGCTAACCCGACCTCGGATGTACCGGTTATTTTTGAACCGTGACTTAGGTCCTGCCCGAATACAACTGCCCTGTCCCAAAAAGAAATCGTAAAATCAATAAAATAGGGTGCCGAGGTGCGGTCTGTACTCCCCAATCGGGCCGCGCCAGGCCAGAGCAATGCCTCCAGATCCCCCGTTCGGCCAGGAAAAGGGCTTGATTACGAAAGCCTTTAGGGTCATTCTTTGCCGGTTTCCGGGGCCGGCCATTGCAGACCGGAGCCAGGCAGGGTGCCAAGCCGCCGAATCGACGCCGCCGGCGGCGCGGCCACCACCCCACTGGTCGCCTGCGCGCGGCCATTTTTTTCAACCACACCCTCGGTCCCCCTGGGGGCCGAACCGTCGCCGCGTCAGGAAACCTTTAACCCATGAGCGAAAGCTTTGCCGAACTCTTTGAACAGAGCCTCACCATCACTCAACTGCAGCCCGGTACCATCGTCACCGGTACTGTGGTGGCCATCACCTCCGAAGTGGTGGTGGTCAATGCTGGCCTGAAGTCCGAAGGCATCATTCCCAGATCCCAATTTCTCGACGTCAATGGCAACCTGGAGTGTGCCGTGGGCGATGAGGTACGGGTCGCCCTGGATGCCGTCGAGGATGGCTCCGGCGCTACCCGCCTGTCCCGCGAAAAGGCCAAGCGCCATGCGGCCTGGGAATTCCTGGATAAGGCCTTCGAGGCGGGCGAGGCCGTCAAGGGCATCATCAACGGCAAGGTCAAGGGCGGCTTCACCGTCGAGTTGGGCAGTGTGCGCGCCTTCCTACCTGGCTCCCTGGTGGATGTGCGCCCGGTGCGCGACACCTCGTACCTGGAAGGCAAGGAACTTGAGTTCAAGGTCATCAAGCTGGATCGCAAGCGCAACAACGTCGTCGTCTCCCGCCGCGCCGTGGTCGAGGACGAGTACAGCGCCGAGCGCGAGGCCCTGCTGGACAAGCTGGAGGAGGGCATGCAGGTCAAGGGCGTGGTCAAGAACCTGACCGACTACGGCGCCTTCCTCGACCTGGGCGGCATCGACGGTCTGCTCCACATCACCGACATGGCCTGGCGGCGCGTCAAGCACCCCTCCGAGGTGGTGGAGATCGGCGACGAGATCGACGTCAGGGTACTCAAGTTCGACCGCGACCGCCAGCGCGTCTCCCTGGGCCTCAAGCAGATGGGCGAGGACCCCTGGGTCAATATCTCCCGCCGTTATCCGGAGGGCACACGCGTTTTCGGCAAGGTCACCAATATCGCCGATTACGGTTGCTTCGTGGAGATCGAGGAGGGGGTCGAGGGCCTGGTCCATGTCTCCGAGATGGACTGGACCAACAAGAACATCCATCCGAGCAAGGTGGTGTCCTTGGGCGACGAGGTGGAGGTCATGGTCCTCGATATCGACGAGGAACGCCGCCGAATATCCCTTGGCATCAAGCAGTGTGTCATGAACCCCTGGGACGAGTTCGCCCTCAACCACAAGAAGGGCGACCACGTGAGTGGCAAGATCAAGTCCATTACCGACTTCGGCATCTTTATCGGCCTGGATGGCGGCATCGACGGCCTGGTCCACCTCTCCGACATTTCCTGGGAAGAGGGTGGCGATCAGGCACTCCGCCGTTATCAGAAGGGCGACGAGCTGGAGACCGTGGTGCTATCGGTGGATCCCGAGCGCGAGCGCATTTCTCTTGGCGTGAAGCAACTTGATAAGGACCCCTTCTCCGCTTTCGTCGCGGCTCATGAAAAGGGCAGCGTGGTCACCGGCACCGTCACCGAGCTGGACGCCAAGGGCGCTACCCTGGCCTTGGCCGAGGGTGTCGAGGGCTATCTGCGCGCCTCCGAGATCTCGCGCGACCGGGTGGAGGATGCCCGCGCGGTCCTCAAGATCGGCGAAGCCGTCGAGGCCAAGTTCCTGGGCGTGGATCGGAAGAACCGCACCATCTCCCTGTCCATCAAGGCCAAGGATCATGACGAGGAGTCGGCCGCCATCAAGGGGTACTCCCGCGAGTCCCAACCGGGCACCGCCACCCTCGGCGACATCCTCAAACAGCAGATGGAAGAGGCGGGCCGGGGCTAGGATCATAGGCTCAGGTCTTGTCCTACTGGCCGGCGGCGCCTCCCGGCGCCGCCGGCCAACCATACCCGCGCCAGGCATCTCGGTTGACCTGGCTAGAGGGTAAGTATTGTTCAGTGGCGATTTGCCCAGCATCGCGGTCCAACCCAACGAGGGCACCAGCATCATGACCAAATCCGACCTGATCGAAGTTCTGGCCGCCAAGCCGGATCATCAACTCCATTACAAGGACGTCGAATTGGCCGTTCGTTACATCGTGGAATGTATGAGTAACTCCCTTGCCTCCGGCGAGCGCATCGAGGTGCGGGGCTTCGGCAGCTTCTCCCTGCACTTTCGCCCCCCGCGTGTGGGCCGTAATCCCAAGACGGGCGATGCCGTTGCCCTGGCTGGCAAGCATGTGCCCCATTTCAAGCCCGGCAAGGAGTTGCGCGATCGCGTCAATGACGCCTATCAGCTTGAATTGGCCGCCGCCGGGTCCGCCTGATCCGCCCCCTCATCTTGAAATGCGTTTCGGGCGCCAGACCTCCACCGGCTAGATGATTCCTAGATCCAGGTGGTAGGCGCCCGGGACCAGGGCCCTCTGGCCTCCTGGTGGGATCGCGGATCAGGGGGTCCCATTCCGGATCATGGCTTGTCCGAGAAGCGGTAACCGACGCCACGCACGGTCTGAAGCAGGTGGTCGTGACCTGTGGTCTCCAGGGTCTTGCGCAGGCGGCGCACATGGACATCGACCGTGCGCTCCTCCACGTAAACCTGCTCCCCCCAGACCTGATCCAGGAGTTGAGAGCGGCTGAAGGCGCGCTCGGCGTGGCTCATGAGGAAGTGCAGCAGCCGATATTCGGTGGGGGCCACCTCGATGCGTTGGCCATTGACGCTGACGCGGTGGCTGAGATTGTCGATGCGGAGGCCGCCGATTTCGATTTGATCCGCCGGCTGGTCTGGCTTGGAGCGGCGCAGCACGGCATTGACCCGTGCCACCATTTCCCGTGGGGAGAAGGGCTTAGCGATGTAATCGTCGGCCCCCGTCTCCAGGCCCCGGACCCGATCTTCCTCCTCGCCCCGAGCGCTGACCATGATGATGGGGATGGTCCTCGTCTTGCTGTTCTGTTTGAGTTGCTGAGCCAGCTCGAGCCCGGAGCGGCCTGGTAGCATCCAGTCGAGCAAAATGAGGTCCGGTTCACCGGACTGTATCAGTCTGCGGGCCTCGTCGGCGTGGCCCGCCTCAAGGACACGGAAAGCCGAGCCTTCCAGGGCAAAACGGATGACTTCACGAATATTGGGTTCGTCATCGACAACGAGGACGGTCGCCATGGCGTGGGGGGTCCCTGAAGACTGGGTGGGCATTAAGGGTGGGAGGGGATGGGTGACTTGGCAAGCTTCTCACATGACCCGCGTCATTTTATGAAGGATGGATGACAAATTCATGACCATCCTAACCCAGTCACAGGTACCTCTGGGTAGGGAGGGGAAAGGGGAGGTGTGAGTCGGGCCATGCCTGGGTGGACCCCTATCGAGGTTCGTTGTCAATTCGGCGCCGCCACCCTGACAGAAGCCTTCGTCGGGCAGGAGCGGGCCCAAACCCCACCAGGTTATGATGATAGCCAAGGCAAACCCTTTCGATCCATGCTCTGCTGCTGGCCAACACCCATGTCCGAATTCACATTGCGCTTTCTGGGGGTCGGCAATGCCCATGCCCCAGCCCTGGGCTCCTCCGCCGCCGTCCTGGAGGCGAGCGCCGAGCCCTGGCTTCTCATCGACTGCGGGCCGGATAGCCTAACAGCCTATGTGGAGACCTATGGCGGCTTGCCGACCGCCATCTTCATCACCCATCCCCACTTCGATCACATCGGCGGTCTAGAGGCTCTCTTCTACCGGTTGGCAACCGCCAGCGGTGACCCCAGGCCACCGCGGCTCTATGTCCCCGCGGCCCTCCTGCCGGTCCTTCAGGGGCGGCTGGCGGACTATCCCAACCTCCTCGCCGAGGGTGGATGCAACTTCTGGGACGTCTTTCACCTGATCCCGGTCTCCGAGCGTTTCTGGCATCGGGACCTGCTGTTCAGTGTATTCCCGGTCCGTCATCACGACTATCTCGGAGCCTTTGGCCTGGCCCTGGAGGGGCACTTCCTCTTCACCGGCGATACCCGGCCCATCCCCGAAATTCTCAACCGCTTCGCCAGCCGGGGCGAACTCATTTTTCACGACTGCGGCACCCATCCCAATCCCTCCCACACCTGGGTCCAGGACTTGGCGCGCGAATACAAGCCCGAGCAAAGGCGGCGTCTGGTTCTCTATCACTATGCATCCGAGGACGACGGCCGGGTGCTGGAGGGCCGGGGCTATCGGATCGCGCGGCGCGGCGAGCAAGTGGGGTTGTCCTATCCCCTGGCCGGGGGCCTGGCCTCATGGCAAGTGCCGCGCGATCCGCGCGAAATCTTCCTCCACCCCGGCTTTGGGCCCGCCCCCCAGGCGGCTCGCCAGCCAGATGGCCAGCAGGGAGAGAGCGAAGCCTGGGATGATCTCATAGAGGCCGAAGAGTCCGCCTGCCAGGGGCTTCCAGATAATCACCACTAGCCCCCCGGCACCATGCCGGCGATGGCCCCCGGCCTGTCATCCGGGACCAGTACAGGGAGAGGAGCAAGACGGCCCTAAAGGTGGATGACGAAATAGGCTTCGAAGGCAAGGGGTTGGACGAAAGTATCGAGGTCCATGAGCGCCTCCGGGAGAGGGGATTGGAGCGGATGTCGGACCCCTGCTAGGGAGTCCTGGTGGCCGCGCTTGTGAAGGGAGGGGCAGGCGGTTAGTTTATCGCCCCATCCGCAGGGCCACCAATCGGGAGCAAAGCCCCATGTCTCAGGACGACCACAGGGAATATCGGACCCTCTTTCGCGGCCGTCTCATCTCCCTGACCCAGGAGAGGGTCCGCCTGCCCAATGGCTACCAGGCCGAGCTGGAGATTGTCCATCACCCCGGTGGCGCCGCCGTCGTCGCCCTCGATCAGGCCGGCCAGGTCTGCCTATTGCGGCAATACCGCCACGCCACTGGCGGCTGGCTCTGGGAACTGCCCGCCGGCAAGATCGACAACGGCGAGCCACCCGCCGTCACCGCCCGGCGCGAACTGGTCGAGGAGGCCGGCCAGGAGGCCGCCGACTGGAGGGAACTCGGCTTCATGCACAGCTCCCCCGGCATCTTTACCGAGGTCGTCCATCTCTACCTGGCCCGGCGCTTGACCCCGACTAGCATCGGCCACGAGCGGGAGGAAGTCATCGAGATCCACTGGCTCCCCCTGACCCAGGCCCTGCAATGGTGTGTGAATGGCACCATCTCCGACGCCAAGACCCTGATCGGACTCTTTCGTGCCATGGCCCTGCTAGAAGCGGAGGGCTGAAAATGTGTTTCAAATATGGATTGACGCGGCCATCCCTTGACAGTCCGGAGGCCGGGGCAAATACTCGAATGAAAAGGCGACATTTGGGATGTGCCCGCTATTATGGGAACAACGCAATGAAATCAATGAAATTTTTTCCAAAGCCCCTGGCCCACGTCCTGCTGGCCCTGGCAATGGTCTTTACCCTTGCAGGCTGCGCGGTGGAGGGGGTCGCCTATTATCCTGGGTCTGCTCGAGTCACTTATGACTACTGGTACTACCCCTCCGTTGGCGTTTACTACGACTATCGGCATGGTTATTACCACTATTATTCGGGAAGCCGCTGGGTTGAGGCCAGCATATTACCCTCCTATCTTTATGGTGGCCTGGGCACCTATGTCGTCATCAACAGTCGCGACCGGCGCCCTTGGTACTACTATGACGATCACCGGCGCCACTATCCGCCGGAACGTTACCGGGGAAAGCCACCCCCTCCACGTCGGTCTGGCCCGCCGCCACGGTGGGACGATAACTGGCACGGCCACAAGAAGCCCACATCCCCTCCACCTTCTAGGCGGCCGTCGGGGTGGGATGATCGTAGGCCCGGCGGCAAGCCCTCTCCCCCTGCTGGTTGGCCGTCGGTGTGGGATGATGACGGGCGCGGCGGCAAGCCTCCCCCCCCTTCTGGTCGGCCATCGGGGCGGGATGATTACAGGCCTGGCGGCAAGTCGCCTCCCGGCGGCCGCCCTTCGCCCGGCCCCGAACCCAGACCGTCGTCGAGACCCCGACCCCCATTCGAACCGGTGGACAATGATTCGTATCCCGGTGACAGGCCATTGCCCGGTCCTCAACCGGGCTGGCGGACTCCCAAACCCTCCCAACTCCGGCCGGAGGGGGATGGGATGCCCGGTAACAGGCCGCCGCCTCGCGTGGCTCGGCCTGGGATCGAAGAGGGCACCATGGTTGGATCCTACTTTCCTAAGCCGGACAAATCCCGAGACAAGCCACCCCCTAAGACAGCGGGGAAACCACCACCGGCCGATCGCGATGGCTTACCGGCCAGGTCACCCTGGCCGCGGGAGGGACAAGAAGCTCCCCCCCTGCCAACCGAGGGCCGGGTGGGTCCCTATTGGCGGACCCCCACCACCGATTAGCAGGGGCTCGGGATGCCTGGCAATTGCCTACCGCACGACGTCGGTCAGCTTCCAGGTAGTCCCCTTCAGCCGCAAGCGGAGTTGGGTGTCGTTGTAGCCGAGTTCGCCGAGACGGACGATAAAGCTGTCCCAGGACTCGAACATGGCGAAATCGACGGCCGAGAGAAAGTAGGCTGGGCGTTTTTCGGTGGTAGTAGCCACGGCGTCCCGGAGTTGGGCATGTATCCAGTCGAGGGTCATAGTTTCCTCCAGGGCGACCTCACCGGCGTGCCGCAGACCCTGCTGGAACCAGCCCAGGGGATCCTGCCGGGGCGCCGTGTCATTCATCCCCAAGGCCCATTCGAGGCGTTTCTTGGTGTTGGCGCGGACCGCATCGAGATCGACCAGGGGGGCAAGGGAGGTGGGGTCCTCCCGGCCCAGGGCATTGTCCAGCCGATAAAGGTGGTAGTAGGGCCAGAAGAGGAAGACCAGGATGAAAACCAGCAAGAGGGAAGCAAGGAATCGCATGAGCACCTGCCGACCGAAGCGGACGTGTGGGGAAACAGGGGCGCCATTCTAGCCCTGGGGCGATCCGCCAGCCAGCGGGCCAGCATCGGACTGCCACGCTATAATTAAAAACATTAGCATGACGGGAGGCCGATTCGACTATGGAAGACATCAGCCACACTCTGGCCCTGACCTTGGGCGCCGGCTGGGCTAGTGGCATCAACCTCTACGCCGCCATCCTGGTGCTGGGCTTCCTGGGCCTGACCGGGCGGATGGACCTGCCCGAGGGCCTGCAGGTCCTGAGCGATCCCCTGGTCATGTTCGTTGCCGGTTTCATGTACCTGATGGAGTTCATAGCCGACAAGACACCAGGCGTGGATACCGTCTGGGACAGCATCCATACCTTCATCCGCATCCCCGCCGGGGCCCTGCTGGCCGCCGGCGCGGTCGGGGATATTGGTCCCGGCGCCGAGATCGCGGCAGCCCTCGCCGGCGGCGGACTGGCGGCGGCCTCCCATGCCGCCAAGGCCGGCACCCGCGTTCTCATCAACACATCCCCCGAGCCCTTCACCAACTGGGGGGCTTCACTTGCCGAGGACTTTGCCGTGGTCGCCGGGCTGCTGGCGGCCATCAACCACCCCTTGGTCTTTCTCGTATTTCTGGCGCTTTTTATCCTGTTGCTGATCTGGTTGCTGCCCAAGCTCTGGCGCGGCGTCAAGCGGGTCTTTGGCGCCATCGGCCGTCTCTTTGGAGCCCCGCCGGAAGAGCCCAAGCCCCCACCGGAGCCGCCCAGGCTGGAAAAGCCGAGGGGAGGGGGCTGAGACGTGGATTTAGACCTCAAGTCCTATCTCGTCGGCGGCGCGGTACGCGACCGGCTGCTGGGCCGCCCAACCAAGGAACGCGATTTCGTGGTGGTCGGGGCCTCCGCCCAGCAGCTCCTCGACCTGGGCTTTCGCCAGGTCGGAGGAGACTTCCCCGTCTTTCTCCATCCCGTGACTCAGGACGAGTATGCCTTGGCACGCACCGAGCGCAAGACCTTGCCCGGCTATCGGGGCTTCGTGGTCCACGCCGAGCCGGACGTGACACTGGAGCAAGACCTGCGTCGCCGCGATTTGACTATCAACGCCCTGGCGGAGGACGAGGGTGGGCGTGTCATCGACTATTACGGTGGTTTAAAGGATTTGGAGGCGCGCATCCTGCGCCATGTCTCCTCATCCTTCGCGGAGGACCCGGTGCGCATCCTGCGCGTGGCCCGCTTTGCCGCGCGTTATGCCGATCTGGGTTTCGAGATCGCCACGGAGACCATGGACCTGATGCGCGTCATGGTCGCGGCCGGGGAGGTGGACGCCCTGGTGCCGGAGCGGGTCTGGCAGGAACTGCGTAAGGCCCTGACCGAACCTAGGCCCTCCCGCTTTTTCGAGGCCCTGCGCCAGTGCGGCGCCCTGGCGCGCCTCTTTCCGGAGATGGACCGGCTCTGGGGCATACCCCAGCCCATCCAATGGCATCCGGAGATCGATACGGGCGTCCACGCCATGATGGTGCTCGATATGTCGGCCCGTATCTCCGTCGAGACGGAGGCGCGGTTCGCCGCCCTCACTCATGACCTCGGCAAGGGTACTACCCCGGCGGAAATCCTGCCCAGCCACAAGGGCCATGAGGAACGCAGCGTGGACCTCATCCACGACCTCTGCGATCGCTACCGGGTGCCATCCCGCTATCGGGAGTTGGCGGTGATTGCCGCCCGCTATCACGGCCTGGTCCACAAGGTCGCCGAGTTGAGGCCCGCCACCATTGTCGATGTCCTTGAGGACGCGGATGCCTTCCGCCGGCCCGAACGATTCGAACTCATGTTGCGCGTCTGCGAGGCCGATTTCCGCGGGCGCGAGACCTATCAGGAGCGCCACTATCCCCAGGCCGTGCGCTGGCGCGCCTATCTGGCGGCGACGCGGACGGTCGACACCGGGTCCATTGCCATGGCGGTGGATCGCGGGCGAATCCCGGAACGGGTGCGAGAGGCGCGGATACGGGCGGTGCAAGATGCCATGGGGGCAACCCCGGCGGAGACCCGGGAGGCTAGCTAGGAAGAGACCCTGGTTGCCCGGGTGCCTTTCGTGCCTCGACGCTTGCTGGTACCATCCCATCCTACTTCGATGCCAGGCCGGCTCCAGTCCAGCCACCGAACCCCAGTTTCCTCAAACCCAGTCCCATTCCCCCTCGGAGCCCGCCATGTCCCAGGTCCTCTATGAAGCCAGCCCCTCCCTGGTCCGCATGAACCCCTTTGGCTCTGTGCTCCTGATGCTGGGCCTGGCGGGGGGGCTCATCCTCGCTACCCCGCCGGTGGCGGCCACCCTGGGGGCTGGCCTGACCCTGGACCCCCGCCTGATCAGCCTGCTGGGCATGGCCGGCGCGGCCCTGGCCTTCATGTGGCTGCTGGTCTGGTACGTCAAGACCAAGATGGATCATCTCGTCATCAAGGCGGACGAGATCGTCTGGACCCATGGTCTCCTGAGCAAGCAGTACACTGAGATCGCCCAAACCTCCATTCGCACCGTGCGCGTCAAGCAATCCATCCTGCAACGCATCATGGGCGCCGGCGATGTCCTCATCTACACCGCGGGCGATATGCCGGAGGTTGTCATTCGCGGCCTGCCGGAGCCGTCCAAGGTTCGTCAGTACACCAACGCGGCGGAGCGGAACTGAGCCATGTCCGCGCCTGGTGGGGACCTCAAGATCTTTGCCCTTCTGATACTGGCAGCCCTGGCGGTCATGGGTATCCTGGGTTATTTCGGCGCGCCCCTGATGGGGGAGGCGGCCACCGCCCTGGCGCCGGGGATCGGGCTCAAGACCGCCACACTCTGGGGCTTTGGGGCCACCGTGGTGCTCTTTCTCCTCTTCGCCCTGGTGGCGGGGGATGGCCTCCTTGGCGAGCTGCCCTTCATGCTCGGCGCCTTCTTCTCCTTTTTCGCCGTGCTAACGCTCCTGATTGCCTGGATATTTTGAGGGACGGTACCCCCTCCATGACGGGGTGCCGTCCTGACCTCAGATCATGGCCCGCGATCCCCTGACCCAATGCCATGAGTGCGACCTGCTGCAACGCAACCCAGCCCTGCCACCCGGGGCGGCGGCGCGGTGCGCCCGCTGCGGGGCCCTCCTGCACCGTAATCGGCCAGACAGCCTGCAACGCACCCTGGCCCTGACCCTGGCCGGGCTCATTCTCTTCCTCGTCGCCAACAGCTTCCCCTTCCTCTCCCTGGAAATGCAGGGTCAGGGCCGCGCCACGACCCTGGCTACCGGGGTCATGGACCTTTACGCGGAGGGCATGTGGGAATTGGCGGGGGTGGTGCTCTTCACCAGCATCCTGGTCCCAGGATTGCAACTCAGCCTCATTTTGATGGTCCTGATCCCCCTCAAGCTCGGTCGCCTGCCGGCGGGCTTCGCCACCCTGTTCCGCCATGTCCGCACCCTGGCGCCCTGGGGCATGATGGACGTCTTCATGCTCGGCATCCTGGTCTCCACGGTCAAGCTGGCCTCCATGGCGTCCATCGTCCCTGGCATCGGCCTCTATGCCTTCGGGCTGCTGATTTTTGTCCTTGCCGCCGCCCAGGCCGCCCTAGATCCGGATATTGTCTGGTCGCGCATCCCGGTGCCGGACCAGGCCCGTCGGCCGCCCCAGGCGGGGGAGCCGACCCTGTCCTGTCCCGTTTGCGACCTGGTGGTGCCGGCAGGGACCACTTGTCGCCGCCGAGGCCGCCAGTGCTGCCCGCGCTGCGGCGAAACCCTGCATCGGCGTAAGCCTCGCAGCCTGCAACGCGCCACGGCCCTGATCATCGCCGCCATCATTCTCTACATCCCGGCCAATACCCTGCCGATCATGCAGATCACCTCGTTGGGAAGGACCCAGACCGATACCATCATGAGTGGCGCCATCTTCCTGATCGACGGCGGCATGTGGCCCCTGGCGCTCATCGTCTTCATCGCCAGTATCTTTGTGCCCATGCTCAAGATCCTGATCTTGATCCTGCTGCTGGTCTCGGTGCGCTACCGCTGGACCTGGCGGCCCCTGGACCGCACCCGCCTCTACCGCATCCTGGAACTCGTGGGACGCTGGTCCATGGTTGATATCTACGTGGTCACCATCCTGGTGGCCCTGGTGCAGTTGGGCAACCTGGCCAATGTCGTCGCCCAGCCAGGGGCCATCTTTTTCGCCGCCGTGGTCGTACT
>Ga0105096_10000894_pt1 | contig 11492 bp, 6 predicted proteins | sample PPLLak3cmMay2015_FD_87036 | JGI IMG/M metagenome (GOLD analysis project Ga0105096, IMG submission 87036) | Freshwater sediment microbial communities from Prairie Pothole Lake near Jamestown, North Dakota, USA - PPLs Lake P7 Core (1) Depth... | ecosystem: Environmental > Aquatic > Freshwater >... | reverse complement strand
GATATCGACCGCGTCGTGGAACTCGACGACTCGAATCTCGATTCGCTCGACTTCGTCTACCAAACCGTGCGGCACACTCGAGCGGGACTAGATGCACACCTGCCGGCGATCGGGTTGGCCGGCGCTCCGTTCACCTTGGCCAGCTATGCCATCGAGGGGGGAGGCAGCCGGAACTACCTGCACACCAAGACACTGATGTATCGCGACGCCGGCGCCTGGCACGACCTGCTCGGCAAGCTGACTCGCAGCGTCACGCGCTATTTGAATCGTCAGATCGCCGCGGGCGCTCAATGCGTGCAACTGTTCGATTCGTGGGTCGGATGCCTGGGCCCCGACGATTACCGCCGCTTTGTCCTGCCTCACATGCGCGAACTCATCGCTGGCATCACTCCTGGCGTGCCGATTATCAATTTCGGCACGGGGAATCCGGCGCTGCTGCCCCAGTTGGCCGAGTCCGGCGCCCCGGTGATCGGCATCGATTGGCGCATCCGGCTCGACACCGCCTGGGAGACCGTGGGACATGACCGAGCGGTCCAAGGAAATCTCGATCCCGTCGTGCTCCTGGGGCCGCTCGATGAACTGCGCCGCCAGACGCAACGAGTGCTCGATCAGGCCGGTCGGCGACCAGGACACATCTTCAACCTGGGACACGGCATTCTGCCGTCCACACCCGTCGAGCACGCCGTAGCGCTGGTGGAGATGGTCCACGAGCTGAGCCAAAAGTAGCCCTCACGCTCCGCGTGAGGAAAGCGACAGCGGCTAGAGCTTTGCACCCAAGTGACCAACCAAGAGCACGCGCGTAGGAACATTGTTTCCAGCGACGCTTTCCTCACGCGGAGCGTGAGGGCTACTTTGAGGGCTGCTAATGATTCAGCGAGAACTCGGTCGAATTCAGCAGGGCCCAGGCCAGTCGGCCGATGACTTGCACTCGTCGATCCCCCGCGGCGCTCAGTTGTCCGACCATCTCGGCTCGTTCGTCCGCGGTCGGATTTCGTGACAAGATCGCCAGGTACAGTTCGTCGGCCAGTTTCTCGGGTTCCGTCATGGCCGCGAGCCGCGCGACGAGATTCCCTTCGCCCGCCTGGAGCCAGGCGAGCACCGTGGCATCGTTGGCCAGAAACAACGCAGCTTTGACACTCGGCGCGAACTCCGTTTCGGGCTCGCGCGGCGGGTTCGCCAGCGCTTTCGCGAATCGCTCGCGCACCTTGTCAAACTCGGTCGGCGTGGGGGGCTTGCCATCGGCGGAGGGCTCGGGGACGGCCAGCGCCAAATCGCGATACTTGGGCCATTGGCCGGTGGCGACGAGCGCCGAGGCGACCATCTGTTCGCTGGACAGCTGCTTTTCGATCGCAATGCGGTAACTCTCCAGCGGCACGGCGTTCGGATCGACTCCTTCCGGCGCCCAGGACGCTCGCTGATAGGTCTCCGTCAGGGCCAGTTCGCGCAGCAACCATTTCAGGTCGAACTTGTGAGCGGCGAATTCGCGGGCGAGCAATTCCAGCAATTCGGGATGCGACGCCGGATTGTCGCCATGATGCAGTTCGAGTGGATGCACGAGTCCGCGGCCCATCATCATCCACCAGAGCCGATTCACGCCATTGCGAGCGAAGCCGGCCGTCTCGCCACGTGGAAGTTGTTGCGCCAGAGTTTGGAGCGGACTGAATTTCGGCTTGCCGGGGAAGTTCGTCTTGCGGTCGGGCGCTGCTTCCCACTCTTCGCCTTTGGCCAGCGCGGGAATCATGACTTCCTCGCCACCGGGCAACCGCGGTCCGATTTCGCGCGGCTGTTGCACGAACACCGAGGTGAATTGAACCTTCTTGTCGACCACCTTCTCGGCGACGGCCGGTACCTTCAGATCGGTTCGCAGGTACGTCTGACCCAGGTACGCGAACAGCCCTTGGAAGTAGTCCTGCGTGTACTCTTTCACGAACAGATGATCGTGGCACTGCGCGCACTGCACATCGACTCCCAGGAACATGCGACCCACATCGCGCACCAGCGCCGGATAGTCGACCGGATTCTGGCCGTAGTTTTCCAGCCGCTTCGACAGAAAGAACGCGGCCCCGCGAGTCGCCTCGTTGGCCGGATCCGAGTACAACATCTCGCGAATCATCTGATCGTACGGCTTATTCTCGGCGATCGACTTGTGCAGAAATCGCGACCAATCCGCTTGATCCCCCAGCCGTTCCATGAACATCACGTGGAACATGTCGGTCAGGCGGCGAGCATACTCGGGGGAATTCAACAGCTGATCGACGAGCTTGGTGCGTTTGTCGGCCGACGCATCCGCGAGAAAAGTTCGAGCTTCGTCCGACGTGGGAATGCGGCCGGCGAGGTCCAGGTACACTCGCCGCACAAATTCCTCGTCCGAGGTTCGCCCCGCCGCCGCTCCACCCATGCGCGCCGCGATCAACTGGTCGATGCGCTGATGCAAGGGCTCGTCGGCGCTTGCGTACGATGGGTCGAGAAGGCCGCACGCGAAGGCGATGGCCAGCAGCGTCGCGGCGACGAGCGGCAGTGGCGAAGGCGACATCCTCGCGGGCTTACAAGCGAATGGCATGGCAGAGGGACCTCGGGCGGGAACTCAGGTGGGTTCGGCAAGTTCAAGGCGGGACGGAATCATTCGAGCGGCTACGCTGAGTTTAGAATGTGCGCGGGCTGGAAAAAAGATCAACCGCCAAGAATCTCGCCGCCGCGAGGTCGTTCGTCGGGAATATAGCCACAGAGGACACAAAGGTCACGGAGGGTGTTCTAAAGTTTGTGTTGCCAAGAATGCGAACTCGTTCACGAACCAAGTGCCCTTGCTGCGCGGACGACATCACGCTCGCGACGCACTACCAAACCAGGGTATGGTAAAGAAAACCTCCAGGAACCTTACGATGATTCAACGCTTCTCCCGAGCCTTCGGGCTGCTCGTCTTGTTGGCGTCATGGGCACTTCCTATCGCGGCCTCCGCCGACGAGAAGCCCATCGCTCATTGGCCGCTGGCCGGGAATACCGCGGATCAATCAGCCGGTCGTCGTCTCACGCGGATGGATGGCGTGAATCTGGACGCCGCGGGCCCAACCGGCACAAAGCGCACCGCGGCCGAGTTCGACGGCGTGGACGATCGGCTCGAGATTGCCGCCGATGCCGCGCCGCATTTCGGCGCCGGCGATTTCACCGCCGCGCTCTGGGCGTACATCGATCCGGATCTCGCGGGTGGGAGCCAGGATCTGTTGAGCTGCTACGATTCGCCGACCCATCGCGGGTGGCAGTTGAGTGTCAAGAGTCATGCGGTCACCAGCAGCCAGGCCAACCGCCGCACGTTGCACTTCGGCCTGGCGAGTGGACAAGCAGAAAGCCCGTGGGTCGATCATGGCCGCCCCGGCCACGCCATTCTGATTTACTCGCTGGCTGTCCACGATGGACAACTCTTTGCGGGGACCTGCGAGCCTGGGCGCGACCAGTCGGGTCGAGTCTACCGGTTCGACGGCGGACAGCGCTGGATCGACTGCGGTGCGCCGGCCGCCTGCAATGCCGTTTCGTCGTTGGCGGTCTTCCAGGGTCAACTGTACGCGGGCGTCGCCAAGTATCGACTGGCTGGCTCGGCACTCGCCGAATCCGAGAATCCCCATCTGGGAGGCAAAGTTTTTCGTTACGACGGCGATCAGCGCTGGGTCGACTGCGGCCAGCTTCCCGAAACGGAGGCGATCGGCGGACTCGTCGTGTTCCAAGGACGCCTTTACGCCGGCTCGCTGTACAAGCCGGCGGGTTTTTTCCGCTACGAGGGAGAACAGCGCTGGACAGCGCTGGAGACTCCCCAGGGCAAGCGGGTCGAAGCACTCTGCGTGCATCGCGGCAAGTTGTGGGCTTCGAGCTACGACGAAGCTCACGTCTATCAGTACGACGGCCAGACGTGGACCGATTGCGGGCAAGTGGGGGACACGACGAATACGCAGACGTATTCCTTCGCCACGTATCGAGGTCAGTTGTACGTCGGCACGTGGCGCAGCGGCAAAGTCTTTCGCTTCGACGGAATCGGGAAGTGGACCGACGCGGGACGGCTGGGAGAAGAATTGGAAGTCATGGGGATGCTCGTCCACAACGGCCGCTTCTATGCCGGTTCACTCCCCCTGGCGAAGGTCTTTCGCTTCGAAGGGGGCGACCGCTGGCTCGACGTGGGACAGATCGACAAGACCCCCGACGTGACCTATCGGCGAGCCTGGACGATGGCCGAGTACCGCGGCCGTCTGTTTGTCGGCACGCTCCCATCCGGAAGAATCTGGTCGATGACCAATGGCGCGAGCGTGACCCACGATCACGAATTGGCGGCGGGCTGGCGGCATCTGGCCGCCGTGCGAGCCGGCTCGCGACTGCGCTTGTATGTCGACGGCCGACGAGTCGCCGAGTCGGAAGAGTTCGCCCCTCGGGAGTTCGACGTCACCTCGGCCGCGCCTCTGCAAATCGGCTTCGGTCAGAATGATTATTTTCGCGGCCGCATGTCCGACGTGCGGCTCTACGGTTCGGCCCTCGACGATCCCGCCATCGCTGCTCTGGCGGCGCGAAAATAACTTTGGCTTCAGCCGATCATGAGGCGAGCGGCGAGGCGTAAGCCCGCCGACAGACGATCGAGTCGTTTTCCATCGCTTGGACGACGCAAACTGATTGCGCACGTGTGGCGAATCGAGTAGGGCGCCTCGACGGGCTGACGCCCGCCGCTCGCCTGGTATCCAACCTCCTCGCAACGCCACGCAGCGGAGCTACGTGGTACGGGGGCGCTAACTGCTCGATACACTGGCTTCGTGGGCCATGACGGTGGATTCGATGCGGCGTGCTTCCTTGCGGAGGCGTGCTGCGAGCCGGCGAAGTTTGTCCGCTTCATCGAACCGTCGCGCCTCGTCCAGGTCATGGGCCCGACTATCGAGCATTCGACTGGTGTTACGTAGCGAAGCGACAACGATCATGTCCGCGCCAAAACTTTCCAGGCTCTCGTCTCCAGGGCTCTTGGCCGAGCCTTGAGCGGGAATCAGTTCGACCGCGCGGTCCCTTTCAGCGGTCGGCTCCACCACCGGTGGCGGCAACGAATCGATTGGCTGGGGCCGCGCCGCCTGAACGGCCGCCGGAGCCGGCGGCAAGGACGGCGCTTGGCCCGCGAGCGTCAGGAGCGCCTGCCGAAACTGATCGTCCGGCGACAAGGGAGCGCCGCCGTCCTTCGTACCAACCTGCAGTGATTCGCTCACTCCCATGGCTCGGCGCAGGCGCAAGATTTCCTCGATCGCGTCCGGCGTTAAAGGGGCGGAAAGAGCGGGGCTTTGCTGAACTGCCGGCGCTGGAGCGGACGGAGCAAGGCTCGGATCGGGTGAAGTTGCCGCGGGTGGTTTCTTACCCGAGTTTGGCTTGTCGGCAGCGGCCGTCGCGGGCCAGGTCAGGCATCCCACCGCCAGGGCGAGCAACACGATTCTGGAATTGGAAAAATGACGGACGTGAACCATGAGTCGTACCTCCTTGCACGAATTGATTGGGGCCGGAGTATACCGAATGCCGCGCGATACCAAGAAGGTCAATGTGTGGATTACCGCCGAGTGCTTTGCCACGGCTTCAACTTGCGATAACTCTTCCCAATCTGGGCGGGCTCAAAACTCGCCTAGCCTCTCTTGCCGGTTCTCCCTACAATCCCGCCCCCCTCGGGCTTTTCCCGCTGCGCTCGGGGCATCCTGTCTATGAATAGGGAGCGACGCCGTGAAGGATCACTCGCAAACTCCGCGAAAACACTTAACCCAGGACTCGTCCGACCAGTTCGACGGGCCGGAGGACGATCGGCGCGAACGAGCGTTCGAGCGTCGGCCCCGCGTGCGACGTTGGCGGCTGACGAAACTGGCCTTCTGGTTGTCGCTGCCGGCGCTGATCGTTTGGATGGCGCCGACGATCGTCGCGCGCACGCCGCTGTTCAACAACATTCTGCGCAATGCCATCGGTTCGTTTGACGGTGAAATCGAAACGGGTGGCGCGTCGCTCGGCTGGCTCTCGCCGGTCCGGTTGCGCGACATTGTGATTCGAGACGCCGAAGGAAACGAAGTCGTCGCCGTGCCTCAGGTGGAATCCGAACGCTCGTTGCTCGGCCTGCTCACTCACGCCAGCGACCCGGGCGTGTTTCGAGTGATCGAGCCGCACGTGAACTTCAAGCTGCGTCGCGACGGCAGCAATCTGGAAGACTTGCTCGCCTCGTTCCCAAAGAAGGAATCCTCGGCGGCGCGTCCCGATCTTTCGATCGAGGTGATCGACGCGACGCTGGTGCTGACCGACGAAGTCGCGGGCGCGACATGGCGCGCCGAACGATTGCTCGCCCGCGTCGACGCTCCAGGAAATCCCCGAGCGCCGCTCGAAATCAAGCTCGAAACGCGCATCCGCGCCGACGACAACCCGGATCTGAAACAAGGCTTTGGCCCGCGAAGCCTGACCAAGACCAACTTCGCGAACGAAGCCCCCGATTCGCCCGCCACGGAGGCAGCGCCCAGCGGTTCGCTCACCGCGGAGTTCATTTGGAGCCCGGCCACCGAGCAACAGTCCGAGGCGGGCGCGACGGCGGGCAAGGGACAGATTCAACTGGCGTCGAACACGCTGCCGCTCGAGTTCGTCGCGGCGTGGCTGCGGCGATTCGTCGAACCGCAGATGAATCTGGCGGGAACGCTCTCGATGCGCGGCAGCTATGCGTGGTCGACCGACGACAGTTCGGCTCGCCCCACGCTCAATCACAGCCTGACGCTCGAATCGCTCGACGCGCGACAGCTCGATCTGACTGCTCCCCGCTGGCTCCACCGCGACCGGCTGCGCATCCCACAGCTGGGCGGTCACGGGCGAGTCCGCTTGCAGGGCCAGCAGTTGGAGTTGCAGGACGTCGACCTCGACGCCGGCTTCGCGCGGTTGCAGGCCAGCGGAGCGACCGATCTGGAGGAACTACAAGGTGGACTGGTTTCGCAAGCGTCGGGGCAGGGCGTTCGCCGAACGTCAGCTCCGACGTCGGCACATGATGCGGAATCCTCGCCGGTTGAGTCCGCGGCGACCATGGGTTCGTATGAACTGCGCGGCGAATTGGATCTTGCTCGACTGTCCCAACTCTTGCCCGAAACCTTGCGGATTCGCGAGGGGACGGAAATCACGTCGGGCACGCTGACCGTCACCCTGTCCAGTCGCGAGGAAAAAGACGGGCGGCACTGGGACGGCAAGCTCGAGTCGGGCAACCTGACGGCCGAGAATCTTGGTCGCCGAGTGACCTGGGAACAACCGATTCAAATTCAATTCGCCGCCTTTCGCGATTCAGCGGGGTTTGTGATCGAGCGACTCGATTGCGTGTCGAGCTTCCTGCAGGCCGATGCTCGAGGGACCCTCGACGACGGACAATTGTCGCTGCGAGGTGACCTGCAGAAGCTGGCCGAGGAACTCAATCGATTCGTCGATCTGGGTTCGTCGCAACTAGCCGGCAAGCTGCGCGGCGATCTCACCTGGCGTCGCCCGGCCAACGATCAGATCAATGTCGAAGGCGCTCTGCGGCTCGAACAACTGCAACTCGCCTTGGGGAATGCTCGACCGTGGCACGAGGAACTGCTCGTCGCCAAGCTGACCGCGCGAGCGTCCACCAGCGGCGCGTCGGTGAGCCGACTCGAAGCGGCCGATCTGGATGTCACCGCCGGCAAGGACTCGCTGAATGTCAAACTGACCGAGGCCGTCGCGGCGCCCAGCGCCTCCACGGTCTGGCCCGTGCAAGGCCGGCTGGTCGGTCATCTCGAACATTGGTTGCCGCGAGTACAAATGTGGCTGCCGCTGACGGGCTGGACGCTGGCGGGAGCGGCTGACGTCACGTTCGCGGGTCGCTGCTCGACTCAGGAAATCCAATGCGACGAAGGGCAGCTCAATCTGACGAACCTGCAAGCGCGCGGCCCCGGTTGGAACATCGTCGAGCCGCAAGTGAAACTGGAAATCGCCGGGGAGTGGAATCGAGCGCAAGGCCGGATCCTTTCCCCCGGTCTCACGTTCACCAGTTCCGCGCTGGCGATGCGAGCAGAGAATGTCTCGGTCGCGCACGGCGAGCCAGGACTGCGGATGGCGGCGACCGTGGGCTTCCGTTCGGATCTCGCGCGACTGGCCGGTTGGACTCACGAAGCGGGCCAGCCCGTCGCGTGGAATGTCGGCGGCATGACCGCCGGCCAGGTGAAGCTCACGCAAAGCGGCGCGGCGACGTCGGCTGAATGGTCGATGGAAGTCGAGAAGCTGACGTATGCGGTCCCCGCGCAAGCGTACCAGGCCCAACCAGGCCCGATTCCAGGAGCGCCGGGGCGCATCGTGCCGGCCACGGCGGCCGGGCCCGCGTTCAAGACCGTCTGGTACGAACCCAAGTTGCGCGTCACGGGACAAGGTAAGTATGACGGCGAAAACGGCTCGCTGGACGTCGAACGGTGCGATGTATCGGCCGACGATCTGCAGGTCATCGCCAAGGGCACGGTCACCGAACTGACGGGACCGTGCGTCGTCGATCTGGAAGGGGAACTAGGCTACGACTTGGAATCGCTGACCTCGCGATTCCGCCAACAGCTGGGACCTTCCGTTGAAATTCGGGGACGCGATTCGCAACCGTTCGTGCTGCGCGGACCGCTGCGGAATGTCTCGCTCGCGTCGGTCGCCGCGGAACCCGACAATCGCTTCACGACAACCGGAGGACGCGCGGCCGACTCGCACTGGCCCCCCGCCGACCTCACGGGCGAAGCTGGCTTGCGCTGGGAATCGATCGTGGCCTACGGCCTGCCGATCGGGCCCGGCGAGATCCAAGGCAAACTGAGTCAGGGCGCCATCGACTTCAAACCCCTGGATGTGAAGGTCAGCGAAGGACACGTGCGCCTGTCGCCCCGACTGCTGTTCGAGGAACGTGGACCGGTCCTCGTGGCTCAGCCAGGCTTGGCTCTGGAAGACTTGCGGATTTCACCCGAGATGTGCGCGCAGTGGCTCAAGTTCGTGCTGCCGGTCATGGCCGAGGCCACGCAGGTCGACGGTCGGATGTCGCTGTCGCTGGATGAGGTGGCCACGGTGCCGGTCGCCGAGCCGCTGGAAGGGGAAGTGCGCGGCACCCTCGACGTGCGCTCCGTCCAAGTCGGACCCGGGCCCCTCTCGCGCGAGCTCATCAGTCTCGCGCAGATCATCCAATCCGTCGTGCAGAAGCAGCCCGCTGCCACCGATACAGGAACCCAGCAACCGCGGACCTGGGTCGAGATGCCAGCGCAGCGGATTCCGTTTCACTGGAAGGATCATCGCGTCTACCACCAAGGTCTTCAGATGGCCGTCAAGGACGTGATGATCGTCACTCGAGGCTCTGTCGGGGTCGATCAATCAATCGACCTGCTGGCGGAGGTGCCGGTACGCGACGAATGGCTGGCGTCCAATCGTTACCTGCAATCCCTGAAGGGTCAAAAGCTGCAGGTGCCGATCAGCGGCACCCTGACCGCGCCTCGCCTCGACCGCCGAGCGCTCCAGCAACTCGCGTCGCAGACCGTGACTGGCGCCGCGCGCGGCGCCCTGGAACAAGAAGTCAATCGAGGCTTCGAGAAACTGATACGTCCACGCGGTGAAGCCCCCGCTCCGGGGACTCAGCCCGCTCAGCCACCGGGCACGCCGCCGCCGAGTGCCCCGCCGAGTACCGCGCCGACGTTCCCGTTCCTGCCGAAGTTGCCGTTTCAGTCGCAGCCGTGAGGATGATTGGGTGATTGGGTGAGGTTGCTCTGTGGGTTCCAGGCGAGCGGCGGGCGTCAGCCCGTCGACGACTTGCTCGAACGGTTTTCCATCTTTGAGACGTCGCGAATCGGTTCCATTCACGTGTGGCGAACTGTGCGTAGTGCCTCGACGGGCTGACGCCCGCCGCTCGCCTACCGTGTCAGATGTAGTACATCTTTTCGGCCGAGTTGCGTACGCGCTCGATGAGATCCGCGAGCGAGACGCCGGCGAGCCATTCGTGCTGGGTCGACCACAGCGATCGCCAGGTCGCGGCCAGCACTCGCCCCGCCGCGCTTTGTCGATCGGCGCCGGTCGTCGCCGACGCGCCCTCGATCACGTCCACAATGTCGGCCAGAGTGATCGTGTCCGGCGCGCGAGCCAAACGGTAGCCTCCCGCCGCGCCACGCAGACTCTCGACCAGTCCGGCGCTCTTGAGCTGCAACAGGATCTGCACCAAGAACTGCGAGGGGATGTTGTGAGCCTCGACGATTTCCCGCAAACGGACCGGCTCGCGGCTGCTGTAGCGCAACGCCAGCTCGATCATCGCCACGCAGGCATAGTCCGTCTTCGCCGAAAAGCTCACGAGTCGTTGACCTTTTCGTCGAGTGGCTTGTTCTCAAGCGGCTTGTCTTCGGGCGGCTTGTCCTGCTGAGACTTGTCGTCGAGCGAATGCAGGCCGCATTCGGTCTTCGCGAAGCCACTCCACCGCCCGGCGCGTTCGTCCTCGCCAAACATCACGGCGCGCGTGCAAGGCCAGCACCCGATGCTGGGATATCCTTGATCGTGCAGCGGGTTGTAGGGCACATCGTGGTCCGTGATGAACTTCCAGATCTGTTGCTTCGACCAGTTCGCCAGGGGACTGACCTTGGCCAGACCGAACTTCTTGTCCCAGCCGACGATCGGCGCTTGCCCGCGATCGGGACTCTGGTCGCGGCGAATCGCGCTGGCCCAGGCGTGCATCCCTTCGGCCGCTTCGTGCAGCAGCGAGATCTTACGATCGGCACAGCATTGATTCGGATCGGTTTTGTAAACCGGTCCGCCATGCTGCGCTTCGTACTGTTCGACTGTCAGCCGCGGACGCTTCAATTCCACGGCAATGCCATAATGCCGCAACACCTGCTCGCGTAACTCCAGCGTTTCCTTGAACTGATAGCCCGTATCCAGGTTGAAGATCGGCGTGTCCGGCGCGAGTTCCGCCAGCATGTGGATCAACACCATTCCTTCGGGGCCAAACGCCGTCGCCATGTTGAAGCGGGGAGCAAAGCGAGCGACCGCCCACCGCAGAATTTCCTGCGGCGAGGCCGTTTCAAGGTCCTGACTGCGACGCGCCAGCTCGTCGAGCAACTCGGGTGTCGGTTCGAGCTTCGCGACCGGACTGCCGGTTTGCCCCGCCGAGGGCTGGTCCGAATCAGGTTCGTCGGCTCGAAAGACTTTAAGTGAGACTGCGTTCATTTCGGGTAACCCGACCGATCTCTTCTGCTTCCGTTGCGGTTGTCCCATGGCAGGCTCAATCGTATGAATCTTTATCAAGATAGTCAAGTAACACGCGCGCTCTAAGACCGGTATCGGTTCGGGCGTAACGATTCTTCAGGCCGCGCGTGCTGGGAAAGCCGAATCGGCTAGAAACAGCGCTAAAACGTGGGATAGGCTTCCAGCCTGTCGTCTTAGGGAGTGACAGGCTGGAAGCCTATCCCACGGAATTGCGCAGCCCCAGATTTCGCTGCGACACGGCACGGGTGCTCGCGTTCCAGCTT
>Ga0105096_10000892_pt1 | contig 11508 bp, 9 predicted proteins | sample PPLLak3cmMay2015_FD_87036 | JGI IMG/M metagenome (GOLD analysis project Ga0105096, IMG submission 87036) | Freshwater sediment microbial communities from Prairie Pothole Lake near Jamestown, North Dakota, USA - PPLs Lake P7 Core (1) Depth... | ecosystem: Environmental > Aquatic > Freshwater >... | reverse complement strand
GAGCTGCTGTCGCGCCACGGCATGGACGCGGCAGGGGCGGCCGCCGTCTGGGCGCGGATGAACGACGGCTACTTTCTGCGCCACACGCCCGAGGAGATCGCCTGGCACACCCGCCTGCTCGCCGAGCGCGAGCCCGAGGACACCTCGCCGATCGTGGCGGTGCGCGAGGCGACCGAGCGCGGCGGCAACTCCGTGCTCACCTGCATGCCGCACCGCCAGCACAACTTCGCGCGCACCACCGCATTGCTCGACCAGATGGGTCTCAACATCGTCGATGCGCGCATCACGGCGCTCGAGGGTGGCCTCAGCCTCGACACCTACCTGGTGCTCGAGGACACGGGCATGCCGATCGCGGACCGCCACCGCGCGCACGAGATCGAGCAGCAGTTGTGGCGCGTGCTGCAGTTGCCCGAGGACGCGACCCCGCCCGTGGTGACCCGCCGCGCGCCGCGCCAGGTGCGGATGTTCTCGACGCCGACGCAGATCACCTTCACCGAGGACCCGGTGCGGCAGGACACGATCCTCGAGCTGATCGCCGGCGACCGGCCGGGCCTGCTCTCGGAAGTCGGCAAGGTGCTGCTCGCCGAGCGCGTGGACGTGGCCACGGCGCGCATCATGACCATCGGCGAGCGGGCCGAGGACGTGTTCCACGTCACCGACGACCGCGGCCGGCCGCTCGACGAGGAGGCGCGCCGACGGCTCCAGCAGGGACTCCTCGAGACGCTGGACCGACGCGGCGGCGCGCAGCCCGGCTGAACGGAGCCGCATGAATCCGCGGCTCGCGCAGCTCCGCCCCTATCCTTTCGAGCGACTGCGCACGCTGTTCGCCGGTGCGGTGCCGCCATCCGACCGGCCTCACATCGCGCTCTCGATCGGCGAGCCGCGCCACGCGCCGCCACCCTTCGTGGCCGCGGAACTCACGCGCGCGCTCGACACGCTCGGCAGCTACCCGCTCGTGGCCGGCCTGCCCGAGCTGCGCACGGCCATCGCGCGCTGGCTCGAGCGCCGCTTCGGCCTGCCCGCGGCGTCGGTAGACGCCGGGTCAATGGTGCTACCGGTGAACGGCACCCGCGAGGCGCTGTTCGCGTTCGCGCAGGCCGTTGTTGATCCGTCGCACCCACGCCCGGCCGTGCTGATGCCGAATCCGTTCTACCAGATCTACGAGGGCGCGGCCCTGCTCGCGGGCGCCGAGCCCGCGTACCTCGATTGCGGACCGGCCACGGGCTACCTGCCCGACCTCGAGGCGGTGCCCGCGGCGACGTGGCAGCGCTGTCAGCTCCTCTACCTCTGCAGCCCCGGCAATCCGACCGGCGCGGTGATGCCCGAGTCCGCGTTGCGCCGCGCGCTCGAGCTGGCCGACCGGTACGGGTTCGTCGTCGCCTCGGACGAGTGCTACTCGGAGATCCATGCGGAGGAGGACCGCCCTCCCCCCGGCCTGCTGCAGGCGGCACATGCGTCGGGCCGTCGCCGGTTCGAGCGCTGCGTCGTGTTCCACAGCCTGTCAAAGCGCTCGAGCGTGCCTGGCCTGCGATCGGGATTCGTTGCCGGCGACCCGTCCGTGCTCGAGGCCTTCCGGCTGTATCGCACCTACCATGGCTGCGCCGTGCCGCTGCACACCCAGCGTGCCAGCCTTCCGGCCTGGCAGGACGAAGCGCACGTGGTCGAGAACCGGCGCCTGTACCGCGAGAAGTTCGCGGCCGTCGTGCCGTTGCTCGGCGAGGTCCTCGACGTCGAGACGCCCGCGGGCGGGTTCTATCTGTGGCCCGAGGTCGGCGACGACGAGGCCTTCGCGCGCGGCCTGTTCGAGCGCGAGCACGTCACCGTACTGCCGGGCTCCTACCTTGCGCGCGACACGGCCGGCGGCAACCCCGGACGCGGTCGCGTGCGCATCTCGCTGGTGGCGAGCCTCGACGACTGCGTGGAGGCGGCCCGGCGCATCGCACGCTTCTGTCGAACCTCGCGGAGTGCGTGAGGTCGATGGGACGCGAGATGGAATCGAGCCGCGGGACCCAGGTGAGCCGTCGACGACCGCCCCCGACTCGCGCCCCCCTGCGTTCGGTCGTGCTCCTGCCGCTGCTCGTGGCGACCGGCTGCGGCGAGCGCGAGGCAACGCCCGAAATCGCGGTGGATCCGCCGGTCTTTGCCGCGGCCGCCCACCATCCCGTCAGAGGGCTGCTCCCCGCCCGCGACGTCGCGGCCTGGCGACAGCGATCCGGGCTCGACGAGGACCGCTACTACGCGGCCGCCGGCAGCGAGGGCATCGTCGTGTACCTCTCCGACGGCGCGTTCCTGCAGCGCCTCGGTCAGTCGGCGGCCTCGCACCTCGGCGTGCTCTACGACGTGCCGGTGGACGAGGTGGTCGCCGACTTCCTGGTCGCGGTCGATCCATCGGTCTCGCGGCTCACCTGGTTCGAGATCGACGCGGGTTCGGGTGCGCTGCGACGGCTCGCGGGTGAGCCCGCCGAGGTCGGCGAGGAGGTCGCGGGCCTGTGCACCCACCACGACGCCGACTCCCGTCGCCATCGGGTGCTGGTCGCGACCCGCTCCGGCGAGCTTCAGGAGTGGATCGCCGTCGCGCATGCAGGCAAGCAGCCGAACTTCGCCAACCGCATCGTCGCGACGCGCGAGCGGACCCTGCAGCTCGGCGGCGCCGGCGGGGACTGCGCTGTGGCGCCCGGCGGCGACGTCCATGTGGTGGTGGACGGTGGCGAGTTGGCGCGGGTCGACGCGCAGTGGCGGCTCCACACGGGGGCGGTCAGCGGCGGTGCGCTGCAGACGTCGGCGGGAGCGATCACGGCGATCGACCTGCTGCTGGACAACTCAGGCCAGGCGCAGCTGCTGATCGCGGACCAGGACGGACGGCGCCTCGTCACCTCGAGCCCAGCGGGTCGCCTGATGGCCACGACCGGGCTCGAGCAGCGAGTGGTTGCAATGGACGGTGGCGGCGACGCGCTCGCGATCGTGACGGAAGGTGGTGAACTGCGAATCGGCGCCTGGAGCCGGATGACCGACCTGCTCGGCGTGCGCGACGCCCAGGGGCCCGCGCCCTAGCGCGGCGCGAGCGGGCGGCAGGTGCCGCCCGCCTGCCGCGATCGATCAGAAGTTGTAGCGCAGGTCGGCCTTGAAGGTCATGCCGATGTCCTGCGCGAACACCTTCACGCCACCCTGCTCGATCTCGATGTTCTCGTCGAGGAGATTCTGCAGGCGCAGCTTCAGGCTCCAGTTCTGCACGGGGTACCAGCTGTAGGTGAGATCGAGCGAGCGGAACGGCTGCTCATAGGCGTCCGGCGCGCCGTTGCGGCCCGCGTAGTACAGGCGCTCGCTGAAGCTGTTGAACGACAGCGTGGTGCTGTGCCGCTCGTTCGGAGCGTCGTAGCCGAGCTGGATGTTGAGGATCGTGTCCGACTGCTGGGTCATCGGACGCTTGTCGTTGGTCAGTGCGAAGGCCGAGGTCCCGACTTCGAGCTCCGAGTCGCTCAGCGTCACGTTGCCGGCAGTGAAGAAACCGGAGGCCCAGCCACCAAGCCAGCGGTCCACGAAAGCGAGGTCCTTGTACCACTCGACCTCGACGCCGTAGACCTCGGCCGTCTTCGCGTTGATGAACGTGAAGGAGAGGTTGTTGTCCGTGCCCGCGCCTTCCACGGTCTCGATCGGCCGGTCGATCTCCTTGTAGAAGGGACTGATCGTGAGGTTGTCGCGACTGGCGAAGAACCACTCGGCGCGGAGGTCGTAGTTCTTCAGGTCCGACGGCACCAGCAGCGGATTGCCGGTCACGCGTGCGTCCGTGAGCGGGTCGATGAACGTCGACTGCGTGACCTCGCGGATGTCCGGGCGCGCCGTCGTCTGGCTGTAGCCCACCCGCAGCCGGAACTCGTCCGCCCAGAAGTCCGGCCGCATGTACGTGATGGCGGCCGAGGGGTACAGGTCGTCATCCGCCTTGCCCGCCGTGGCGAGCTGCTCCGTGGTCAGCGGCACCTTGCCGACGCTGGTGCGGAACTCGTACTGGTTGACGGGCACCGACAGCTGCGACCAGTCCTCCCAGCGCACGCCCGCATTGAGCCGCCAACGCTCGTCGAGCGTGACGTCCACCCCGCCGAAGGCCGCGTCGATCGTCTCGCCGGCGAGGTAGCTCTCGGTGCCGATGCCGCCGAGCGAAAGCAGGAACCCGTTGACCGGGTCGAGGATGTGCTCGTCCGTCAGGACCTCGTCCGGAGCCCCGACCAGCACCGGCGCGGCCGCCGCCGCCGTGGTGCCGAGATTGAACTGGGTCTGCAGGTAGCTGCGGCCCTTCTGGTAGTAGTCGTAGCCGCCGAACACTCCACCCGTCACCCGGCCGGACGCCCACTCGACCGGCAGGTCGAGCTTGTAGCCGTAGCTGTCGACGTCGTCCTCGAGGTCCGTGAAGCGGTACTCGGCGGCGCTCGTCGTCGAACGGACGCTGGTCTGGAGGAGATCGCCGGTCACGGGGTCCACGGCATCGATCGCCGACACCGTGATCTCGCTCGGCAGGTCGGTGGTCGCCTTCGCGTCCGAGTAATACCAGGTGACTTCGACCCCGTCGAGGAAGCCGGCCGTGGCGTCGCCGAGGGTGTCCGGGCCGAGCGTGTGCCGACCGGTCAGCTGCAGCAGGTCGAGCTCGCGCTCCTCGTAGCGGACGCGGTAGTCGCGCAGCTGCGCGCCCTGGTCGCGCCGGAAGTTGATGTTGTTGCGCTCGGTGACCGACGCCTCGTCGTCCGTGTTCCGCAGGAAGATGTAGGTGAAGCCGAGCGAGTGGTCGTCGCCGTAGCTCACGCCCGCGCTCGCCGACCCGGTCAGTGCTACCTGGTTGGTGGAAATCTCCGTCGTGCCGTTGTCGATGTCCGGCTGCTGCTGCGAGCGATTGACGCGGGTCTTGTTGCGCCAGGTGTTCTTGTAGTCACCCACGCCGAGGACGCCGACCTTCCACATGGCGCTCTCGCCCAGCACCCAGCTGTTGCCGAGCCCCGCCTCGACGCTGAGGTCGGGGTCCGCCGATTCGCTCTTGATGCCGGTCAGCTCGCGGTTGAGGTTGACCGCGAGCTCGCGGTTGATCTGCTCGGCCTCGGCGAACGCGGGGTCGCCGCCCTGTGCCCGCAGGGTCGAGAAGATCGACGTCGGCGTGACCGAGCCTCGATAGGTCTGGATCGCCTGGCGCAGTTCGCGCGGCAGGGCGCGCGTGCCGTCGTCGGTGCCGAGCCGGTCGTCGCCACCACCGTTGTAGGTCAGGACGTCGTCCGACAGGTCGGAGTTCCAGCCCGTGCCGACCTGCAGCGTCGCCAGCAGGTCGTCGGGGATGGTGCGGGTGCGGATGTCCACGTTGCCGCCGCCGAACGCGGCGGGACGATCCACCGTGAACCCCTTCTGGATCGACAACGAGTCCAGGATCGAGGCAGGGAAGATGTCGAGCGGGATGACGTTGCGGGTGAGGTCGGGGGACGGCACCAGCGCGCCGTTCACCGTGGTACTGGAGTAGCGCTCGCCGAGTCCACGGATGTAGATGAAATCGCCCACCAGGCTGACGCCCGGCAGGCGCCGCAGCGCCGTCGCCACCGTGCTGTCGCCGACCCGCGAGATCTGCTCGACGCTGACCAGGTCCACCACGACCGGCTGGTCCATGCGCTCCTGGATGACGTCGGTCGCGGCGCGCTTCTGGCGCGCGGTGACGATGATCTCCTCGATGCCGCCCTCATTCGTCACGGCGACGGATGTCTCGTCTCCCGCCTCCTGCGGCTCCTCCTGGGCCAGGGCAGCGGGCACCTGGGTGACCGCGCCCGCCGCGGACAGCGCGAACAGCATGCGAATGGCTTTCCTGAGCTCAACACTCATCGTCGATCTCCTGCGGGGCACGTTGCGGACGGCCCGGCCGACGCGGGACGCATCGACCGGGCCGGTCACCTTCGGTCCGGGCGCCTACTCGAACCAGAGTGGCTGGCCGCGGTTGCCCGCTCGCAGGCCGTAGGCCCACGGACGGGTCCAGTCGTCTGCACGCGTGACGCCGCCGAGGCCGCCCGCCGGAGTCGAGATCGGATTGCCCGCCGCGTCCCGCAGGGCCGGGGCGGTGTAGAAGGTGCCGGGCTCGAGCAGCACCACATTGGCGTTGCCCACGTCGCTGATGAGCGAGTTGCCGCTGTTGAAGGCGAATGCGCCGGCGCCGGATAGCCAGTCCACGAACGTGGTGCCGCCAGGCAGCGTGCCCGAGGTCACGATCTCGCAGGCGAACACCGAGTTCTTGACGGACACCAGCGGATTGGCGGCCGTGCTCGCCTCCATGTCGCGCAAGGTGGTCGGGCTCTCCGGACGGAAGCAGCGGTTGTTCGCGGTGCCGACCTGGGCGAGCTTGTTGGCGAAGCCCGAGTACACGAGGCTGTTCTCGATGTTGACCCGGCCGCCCTGGCGGATGCGGTAGCCGGCCGAGTCGCCGTGCGTGCCGCCGCGCATGTTGGAGACGATACAGGTGAAATTGCGCACGGTCGGTGCGGTCACGGGCGCGAGGTCGAACGGCTGGCCGGCGTCGCTGCGGCTCGCGCCGATGTTGTCGAGCTCGATGCACCAGTTGCTGTCGCGCTGGCTGTGGATGGCGAGTGCGGTGTCCACGGTACCCACGTAGCCGTCGGAGAAGTCGAGCGAGTCGTCCTTCACGTAGATCGCGATCGCGTTGGTGATGCTGGCTGCGCCGCCGAACCACTCGAAGCCGTCGTCATAGGTCGAGTAGACCTGGACGTGATCGAGCACGGTGCCTGCACCGACCGCGTTGAGCGTCAGGCCGTTGAGCTCGTCGTCGGTCGCCACCTCGAAGCCGGCGTGCTTGATCACGACGTAGCGCATCTCGCCCGAGCTCTCGGCATTGTTTCTGCCGCCGTAGAACGTCGGCTGTCCCTCGGAAACCACGGCGCAGGTGCCGTCGGTGCGCTGCTGGTCGGTGCAATTGTTGGTGATGCCGTTGCCGTTGATCACCACCCCGCCCCACAGCTGCACGTCCTCGGGACCCGCCGTCCCGGTCACCGCGTCGGTGAAGCCGGTGAGCGTGATCGGGGCGGTCGGCGAGCCGTTGGCGACGATGCGCGACCCGCGGTTGATGAGCAGGTAGTCGGCCGCATCCGTCCATGCGAGAGTGTTTCCGGCCTGGATGGTGAGCGTCGGGCCGTCGCCGTCCTGGGGCACGGCCACGCCGGGGGCGCGATTGTCGATGCTCTGGCCGACGAACAGCTTGTCCTCGAAGATGTGCACACCGGAGATGAACGGGATCGTCAGGTCCACCCGCAGCGGATTGTTGCCGCCGACGAAGTCGGCCCCGTAGAAGCAGTTGCGGCCGTCGAAGGTGCCCGTCCGCTCGACGCCCCCGGGGGGCGTGTACTTGGCACAGGGGTTGGTGCTGCCGCCGCCCCCGGTGACCGTGCTGGTGCTGTTGTCGACCGAGTTGTCCACCGTCGAGACGTTGAGGTCGACGCCGCCACCCTCGCAGCCCGCCACGACGAGCGCCGCCAGGCCCACGAACAGCAACTGGTGATTTTTCATCTCTACCTCTCCAAGCCGATTGAGTAAGCTCTGCGACGCCCGGCGAGGGCGCGAGATCCTGTGTGAACGAAGTGAGGGGAGCCCGTCCCCGAAGTCAGTCGGCACCTTAGGCGTGCGAGGTTTCAGAAAAATGGACCCTGTGTTACCAAGCCGTGACGTCCGCGGCCCAGTCCGGCTCAACGCCCGGTGAGATGACGCAATGACATCAATGCTTGACGTCCGTGAAACAATCGACGCCGCGTTCGAGCGGCGTGCCGAGCTCGCTCCCGGCCGGGCACCGGCGGACATCGTCGCCGCCGTCGAGTCGGCCATCGACGCCCTGGACCGCGGCGAGGCCCGCGTCGCCGAAAAGATCGACGGCGCGTGGCGCGTCAACGACTGGCTCAAGAAGGCCGTGCTGCTGTCGTTCCGGTTGTTCGATAACCGCGTGGTCGAGGCCGGCTACACGCGCTTCTACGACAAGGTGGACCTCAAGTACGGCGGCTACGATGCCGAGCGCTTCCGGGCCGAGGGCGTTCGAGTCGTGCCGCCCGCCGTCGTGCGTCGCGGCGCCTACGTCGCCCGTAACGCGGTGCTGATGCCGAGCTACGTCAACATCGGCGCCTGGGTCGGCGAAGGCACGATGGTCGATACCTGGGCGACGGTCGGTTCCTGCGCGCAGATCGGCCGGAACGTGCACCTCTCGGGAGGCGTCGGCATCGGCGGCGTGCTCGAGCCGCTGCAGGCGAACCCCACGATCATCGAGGACGACTGCTTCATCGGCGCACGCTCCGAGGTCGTCGAGGGCGTGATCGTCGAGCAGGGCGCGGTGCTCTCCATGGGCGTTTACGTGGGACAGAGCACACGCATCTACGACCGAGAGCGCGACGAGGTTCTCTACGGCCGGATCCCGGCGGGCGCAGTGGTGGTGCCCGGCTCGCTGCCTTCGCCCGACGGCCGCTACAGCCTGTATTGCGCGGTGATCGTCAAGCGCGTGGACGCGCAGACCCGCGCCAAGGTCGGGATCAACGAGCTGCTGCGCAGCACCTGAGGCCGCCGGGGCGTCGCCGCGTCCTCCGGGGGCGCCCGCCCGAGATCGGCCCGCGCCGCCCACGCGGTTGACACGGTCACGATATTTCGATCATTCTGGAAACATGAAGATCGAAGCGGCCGTCCGGTCCCTCGCTGCACTCGCGCAGGACAGCCGCCTGGCGACATACCGGCTGCTGGTCCAGGCCGGTCCCGAGGGCCTCGCCGCCGGGGAGATCGCCGAGCGGCTCGGGATTCCGGCGAGCACGCTGTCGTTCCACATGAAGGCGCTGAGCCACGCCGGGCTGGTCGAATCCCGGCAGGAGAGCCGCTTCGTGTACTACACCGCGAACTTCGAGACGATGAACGCGCTGCTCGGCTATCTCAGCGACAACTGTTGCGGCGGCCGCCCCTGCGCACCGACCGCGTTACCCATCCGCCGGAAGAACACTCGAGGGGCTTGAGCCATGAACTCGAACGGGAAGATCTACAACGTGCTGTTCCTCTGCACCGGGAACTCGGCAAGGAGCATCCTCGCGGAGGCGCTTCTCGAACGGCACGGGGCTGGCCGCTTCCGCGCCCATAGCGCGGGCAGCCAGCCGGCGGGGCGCGTCAACCCGTTTGCGATCGAACTGCTGCGGGACTCCGGCTTCGCGACGGAGGGCCTGCGCAGCAAGAACTGGGACGAATTCGCCGCACCGGGCGCGCCCGGGCTCGACTTCGTCTTCACCGTCTGCGACAACGCGGCCGCCGAGGTGTGCCCGGTGTGGCCGGGGCAGCCCGTGACGGCGCACTGGGGCGTGCCCGATCCGGCTGCGGTGCAGGGCACGGACGAACACAAGCGCAAGGCATTCCGCGACACCTTCATCACGCTCGAGCGGCGCATCAACCTGTTCGTAAGCCTGCCGATCCGCAGCCTCGACCAGCTCGCGCTCACCCACCGGGTCACCGAGATCGGCAGGTCCTGAGCCATGTCCGCGCAGTGCGAGGTGACCGGCAAGCGCGCTGCCGGCGCTCCACTCGGGTTCTTCGAGCGTTACCTGACGGTCTGGGTGTTCATCTGCATCGTGGTCGGCATCGCGCTCGGCCGCTGGCTGCCTGGCGTGTTCGAGGCGGTGGGCGCGCTGGAGATCGCCCGGGTCAACCTGCCGGTGGGCCTGCTCATCTGGGTGATGATCATCCCGATGCTGCTCAGGATCGACTTCGGCGCCCTCGGCCAGGTCAGGAGCCACGTCAGGGGCATCGGCATCACGCTGGTCGTGAACTGGCTCGTGAAGCCCTTCTCGATGGCGCTCCTCGCCTGGATATTCATCCGGCACCTGTTCGCACCGCTGTTGCCAGCCGATCAGATCGACAGCTACATCGCCGGGCTGATCCTCCTCGCCGCCGCACCCTGCACGGCGATGGTGTTCGTGTGGAGCCGGCTCACGAACGGCGACCCGTACTTCACGCTGTCGCAGGTGGCGCTGAACGACGTGATCATGATCTTCGCGTTCGCGCCGATCGTCGCCCTGCTGCTCGGCATCGCGGCGATCACCGTGCCGTGGGACACGCTGCTCACCTCGGTCGTGCTCTACATCGCGATCCCGGTGATCATCGCCCAGCTGTGGCGGCGGTCGCTCCTGCGCAAAGGGCAGGCCGCGTTCGACGCCGCCCTCGAGCGGATCGGGCCCTGGTCGATCGCCGCGCTGCTGGCCACCCTGGTGCTGCTGTTCGCGTTCCAGGGCGAGGCGATCCTCGGGCAGCCGCTCGTCATCGCGCTGCTGGCCGTGCCGATCCTCATCCAGGTGCTGTTCAATTCGTCGCTCGCCTACCTGCTCAATCGCGCCGTCGGCGAGCAGCACGCCGTCGCCTGCCCTTCGGCGCTGATCGGCGCCTCGAACTTCTTCGAGCTCGCAGTGGCGGCGGCCATCAGCCTGTTCGGCTTCGAGTCGGGCGCCGCGCTCGCGACGGTGGTCGGCGTGCTGATCGAGGTGCCGGTGATGCTGCTGGTGGTGCGCGTCGTAAACGCCAGCAAGGGCTGGTACGAGGCGGGCCCGAGGGTCCGGGCGGGCTAGGCGCCCTTCTTCCCCGGTCGCTCGCCCTCGACCATGTAGAGCACCTGCTCGGAGATGTTCTTGGCGTGGTCGCCGATGCGCTCGAGGCCCTTGAGCGCGAAGATCGTGTCGACGGTGGCACGCAGGAACTGATGGTCCTCCATGACGAAGGACATGAGCTGCCGGATGGCCGTGGCGAACTCCGCATCGAGTTCCTTGTCACGCGCCAGCACGTCGCGCGCAAGCGCGGGACTCGCTTCGTCGAGGGCACGCACCGCGCTGCGAAGCATCGCGGTCGAAAGACTCGCCATGTGACGCAGGTAGCGAGCCACCGCGACCACGGGGTCATGCACGGAACCCGTGCTGGCCTGCGCCGCAAAGCGCGCGATCTTCTTCGACTCGTCGCCGACGCGCTCGAGCTCGAGGGCCACCCGCGCCACCGCACGCGTCGCGCGCAGGTCGCTCGCGACCGGCTGCTGCAGGGCGATGAAGGTGAGCGTGTCGCGGTCGAGTCTCGACTCGTAGTCGTTGACAAGCGGCTCCCTCGACAGCACGAGATCCGCGAGGCGTGCATCCCGGTCGAGCAACGCCTTGACCGCGCTGCCCACCTGGTCGATGACGAGCCCACCCATCTCGACGGCGTGCGTGCGCAGCTCCGTGAGGGACTGGTCGACGGTCTTCGAGGTGTGCCCCTCGAGCGGATCCGATCCGGCATGGATGCCGGTCCCGCCGGAGGCGCGATTGAAGGCCGCCTGGCCCGCGGCGACGGAGACCTGCTCGTCCGCTTCCATCGCGCCTCCGTCAGCCGTAGCGGGCGGTGAGGTAGTCCTCGGTCGCCTTCTTGGCCGGGTTGGTGAATATCTTGGAGGTCGCGCCCACCTCGACGAGCTCGCCGAGGTACATGAAGGCGGTGAAGTCCGACACGCGCGCT
>Ga0105096_10000891_pt1 | contig 11515 bp, 7 predicted proteins | sample PPLLak3cmMay2015_FD_87036 | JGI IMG/M metagenome (GOLD analysis project Ga0105096, IMG submission 87036) | Freshwater sediment microbial communities from Prairie Pothole Lake near Jamestown, North Dakota, USA - PPLs Lake P7 Core (1) Depth... | ecosystem: Environmental > Aquatic > Freshwater >... | reverse complement strand
TGATCCCATCCTCCCATCGCCGCCTCGCTTCCGGTGTGGTCGTTCAATCTGGGGATGCGATATTCCGTGGGAGAGGCTTCCAGCCTGTCGCCTAATGGAGTGACAGGCTGGAAGCCTATCCCACTTATTAGCCAAGACAGAGCTCTAGTGCACGCGCTGTCCAGGTCGCCCTCCGGCGTCGACTCCCAGGAGAAACACGTCCTTCTCGCCGGGCCCGACCGCGACGATCATCCCTTCGCTCGTGCCGAACTTCATCTGGCGCGGCGCCAGGTTCGCGGCGATGACGACCAGGCGGCCAACAAGCTGCTCGGGGCGATAGGCCGCCTTGATACCGGCGAAGACGGTGCGCTGCACGTCTCCTCCCAGGCTGACGGTCAGCTTCAGCAGTTTTTTCGCTTCCGCCACGTCCTCGGCGGCGATCACGCGCGCGATTCGCAAGTCGACTTTCGCGAATTCGTCGATCGTGATCTGCGGCGCCAGGGCTTCCGCCTTGAGCGGCTCGTCACTGTCTTGCCACGGTGCGGGGGCCGCCGTGTCGGTCGGCACCGGGGCCGGAGCAGAGGCAGAGGGGACGGCGGTCGAGTCCTTACTATCTTCGATCATGAGGTCCACATCCTTTCGTTCAACTCGTTGGAGCATGTGCTGGAACGGGGCGACGGGAGTTCCGACCAGCGGCGTTTCGGCGTCGCTCCAGCGTTCGATCGGTCGGTTCAAGAGTTTTCCCGCCTGTTCGGCCAGTCGAGGCAGCACGGGGGCGAGGTAAATGGCCAGCTGTCGGAACAGATTCAACGCCACCGTGCAGACGTCGCGGAGCCGCTCGGCTTGCGAAGGGTCCTTGTTCAGCGCCCACGGGGCATTCGCTTCCACGTACGGATTCGCGCGATCGGCCAGTTCCATCACCAACCGAGTGGCTCGGGCGTACTCGCAGGCCGCATAGGCCGCCGCGATCTCGGCCCCCTTCGTGGCTCCCTCCGCGAACAGTCCGCCATCGTCGGGATAGGTCGGCGACAGGCCCGTCGCTTGGACGAATCGAGCCGTGCGACTGGCGAGATTCACTACTTTGCCCACCAGATCCGCATTCACCTTGGCGATGAACTCATCCAGATTCAAATCCAGATCGTCCAGCCGGCCTCCTAGTTTCGAGGCGTAGTAGTAACGCAGGTAGGCGGGATCGAGGTGCTTGCGGTAGGTCTCGGCCTTGATGAACGTCCCTTTGCTCTTCGACATCTTTTCGCCACCCACGGTCAAGAATCCGTGGATGTGGACTTGTCGAGGCAGGTTGTAGCCGGCGGCGTGCAACATGCCCGGCCAGAACAGCGTGTGGAAGTAGGTGATGTCCTTGCCGATGAAGTGATGGATTTCGACATCGGGGCTCCGCCACCAGTCGTCGAATTTCTCGTCATGCTTTTCGCACCACTCGGAGGTCGACGCCATGTAACCGATCGGCGCGTCAAACCACACGTACCAATAGTTGCCGGGGCTGTCGGGAATCTCGAAGCCAAAATAGGGGGCCGGGCGGGAAACGTCCCAGTCGCGCAGCGGCTCCTGCAAGAAGTGTCCTTGCAGATAATTCGAGACTTCCTCCTGCAAGCTCCCGCTGTTGCGCGTCCAATCGGCCAGAAAGGAGTGGAGTTGTTCGAGCTGCACGAACAGGTGGCTCGCCGCGCGCATCTCCGGCGTGGCGCCCGACAGCGTGCTGACCGGGTTCACCAGGTCCGTGGGGCTGTAGGTCGCTCCGCACCGATCGCAGCTATCGCCGTACTGATTGGGCGCCTGGCACTTGGGACACGTTCCCTTGACAAAACGGTCGGCCAGGAACGTCCCCGCGACCGGATCGAACAGTTGCGTGACTTCGCGCTCGACGATCAACCCTTTTTGCCGCAGGGCGCTCCAGATCTCTCCGCAGAGTCGCCGGTTGACCGGGCTGTTCGTGCTGCCGTAATGGTCGAAAGCCACGTCGAAGGCCGCGAAGTCCTGTTCGTGGTTCGCCTGCATCCGAGCGATGACGTCTTCCTCGGAACGCTGCTCTTGCCGAGCTCGGATCATGATCGCCGTGCCGTGGGTGTCGTCGGCGCACAGATAGACGCAACGACGCCCGAGGAGCTTCTGAAAGCGCACCCAGATATCGGTCTGGATGTACTCGACCAAATGCCCCACATGAATGGGCCCGTTGGCATAGGGCAATGCGGATGTTACGAGCAAACGAGGCTGGGACATGGGGTTTTGAGTGCTAGCGAGGGGAAAATGGCGGTCGGCATTGTATCGGTCCGGTGGAGGACCGATAAGACGGGCCGACCAAATTGACCTTGTGCGAATCGGCCATCTCGGACAGATTGGCGGCTGGCAGAAAGTTCGTGGATGGATTCTGGAAGTGACACGGATGTCACCCCCAGAGTTCGGCCGACAGCCCTCGGACTTCTCGCCACTGGCTCGCCCCGATCCAAGGAGGGATCTCATGACGATCGCCGCAGTCGCTCTTGCGCTTTGTCTGGCGACCAATGCTCCGTCCGACGAAGTCCTGCTGACGTTCACGTCGCAGACTTGTGCCACCTGCCAGTCGATGGAGCCGGCGCTGCGCCGCATGGCGGCCAATGGAGTGCGCGTCGAACGAATCGACGTCGCCGCTCGGGAAGACCTGGTGCGACAGTTCCAGGTCACCAAGGTCCCCAGTTTTGTCCTGTGGTCGGGGGGTAAGCCAACCGCGCGAGTCGATGGTCCGACCAGCTACGATCGGCTGATGCAAATGGTGACCGTCGCCCAAACGCCACGGACCAACGGCCTCCCGCCGTCCACGACACTCCAGACCGCCGCGCCGCTTGCAGCCCCTCCCGCGACCGTCCGCGGACAATCGCCCGAATCGCCGACGCCATCGGCCGAGCCCACGACGAACGATCCGCGCGCCGCGGCCGAGCGCGCCATGCGGTCGACGGTTCGCTTGCGGGTCGAGGATGCCAGCGGCACGTCGATTGGAACCGGCACGATCATCGATGTGCACGAGGACGAAGCGCTGGTGGTCACCTGCGGCCACGTCTTCCGTCAATTGAAGCGCGGGGGACGCATTTGGATCGACATGTTTCTGCCGGGCGCGACTCAACCCGTGGCAGGGCAGTTGCTCGATTTCGATCTGCAGCGCGACATCGCCGTCGTGGCGATGCGTCCGGGACTGCCCGTGCAGGCGGCACGGGTGGGTTCACTGTCGTATAAGCCGACCAAGGGGGAGCCGGTCTTCAGCATTGGCTGCGACCGCGGCGCGCCTCCGACGATTCGCCCGAGTCGCGTGACCGCCATCGATCGCTATCAGGGCAGGCCGAACATCGAAGTGGCAGGAAAGCCTGTCGATGGTCGCAGCGGAGGTGGACTATTCACCGCCGATGGCCAACTCATCGGAGTGTGCAACGCGGCCGACGACCAGGACGACGAAGGAATCTACGCCGGTCTGGCCACGATCCAATGGCAGTTGGAGTCGATCGGCCAACGACGAGTGTTCGCGGATCAGCCGTCCGCCGTCGCCGCGGGCTCGACGTCCGCTGCAGCGGCCGCGCCGGCCGCGAGCGTCACCGCGTCGCACAATCCGCTTCCCGCCGCCTCGCCTCCCCCGTCCGTCCCGACGATGGCGGCGATTCCCTCAGCCGCTCCCCTCGCGAATCTGATCGCGTCGCCAGCGGCCGGAGCGGGCAGCGAAGTGGAAATCATCTGCGTCGTGCGGCCTCGTCAAGCATCCGGAGACAAGCACGAAACGATCGTGATCAGTCGTCCCTCGCCTGATCTCCTGCAGCGCATCTACCACGAGGGTCGCGCGACCGGCGATCGACCGCCGGCCGGGGGCGGCCCGATCCTGCGAGGCCAGTCGGGAAGGTAAGAAGCTCTAACAGAACCACGTAACACCGAGTTCAGCTGCGTGGCGTTGGATGAGCGGCTCGTAGTGCCCACGGAGCGGAGCTCCATGGTACGGGCTTTTCTCCCCTGTACCACGTAGCTCCGCTGCGTGGCGTTGGATGACAGCTTACTCTTCAAGGCACGGCGATCATGTCAAGCGTGATCGTACGATCGAGTCGTCCTGATCCCCGCACTTGAGCTTTCGACGCGGCCGGTGGGCTCTTTGGATCATAGTACTTCGGACGCAGTTCGTTCAGCTTGCGACTCGCGTCGTCGTCCGTCACATAGTACGTCGCCTTGGCCAGGTGCTTGAGGTCGGTTCCGGAAGCCGTCGCCAAGTCGGTCAGCTGCGCGAAGATGTCGTTCACCTGCGCGGCGCCGTCTCCCGGCGAGCGCGCGTACAGTCCGGCGAAGTACGCCGTCTGCGGTCCGTGCGCTCGCGCCACTCGACTGTAGACCGGCGACGTGGTCATGCCCGGCGGGGTGAGGTATTCGATCGCCGGCGGTTTCGCGCCATCCGGTGGAGCCTTGGCCGCGGCGATGAGTTCGATCTCGATCGGCAACGAGGACTCCCATTCGACGAAGACCAGCGGCGGGATCGCTCGATCACGGAAGAACGCCGCGAACTCGGCTTCGGCCACGGCCACATCCGACATCGGCTTGATGAACGACTTGAACTGCACGATGTCGGCGTCGGACTGTTCGAGGAATTCGAGCGTCTGGCGGAGACTTTCCAGCGTGAGTCGAGTCGCGGTGGCCAAGTCCCCTTTTTCGGCTTGCCCGGCGACATAAATTCGGCTGCCGGGCGGCAGCACCGCGACGTGTGACATGCGAGGGGCTCCGGCCAAGCCGGGCGCTCGCCGGAGCAAGGGCGTTGTCGTTGTTGCGTTCTCGGCGGCCGTGGGGTTCGACGCCGGCGCCGCGGCCACGGCGTCCATGGCCACCAGCGCGCCGGTCACAGGCAATCGTGTCGTCACATAGCTGACGGCCGGCTCGTGCCCCGTCGCCAGACGTTCGGCCAGGAATCGTTCGATCGTCGCGGTGTGCGCGGTATCCGCAACGTAGACATTCAGCTTGACCAGTTGTTTCACGTCGGCCTGCGCGGCCCGCAGCGCGATCGACAGATTCTCGAACACTCGCGCGGCCTGCGCCTCGACGTCCCCAGGGCTGGCGAGCCGTCCCGCGACATCCACGGGAAGCAGTTGCGCTGTATGCGCGAGCGGAGTTCGTGGCACGACCACTCCTCGGCTGGTCCGCGTCACCGGATCAACGCCAATCCGCTGGACTACGGCTGGCGGCGCCGGTTCCGCCGCGTCGACGGGGCCGCGGCCCATGATTCCGCCGATCAATACGCCCAACAAGATTGTGGGCACGAGCTTCGCGGGGCTGAGCCGCAAGTGGAGGATTGTCATGCAGGCAATAATAGCGAGTTGGATTGCGGCGCATACCGCCGAGCCTTCCAGGCCGAAGTCACCTCCCGTCAGCCAGTGGGGCGAGTCGGGCTGGACGGTCATGTGGATCCAACTGGGCATGCGAATGCCGCTCACGGGAATTCCCAGCAGCGGGCCCTGCGCGAAGTTCCACGCGAAGTGCACGGCGGTGGGAAACCACAGATTGCCGCTGAGCAGGTACATCAAGCCCAGCAGCCAACCGGCCAAGATCAGATTCACGCCGACCCAGGGACTCACCCAGGCCGCCGGATTCATGCCATGCAGCAACCAGAAGATGAGCGAGCTGACCACCAGTCCGGTCCAAGGACGTTCGATGTCCACGTAGTTTCGTAGCACATAGCCGCGAATCAAGAACTCTTCCTGAAAAGCCGCCAGCACCAGGACGGGGATCAGCGCGGGGACCTGCCACGGCAATGTGGAGATTTCGTACGAGTATCCACCGCAGGCGATCACCACGCCCGTTGCTCCGCCGATCAGCAGCAGGCCGTACGCGACTCCAGCGAGAACGCTCACCAGCCACGAGTTCGCGCGTTGGAACCCTAGCGAACGGACCGAGCGCTGGTCGACGAAGCGACGGAGCAGCACGACCAGGCCGAAGAGGACGGGAGTGACGATAAAGGCCGAGAGCACCAGCAACGACAGATGAGCGCTGGAGAGCCAATTCGCGAACGCCTCCGCGGGATTGCCGCCGGGCGCCGATCCCGCCTCCATGCCGCCGCTCGCCGCCCATACGCCGAACATCACCGCGACGACCACAACCCCGCCCCAGACTTGCGTCGCCAGGAACACCAGTCCCAACAGGCAGAGCCGCCAGAACAGACGCGGACGTCCGGTCATGTCGCGCCACCAGTTCGGCGGGATAGGAACTTTGGTCCGCGAAGTACCGTGGCCGCTCAACGACGAACTGGCCGCGGGTTCGGCCGAAGACGCCGACTGGGTCGAGGCGTCGTCCAGCACGAGCGCATCGGTTGGTTCGTCGTCGCGCGTCGAGTCAGTGGACATGGGTGGCTGAGTCAGCGGGAAAAAAAAGGGCCAGTGCTTTCACACTGGCCCTCGTCAATTACAACGTGGTGACCATGCTTGCGCATCAAGGGTCACGGTCGAGTTACTTGTCGGACTTCGTGTCGTCCGATTGCGGTGTCTTGACTTCGTCGGCGAAGAATCGCTTGAGGATCTCGTCGATCTGCTTGGCGACCTTCGAGTCTGGCGAAACCTTCTGGGCCGTGAGGAGCGTTTCCTTCGACTTGGCCTTGTCACTGCGGAACAAGATCTGCGCCTTCATGAACAGCGTCTCTTGCAGCGAGTCCCCTTGGAGGTTCTTTTCCGCGATGAGTTCATCGATCTTCTTGGCCGCTTCTTCGCCGCCTCCCGCTCCGGCCGAGCGGCCGATTTCCTGCAGCGCGGTGCGAATCGCCACCTGATTGATCGCGCCTTCGTACTTCGCCTTCAGGCCGGCGCCGTTGGCGCTGTCGAGTGTCACGATCTGATCGATCAGATCGCGGTATTGGCTGAGCGCCAGTTCGGAATCGATGCCGGAGATGGCCTGATCGAGCAGCTTGGCCTTCTCGACGCCTTCGGCCTTCTCGGCCTTGGCCAGTTGCTCGTCGCGAGTCTTGCGCAGGTCCTTTTTCGCGACGAGATCCTTCACATACACATCGGCCTGCTGTCCGCCGTACCCGACCATTTTCACGAAGGGCTTGCCGGCCGCGTCGGCCAGGATCACGGTGGGCACGCCCGAGATCTTGAATTCGGCGCTGAGCATCTTGTACTGTTCGATTTCTTCCGGAGTCTGCTTCGACTTGTCACGTGGATTGTCGAGCTTCAGCAGAATGTAGGATTCCGGGGCAGCCGTCTTGAAGACTTCGCTGTCGAGGACTTCCTTCTTGAATTTGATGCACGGCGGACACCAGTCCGAACCCGTGAATTCCATGAAGAGGTCCTTCCCTTCCGCGGCAGCCTTCTCCTTGGCGGCCTTGAAGTCGACGAGCCAACCTTCCTCGGCGGCGAACGTCGAGCTCGCCACCAAGACCAGGCACGTCAGAATCCCGAATCCCCTCCAATCGCGTTTCATCACTTCACTCCCAAAGTATTCCAAGCCTAATTCGACCAATCCAAATTCGCCCGCAAGTCCATGATCGTAACACGTCGCGCGACGTGTTGTTAGAGTCGCGGCGCACGATTTCCGGGAGTGCTTTGCTGGTGTGACGAAGCACTTGGCGATTGAGTAGGTCGCTACTGACGTAGGTGTGCGTCCTTCCTCACCCCGATGCCCCGCCCACCTGTTGATGCTCCCCCCTAGCCGCAGGGTAAGTCGTCCTCTTCCCTCGTGGCTAGGGGCACGAAGTCTCTCTTGGTGCATCCGCCCCATTCTGTTTGAACGGGCGAGGAGTCGTAAGTGCCATGGCCAGCATGGTCTTTCAGCCGGTCCACCGCAGCTGGCCCCTCAGCGAAAGTGACAAACGATGATGTCCACGTTTCTTTGCGCCCCCAGCGGCAAGGCCGAAGTGCGCGTCTGGTACAAACAGTCTCCCAACGACGATCCGCTCCCCGACGTCCGGTCCGTGAAGTTCACCGCATTCACCAGCAGCAGTGGCGCCCTCGACAACCCGCTTGATGCGAACCGCGACGGCATCGTGAGCGCCATCGACGCCCTGATGATCATCAACGAACTGACCTCCGCGAGCTCTCGTCTGACGAATGGTCCGATTTCATCAGGAACGAACGCCGCGAAGAAGTCATCCGACGCTGTGGGTCAATTCTCGGCCGACTGGGGAATGTAACAGCGGCAGTCCCTGTACCATGGAGCTGCCGCCACGTGTAGTTACGCCTACGGCAAGTTCAGCTACGATGTTCGTGGGACGTCGGACGCGGCGGAATACAGCTTTGCCGAGGTACGATCTGATCATGCAATCACTCCATCGTCGCCAAGTGCTGCGGGCTATCGCCGGTGCCATCGCCTTGCCGTTACTCTCGAACGGAACGGCACCGCGGGCGAGCAACGCCCAAGCGCCCAAGCCGCGCATCAAGATCGGGCAAATCGGCGTGGGGCATGCCCATGCCAGCAAACTGTCGGTCTACCGGGCCTCGGCTGATTACGAGGTTGTGGGGATCGTCGAATCCGACTCGGAATTGCGCAAGCGGGCCGAATCGCAAGAGCCTTACCGCGGCCTGACGTGGATGACCCAGGAGCAACTGCTGAACATTTCCGGACTGCAGGGAGTGCTGGTTGAAACTCGGGTGCGCGATCTGCTGAACGCCGCCGAAGCCTGTGTCACCGCCGGCAAACACATTCACGTGGACAAGCCCGCCGGAGAGTCACTGCCCCAGTTTCGCCGCATTCTGGACTCCGCGGCAAAGCAGCAACTGCTCGTGCAGATGGGTTACATGTACCGTTACAACCCGGCGATTCAATTGATGCGGGAGTTCCTCGAGCGCGGCTGGCTCGGCGAAGTCTTCGAAGTTCACACCGTCATGAGCAAGGTGGTCGATCCGGCGAGCCGGCGCGGGCTGGCCGAGTATCGCGGCGGAATCATGTTCGAATTGGGCTGCCATATTATCGATCTGGTGGTCGGCGTGTTGGGGAAGCCGACGAAGGTCACGCCGTTCGCGCGGCATGCCGCGCCGCTCGACGACAAACTGATGGACAACATGCTCGCGGTGTTCGAATATCCGCGAGCGTCGGCCACGGTGAAGTCGAGCGCCCTGGAAGTTGACGGGGGCGAGCGTCGTCACTTCGTGGTCTGCGGCACGGAAGGGACGTTCCACATTCAGCCGCTCGATCGTCCATCGGCGCGCGTCGCGCTGTCCGCCGCACGCGGTTCCTACCGCAAGGGATACCAGGACGTCACCTTTCCCAAGTACACGCGTTACGTCGACGACGCGGCCGATATGGCCCGAGTGATTCGCGGCGAGAAGCCGGCTGCTTTTTCCTACGAACACGACTTGACGGTCCAGGCCGCGGTGCTGCAAGCTTGCGGCTTGCCACTCGACTAGTCGTCACAAGACAAGGTTCGATCATGAAACACATCCTGCTATTCGCGATAGGGCTGTTGGCCGTTACCGCCCACGCCGACGACTCGGTGCAGTTGGTCGATGCTCGCAAGATCTGGGACCAAGCCCCCCACAACGCATTCACCGACTTGATTCGCTTTCGCGGCGCCTGGTATTGCGTGTTTCGCGAAGGAAAGGGGCACGTTTCGCCGGACGGTGCACTGCGAGTGATCACCTCCGTGGACGGAGTGAAGTGGGAGTCGGCCGCGCTGATCAACTCCCCGACCTCGGACTTGCGCGACGCCAAGATCACCGTGACTCCGGCCGGACAGTTGATGCTCACCGGCGCCGAGGCGCTGCACGATAAGTCGAAACACACGCATCAATCGCTCGCTTGGTTTTCCAGCGACGGACGAACTTGGAGCGAACCGAACCCGATCGGCGATCCTGATTTCTGGCTGTGGCGAGTGACCTGGCACAAGAACAAAGCGTATGGAATCGGATATGGCTGCGGCAAGGATCGGTCGGTCCGGTTGTATGCGAGTGACGATGGCAAGAAGTTCGAGACGCTGGTCGAACGGTTGTACGACGTCGGCTATCCCAACGAGACTTCACTCCTGTTCGAAGGCGACACTTGTTTTTGCCTGCTGCGACGTGATGGCAATCCGAATACGGGACTCATCGGAATCGCCCAGCCGCCGTACAAGCAGTGGGAGTGGAAAGATCTGGGAAAGCGGATTGGCGGACCGCACATGATTCGGCTTCCCGACGGCCGCTATCTGGCCGCCGTCCGGCTCTATGACGCACCGGTGCGCACGTCGCTCTGCTGGCTCGATCCGAAAGCCGCCAAGCTAACCGAATGTTTGAGGCTGCCGTCGGGCGGCGACACGAGTTATGCGGGACTCGCGTGGCACGATGATCTGCTCTGGATCAGCTACTACGCATCGCACGAGGGCAAAACGAGCATCTATCTAGCCAAAGCCCAGATAAAGCCGCCAAGCGACGCCAAATAGCCTGACCCTCCCCCTCCTATTTTCCTGTCCCCGAATTTTCCTGTCTGCGCATTAACCCCGATCCCATTCCTCCCCCAAACCGCCAATTCCATGCGCAATTTCTCCCCAAACCGAGTGTTGCCAGTCGCCGCCGTCGTGGCCAGCGTACTGACGTTGGCAGCGTCCGCCGAGGATCCGAAGCTGGACTTCAATCGCGACATCCGGCCGATCTTGTCGGAAAACTGCCTCTACTGCCATGGACAGGACGCGAACAAGCGACAGGCCGACTTGCGACTCGATACGCGCGACGAAGCGATCAAGGCCGGCGCCATCGCGCCCCACGATCCGACCACCAGTCAGCTGATCAGCCGCATCAACTCGGACGATCCGGACCAGCAGATGCCTCCGCCCAAGTCGAATCGGCGGTTGACGCCCGAACAGAAGAAGACGCTCGCCCGTTGGATCGCGGAAGGCGCCACGTACCAAACTCACTGGGCATTCGTCACTCCCCAGCGACCGCCGCTGCCGACGGTCCGCCAGGCCGAGTGGGTTCAAACTCCGATCGATCGGTTCGTTCTCGCGAAACTCGAAGCGGAAGGCATCGCGCCGTCTCCCCCGGCCAGTCGAGAAACCTTGATCCGCCGGCTGTCCATCGACCTGATTGGCCTGCCGCCCACGCCCGAGGAGGTCGACGCGTTCGTCGCCGATCAAGCTCCCCAAGCGTACGAACGACTCGTCGATCGCCTGCTGGAAAGTCCGCACTACGGCGAACGCCTGGCGCTGCCGTGGCTGGACGCGGCGCGCTATGCCGACAGCAACGGCTTTCAGCAGGATGGCGACACCTGGCAGTGGATCTGGCGCGATTGGGTCGTGCGAGCCCTGAATGCGGACCTGCCCTTCGATCAATTCACGATCTGGCAGTTGGCCGGCGACCTGCTGCCCGACGCCACGACCGATCAAAAAATCGCCAGCGGTTTCAACCGCAATCACCTGCTCAATGGCGAGGGAGGGGCAATTCCCGAAGAGCAGCGGTTTGTCATTCTGTTCGATCGCATCGACACGACGTCGACGACCTGGTTGGGGCTGACCATGGCCTGCGCCCAATGCCACGACCACAAGTACGACCCGATCACGATGCGCGACTACTACAGTTTGCTCGACGGGTTCAATCGCGTGCCCGAGTCGGGGACGCCCCAGTTCTTTTCT
>Ga0105096_10000889_pt1 | contig 11527 bp, 8 predicted proteins | sample PPLLak3cmMay2015_FD_87036 | JGI IMG/M metagenome (GOLD analysis project Ga0105096, IMG submission 87036) | Freshwater sediment microbial communities from Prairie Pothole Lake near Jamestown, North Dakota, USA - PPLs Lake P7 Core (1) Depth... | ecosystem: Environmental > Aquatic > Freshwater >... | reverse complement strand
TGTAAAGCAGTTTTTCGATTGCGCGGGCGTTCATCCCGCGCTGGTCCATGAGATACAGGATCACGCCGGGATCGAGCGCGCCGCTGCGCGTGCCCATCGGCAGCCCGTCAACCGCCGTAAACCCCATCGTGCTGGCAAGGCTCCGCCCGGCCGCCAGGGCGCACATGCTCGCCCCGTTGCCCAGGTGCAGCCCGACGCACCTGCCCTTTGCCGCCTTTGGCGCGATGTCGGGCAGGACCGAGGCGATATACTCGTAAGACAAGCCGTGAAACCCGTAGCGCAGGACCCCCGCCTCGCGCAGTTCGGCCGGCAGGGCGAACATCTGGGCCACGTCGGGCTGGCTGCGGTGGAAAGACGTATCGAAGCAGGCCGCCTGCGGCAGCTCGGGCATGCGCGCCAGGGCGCGGCGAATCGGGGCCAGATTGTGGGGCTGATGCAAGGGCGCCAGCGGCGCGAAGGTTTCCAGGACCTTCAGGATCTCCGCATCCACCCGAACCGGCTGGGTGTAGGCCAGGCCGCCGTGCACCACCCGGTGCCCGATGCCGATCAGGCGGTCGTCGGAGAGCTCGGAGCGCAGATGCCCGACCAGATGGTCGAGCGCCTCGTCATGGCCAAGGGCGACGCCGTCAGGCCAGGATTTTTCGGCTTTCACCGAACCGTCGGGGGCCTTGGAAACGAAGTGCGGGTTTGTGTAAAGCCCTTCGACCTGCCCCCGGATGTCGGCCTCCAGGGTCCCGTCCTTTTCGAGAAACAGTGAAAACTTGATGCTCGACGACCCCGCGTTGAGCACCACAATGGCGTTGGCCATGGAAATCTCCTTTCGCCAAAATCGACGGCGGGCCTATGATCGTCCGTTCGCATGAAGCGGGCCGTGCCTGTCGCTGCGGATATCGGTGATCAGGCGCCACCCTCCGCGAGCGACAGCGTCACATGCAGGCTTCCCCCCTCATACGCCTTTGTCACGGGCAGCCCGCTGCGTTCAAACACGGTGAGCATGGCTTTGTTTTCCGGGAGCACCTCGGCCTCGAACCGGGCAAGCCCTTTTTCCCGCCCAATAGACGCCAGGTGCCGCAGCAGGCGGCTGGCGAGCCCCTGACCGCCAAAATCCTCCTCGACGGCAAAGGCCACCTCGGCGCTCGGCAGCGGCCGTGCATCACCGAAGCGTATATACCTTCCCGTCCCGATGATGACTTCGTCGTCCCCTTCCCCCACCGTGGCCACCAGGGCGACCACCTTATCGAAATCAACCTCGGTGGCGGCCTTTAGCTCGGCTTCGGTGAGGGTTTTCTTGTGATGAAAGAAGCGGGTGTAGACCGATTCGGCTTCGAGATTGTGGAAGGCTTCGGAGAGCCTGTCCTTGTCGTCGGCGGCGATCGACCTGATTCTCACCGTGGTGCCGTTCTTGAGCGTCTCGATTTTGTCGTATTTTGCTGCGTCTGGCATGTCAGATACCCCTTCGAGGCGAACCGGTCGGATGCCGGCCCGCTGATGACGTCAATGATCATGGACGGGTAGCCCAAGGGACAGGCAGTGCCGCTAAAGCCTATTTCACCGTGTAGCCTTTCCCTTCCATGCAGGCACCAAAAGCCCGGTTGTAGGTGCTGCGCGCTTCATCAGAGACCGCCTGCTGCTGCTGGGAGGCCTGCTGCTGCTGTTGCGTCTGCTGTCTTCTGCCCTGGCGGGTTTTCATGCCGCCCGCAACCACGCCCGCCGCGGCACCTGCTGCCGCACCCTCCCCCGCGTCGTCATTGGCAACCTCGCCCACCACACCGCCGATCACCGCGCCTCGGGCCGCCCCCTTGACCCTTTGCCCGGATGGCCCCTGGCTTTGGGGGGGCGGCGCCTGGGTGGTCTGGGCGGACTGCATGGGATCGAAACCCGTCTGCTGCTTGGCCCATGCGTAACAATCGCTTTTGTCCTGTTCGGTCTGCTCCGGGCTCTGACCCTGGGCGGGAAAAACCACCGGTTCCTGGGCCGACACCCACCCCGTGAAAAGCAGAAAAGCCGCTGTGGCCATCCCAATTAATGTCCGTTTGCGCATTGTTTACCTCCTCATCTGCATTTTCTGCAGGGGTTCAGGGCCGTAGACTCCTTTCCAGAAAAGCTGGTGGCATGGACCAAAATCCGCCCTGCTCAGAATCCCGGGGGCGGGCCACTGACCATGTAGACGACGGTACCGCCCTGGTAGCCACGGTTGTACCAGGTGGTCCCGCACTGGTAGTAGCTGGCGCCGTTGACGATCACCGCATTGCCGGTGCAGGGGAGCGTCGTCACGGTCGTCACGTAGGTGGGCTGTGACGCTGCCGCGACCGCCCCGGCGGTGACGCCCACGGCGGCCCCGACGACAAACGCCGCGGCGACATCGCCATCGTCATGGTCGTTCCAGTGGTCGTCCCAATCACCGCCATGGTACTCGTCCTCGTAAAAGTCCTGCCGGTCTTCGCGGTTCTTATCCTGTTGATCCTGCCAGTCTTCCCGGTCCTGGTTCTGGTGCTCCTGCCAGTCCTCGCGGGACTCGCCGCGATAGTCCTCCCGGTTGCCCTGCAGTTCACCGGCGGCTTCCTGACGCTGCCCCTGCATTTCGCTGGCGGTACCCTGGCGTTGCCCCTGCATATCCTGGCGTTGCCCCTGCATTTCACCGGCGGTACCCTGGCGTTGCCCCTGCCGTTGGGAGGCACTTTCCTGCCGGCTGGCTTGCTGCGTTGACAGTTGGGAGGTTCCCGCCTGGCGAGTCGGCGGCTGTGCCGGGCGTTGGGCTGTTGCCGTTTGGCGGGTTGACTGCTGCGCCGAACGCTGGACCGTTCCCGTTTGCCGGGTCGATGGTTGCGCCGAGCGCTGTGAGGCGGAGCGGGACGAGAAGCTGCCGCCACTGGCGGCGCTGCTGCGCGAGAAACCACTTCCGCCTCCGCCGCCACGGCCGCCACCACCACCGCCTCCGCCACGCCCGCCGCCGCCACGGGCTTCAGCCATGCCGGCCAGGGTGGTTACGAGCAGGAACATGGCTCCGATCAAAAGTGCGGCCGCTGGAGACTTGAGCGTCATTGTTGACCTCCTTTCTGCATGGGTGGGGAACCCTGCCGGCGAACAGGGGCGAGCAGCGGGATCTGCTCCGCTCCCGCCGGTGGCGTGAAAACAAAGCTGTCGGCGGCCAGCTTGGGCAACAGGTCCCAATTGGAAAAATCCGCCCGGAATTGTGGCTGGCCGGGTTCATTCTTGTAAGTGATAACGACCCTGCGCGGCAGCGGCCGATCGCCCTGGGCGATCCATACCTGTAGATCGACCTCGGCGGAGCGGACCGCCAGGTGGTCGGTGGGAACGTCAAAGAGAAAATTCTCCTCCACATAGCGGATCGATGTGATCAGCTTTTCCAGGTCCTGGGGGAAGCCGGTGAGGAACATCCGGGCCATGGGCAGGGTCATCTGCAGGTCCCTGACCATGTATACCATGGCGTCATCCAGCGTGCCGGGTTTTTCGACGCGGGCGTAAACGTTGTCCTCGGCCCTGAAGGCGGTGATCGCCCTGCCGTCGAAAAGGATCAGCCCGCGATCGCCGTCGCTGCGTTCGGCCTCGACGCGAAACCGGTCGGGGCGTTGCAGCAGGATCCGGCGCCTTCCGCCAAACTCGATCCGCTGGCCGTCGGCCTGGATCGCGTCGTAGCCGCTGCGCATGGTCACGCTGAAAGCCGGCGCCTTGGCGAGAAAATTGGCCATATCAAGGAGGATCGCCCTGGCTTGCGGATCCTGCGCTGCAGGAGTTATCTTCGGCGTGCCACCGAAAGCCAGCGCCGGGGACGCGCCGAGTGCCAGAACGACCGTCAGCGCCGCGACTGCGGCCCCCAGGGGCACAATGAGCCCGAAGCGTGCTATTTTTTCCACTGTGGTCCTCCTTTGGCTGTAAGACGGTTCACCGCCGGATCGTTCCCCGCACCGCCGCCCATGGCCCGCAATGGAGGCCTTGACCAGCATGTACTGGCCGGCGTGCAGGTGTTTCATCGCTTTGTTTGAAACACGCGCCGCCTACACGAATGACGTCGCATGCGGCGCGGTCGCTCCAATTCTGCAGGAAGTCGTTTACTTAACGCCCACATCCTTGAAGGCGCCTTTGCAGCGGGCGCTTAACTTGGCTTCGTTTTTTTCCAGACACTGCAACAGGCGCCCCTCACCCGCCTGCACGCCGCTGCAATGTTCCTTCAGATCGGCCGCGCACTCATTGGCCAGATAGGTCAGCGCGGCCACCGCGCGCTCCAGCCTGGCGGAGGCGTCGTAGAGCGCATACTCGCACTTGCCGGACAATTTGTCCTGGTGGGCATAAAGGCAGGCGAGAATCCGCCCCTCGCCGGGTGTCACATCCTTGCAGTAGCTTTCAATCTCGGTTTTACACCCGTTGGCAACGGTCTCGATGAGCGTCTCCTGCGCGGACAGGTTGCCGGCAATTCCGAATGACACAGCCACGGCACACATCATCAGGAAAACATGTTTCATGGTCTCCTCCTTTCATAGTTCCGATCTGTTTTTTAAATTCAGGGGATGAAGCCCGCCTCCATCACCGGTTGCGACGTCACCACGGCCTCCGCGGCCTCCACCCAGCCGCCACCCATGGCCTTGTAGATGGCGATCAATGACCGAAACAGCGTGTTCTGCCCGGCGGTTCTGGACAGTTCGACGTTGAACAGGCTGCGTTCGGCGTCGAGCACCTCCAGGAAGCTCGTAACGCCTTCGTCAAAGCGCATGCGCGCCAGTCGTGCGTAGTTCTCCAGGGCAGCGACCTGCCGGCCCAGAGATTGGAGCCGTTGGTCGGATTTGGCGCGCTCGACAAGCGCATCGTCCACTTCGCGCAGGCCGTTTTGCACGGCTTGCAGATAGCCGTATAGCAGCTGCTGCTGAAAGGCCTCGGCCCCCTTGACCTCGCCGCCGATACGGCCCGCGGTGAAAATCGGCACGGTCAGGGGAACGCCGAAATTCCAGGCCTTGGACGGGCTGGTAAAGAGATCCGACAGGTCGGTGCTGGCTGTGCCGAAAGCGCCGGTCAGGGAAATGGTCGGGAAATAGAGCGATTTGGCCACGCCGATCTGGGCGTTGGCGGCGATCAGGGCCTGCTCGGCGGCGCGGATGTCGGGCCGCCGCTCCAGCAGCTCGGAGGGCAGCCCGGAGGGTATCCCCGGCAGGAGCAACTCGTCGATGGTCAGGCCCCGGGGAATTGCGCCGGGATTGTTGCCGAGCAGAACACTGAGGGCGTTTTCCGCCCGCGCGATGGCAAGCTCGATTTCGGGGATGCGCGCCAGGGCATCCTGGTATTCGGCCTCGGCCATGCTCACATCGATTTCCGGTTTGATGCCCTCGTCCAAACGCAGTTGAAACAGGTCACGGGTCTGTCTGCGGGTTTCCACGGTGCGCTGGGTGATCTCCAGCTGTTTGTCCAGGGTCAGGAGATCCACGTAGGTAGCGGCCACCGCGCTGACCAGGGTCAGCACCACCGTCCGCCGGGCTTCCTCCGTGCCGAACAGCTCGGCGCGGGCGGCCTCGGAGGCGCGGCGGTACTTGCCCCAGAAATCGATCTCCCAGCTGCCGCCCAGGAACGCCTCGTAGTAGTTGAACGTCGTGTCCACGCCCGAGGGAATGGGGGTCGGCCCCTTTTCCGTCACGCGCTCACGGAAGGCGCTGCCACCGGCCTCGGCAAAGGGGAACTGCCCGCCGCGGGCCGAAAAATAGCGGCCGAAGAACTCCACGACCCCGGCCGTGGCGATCAGCAGGTCCTTGTTCTGCGCCAGGGCGGTGCGCACCAGATCGTTCAACACGGGGTCGTTGAACTGCTCCCACCAGGCCGTGTTGGCGAGGTCCCGGGCCTCTTGCTCCTCGAAGCGCCAGGAGGCGGGCGCGTCGATGGCGGGCCGCTTGTAGTCCGGGCCCACCATGGCGCAGCCCGTCACCATGATCAAAACTACGCAGCACAGAAACCCCTTAGGCATGCTCCTCTTCCTTTCTCGCTTTCGGTTGCGGATCCTGAGGCGCGATCGCCGCACTGCCCTCTTTGGGCTTGCCCCGGTGGGTCAGTTTTTCGACAACGTAGAAGGTCATCGGGATCAGGAAAATGGCGACGAAGCTTGCCGCCAGCATGCCGCCGATGACCCCGGTGCCCATCACCTGCCGGGCGATGGCCCCCGAGCCGGAGGCGATCGCCAGCGGCACGCACCCCAGGATGAAGGCCAGGCTCGTCATCAGGATCGGCCGCAGCCGCAGCCGCGCCCCCTCCAATGCCGCGTCGGTGATGGATTTGCCCTTTTCATACTCCACCTTGGCGAACTCGACGATCAGGATCGCGTTCTTGGCCGCCAGCCCGATCAGCATGATCAGCCCGATCTGGGCGTAGAGGTTGAATTCCATGCCGCGCAGGTAAATCGCGGCAAAAGCGCCGAGCACGGCGACGGGGGTGCCCAAAAGGACGCTCAAGGGCAGCGACCAGCTCTCGTACTGGGCGGCCAGAATCAGGAAAACGAACACCAGCGACAGCGCGAAGATGACCGAGACCGGCACCCCCTCCATGGCCTTTTTCTCCTGGAAGCTCATGCCGAGGTAATCGTAGCCCATCTCGCTGGGCATGCTGGCGGCAAACACCTCCTCCAGCGCGCCCATGGCCTGGGCCGAACTGAACCCGGGAGTGGGGACGATGTTGATCTGGGCCGAGCGGTAGAGGTTGTAGCGCATGGTGAACTCCGGCCCGGAGCGTTGCTCGATGGAGGTCACGGCCGAGAGCGGCACGGTGTTGCCGGCGGCGTTGCGCACGTAAAACTGGCCCAACTGTTCGGCGTTGGTGCGGTACTCGCCTTCGGCCTGCACGTAGACCTGCCAGGTGCGGCCGAAGCGGTTGAAGTAGTTGACGAAGTAGCCGCCCATGAAGGCTTGCAGGGTCCCGTAAAGCTGGTCCAGGTCAACTCCCTGTTTCAGAGCTTTGTCGCGGTCGACATCCACGAAGATCTGCGGCACCGTGGGCAGGAAGGTGGTGGTCACACGCGCAATCTCCGGGCGCTTCTTGGCCTCCTCCATGAACTTCTGGGTGTTCTCCCACAGGAAGGTGATGTCCTGGCCGCTGCGGTCCTGCAGGATGAAGGTCACCCCGCCGGCGGTGCCGATGCCCGGGATCGCCGGCGGCGAGAAGGCGAAGGCGACGCCCTGGGAGATTCCGCCCAGGCGGCGGTTGAGGCTGGCCATAATGGCCTCGTATTTTTCCTCCGGAGCCTTGCGCTCATCCCAGGGCTTGAGGGTAATGAAGAAAAAACCGCTGTAGGTGTTCGAAACCCCGGAGAGCAGGCTGAAGCCCGTCACCGTGGTGCAGTATTCGACCCCGGGGGTCTCCATGATCAGCTTTTCAAGCTCACGGGTGGCGGCGTCCGTGCGCTGCAGGGAAGCGGCATTCGGCAGCTGGACCCCCGCATAGAGATAGCCCTGGTCCTCCTCCGGCAGGAACCCGCCGGGCACCCGCTTGCCGATCACACCGATGGCGGCGGTCATGACGGCCAGCAACACCAGGCTGATGGCCAGCTTGCGGATGAACCAACCGCAGAGTTTCACGTAGCCGTTGGTGGCCTTGCCGAACATGGTGTTGAACCCGCGGTAGAAGGCCCCCAGGGGGCCGCGGGCCTCTTTCTTGGGCTTCAGGATCAGGGACGCCAGCGCCGGACTGAGGGTCAGGGCGTTGAAGGCCGAGATGATCACCGAGATGGCGATCGTGACCGCAAACTGCTGGTAGAGCTTGCCCGTGATGCCGGGAATGAAAATGGTGGGCAGGAAAACAGCGGAAAGCACCAGGGCGATAGCCACCACCGGCCCCGAAACCTCCTCCATGGCTTTCAGCGTGGCCTCCTTGGGTAAGAGCCCGTGCTCGATGTGGTGCTCCACCGCCTCGACCACCACGATGGCGTCGTCCACCACGAGCCCGATGGCCAGCACCATGCCCATCAACGCAATCGTGTTGATGGAGAACCCCAGGATGGGGAACATGGCGAAGGTGCCGATCAGGGAGACCGGCACCGCCAGCGCCGGAATCAGGGTCGCGCGCCAGCCCTGCAGGAAGATGAACACCACGATGATCACCAGCACCAGGGCTTCCACCAGGGTGTGCAGGATCTCCTTGATGCCCTCGCGCACCGACTGGGTGGTGTCCAGCGCGATGGTGTATTCCAGATCCTCCGGGAAGCTTTGCTTGACCTCCTCCATGAGCCGGGTGACCCCGTCCACGGCCGCGATCGCGTTGGTCCCCGGGAGCTGGTAGAGGGCCAATACCGCCGCCGACTTGCCGTTCATCCGGCCGACCATGCTGTAGTTCTGGGAGCCCAGTTCGATGCGGCCCACGTCCTGGAGGCGCACCAGCGAGCCGTCCGGGTTGGCCCGCAGAACGATTTGGGCGAACTCCTCCGGTGTTTCCAGGCGCCCCTGGGCGCGGATGGCGTATGTGTAATCGATCCCCTCGGGTGCGGGTTCGGCCCCCACCTGCCCGGCCGGGTTGACGGTGTTCTGCTTCCGGATGGCGTCCACGATCTCCGGCACGGTGATGTTCAGGTTGGCGAGCTGGTCGGGCTTCACCCACAGCCGCATGGCGTACTGCCCGGCACCGAACACATTGACGTTCGCGATCCCCGGCACCCGCGTGAGCTGGTCGTTCAGGTTGATGTAAGCATAGTTGGCCAGAAAGGTGGCGTCGTAGGTGCCGTTGGGGGAGGAAAGGTTGACCACCATCAGCGGCGAGGACTGGGATTTCTTGACCGTCACGCCGTAGTCGCGCACTTCGGACGGCAGCTTCGAATCGGCCTGGGCCTTGCGCATCTGGGCCAGCACCTGGTCGATGTTGGGGTCGGTCTTGACGTCGAAGTTGACATACATTCTCAGCTCGCCGCTGTTGGCGTTAAGCGAGTACATGTAGTTCATGTTGTCCACCCCGCTCATCTCCTGCTCGATGGGGGTGGCCACCGACTGCTCCACGGTCTTGGCGTCGGCGCCGACATAAAAGGTGTTGATGAAAATTTCCGGCGGGACGATGTCCGGGTATTGCGCAATGGGCAGGCCCAACATGGCCACGATGCCCAAAATCACAAAAATGATGGAGATCACGATCGCCACGATCGGCCGGTTGACAAAGAATTTAGCCATCGAAGATCAGCCTTTCTTCTGGAATTGGGGTGTCGCGGTGTTCGTCTACGGTTTCGCCGAATAGGGAATGGGGTTTACCGTGACGCCTTCGCGCACCTTCTGAACACCTTCGACGACAACCCGCTCTCCGGGCTGAAGCCCTTCGGCAATGATCCAAAACGCCTCGTAACGTCCGCCGACCTTCACGCTGCGGATCCTCACGGTGTTGTCGGCATCCACCACCGCCACCCGGTAGAGCCCCTGAAGCTCGCTCACAGCGCGCTGGGGCACCATCAAGGCGCCCTCTTCCGTTTTCATGAGGGCCTTCACCTTGGCGTACTGTCCCGGCCGCAGGATATTTTCGGGGTTGGGAAAGAGGATGGCCACCCGGATGGTACCCGTCTGGGGGTCCACCTGCCGGTCGGCAAAACCAAGGGTGCCCTTGTGGGGCCAGACGGTGCCATCGGTCAACACCAGTTCGAACTGGGCCGACCCGGACGCCGCCGTGCGGGTCTTGGCGCCTTCCACAGCCTGCAGATATTGCCGCTCGCTGATGGGCACATAGACCTTGATGGGGTCCACCGTGGACACGGTGGTCAGCTCCAGCGCCTGGGGGGTGCCGACCAGGTCTCCTAGCTGGGCCTTGGCGAGGCCCGCGATGCCGTCGATCGGCGACTTGATTTTGGTGAAGCTCAGATCGAGCTCGGCCTTGCGGACCTCCGCGCGGGACGCCAGCACCTGGGCTTCCGCGGCCTGAACGCTCCCGATGGCGTCGTCCTTGTCCTTTTGGCTCACCGCCCTGGCCTCGGCCAGCGGCAAAATGCGGTTGAGGGTGGCCTGGGCGGTCCGCTGCACGGCCTCGTACCTGGCCAGAACGGCCTTGGCCACGTCCAGCGACGCCTGAAAAGGTCTCGGGTCGATCTCGAAGAGGAGCGTCCCCTTCTTGACGAAACTGCCTTCAGTGTAGTTCTGCTTGATCAGGTAGCCCTGCACCTGGGCGAGAATCGTAGCGTTCACCAGCCCGTCCATGCTGGCCACATACTCCTGGAAGACGGGAACGTCTTTTTGAATCACATCGGCCACCGCCACCTCCGGCGGGGGTGTCTGGGCCGCGTTGGCCTGCGCCTCGGTTTTTTTCTCCGCGGCGTATCCCACCCCGCCGAACACGGCCACGAACGCCATGAGAACCATAACCACAATATGCTTTCCCTTCACGTCGCCTCCTCTGAGCTCTTCCCGAATGTGAGTGTTGACGGTTCCGCAAAAAGCCCAATTTCCGCGTTGCGCTGCATCTCGAAGTCGCTGCGGCGTTCATTAGTACGCCTCACGCCGCTGAGATTTGCACGCCGTAAATTGAACTTTTTTCGAAACCGTCTGGTTTTTGTCTTACCACTTCATCAGTGTTATCCCATTTCCGCCGCGCGGCGCAACGCCGGACCACGCGCCGTTCATGATCCCAGACATTCGTCGGCGGATACATTTGCCAGTATGGCCACCCGTTTCAAACGGCCGGGTATTTCAAGTTCAGCCATGACAATGGCCTGGCCGTTTTCGGTTACGTCCTCGTTTTGTTTCATACCCATCCGATCGATGCGCATCTCCAGGTTTTTTGCCGTCAGGGCCGTGTCGGGGCCGGTTAGAAAGCTCGCCAACTTCCGCAGGAAGTCGCGGGGCGTTCCCGCCCCCGGTTCAAGCGCCATAAGCTGCTGATCGATCTCCGCCAGGAGCTGCTGCGCCTTTTCGTCCTCCGCAGGGGGTCGAGAGCCGCCGGCCAGCAAGCACTCCAGCCCACGGTCGCGGGTCTGCAGAATTTTAATTTTGAACGCCAGATTGCGGCGCTCCGCGGTCAGCTCCTCCCGGATGGCCTGATCCCGCGTGACCGCCTCGATGGCATGCATCGCGAGAACATTCAAGCCGCGGTGGACCAGCTCCCGCCGGATTTCGGCCTCCGTCGCCAGGGGGGCCACGACGCGGTGTTCGTAGAATTCAACAGCCCTCCGGGGCACGTCGCGCCGCAGGATTTCACCCTGGAGGGCCGTTCCGAAAACAGTCCGCTCCACTTTCCTGGCCGTCAGAAAGGCAACGGCGGTCTTCACGCCGCTTTGCTGGAAAAAGGATGTGAGTTCAACGCAGTTCTGCAGCAGGGATTTAATTTCGCCGGGGGTGGCAAAAAGAGCGTGCATCAGCGGGTCCTTGTCCCAAAGCTCACCTGAAAGGCTGAAAGGGCCGGGTATGGCCGATATCAGGCCTTCGATGTACCCCAGGGCGTTTTCAACGGGCGTCCGGAGCTGCTGCCGGTATCCCGCCACAGTTCGAATCGAAGGCTCGCTGTCCTGCACCATGCGCGCTATCAATTCGACCAGGGCCGCCTCACGTTGCCCCTGCACCCTTTTCTGCTCGCGGTATTG
>Ga0105096_10000887_pt1 | contig 11536 bp, 12 predicted proteins | sample PPLLak3cmMay2015_FD_87036 | JGI IMG/M metagenome (GOLD analysis project Ga0105096, IMG submission 87036) | Freshwater sediment microbial communities from Prairie Pothole Lake near Jamestown, North Dakota, USA - PPLs Lake P7 Core (1) Depth... | ecosystem: Environmental > Aquatic > Freshwater >... | reverse complement strand
CGCGGCGGTGGCGGCCGGCGTGGCCGGCGTGTTCATGGAAACCCACCCCGATCCCGCGCGCGCCCTGTCCGACGGCCCGAACGCGTGGCCGTTGCCGCGGATGCGCGCGCTCCTCGAAACGCTGGTCGAGCTCGACGCGGCCGTCAAGCGCGCGGGCTTCCCCGAGCACGAGCTGATGCAGACCGCGCGATGAACATCGTTGCGGCAGATTACCCGGATTGCGGCACGACGACTCGTACCGGAATCTGATTCCCGACCACTGATACCGGACACCTGACCATGAGCTCGCTCGTCGACGTCATCGCCCGCGAGATCCTCGACTCCCGCGGCAACCCCACCATCGAGGCCGACGTGGTTCTCGACTCCGGCGCCTCCGGGCGCGCGGCCGTGCCCTCGGGCGCGTCGACCGGCTCGAAGGAAGCGATCGAACTGCGCGACGGCGACGCCAAGCGCTACCTCGGCAAGGGCGTGCAGAAGGCCGTCGAGAACGTCAACACCGAGATCTGCGAGGCGGTGCTCGGCCTCGACGCGACCGAGCAGGCGCTGATCGACCGCACGCTGATCGACCTCGACGGCACGGAGAACAAGTCGCGTCTCGGCGCGAACGCGATCCTCGCCGTGTCGTGCGCGGTCGCCAAGGCGGCCGCCGAGGAGTCCGGCCTGCCGCTGTACCGCTACCTCGGCGGCGCTGGCGAGATGCAGCTGCCCGTACCGTTGATGAACGTGATCAACGGCGGCGCGCACGCGAACAACAAGATCGACCTGCAGGAGTTCATGCTGGTGCCGCTCGGCGCGCCGTCGTTCCGCGAGGCGCTGCGCTACGGCGCCGAGGTGTTCCACACGCTGAAGAAGATCATTGCGGGCAAGGGCATGCCCACCACGGTCGGCGACGAGGGCGGCTTCGCGCCGGACCTGCCGTCGAACGAGGCCGCGCTCGAGCTCCTCGTGCAGGCGATCGACCAGGCGGGCTACACGCCCGGCACCGACATCGCGCTGGCGCTCGATTGCGCCGCGTCGGAGTACCACAAGGACGGCCGCTACGTGCTCGAGGGCGAGGGCAAGACGTACTCGTCGAAGGAGATGATCGACGTGCTCGCAGCGTGGTGCGACCGCTATCCGATCGTGTCGATCGAGGACGGCATGTCCGAGCACGACTGGGACGGCTGGAAGCTCCTCACCGACCGCCTCGGCAAGGATGTCCAGCTGGTCGGTGACGACAATTTCGTCACCAACACCAAGCTTCTGAAGCAGGGCATCGACAAGGGTGTTGCCAACTCGATCCTGATCAAGATCAACCAGATCGGCACGCTGTCCGAGACCTTCTCGGCGATCACGATGGCGAACCGCGCGCGCTACACGGCGGTGATCTCGCACCGCTCGGGCGAGACCGAGGACAGCATGATCGCGGACATCGCGGTCGGCATGAACGCCGGGCAGATCAAGACGGGATCGCTGTCGCGCTCCGACCGCATCGCCAAGTACAACCAGCTGCTGCGCATCGAGGAGGACCTCGGCGACGCGGCGCGCTACCCGGGCCGCGCGGCCTTCTTCAACATCGCCTGAAACGGTCCGTGCGCGTCCTTGCCACTGTCTTTGTCGCGCTGATCGTGGCGCTGCAATACCCGATGTGGCTCGGCAAGGGTGGCTGGCTGATGGTGCGCGACCTCGATCGCAAGCTCGCGGTGCGGCAAGCCGACAACGCCAAGCTGCTGGCGCGCAACGAGGCGCTGGAGGCCGACGTGCGCGACTTGAAGACCGGCTTCGAGGCGATCGAGGAGCGCGCGCGCTCCGAGCTCGGCATGATCCGCGGCGACGAGGTGTTCTTCCAGCTGCAGGCGCCGGGCAGCCGCACGGCGCCTGCGGCGCTCCCGACACCGGGCAAGTGAGCGGGGCGCCGTCCCGCGTGCTCACGCGTGCTGCGCATCACCTCGCGCCACAACCCGCGGCTGCGTGAAACCGCGCAGTTGCTCGCGTCGGCGCGCGAGCGCCGCAAGGCGGGACGCTGCGTGCTCGAGGGCGAGCACCTCGTCGCGGTCTACGCGGAGCGGCGCGGCGCACCCGAGGTGCTCGTCGTCTCGGAGCCGTTCCTGGGGCGTCCGGGTGTCGAGGCGCTCTGCCGCCGCTTCGGCGAGCGCACCCTGGTCATTCCCGAGGCGCTGTTCGCCTCGATGGCCGTGCTGCCCGCGGGCGTCGGCATGCTCGCCGTCGTCCCGACCCCCCGTCCACCGGCGTCCGACGGCGGCGACTTCTGCGTCCTGCTCGAGGACGTGCAGGATCCGGGCAACGCCGGGTCGATCCTGCGCACCGCGGCCGCTGCGGGCGTCACCCACGTCTTCCTGTCGCGGCACTGCGCATTCGCGTGGGCGCCGAAGGTGATGCGCGCCGGCATGGGCGCGCACTTCCACCTCGAGATCCACGAGGACGTTGATCTGCCGGCGTGGGCCGCGCGCTACCGGGCCCGTGGCGGGCAGGTGATCGCCACGGTGCGCGACGGCGGCACCAACCTGTACCGCGCCGCGCTCGCGCGGCCACTGGCGCTCGCCATCGGCAACGAGGGTGCCGGGCTTTCGCCGGCGCTGGTCGAGGCGTCGAGCACCGGGGTGACGATCCCGATGCCGGGCGGCATGGAGTCGATCAACGCCGCCGCCGCGGCTGCGGTGACGCTGTTCGAGTGCGTGCGGCGCTTCAGCGGTACGTGACGCCCGAGAAGTCGCCGCTCTCGGTGCACCCGCCGCCGCCATCGGAAAACCACTGGCCTTCGAAGCCGGTCGGCGTCCGCCGCAGGTTGTAGACGCGTGCGCGCTTTTCGCTCCACCCGGACCCGCAGTCATACGCGGCGTCCTCGACCAGCAGCAGCTTGCCGAGTTGCCTCGCCTTCCCTTCCATGCGGCAGATGCGGGTACCGGTGCTCGTGCTGTACTGGTCGATGCGGATCTCGCCCGTCGTCGGCGAGTGCGACACCAGGAAGTCGATCACGTCCGTGAACTTGCCGTTGGCCGGGCAACCGCTGCGCGTGCCGGCGACGGCTCCCCGGTAGTCGCCTGCCACCGAGAGGTCGACCATCTTGAGCCGCTCGATCCTCTTGGTGATCGTGGATCCATCGACCGTGTAGTTGAGCTCGCCGTCGTACGCGGAGCTCGCGGTGAAGGTCGCGTTGCCGACCGGCACGATCTGGTAGCCATTCCACGTCGGCGACCCGTACCACGTCCCGGTCACGCGGTAGAGCCCGCCCCGGAAGATCTCGCCGATGCCGTCGCGCGACATTTGCGCGGTGAGCCACGTCGCCTTGCCGTCTTGTCCGTAGATGTAGAACGTGCCGTAGATGAAGTCCTTCTGCTGCGTGAGGTTGACGCCCCAGCCTTCCTCGGTGCCGCCGGCGGCCCACCAGGTGTCGGTGTAGTCGTTTGCGGCATGGGCGGTCGCGGCGAACGAGCAGACGCACGCGAACGCGGCGCGGGCGAGGAAGCGGCGAAGAAGCATGGTGGATCTCAGAGCGGTGTGCGGACGAGCGCCGATTGTAGCGGTGCGGCTGCGAGCGATGTCTCGTGCCGCGAGGGCAGCGCGGCCTGCGCCCCGGGGCGCGTGCAGGCGATCGATCCGGCGGCGATCGCGAGCGCCAGCGCGGCATCGACCGCTTCGCCCCGATCGAGCGCGGCGACCAACGCACCTGCGAAAGCATCGCCCGCACCGACGGTGTCGCGTGCCTCCACCTCGAGCGCCGGCAGCCGGTAGCCGATGCCCGTGGCCGCGGCGAACGCACCGTCCCGTCCGAGCGTGGCGACGACCACCAACCCGTGCTGCGCCGACAGCGCGGCGGCGAACTCGTGCGGCGTCGCCGGCAGGCCCAGCGGGTGTGCGACCTCGCCCGCTTCGGTTTCGTTGACGATCAGCACGTCGATCGCGTCGAGCCACGCCGGGGACAACGTCGCGGCGGGCGCCGGGTTCAGCACGACCCGCGCACCGAGGGCGCGAGCACGCGTGGCGAGCGCGAGCGATTCGGCGTGCGGCGTCTCGAACTGCAGCATGAGCGTCGTGGCGGGACCTAGCACCGCGTCGGGCACGTCCGCGGCGCGGGCGAGCGCATTGGCGCCCGCGACCACGGTGATCGTGTTCTGGCCGGCGTCGTCGACGTGGATCAGCGCGACGCCGGTCGCCGCATCCGTCGCACGAACGCCCGCGAGGTCGATGCCCGCCGCATCCAGCAGCGCGAGCGCCGGCGCAGCGAACGCGTCGCGGCCGACGGCGCCGAACATCGCGACGGCGGCGCCGGCGCGGCGTGCGGCGAGTGCCTGGTTCGCGCCCTTGCCGCCCGGACTGGTCACGAAGCTCGAGCCGGCGAGGGTTTCACCCGGGCGCGGCAACCGCGCAACACGCGCGACGAGGTCGAGGTTGATCGAGCCGAAGACGACGACCACGCGCAGCGTCCCGTCAGCGGCCGCGGGAGTCGCGCTCGACCACGCCCTTGACGAGCAGGATGTTGCCGTAGGGGCGGAGCTCGCCGGTGCGCACGATCGCGAACGCGTCCCCCGCCTTGTCGTAGAACGCGTGGCGTGGCAGGTGGCCGATCTCGCAGTCGGCCAGCGCGTGGTCGGTCAGCACGGCAGCGAAGTCGGCCACCGGCGCGGGGACGGCGTCAGGGTCGCCGATCACCTCCATCGTGAACACTGCGGGCATGGCGACCGTATCGAGCGGCAGCACCGACAGTACGGCGTCGAGCACCTGCGGCGCACTGGCGCCGGCGATGTCGATCACCGAGCGGCCGGTGGAGTGGGCCGGGAAGTTGGCATCGACGACGGCGATCGTGTCGCCGTGGCCCATCGACGCGAGCGCGTGCAGCAGGTCGGCGGTGAGCAGCGGGTGGATCCCCTTCAGCATGGAGTTCTCCGCGGCGTTATGGCGCCGCCGTTGCGTGTTCGCGCCGCGCAGCAGCGCATGTGGCGTGCATTTTCGCATGCCGCCGACCGGAACGAGGCTAGAACGCCGTGCGGCGCAGCCCGGTGCGATGCAGGATCGTCGTCGCGATCTCCTCGATCGACTTGGACGTCGTGTCGATCATCGGGATGCGCTCGAGCTCCATCAGGTGCTCGGCCTCGCGCACTTCCTGGCGGCAACTGTCGAGGGATGCGTAGCGGCTGCCGGGGCGGCGCGCTTCGCGGATCTCGCGCAGCCGGTCGGGGTGGATGGTGAGGCCGAACAGCGCCTGGCGGTAGGGCACGACCGACGCCGGCAGGCGCCGATCGGAGAAGTCGTCCGGCGTGAGGGGAAAGTTCGCGGCACGCACCCCGAACTGCAGCGCGAGGTACAGCGAGGTTGGCGTCTTGCCGCAGCGCGAGACGCCGACCAGGATCACCTGGGCCTTGGCAAGGTCGCGGGTCGCCGCGCCGTCGTCGTGCGACTGCGCGAAGTTGATCGCCTCCATCCGGGAGTAGTACTCGCTCGCGTCGGCGATGCCGTGCGAGCGTCCCATGGCGTGGGAGCTCCTCGCCCCCAGCTCGCCTTCGAGCGGAGCGATGAAGATCTGGAACAGGTCGAGCGTCAGTGCGTTGGCGCCGTTGCGGATGCGCTCGCAGGCGCTCTCGTCGACGATCGAGCTGAACACGAGCGGCCGCTTGCCCTCGCGCGCGGCGGTCGCGTTGATCTCGCGGATCGCGTCGTCGATCTTTTCGGGGGAGTCCACGAACGGCAACGAGTGCCGGACGAAGTGGAACTCGTCGAACTGCACGAGCAGGCTGTTGCCCAGCATCTCGGCGGTGATGCCGGTGCGGTCCGAGACGAAGAACACGGTGCGGCGATCGGGCATGGGCTGTGCTCTCCCCGTCACCAGTGTTTCCAGACCGGGTCGAGCCCGGCCGGAAGGGGCGGGAGGTCGCCCAGGTCGAGCCAGCTCTCGCCGGGGCCGTGGTAGTCGGAGCCGGTCGAGGCGGCGAGTCCGTAGGTGCGGGCGAGCGAGGCGAATTGCGCGACCTGCGCCGCCTGGTGCGACGGGGACAGGACTTCGACAGCGTCGCCGCCGAGATCGCGAAACTCGCTGAGCAGGCGCGGGAGCCCGGTCGAGGTGACCTTGTAGCGTCCGGGATGCGCCAGCACCGCCTGACCACCGGCAGCGTGAATCCAGCCGATCGCGTCCTCGAGGCTTGCCCAGACGTGCGCCACGTAACCGGGCCGTCCCGGGGTGAGGTAGCGGGAGAAAACATCTTTCATTTCGCGCACATGGCCCGCTTCTACGAGAAATCGCGCGAAGTGCGTGCGCGAGATCAGGCGCTCGCTCGTCACGTAGCGGCGCGCACCCTCGTACGCGCCGGGGATTCCCGCAGTCGCAAGGGACGCGGCGATGCGCCGCGCGCGGCTGTCGCGCCCGCTGCGGATCTGCTGGAGGCCGCCCTGCAGGGCGCCGTGCGCCGGGTCGAAATGCAGCGCGACGACGTGAATCGTGATTTCGTCCCAGCTCACCGACAGCTCTGCACCGGTGACGAGCGCAATGCCGGCTTCGTCGGCCGCCGCGCGTGCCTCGTCGAGGCCCGCCGTCTCGTCGTGGTCGGTGAGCGCGAGGACGTCGACCCCACGGGCCGCCGCGCGGTGCACCACCTCCGCGGGCGAAAGCAGGCCGTCGGAGCGGGTCGAGTGGCAGTGCAGGTCGTAGCGCATCGAAGGATAGATGAGGGCGGTCAGGCGCGGATCATAGCCGCAGGGCATTCCGCCGTGTCAGAGCACGCCTTGGGCCGGAACGGGGGCGCGGCGTAGCCTACGGCAATGCGCAGGCAAGCCGCGTACCACGCATGGAAACAACACCGCGTCCGAGCCGCCTATCGGTGGAGCTTGCGTCGGGCGCCGGCTTAAGCCGAGAATATGCCAATGGTATGACGCACGCGGGTAAGGTGCGTTTGTTCATCGGAACAGACACGTGAAGATCTTCGACCGCGTTCTCAATCCCCGCGAAATCCGCCGTCGCCTCGGTCTCAACCAGGAACAGTTCTGGACGCAGATCGGCGTGACGCAGAGCGGCGGGTCGCGCTACGAAAGCGGCCGCGAGATGCCGAAGCCGGTGCGCGAGCTGTTGCGGCTCGTGCACGTCGAGCAGATCGATCTCTCCGAGGTCAAGCGGGTCGACTTCGAGATCATCAAGTACCTCAAGGAGTCGCACCCGGACCTGTACCGAAGCCTGCGGCGCGCGGTGCGCAGCCGTCATCGCCCAGGCACGGTGCCCGGTCTCGACGCGAGCGAGGTCGAAGACATCGAGGCCGAGGGCGCCAACGGCGGTGAAGTGGTCGAGCCCCGAATCTGAGCTCGCACGACCCCTCATGAGCGACGGCGCCTGCGGGCGCCGTTGATGTTTCCGGATGCCGGTTTGCCCTCGGGCGCGACGAACGCGCGCGGTAAAATCATGGCTTCTGCGAACCGTCGCTTGGTCGCATCCCAAGGGAGCATCCGTGAGCGAAGTCGTCCGCGTGATTCCGTTCGAGCGCCTGCGCATGACCGACGTCGACGAGGTCGGGGGCAAGAACGCGTCGCTCGGCGAGATGATCGGCCAGCTCGCCGGCGCCGGGATACGCGTGCCGGGCGGGTTCGCCACGACGGCGGCCGCGTTCCGAGAGTTCATCGCGGCGAGCGGATTGGCGGAGCGTATTGCGCGGCGCCTCGAGAGCTTCGACGTCGACGACGTCGCGGAGCTGGCCCGGGCAGGAAGCGAGATTCGCCGCTGGGTCACCGAGGCACCGCTGCCGCCGGTGCTCGAGACCGCGATTCGCGACGCCTACGCGCGCCTGACCGCGAACGATCCCGAGGCGTCGTGGGCCGTCCGCTCGTCGGCGACCGCGGAGGATCTGCCTGATGCGTCGTTCGCAGGGCAGCAGGAAACATTTCTTAATATCAAAGGACTGGAGAATATTCTTCATGCAGTGAAGGAGGTTTTTGCGAGCCTCTACAACGACCGTGCGATCGCCTACCGCGTGCACAAGGGCTTCGCCCATGCCGACGTCGCACTCTCCGCGGGCGTGCAGCGGATGGTGCGCAGCGACCTCGGCACGTCCGGGGTGATGTTCACGCTCGACACGGAGTCGGGCTTCGATCAGGTGGTGTTCATCACCGCGTCGTACGGGCTCGGCGAGACCGTCGTGCAGGGCTCGGTCAACCCGGACGAGTTCTACGTCTACAAGCGCAACCTCGACGAGGGACGTCCGGCGATCCTGCGCAAGACCGTCGGCAGCAAGGCGATCAAGATGGTCTTCGCGGACGCGCAGGCGGCGGGGCGCTCGACGGCGACCGTCGAGGTTCCGGAGGCCGAGCGCCTGCGCTTCTCGATCACCGACGAGGAGGCTCACGCGCTCGGGCGCTGCGCGATGACGATCGAGCGGCACTACGGCCGCCCGATGGACATCGAGTGGGGACGCGATGGACAGGACGGCCAGCTGTACGTGCTCCAGGCGCGTCCCGAGACCGTGAAGTCGCAGGAAGGCAGCGCCGAGTCCACGCGCCGCTATCGGCTGAAGGGGACGGCGCCGGTGCTCGCGAGCGGTCGCGCGATCGGCCAGAAGATCGGCATCGGCGTCGTGCGCCTGATCCGCTCTGCCGCCGAGATGGACAAGGTCAAGGCGGGCGACGTGCTCGTCACCGACATGACCGACCCCGACTGGGAGCCGGTGATGAAGCGGGCCGCGGCGATCGTCACCAACCGCGGCGGGCGTACCTGTCACGCGGCGATCATCGCCCGCGAGCTTGGCGTCCCGGCAGTCGTGGGTTGCGGCAACGCGACGGCGACGCTGGTGGAAGGCGCGAACGTCACCGTCTCGTGTTGCGAAGGCGACACCGGCCACGTCTACGAGGGCACGCTCGAGGTCGAGGTGGTCGAGGCCTCGCTCGAACGCATGCCGGACTGTCCGACGAAGATCATGATGAACGTCGGCAACCCGGAGCTCGCGTTCTCGTTCCAGCGGCTGCCCAACGAGGGCGTCGGACTCGCCCGGCTCGAGTTCATCATCAACCGCAACGTCGGCATCCACCCGAAGGCACTGATCGAACTCGACCGCCAGCCCGCCGAGCTGCGCCACGAGATCGAGCGCCGCATCGCTGCCTACCCGAGCCCGGTCGAGTACTACGTGAGCAAGATCGCGGAGGGCGTGGCGACGATCGCCGCGGCATTCTGGCCGAAGAAGGTAATCGTGCGGCTGTCGGACTTCAAGTCGAACGAGTACTCGAACCTGCTCGGCGGCAACCGCTACGAGCCGCACGAGGAGAACCCGATGCTGGGTTTCCGCGGCGCGGCGCGCTACGTGTCGAAGGAGTTCTACGACTGCTTCGCGCTCGAGTGCCGGGCGATGAAGCGCGTGCGCGACGACATGGGCCTGACCAACGTCGAGCTGATGGTGCCCTTCGTGCGCACGGTGGGCGAGGGGAAGCGCGTGGTCGAGCTCCTCGCCGAGAACGGCCTCGCGCGCGGGGCCAACGGGCTGCGCGTGATCATGATGTGCGAGCTGCCGACCAACGCGCTCCTCGCGGATGCCTACCTCGAGCACTTCGACGGTTTCTCGATCGGTTCGAACGACCTCACGCAACTTACGCTGGGCGTGGACCGCGACGCCGGCGGGGCGATCGCGTCGACGTTCGACGAGCGCGACGACGCGGTCAAGGCGATGCTGTCAATGGCGATTGGCGCCTGCCGCCGCAAGGGGCGCTACGTCGGCATCTGCGGCCAGGGACCGTCCGACCACCCCGATCTCGCGCAGTGGCTGGTGGGGCAGGGCATCGAGAGCATCTCGCTCAACCCGGATACGGTCGTCGACACCTGGCTGCTGCTCGCGGGACAGAAGCCGAACTGACGCAGGTGGGTGCGGACGCGCGACCCGATCGTCCGCACGGTTGAGTCGACCGGACAATGGCGGGGTGCGCCTCGCCCGCGCTGCAATGGCGGCATGCGCCCGCCGATCCAGCTTCGCATCGCCCTCCGTCCCTCGCGCATCGCGACATGCGTGTTCGCAGTGCTCACGGGGTTCGCCATCGTGCTGCTGGTCATCATGCCGGCGCCGTTGTGGACCGACGCGCTGGCGGCCCTCGTCCTGATCGGCTGGGCGGCGCATCGCATCCGCCAGCATGGCCTGCGGAGCGCGGCGTCGTCGATCGTAGAGGTGATGCTTCACGAGGACCGCACGATCGTCGTGCGTCGCAAAGATGGCCGACTGCGCGCGGGACGCGTGCTCGACACCTCGCACGTGCATCCGGCGTTCACCTCGATCGTCTGGCGGCCGGACGGCGCACGGCTGGCACGCAGCGTTCCCATCGTGGCCGACATGCTCGACCGCGACGACTTCCGTCGCCTGCGGGTGCTGTTGCGCTACGGCAGGAGCGACGACTCCGACGGTGCGCCGGCGAGCCAGGCCTGAGCGTCGATACGCCGTGCGCTCTCGGCTTTCGACTGTCCGCTCGCGAGGTACAGGTACAGCGGCACCAGCGCCTCGGGAGGCGGCAACGCCGAGGTGTCCTCGGCGGGGTGGGTCTGGTTGCGCAAGGGTGACCGGATCGGCCCCGGGACGACCGCGTTCACCCGCAGGTTGTCGCGTTGCTCCCACTCGTCCGCGAGAATCGTTGCGAGCGCCGACAGTCCGGCCTTGGCCGCGGCATAGCTCCCCCAGTAGGCGCGCGGATCCTCGCCGCGCGTGTCGAGCGTGAAGGTGACGCTCCCGTCGAAGCTCGACGCGAGCAGCGGCACCAGCGCCCGGGTGAGTCCCATCGGCGCGGCGAGATCGACGCGCAGCACCGCGAGCCAACGGTCGAACGACTGGTGCTCGATCGGCCCGAGCGAGCCCAACTGCACCGCAGTGTGGACGAGCACATCGAGCCTGCCGAACTGCGCCTCCAGCGCCATGGCAACGTTGGCGAAGTCGGAGGCCTCGGCCTTGGCGAGGTCGAGCGGCAGGATCACCGGTTCGGGCGCGCCGGAAGCGACCAGCGAGTCGTAGAGCGCCTCGAGCTTGCGCACGACGCGGCCGTGCAGCACTACCGTGGCCCCGGCTGCCGCGTACGCGCGCACGAGCACCTCGCCCAAGCCGCCGGAGGCGCCGGTCACCATGACGATCTTGTCGGAGAGATCGGGACGTACCGCGTCGGCGGGAGCGGGTAGAGGCATCGTGGAATTTGCGGTTGCGGCGCAGTCGGGGCCATTTGTGGAACGACCGTCGGCCCGTGCGGGCGCCATGATAGCCGAGCGATCCGTGGTGCCCAGAGCGCGTTTGTCGCCGAGGCGGTGGACGGGTTGACCGGTGGAAACACGTGGAGCTTTGCAGGAAAGACCACGGAATGTATAATTTTGGGCTGGCCGTGGGGGTATAGCTCAGCTGGGAGAGCGCTTGCATGGCATGCAAGAGGTCAGCGGTTCGATCCCGCTTACCTCCACCATTCAGTCAGCGAAAGAGAAAGCAGCAGTACGACGAAGTCCCCATCGTCTAGAGGCCTAGGACATCGCCCTTTCACGGCGGTAACAGGGGTTCGAATCCCCTTGGGGACGCCATCATCACCGGCGTTGTCGCCCTGCCGGCGACACGTGCCT
>Ga0105096_10000886_pt1 | contig 11537 bp, 12 predicted proteins | sample PPLLak3cmMay2015_FD_87036 | JGI IMG/M metagenome (GOLD analysis project Ga0105096, IMG submission 87036) | Freshwater sediment microbial communities from Prairie Pothole Lake near Jamestown, North Dakota, USA - PPLs Lake P7 Core (1) Depth... | ecosystem: Environmental > Aquatic > Freshwater >... | reverse complement strand
GAAAGATATCACGAGCACTATGACCGGTGGCCAGGATCACGGCCTGACCTTCGACAAGATCACCATTCTCGAGAACAACGCCGGTGATCTTCTTCGTTGGGGCATGATCGATCACGAAGTCAACAACTCGGCTGTGGAAGTGCACTTCGCCGCCAAGACGCTGGATGGTCTCGCGGATCGCCTGCACCACCGTCCACAATTTGTTGGATCCGATATGTGGGTGGGCATCGATCAGGATATCGGGATTGGCACCGTGTTCAACGAGCAGGTGAAGCACCTTGTCGACATCGCCGCGCTTGTGCGAACGTGTGTAGAGTTTGCCATCGGAGTACGTCCCCGCGCCCCCTTCACCAAAACAATAGTTGGAGTCGGGATCCACGACACCGTCTTGCTGGATGGCTCGCAGATCGCGACGACGTTCGCGGACATCCTTACCACGGTCGAGGACGATGGGAGTGACGCCATACTTGAGCAATTCCAACGCTGCGAAGTATCCGGCAGGTCCGGCACCGATGATCACAACGCGACGATCCGCTTTGGCGGGTTTCAAGGACTTCACCAGCGGCGTAGCTACGGGCGGATCCTCACCAACAAAAACGTCAACGGCAAGACGGACCAGCGGTTTGCGCCCACGTGCATCGATGGAGCGACGCACAAGACGAAGGGAACGAATGGAATCGACAACGATGCCGGCCTGCTTGGCGGTCATCTGTTTTACAATGATGGGGTCAGCCGCATGTGACGGAGATAATGACAGCTCAACGCGCCTCTGCATGGGAGTTCGATTCTTGGTTAGGTTTGGCGATGGCCAATGATTTCTATGAACGTGTCTATGCCGTCGTTAAATCCGTCCCTGTGGGAAAGGTTACAACGTACGGACATATCGCTGCTGCACTTGGAGCGCGATCTTCATCACGTCTCGTAGGGTGGGCCCTCAATGCCGTTGCCCTCAGCGACCGGACCGATATCCCGTGTCATCGGGTAGTAAATCGGCTCGGCGAGCTCTCGGGCCGTATGCATTTTGAATCGCCCTTCGTGATGCGGGAACGTCTTGAGGCAGAAGGTGTTACGTTCAATGGTGAATGTGTGGATCTCGCCCGGCATCTCTGGATACCGTGATCGAAAAACTCAAAAATTCTCCCTAAATTACGGGTCTATACCAAACATGAGGTTTTTTATGAAGGTCATGATGACCATGGCATTGGTCGCGATGGTAACTGTCGCTTGCAATGCGCAACCGGGAGCGAATGTGAAACTCGAATCGAAGAAAGACACGTCGTCGTATGCTATCGGCATGAGCATCGGCTCAAGCATGAAGAAGCAAGAGCTTGACGTGGATCCGGACAAGATCGCCGCTGGTCTCCGCCAGGCCCTGTTGGGTGAAACGACGTTGCTGACCGAAGAGCAGATGGCTCAGGTCCTGCAGTCGTTCCAGGAAGAGATGATGGCCAAGCAGCAAGAAGTCACCGCGAAGAAGGGTGAAGAGGCCATGAAGAAGGGCGAGGAGTTCCTTGCCAAGAACAAGACCCAAGCCGGTGTGATGACCACTCCGTCTGGTCTTCAGTACAAAGTGATCAAAGAAGGCAAGGGTGCCAAGCCGACCGCAACGTCGCAGGTGAAGGTGCACTACACCGGCACGCTGATCGACGGCAAGAAGTTCGACAGCTCGGTTGACCGTGGCGAGCCGGCAGTGTTCGGCCTGAACCAGGTGATCCCGGCATGGACCGAAGGCCTCCAGCTCATGAGCGTTGGCTCCAAGTACATGCTTTACATCCCGTCGGCCATGGGTTACGGCCCAACCGGCAACCCGCCGGTCATCGGCCCGAACGAGGTCCTGATCTTCGAAGTTGAACTCATCGAGATCGTCAAGTAAGGAAAAACTGGCGTGGTCTTCGTAGGTTGAGACCTGTGAGGAGCCAATTCGCCAAAGCACGACTGACGCCTGCCGTCGTCGCACGACTTATCAGCCACTACCCGCGGCTCCGGATCGATGCCGGAGCTGCGGGTGATTCGGCGACCTTTCACAGCTCCGACCTCACGCCTATCGAGGTTGAACAGCTCGAACTCGACCTGGAGTTCTTCGAGCGAAATCCTGCCCTGCCCCTTGAGAACCTGTGTTCACAATTGGACACCTATGTTCCGCGTACCGAATCTCAGATCGAGATGCTCGAGTTCGCCAATCGTCTGGCTACGTTGAAAGACGACAGCAAGGGCGCTGGACTCTACATGTGGGGCGAAGCCGGCATCGGCAAAAGCCACATCTCCGTCGGCATGGCCAAGATGTTCATGAAAGTCGGCCTGGACCCCATCTTCATGGTGGCCGACACCTATTCGTTCGATACGCGCCTGCACCTGGATTCCGGGCAGGTCTGGATCATCGACGACATGAATTCCGGTTATGGCATCGCGTCGAGGCTATTTAAGCAGGTGATTCTGAATATTCACGACCGCGGTGGACGCGTCTTCGTGACCAGCAACAAGCCCTACGAACAACTCATGCGGGAGATGTTCGTCGGTGAGGGCGACGCTGATCGTATGCGATACGAAGATCGGACCAAGGGCATGTTCAAGATCCTTCATGTAGTGGGCGACAGCTTCCGTCAGGAAAACGCTTGGTATCGTTCCGAGCCGTAACTTTGTTGATTCGTCCTATTGAAAGTTTTCTTCGTGTCTAAACTCCCGATCTGGGGTCTGGTAGCGCTGCCGCTGCTTGGCACCATCTATGCCGGTTATCTTTGGGCAACCTCCGGCGTCTCCACGTTCGACCTTACGTTGTGCATCGTCCTTGCCGTTATCACTGAATACGGCGTGACCTTTGGCTATCACCGCCTGGTGGTGCACAAGGCCTTCGAACCCAATCCGGTCCTCAAAGCCATCGTCCTCGGCCTCGGCTCCATGGCCTTCCAGGGCCCCGTTGTCCACTGGGCCTCCGTGCACACCAAGCACCACGCCTATTCCGATCAGGAAGGTGATCCGCACAGTCCAACCGTGAGCGGATTCCTCTATGCCCACTTCGAGTGGCTGATCGAAATGAACAGCAAGGAGCTCGGCACCATCATCGACAAGTGGGGTGGACGCTACCTCAAGGATCCGATGATCGCCTGGTTCTCCAAGACGTTCCTCTACTGGTCCGCCTTCTCCCTGATCCTTCCTGCAGCTCTCGGCTACGCTGTTGGCGGATGGGCGGGCGCCGGTTCGGCCTTCCTCTGGGGCGGTCTGGTCCGCATCTTCCTGACGTCGCACGTTACGTGGAGCGTGAACTCCGTGTGCCACTACTTCGGCGCACGAATGTTCACCACCACCGACAAGAGCCGCAACAACCCCATCATTGGCCTCCTCGCCCTTGGCGAAGGCTGGCACAACAACCACCATGCCTTCCCGGCATCGGCCTTCCACGGCATGCGCTGGTGGCAGATCGACCTTACCGGACTTACGATCCGCCTGTACGAAGCCCTCGGCCTCGTGAAGAAAGTGGTTCGTATCCCGGAAAGCCTGCAGATCAAGCGCGCCGAACAAGGCAAGGTTGTCGCTCTTGACGTCCAGCATCTGGCCATGACCGAAGACGGCCCGCCACTCATGCCAGAAGAGATCGACGAAGCGGCATGACGCTGTTCTCGGCATCCGACCTTTCGAAGATCTACTTTGAAAAGACCCTGTTCGACTCGATCGCCTTTGGTATGCAGGATGGCGAAAAGGTCGGCATCATTGGTCGGAATGGGGCAGGCAAGACCTCGCTACTGAAGATCATCGCCGGACTCGTAGAGCCCGATGAAGGGATCGTTGCACGCAATCGCGAAGCACGATTCGAATATCTCGACCAACTTCCGCAGTTCGATGTTGACGATACGGCAGTCCATGCCGTATCGTCGGCCTACGACCATCGCCACGGGCATCTCGAAGATTGGGAGATCGAGGTCCGCGCACGACGATACCTTGGCAAGCTTGGCATCCATGATGCCGAACGTAATGTCCATGAGATGTCCGGCGGACAACGCAAGCGCGTCGCCATCGCCCGCGCGTTGATGTCGGAACCCGATCTGCTGATCCTCGACGAGCCAACGAACCACCTCGATGCCGACTCCGTGCAGTGGCTTCAGGATGAACTGTCGTCGTCAACGAGCGCCCTCCTCCTCGTCACGCACGACCGCTACTTCCTCGACGCGGTCTGCAATCGTATCGTCGAACTCGACCAGCATCGCCTGTATTCGTACGACGGTGGTTTCGAGTATTACCTCGAGCGCAAGGAATCCATGCTCGATGTGCAGGACTCTACTGCCGCTCATCAGCGTAATAAACTGCGTCAGGAACTCGCCTGGCTGCAGAAAGGTGCCAAGGCCCGTCGGACAAAACAGAAAAGCCGTATCGACTGGGCCGTGAAGCTCCAGGAAGATCTTGCTCAGAAGTCGGACCGTGCCGAGATGCGCGATATCGACATCGAGCTTGGCCATCGTCTGCTCGGCGGCAAGATCATCGACGCCGTCAACATCGGCATCTCCTCGCCCGACGGTACCACGCTCGTGCGCGACCACACCTGGCGCGCTGCACCCGGGAACCGCATCGGCATCATCGGTCCCAACGGCATCGGCAAGTCGACGCTCCTGCTCGTGCTTGCGGGCCGCATGCCCCCTACCAGCGGCTATGTGGATGTGGGCGAGACCGTGACCCTCGGCTTCTTCGTGCAAGAGGTCAAAGACCTCAAGGAGAATGAAACGGTGGTGGCCAACGTGCGCGAGATCGCCGAATACATCGACGTCGGTGTCGGCCGCGAACGGTTCATTACAGCCAAGGAACTCTGCGAACGGTTCGGCTTCAACAGCAAACAACAGCATGCCTACGTCCACACCCTCTCCGGTGGTGAACGCCGGCGCCTGGCGTTGCTGCGCGTCCTCATGGCCAATCCGAACGTTCTGTTCCTTGACGAGCCCACCAACGACTTCGACATCGTCACGCTCTCGGCTCTGGAGGAGTATCTGCAGTATTTCAAGGGCGTGCTGGTGATCGTCTCCCACGACCGCGCGTTTCTCGACAAGACCATCGATACCATCTGGTCATTCGAGGGGAACGGCATCATCAAGGAATATCCCGGCAACTATTCTGCCTACCTCGAACGCAAGGAACAAAGCGCCAGCGCCAAGGCCTCTGAATTGAAGGGGGCAGGCACGACGGCTGATAAGTCCCGCAACGGAAAGTCGAAGAAGATCTCCTACAAAGAACAGCGCGAGATCTCGGAGCTGGAGCAGCTGATCCCGGAGCTCGAGAAGCGCAATGCCGCCCTCGAAGCCCGCATGGGCTCCGGTGAAGGATCTTACACGGATCACCAGCAGTGGGCTGAAGAACACCGTGCCCTGGCTGAAGAGATCGAAGCGGCAACAATGCGATGGCTGGAGCTCTCCGAACGGAGTTCGTAAGTTGAGGGTATGCACAGCGATTCTTATTTGCGATTGTTCAGTGCGCCGTTCAGGATAACGGAGCCGGAGTTTCTTGCTGACGTTGAAGAAGCACGCAAGAACAACGATGCCTTGGCGGAGTGTCGTGCCTTGATCGACCTTGCCTTTGCCCGCATCCACATGGGCTCGGCGGCATCGGCAACACCTCCCGCAGAACTCGCGATCTCTCTGGCGCAGCGAAATGGTTGGCGCTCGTTGGAGATCGAAGCGCAGCTCTGGCGCGATGTATCCATTCATTTCAGCAACGACCCGATGTCGCCTACGGCCTTTGATGTTCTCGCCGAACATCTTGCCGACGAAGGACTCGGTCATTATGTACCCGTAGCCCTGATCTTGCGGGCACGCGAGCGCGACCGTATCGAAGGTCGTGACGCAGCCGACGTGATGATCGATCGGGCATTGAATGCGGTGCGTGATATCGACGACCCCTATGTGCGGGCCTTCGTCTACCGTCTTGCCGGCATGCTGCTTCGTCAGCATGATCAATTCACCACGGCCATCACCCTCTACGAAGAAGCACGTTCCGTTGCCGAACATGCCGGATATCTCTCGCAGCTCGCCCGCTCTCTTGGTGCCATTGGATCGGCCTATGTAGCTGATCAACGTCCAAAGGAAGGCCTAACAGAACTCCTTCGCGCTCTGGAGCTTTACGAGCAGCTTGAGATCAACGACTGGTACGTTGCCGAAGCCAATGAGAACATTGCGATCCTTCATGACCTTGGCCACGACCAGGCACAAGGTGTTGCCTATGCCATGAAGGCCATTGAGTTGTTCGTTGCAGCCGGAGATCTTGGTGAAGCCGCCCGCGCAGAGAATGTCCTTGGCGGACTCTATGAGCGGTGTGGTGAACTGGACCTGGCATTGAAGGCCTACATCAGTTCCGACGCACGATTTCGACAGTTGAAAGGTCGGCATCGCCTGTCATCGTTGCCGCTCGCCAATGCGGCGAACATCCTTGTCCTGCGCAAACAGTTCGGTGAAGCGCTGCGCATGTTGGATGAGGCGCTCGATCGGGCGATCACCAACGGCAGCGCTCATGGTCAGGCACAGGCCAACGCCTACCTCGGCGCCTTCTTCGATATCGATGAGAGTCCGTTGTATGATCCACGCCGTTCCGAGGAACACCTCCTTCGCGCCTATCAGATCGAGCGCGAACGCAACCATACCAGTCCGCTCATCCTGGAGCACCTCGCCAAGTATTACGAACATCACGAAGACTTTGAACGAGCGCTCCGCTACACGAAGGAGCTGTACGATTTCCGTGAGCGGATCCGCGACGAGACCGCACAACGTCGGATCACCCAGCTTGAGGCACGCCGACGTATCGAAGAAGCTCACAAGCTTGCCGAGATCGAACACCTTCGCAACGTGGAGTTGAAGGCCGCGCAGACCCAACTCGTCGAGAGCGAGAAGATGGCATCACTCGGACAGCTGACCGCCGGCATCGCCCACGAGATCAACAATCCGGTGACCTTTATTGCGAGTTCGATCGCCCCCTTACGAAGAGATCTGCGCGAATATGAATCCCTGAATGGACAAGGTCCCGAGGCGCAGGAACTTCGCAAGGAGATCCTCGAGCTCCTGAACGGGATCGAGACCGGTGCGCGTCGCACGTCGGAGATCGTGAAGAGTCTGCGCGTCTTTTCGCGCCTGGATGAAGGTTCGATCAAGAAGTCCGATCTTGTGGCTGGCATTGACAGTACGTTGACCCTTCTGAATTCTCGGATCAGGGGGCATGTGGAGCTTGTGAAGGAGATCGATCCCATCGAGCCGGTGGAATGCCGTCCCGGCCAGATCAATCAGGTCTTCATGAACATCCTGTCCAATGCCCTGGATGCGCTGGAGCACACACCGAACCCCAAGATCACGATCAGCGTCACGAGTCCTGACTCCACACATGTGCAGGTACGGTTTGCCGACAATGGCCCCGGTGTTCCGACGCATCTTCTTAACCGATTGTTCGAGCCGTTCTTCACCACCAAGGACGTGGGCAAAGGAACGGGGCTTGGACTGTCGATCAGCTATGGTATCATTGAGCGTCATTTCGGACGCATCGATGTTTCGAACGATGGTGGCGCGGTATTTACCATCACCCTTCCGACGCATCAACCTCAGATCACCGACCACACATCACCAACCACCCTGTGACCATGGACCAGCTCGCCCACATCCTGTACGTCGATGACGAGGAGCACAACCTCACGGCGTTTCGTGCAACGTTCCGCCGTGCATTCAATGTCCATACAGCACTCTCGGCAAGTGAAGGGGCGGCACTGCTCAAGGAACATCCGATCGAAGTGATCATCACGGATCAGCGCATGCCGGGAATGACGGGCGTTGAATTCCTTGAACAGATCCTTGGTGAGCATCCCGATCCGATCCGCATGGTGTTGACCGGATTCGCGGATATGGAATCGATCATTGATGCGATCAACAAAGGCGAGGTCTATCGATACATCACCAAGCCATGGGAAGAGTCCGAGTTGAAGATGGTACTGGACTCAGCCGTGGAGATGTTCCGTCTTCGAAGCGAGAACAAGCGGTTGATGGAACATCTTGCTCGATATAATGAAGAGCTCGAGCGCACCGTAGCGCAGCGCACTGCAGAGTTGGAAGCGTCCACAAGAAGTGTCGTAGAACAGAACAAGCAGATCACCCAGCTGAACAGGGAGAAGGCCGACATGCTGCAGCTGGCGGGTGAAGATCTGCAACATCCCCTGCGCGACATTCTCCGCACGGCTGCTCACGGCATCGAAAAGCGCAACAAGCTCAGCGGCGATGATGCAGAATCGCATTTTCAGACCATTCGCAACGCCGCCACTCGCATTCAAAGCGTGATCGAAAATCTGATGTTGCTGAATGCCATTGAGAAGAGCGGGATCAAGGTCTTCCCTACACATCTTGATGCCGGCATGATCGCACAGACCGTAGTGATGGGTCAGCACGGTATCGCCAGTGCCAAGAACATCACGGTCAATCTGGATCGTAAAGGGTTCGGCATGGCTCATACCGACCCGACAGGGCTTCAGACGATCCTCGAACATCTGGTCTCCAACGCCGTGAAGTTCTCTCCGAGTGGGTCGACCGTGACGGTCACCGTTGAGCCGGCCGACGGCGGTGTCAACCTCGGCGTGATCGACCACGGTCCGGGATTCACTGCCGATGACGTGGCCACGCTCTATACGAAGTTCGCAACCCACAGCGCCAAGCCCACGGGCGGTGAACTCACCACCGGTTTGGGACTGAACATCGTGAAGAACTACGTCGATGCCCTCCAGGGGACCATTGCACTATCCGAGACCCCAGGCAGCGGAGCGACGTTTACTGTAGCCCTTCCATCGTTACACCGGTAAATTTCAGCCGACCGGTCACTTTTTCCTTGCATCCGTAGAATTGCGTACGTATAATGCACTACCTTGTGTAACTTGGAGTGCATGATGAAAGCGTTTCTCGGTGTATTGGCCTTCATGGCCTTCCTGATCCTCGTCTCCTGCGAACAAGCGCCCGTCTCCCCGCTGTCCGCATCCTCTGCTGCGTCCGCCCAGATCGCCGTGGCTGACGTCAATACCACTGTCACGCCCGTCACCGGTGTGGTCTTCAACAACTGCACCCGCGAACTTGTCGCGTATGAAGGAACGATCCATCAACGGGTCACAACAAAGACTAAAAAGGACGGCAGCTCCAGCTTTGAGATCAGTGTTCTGATCAAGGGCTCCGGGGTTGGCAGAACCAGCGGTACGTCCTATCAATTCATCCAGCATCAGGATGATGTCAAGGATTTCGAGGTGGGACCTCCCTTCCCGTATGTCCGAGTTCTTGACCGTACGGTCCGCCTCATCAGCCAAGGTGACGCAACAAATACATACGTAATTTTTCGTACGGAACTTAACGTAGATTCGAACGGTAAACTTGTCTCACGTATCGTTTCGAGCACCACGACCTGCCAATAACGTATGCCGCAATCACGAAAAAAAGTGAACAAGATGAAGATCGACCCGTCCATGCTGGTGGACAAGGGCCTGGAATTGATGTTCCTGCGCGGATACAACGACGTCAGCATCAAGGATCTGGTCGACGCGGCCGGAATGCCCAAGGGCTCGTTCTACAATCACTACAAGAGCAAGGAAGACTTCGGCCTTGCCGTCCTGGATCGCTACAGCGAGCTCTGGAACGAAGTTCTCAAGTCCTACCTTGGTGATCAGTCCGTCCCGGCACGCCTACGTCTCGAACAGTTCATCGATCATTCGATCGATGCCAGCACGGAATGGAACTATACCAGGGGCTGCCTGGCCGGAAACTTCAGTCAGGAAATGGGCGATGTGAGCGAGATCTTCGCCCATCGCGTCGATACGGTATTGAAGACCGCTGAGGCGTACTTCATCAACATCGTACGGGAAGCCCAGCTTGCCGGCGATCTCAGCCCACACCTCGATCCCGAAGCGACCGGCGCCTTCCTCCTGAATGCGTACGAGGGAGCATTGATGCGCATGAAAAGTGCACGCTCTGCCAGCCCCCTGACAGGATTCAAGGACATGGTCTTTGGTGTGATCTTTCACGCCTCAGCTGTGAAGACACAGCAGCGTGCGGCTTAGAGATACAAAGCAGCTTCGAACCTTGGTGTACACATGATCAGCTGGTCCTTGGCAGCATGGACCCACCGCACGTCCACACGACGACCTTGCTCCCGCATCTGCTGTTGCAGGGCCTTCACCGTTTGTTTCTCACCATCGCGGTCCACATCATCCAGCACCAGGATGAACTCCGTATCCGCGAGCTCCACGGCCTGCGCTACCGCACCCAGACGTGAATGTGCGGGTTTGCCCGGCGGACCATCGATCACCAGAAGGTCGAACTTCTGTTCCCGCACGAGGTCAGGCAGCTGATAGGTTTGCGTCGTGATCCCCCATCGTGTTTCATCGGTCAGGGGGCAGGTAAAGACCGGATGGCTGACCTGTGCGGCAATGTGGTCGGCCCAGAACGGATCGTGCTCGATGGTGGCCGCCGTGATCGACGAACGTGAAGCACAGTGTCCGATCAGTTTCGACGTAGACCCGGCGCCAAACTCGATCACCCGTGAAACCGGCAGCTCGGTCAGGATCCGACCCAACACGAAGAGCAGGCTGGCGTTGGCTGCGCCCAGCGTTGACGGATGGATGGCCGGTTCGCCGATCTGTCGTTGCAGCGATGACCATAACTGCGAATACCGGATCTCTTCAAGCCGGCTGCGCACTTCCCAAATGGACGGCAACCCGACGGCGCGGAGGAGTTTGGTCCGGATGGACCGGGATCGGTTCGTGCTCATGGACAAAGTTAGGTTGGATAGCAGAGTTTTACGATATTTGTATCGATACGATACTCGTACAACGCACTCACTGTCGATACGCCATGAGTACCACCGTAACGGTCAGCCCCAAATTCCAGATCGTGATCCCGCAAGAGATCCGCGAGCGCATGGACATCAAGCCGGGTCAGAAGGTCACCTTCGTCGAGTGGCAAGGGGCGATCGCCATCGTGCCGGTGATAGAGGCAGAACAGGCCTTTGGCTTCCTCAAGGGCAAGAATCTGGCATCGGCATCTGACGGAGAATCGCGCGAGAAAGACCATGTCTAAGTCCACGGTCATCCTCGACACATCCTGCTGGATCGAGTTCTTCCTCGGCTCCGGTCGCGCCGCATCGTATGCCCACCACGTTGGCACCTCCACGGTCATCGTCCCGAGTCTCTGTCTCTTTGAAGTGGTGCGCACGCTGCTCAAGAACTTCGACAACGAACACGTGCTCCAGGCCATTTCCGTGATGCAGCAGCAGACGGTGATCCCGCTCACCGAAGCCGTGGCGATCAGTGCAGCCCAACTCGCTGTTAATTTGAACCTCTCAACCGCCGATGCCGTGGTCTATGCTACGGCTCAGCTGCATCATGCAACGCTGATAACACACGACACAGACCTTCTCGGCTTTGCCGAAGTCTCGATAGTGTAGAGGGTATAGGGTAGAGTAGACTGGACGACGGACGACGGACGACAGACGACAAACCACAGACCACCAACCACAAACCACAAACCACTATGACACAAAACCTCGACATGATCAAG
>Ga0105096_10000885_pt1 | contig 11558 bp, 10 predicted proteins | sample PPLLak3cmMay2015_FD_87036 | JGI IMG/M metagenome (GOLD analysis project Ga0105096, IMG submission 87036) | Freshwater sediment microbial communities from Prairie Pothole Lake near Jamestown, North Dakota, USA - PPLs Lake P7 Core (1) Depth... | ecosystem: Environmental > Aquatic > Freshwater >... | reverse complement strand
TGGAGCGATGACGCCTGCTGGAACCTGATGGGTACTGATGTAACCGGCAAGGCCAATATCGTCGGGCTCTGGCAGCAGATGATGGGGGGGTTTGAATTCGCGCTGATGCTGCCCAGTTCCTGCCTGTTCAGCATTGACGGCGATACTGCCAGCGGCCACTGGTACCTGCAGGAAATCACCCGGGACAAGGCGGGGACCAGCAGCAGCATCGTCAGTCGCTACCTGGACACCTACAGCAGGCGCGACGGCCATTGGCTATACCAGTCCAGGCACTACGGCTTCATCTATCACGGAACAGCGGATATGAGCGGCAGCTACACGGCGCCGCAATAGCGCCACGGGCGACCCGACAGCTGCTCCTGTTTTGGAATGGATAATGCCAGACTTGCACAGGACCTCAACCTATACAGACAACAGATAGAAGACACTTGTATGAGCAAACAGCCCCTAGCCCTCGGTGCAATTTTATACCCGGGGTTCGAGATGCTGGATCTCTTTGGCCCACTGGAAATGTTCTCTATCGTACCCAGAGAGCAGCTGACCATATACATGATCGCCGAGCAGGCCGGTCCTGTGCCCGCCGCTTTGGGTATGGAAATCACTGGTCCTAAAGTCATTGCCGATTACAGCTTCAACGACGCGCCTCCATTAGATATCCTCTTGCTTCCCGGCGGTATCGGTACAATTCCCGAGCTGAATAACGCACGAATGCTGAACTTTTTAGCGGAGCGGAGCAAGAGCGCCAAAATTACAGCTTCAGTGTGCAGTGGCTCCGCACTCTTGGCAAAGGCTGGAGTACTGGATGGCCATCGAGCCACTTCAAATAAGCAATTGTTCGCTCTGGCTACCAACCAGTCTGATAAGGTTACCTGGGTCGAAGCCGCACGGTGGGTTGACGACGGTCCGGTGGTGACTGCGTCCGGTGTTTCGGCGGGAACAGACATGGGAGTGGCGATTATTCAGCGACTCTGGGGCAACGACATGGCCCATATGGTAGCCGAAGCTGCTGAGTACACCTGGCACAAGGATGCAGACAATGACCCATTTGTCTCAGGGCTCAATAAGGCTGCAGGGATTCTGGGGTTGGTCTGAATGTCGGGTCGGGTCGGCCCTACTTCGGTTTTCGGTTTTTGGCAACTTAACTTGTGAGGAATCAGCAAAACAAGCGCCAATGCTTCAGGCCACCGCAGTGCTCACTTCAGCGAACGCACTGATCCTAAGATCACGATAATGATCAGCTGCGCCTGCCCGCCCATTGAGTGCCCAACAAGAATAGTGGGAGCTGCTATCCTCCGCACTTCATTCACCACAGCATCTGCATAGTCATCCAGCGTCATTCGTCACCAAACAAGCCCGCGCGGCCGAACTGCGACTAGCTTGTAAACTGCATGCCGAGCCACTCGGCAACTAGCGCGGGCTTTGCTTCACCTTCTATTTCAATGGTGACATCCATGGTTGACAACCACTGGCCCGGCGCACGTTCCTCCATGTATTTCAGAAAGAACCTTCCACGAATCCGGCTGCCGGTTTTGACCGGCGCCATGAACCTTACCTTGTTGAAACCGTAATTAAGACCCATGGTAATGCCCTCCATAAGCAGCTCGGCGGCAGTGCAGAAACCGCCCAGCATCGACAGGGTGAGCAAACCGTGGGCGATGGTGCCACCGAAGGGCGTTTGCCTGGCCAATTCGATATTGGTATGAATTTCCACCGGGTCGCCGGTCAACCGGGCAAACTGGTTCACCATGTCCTGGGTAATGGTTACCCAGTCGGAAACACCGATCTCGGTGCCGACAATATCCTTAACGGATTCTGCTGTGTATACAGGCACGTGACTACTCTCCTTTGGTCTTGTCGGGTTAATCGCGGTTTTGCCTGTTTCGCCGATCGAGAGACCAGGTCACCACGGTTGTTGTTCGATGTGGCTTTGACGGCAAAACTCATGCGACACCCAGCCCTTTGGCCGCCAGCATCACCATCTTCATGACGTGCTCGCCGCCATTTTTCATGACCTTCTCGCCTGTGTGATCCGCTATATAGTCCCAGTGGGCCACGATCTCCTCGGCGGTCTGCTTGTCTTTTGGCAACCACATACCCTGGCTTTCCACCAGGCGTGTAACCGAGTAGCTTCCAGCCTGCGCGTTGAGGATGCAGTGGTTGGGTGCATCGGCGTGACACAAAACGATCATCGCTTCCGCTACCGGCTCCACGGTAAGCAGCTGCTTCACTTCCTCCTGCAGAAGATCCTCGGTCATCCGGGTGGCCGCCCCCGGGGCTAGGGCATTGATGCGAATATTGGCCTTCTCACCTTCTATCACCAGTGTGTTCATCAGGCCCAGCACACCCATCTTGGCAGCGCCGTAGTTGGACTGGCCGAAGTTACCGTACATGCCGCTGCTGGAAGTGGTCATTACGATGCGACCGTATTGCTGCTCTCGCATGATGTCCCAAACGGCCTTGGTACAGTTCACTGAGCCCGTCAGGTGCACGTCCGACACCAGGGCGAAATCCGCCAGATCCATTTTGGAAAAGGACTTGTCCCGCAGGATGCCGGCGTTGTTGACCAGGATATCGATGCGACCCCACCGCGCCATGGCCTGCTCTGCCATGGCCTGCACTTCCTCGAATTTCGCCACGTTGGCGCCGTTGGCGATAGCCTCACCACCAGCCGCCTCGATCACTTCCACCACATCCCGGGCGGCGGCCGACGATGCGCCAGTACCGTCGGCCGCCCCTCCCAGGTCGTTTACCACTACTTTTGCGCCACGCGCCGCCAGGGCCAGGGCGTGGGCTCGGCCCAGGCCGTTGCCCGCTCCAGTCACTATGGCCACCTGGCCGTCGAATCGAATTGTCATGACCCTTTCACTCCTGTTACTCGCAAAACGAGTTTTGCTTGCTAATAGATTTCGATGAGGCCGGCAGCACCCATGCCCGCACCCACGCACATGGTCACCACTCCCCAGCGGGCCCCGCGCCGTTTGCCCTCCAGCAGGATATGGCCTGCACAGCGGGCACCCGTCATACCATAGGGGTGGCCAATGGCAATGGCGCCTCCGTTGACATTGAATTTCTCCGGGTCGATGCCGAGCTTGTCGCGGCAGTACAGGGCCTGGCTGGCAAAGGCCTCGTTGAGCTCCCACAAGTCGATGTCATCGACCGTCAGTCCGTGGCGCTTGAGCAGGCGGGGAACTGCGAGCACCGGCCCGATGCCCATCTCGTCCGGCTCACAGCCTGCAGCAACAAAACCGCGAAAGGCACCCAGGGGGCTGATGCCGCGTGCCGCAGCTTCCGCCGCCTCCATCATCACGCAGGCGCTGGCCCCGTCGGACATCTGGCTTGCATTGCCCGCAGTAACAAATTTGCCCTGCTTCACCTGCTGGCCGTTGGCAAAGACGGGGGACAGTGCGGCCAGCACATCCATCGTGGTATCGGGCCTGTTGCACTCATCCCTGTCTGCAGTGCGCTCCTCGAACGACTCCACACCGGTTGCCTTGTCGAATTTCTTCCACCGGGTGGTCAAGGGTACGATTTCCATATCGAAGCGCCCGGAATCCTGGGCGGTGGCAGTTCGCTGCTGGCTCTGCAGCGCATACTCGTCCTGAGCTTCCCGAGTGATGCCGTAACGTTCTGCCACCACTTCCGCCGTCTCCAGCATCGACATCCACAGCGCCGGTTTCGCCGCCAGAAGGTGCTCGTCTGTGGCGTGAAACATATTGAAATGCCCGCCCATTTGCACCAGGGAGATGGATTCCACCCCGCCCGCGGCCATCACCGGCACCTGCTCGCTGACGATGCGCCCCGCCGCCATGGCAATGGCCTGCAGCCCGGAGGAGCAGTAGCGATTGACGGTGACGCCCGAGGTGGTCACCGGGCAGCCGGCTGCCATCGCCGCATTGCGCGCCACATTGAAGCCCGTGGCGCCCTCGGGATGACCGCAACCTAGGATCACATCCTCGATGTCCGCAGCATCAACGCCACTCCGGGCGATGGCATGGGCGAGGGCGTGGCCGGCCAGGGTGACGCCGTGGGTATTGTTGAAGGTACCGCGGACCGACTTGCCCAGGGCAGTACGGGCGGTAGAGACAAACACGGCTTCACGCATGGGTATTTCCTCGGATGCTAATTGGAATGGACTGGGTCTGTTTTTGTGCTTTAATCAATCAGCTTGCTATTTATACTAAACATATGTTCAGTCGTCAACACGCACTGCCAGCCAACGAAGCGGGCGCTGATATACTCGTTTGACCAGTACAACAAGGAATCTTCCGCATGCCGACCAAAGCGAAACCCGGGACTAAGGCCCGGGAAAAGAAACTGGACACCGACCCCAATGGGCGCCGGCGCCTGTTAACGTGCTCGATGACCCTGTTCGCTGAAAAGGGTTTCGACGGCGTCACGGTGCGCGACATAGCCAGGGCTGCCGATGTTTCGGTGGGATTACTCAACCACCATTTCGGCTCCAAGGAGGGGTTGCGCCAGGCAGTCGATAACCACGTGATTCAGCAGTTCGAGGAAGTAATCTCCGACGTCAACGCACCTGCCGCCGGCGGCGGCGAGGCACTATACAACTGGCTGGAAGGCTGGATTGGCAGACATTCCGGGGAATGGGAGAACACGGTTGTCTACATGCGGCGCGCACTGCTGGAGGACAGCGACTGGGGTGGCCAATTGTTCCAGCGCTTTTACCTGATTGCGCGAACCAGCATAGACCGAATGGATGCGAACGGGACCATACGGCCCGAGGTTGACCGCCTGTGGCTGCCCTTCCTGTTCGTCTACCTTGAACTGGGAACACTGTTACTGGCACCACACATTCAAAGGGTACTCGGGAAATCCGGGTTCGACCGGGACCTGTGGCGCCGCCGCTACAGGGCCTATCTCGACCTGATCATGCGCGGAGTCACGCCGCCCGAAAAGCTTGAAGAGTTACTGCAGCAGCAGCTTCCACGATTGTGACGTGCGCAAAACAAAAAAAAGCGCGGCTGCAAGGCCGCGCAAAGGTCACTACCGGACGCGTTCTTTCAACCTACAACAGATACTCCAGTTCAAGGCCAATTGAGAGTGGGCGCAATATCTGCCTTTGGATGCCGCCGACTGCCGAGATTAATATCGCGTCATCGTCATTCAACAGGTTATTGCCGAACAAGGCAGCAGACCAATGGTCCGTGCGCACGCCAAATCTGGCTTTCACCTCGACGGGCTCCCCGGATTCCTCCCCCGAGGTATTGATCTGGCTGTCGCGGTAAGAGTAACCAGCGAAAGCAAAACCAGTCAGCCCGTTAGACATATCCCAGCTGTAGTCGCCAGACAAACTGAGGTTCGACTGCGGCACCAGAGGTATCTGCTCGCCTTCCGCAATGGTAGGTACAGAGGCCGAAATACCTGGCTCAACCTCGGAAAACTCTGATTCGTTGTAGTTGCCAGAGAGTTGCACATTCAGGCCGTCGAGAGGCGTTGCCCAAATGAGCGCGAGATCTATCCCGGAAATCTCCGCATCACCACCGTTCGCGAGCGCAATGACACCTCCCGTCGGAAACTGGATCTGGATATCCTCCCATTCGGAGTAATAAACCGCCGCCTCCAGCAAAACCGTATTGTCGGCCAGTTGCCACTTCGTTCCGAGTTCATAGCTCCATACTTTATCCGGATCTACACCTGTACTGGTTAGTACACCAATCGCCTCCGCGGCATCTACCGATGCCTGGGTCTGTATGGTTCCGCTGCGAAAACCCTTGGCGATGTTGAGGAATACATTGCCGTTATCGCTCGGACTGTACATCAGGTTGAATCGGGGGTTGGTTGAATCAAAAGTCGCATCATCTCCTGCCGTCGGAACAAATACAGTGCGGTCCAGATCCAGGTAATTCTTCCCGTCGGTTGTCTTGCGGTCATCCTCGAAATAGCTCAGGCCGACCAGTGCCTGCAGCCTGTCGTCGAGGAACTTTCTGGAAAGTTCGCCAAAGATATTATAGGACTCGGTTGACAGGTCACCGGTCAGGTTTATCACCGGGTAGTCTATTGATCCCGAGCCTACGTCCAACAGGTAGAGAATGTCATTGTCCACTGTCGCGTCACGGTAGAAGCCGCCGGCAACCCATTTCCAAGCGCTCTCGTCATCGTTCGAGACGAGGCGTAATTCCTGGGTGAATGAGTCTGTCGAGAAAGTTGAGTCATTGAATGAAGGGAAGCTCGCCGTTTCCAGTGGGTAAACAAAGTCCAGCGTGTGCTCGATGTAACCCGTGGCACTGATCAGGTTGGCAAAGGGCATTTCCCAATCCAGGGTCAGGTCCGCGGTATCCACCTCGGTGTTGATGAACCCGTCGATACCATAGGTGTCGATGATGGTCGGGTCGTCGATGTCGTTGGCAAAGGTATTGCCAAAATCCTGGTCAGCCTCGATATGCCAGTAGCTGCCTGAGACAGACAGGGTATCAGCGGCGGCCCACAGGCCCCTCACGCGGATATTGGATAGATCTGCCCCATTGACGTCGTCGCCGGGAAAATCCGGAGCATCGGCAAAACCGCCTATGTCCTCATATCCACCGGAAATGCGTAAACCGAACTTGTCCTTTACCACCGGCGCATTGATCATGGCATCGGTGTTGTAGCTATCATCGCCCCCATCCGTACTGTAGGCACTACCACGCACCTTGAAGTCGAACTCCTCGAGGTTGGGCCTGTTGGTCACGAACTTGAGCATACCCCCCATCGCTCCCTGGCCATACAGGGTGCCTTGGGGTCCGCGAATTACTTCAAGCCGCTCGAGGTCGTAAAAGCGTGCAGGCGGTGCAATCTGCAGATTGGGAATGCCAAATGCCACGTCATCTACGTAATAGGCCACCGTCGCGTCCCCGGTGGTGCCACTGGCGATACCGCGCATCTGGATGGTTTCGAATCCGGGTGCGGAGGCCGATACGAAGGACGCACTGGGAATGATCTGCAAAAGATCCGAGTAATCGCTTGTGCCCCGCGTCGCAATATCTTCAGCCGTAATCGCCTGGACCGATAGCGGTACATCCATCAGCGCCTGCTCGCGCTTCTGCGCCGTGACGATGACTTCCTCCAGCTGCCGCGGACTTTCCTGGGCACCGGCGTCAGACAATACGAGGGTGGCCGCGAGTGCAGCGACCGACCGGGCAATCAAGGTACGTTTTGTATTCATGCAGGATATCTCCGATTGTTCTCTTTATAGTCAGGCGTGGGTCGCACAATCTCGTTCTGAGCGCCCGGCTTGGACATATACTAAACGCTTGCTCAGTACAAATCAATAGGCTATTATTCGATAAACTGAAAGCAAAGTGGTTGTTATATGCAACTACTGCAGAATAACAGGATAAAATATGGTGTTAAGCGATTGCTCAGTAATTTCCGATATCCTGGAGTTTCAAAAGCAGACCTCGTCCAGCCTGGAAGCGGCGGTCGATGGCGCAGTACGTCTCAGCTACGAGCAATTGGCGTCGGCAGTCACCGAGCGTGCCAAAGCCCTGGTAGCGGCCGGGGTACAGCGCGGGGAGCGGGTTGCCACCCTGGCACCCCCCAGCCTGGAATTCTGGCTGGATTACCTGGCTACCGTCTCCATCGGCGCCATCTGGCAGGGGCTGAACCCCCGCTACCAGCTGCCGGAATACCGCTACCTGCTGGAGGACGCCCGCCCCCGGGTGGTCTTTGTCACCTCCCCCTACGAGGACCGGGATTATGCTGCGGACCTGCAGTCGGTGGGCAGCCAGGTGGAGACCTTCGTGGTGCGCGGCGAAGCGACCGGCCGCGCGGTATCCCAGCGGGCATTCCTCGCCGCCGGCAGCACTGTCAGTGATGCCGAGCTGAGGGCGGCGATGGCGCTGGTGCAGCCGGAGGACATTGCCGTTATCGTCTATACCTCGGGCACCACCGGCCAACCCAAGGGCGCAATGCTGTCCCAAAGGGCGATTGTGGCCAGCGCCGTGACCAACGTGGAGTACTTCGGGGAGGGGCTGGGATCCACCATCTGCGCCGCGCCGATCAATCACGTGGGAGCCCTGAACAATGTCTGCATGTCGGTGTTTGCCTACGGCGGGCGCATCATCTTTTATCACCGCGTGGATCTGGCGGCCCTGGGCGCGCTCACAGCCAGGGAACTGCCCACCTACCTGGTGGCCAGCCCCACCAGTTTCGTCATGATGCAGCAGGGTGCCGGGGGCATCGACCTGACCCGGCTCGGCTACATAAAGCTGCTGGTTTTTGGCGGCGGCAAGACACCCCAGGCCCTGCTCGACCCCATGGTGCCGTATATCCCCAAAATGTATAACGTGTTCGGCCAGACCGAGTGCTGCGGTATCGGCACCGCCACTGCCCATGGCGCCAGCGCTGAAGTCATGGCGGAGACTATCGGCCAGGCTTTGCCGGGCCACGAGCTGCGGGTTGCTCGGGAGGATGAGACCGAGTGCGACATAGGGGAAACCGGCGAGATCCAGCTCAAGGGGCCTATCTGCGCGTCCGGCTACTGGAACAAACCCGAAGCGACCGCCGAGTTGTTCACCAGCGACGGTTTCCTGCGCACCGGTGACCAGGGAGCCCGGCGCGGTGACGGCAACATCTGCTATGTGGGCAGGATCAAGGAGATGTTCAAGTCCGGTGGCTACAATATCTACCCGGTAGAACTGGAGCAGACCCTGAGCCAGCATCCGGATGTGCTGGAGGCGGCGGTACTGCCCGTACCGCATCCGGTATTCCAGGAAGTCGGTTACGCTTTTGTGGTAGCGCGGGCTGGCAGGGAATTATCCGGACAGGCACTGGACGCCTTCTTGCGACCGCGGCTCGCAAACTACAAAATCCCCAAGCACTGGTCACTGGAGGAGGCACTGCCCCGGCTGCCCAACAGCAAGATCGACAAGCAGGCGCTGAAGCGACGCCTGGAAAGTTTTCAGGAGGCGTGAATGAGCCAGGATCTGGTAATGCAGCGCGACGGCCCGATCACCACGATTGCGTTCAACCGGCCCGACAAGGGTAACACTCTAAGCAGCGCCATGCTGGCAGAACTAGAACAGCTCGCGCGCAGCCTGGCCGATGACGAACAAACCCGCGTGGTGATTATCCGCGCCGAGGGCGACAACTTCAGCTTCGGCGCCGACCTCGGGGAGATGGAAGCACGCACCGAGCGCCCCAGTGTGCTCGCCCTGCGCCGCAAAGCGGAACTGGGCGGGCGCATGATGCGCAGCCTGCAGGAGATACACCAGCCCACTATCTGCGCGATCCAGGGTATTTCCACCGGGGGGGCTACCTGCATCGCCTCCGCCTGCGATTTCCGTATTGCCAGCGACACCGCACGTATGGGTTATGGCGAGGTCAAACTCGGCATCAACCTGATGTGGCACGCGGTGCCGCCCTGCGTGCACCTGGTGGGCCCCTCCCGCGCCAAACAGCTGATCATGTCTGGCAAGTTGATTGCCGCGAGCACCCTGGCCCAATGGGGCTTCGTGGATGAGATCTGCCCCCGCGAAGACCTGGATGCCCGCGCCTGGGCCTGGGCCGAGGAGTATGCGGCCCTGCCACCCATTGCCGTGCAGATGATAAAACGCAGCATTAACCAGGTGAGCGGCGCATTGGACCAGGCGATCATGCACGCGGATACCGACCAGTGGCTGCTCGGGACCCAGACCGAGGACTTCAGGGAGGCGGTCAGCGCCTTCATGGGAAAACGAAAACCCGAATTCAAAGGCAACTGACAACGAACAGGCCGGGGCTTACTGCGCCGGCAAGGAGAGTACCGATGGATACCATCACCGTACGAAAAATGGCTTTCGATTTCACCGACGATATGGACCTGGTGTTCATCGAGCACGATCCCAGGTTCTCCTTCATCTTCCTCGGCACGTGGATGCTGCTGCCCTACCTCGAGCCCTACCTCATGCGCACGGTGCGCAGCGCCATGGACGAGGTAGACGACGAGCGACTCAAGTACGAGATGAAACAGTTCTGTTCGCAGGAAGGACAGCACTATAAACAACACGCCAAGGCCAATGAGAGAATCATGGCAAAAATGCCCGAGGGACCCCGGCGCAAAATGCAGGCGAAACTGGCGGACGTCGAACAGCAGTACAAGGATTTTTTCGAGCACAAACCGCTGGCCTGGAACCTGGCCTATGCGGAGGGATTCGAGGCCTACACCGCCGCCGGCGCGCGCACCCAGATGGAACTGCGCGTATTCGACTATATGAAAGACCCCATACGCGACCTGATGCTGTGGCACATCATGGAGGAGATGGAGCATCGCAACGTGGCTTTTGATGCCTACGAGGCGGTAGCTGGCGGCTACTGGTACCGCCTGCGGGTGGGTTTCTGGGCCCAGCGCCATTTTGTCGGCCTCGGCAATGAGCTGGCGGCCATCATGGCGGAGGCATTCCCTGATCTGATCGCGGCTCATGACAACCCGGAGGCAAGAAAAATCCGGGACAGGCACCGCTGGACCTACCTCTGGCGCACACTCAGGAATCTCCCGGGTATCTATATGCCCTGGTACTCGCCCCACAGGCTCACCATGCCGCCCCTGTACGAGGAAGCGCGCAGCGAATACGACCAACGTGCATTGAGCACAGCCGCATAAAGCAGGATGGAGGAATGAACTCGATGGAACAGGCAGAAATCGACAGCATTATGGCAACCATGGCGGCACGACCAGTGGTGCCATTCAAAGGTGCAGGAGAAGCGCTGCACGTAGGTGACACCGACGCCCCCTTCGTCGACATCGGCGATGGCACCCTGATTCAATTGGTGATGGTGGATCTCAGCCAGAACATCTGGATTACCCGCAACAGGATGCAGCCCGGCACCACGGTGATCAAGCACTACCACACCGGCTCGGTGTACGCCTACACGATACAGGGCAGCTGGTATTACAAGGAATATCCCGAGACCGTCAACCGCGCGGGCTCCTTCCTGTTCGAACCGGCTGGTTCAGTTCACACCCTGACTATTGCCGCAGACCAGGAGGGCGAAACCATTGTCTGGTTCATGATCAACGGCACCAACCTGAATGTGGACGACAAGGGCAACGTGGTCTCGATAGCTGATGCCCACAATGTGCTGGAAGGCTACCGCCTGCTGTGCAGGATGACCGGGCAATCATCGGACGCCGTTATTGTGATGGGCGAGGACTGACAAAGGTGCGCGCCCTGGTCATGCATCCCAATCGATTCGTACTGGAAGAGCGGCCGCTGCCGGAACCCGGGCCAGGCCAGGTGCTGGCCAGGACCCTCGCCTGCGGTATCTGCGGGTCCGACCTGCACCTGTACCGCCATGCCGACGCCATGCTGGAGCTAGGACGCCAGGCCGGGATCCCCGAAGAAATCCTTGGCAAGGGCGTGGTGCTGGGGCACGAATTCATCGCCGAGATCGCCGGGTTCGGACCCGGCACCCGACAGCAGCTGGCCATTGGCGATCGCGTGACCTCCACTCCCTTTGTTAAAGGCGAGCTGGAGACCGTACCCATGGGCTCGACACCCTTGGTGGACGGCGCCTATGCCGAATATTTCCTCCTGTCGGAGGAGTTGCTGATACCTGTACCGAAGGATTTGCCCACGGCA
>Ga0105096_10000882_pt1 | contig 11570 bp, 9 predicted proteins | sample PPLLak3cmMay2015_FD_87036 | JGI IMG/M metagenome (GOLD analysis project Ga0105096, IMG submission 87036) | Freshwater sediment microbial communities from Prairie Pothole Lake near Jamestown, North Dakota, USA - PPLs Lake P7 Core (1) Depth... | ecosystem: Environmental > Aquatic > Freshwater >... | reverse complement strand
GTGGGTTGAAACCCACGGCTAATGTCATTCTGTCGCTACGCGACGGGGAATGCGCTCGGCGAGGCGTCGCGGTCCGTGGGTTGGAAACCCACGGCTAGTATCATTCTGTGGCTACGCCACGCATGCATCTCGCCGCTCAACCGGTCACGCAAGTTGCCCCTGGCAAGTGATCGCTACGGAACAAGACCAACATCTCGGTGCCCACCCTACCACCGCTGGCTGCGAATGCTCTGGGTTACAGTTGTCCGTCCAGCGCCAGTTGATGGAAGTAGTGCGGCACCTTGTCTTGGTTCTCGAGCAGCCAGTCGATGGTCGGTTCGTGCCGCATGGCCTTGCCGATGGCCTTGGCGGTGGCTTCGCGATTCGTGCGGAACAGCAGTTCGTGATCGACCTCGACGTCGACGACGCTGGGATCGAGCCACACCGAGACGATGATGCCCAGGTCGTTCGCCTTCTTCTTGGGAATGTCGCCAGCTCGAACTGCGTCGAGCACTCCGTGCGCGATGCCGGCTTGCACGGTGCCCATCAGGATGTTGGTGTACTTGGAGTTGTTCACGGTGACTTTGCTGACCATGAGCGTCGCCGGTCGCACTTGCACATCGCTGTTCAGGATGGCGAAAACTCGCGTATGTCCCTTGACCTGATCCCCGAGCAGTTGAGCGATGGCGTAGCCCACCGGACCGTCGAGTTCGCCGATGACGACTTCGGGTTCCGCGGCCGAGTAGGCCGGTTCACCCTCCACGAGCGCCTCGCCGGTGCGCAGGACGATGCGACTGCTCGCTTTCTTCGCTTTCACGTTTTTCTTTTTAGCCATGAGGAGACTCCTATGCCGCGGCGTCGAGTTGCTCGGAGGCACTGATCGCAATGCCCAAGACTTCATTCGCCAGCGCTCGATAGTCTTCGGCGCCATGCGAGCTGCTGGCGTATTCGAGAATGGATTGGCCGAAGCTGGGGGCTTCCGCGAGCCGAATGTTGCGGCGAATCCGCGTCTGGAAGGCCTTGGCGTTGCTCCACGGAGATCGCGTGGCGGCGCCTCGTCGGAAAAACTCTTCGACATCGCGAGCCACTTCCGCCGCCAATCGCGTGGACGATTCGTACATGCAGAGCACGACCCCGGAAAGTCGCAGGTCCGGATTGAGTCGTTGGGAAACGAGTTCAATCGTCCGCAGCAGCTTGCTCAAGCCATGCAGCGCCAGGAAGTGGGGCTGGAGCGGCAGAAAGACCTCCTGCACGGCGCTGAGCGCGTTGAGCGTGAGCGCGCCCAGGGACGGCGGGCAGTCGATAATCACAAAGTCGGGCTGCTGGGTTGGGTCGGCGGCCCAATGCTGTCGCAGGGCGTCGCGCAGGATCATTTCCCGCGCGTCTTCTCCCGCCAACTCCATCTCGGCGGCGGCCAGATTCAAATGAGCGGGGGCGAGCCAGAGTCGTTCGCCGACCTGTCGCCGGATCCGCGAAAGTTCGGCTTGTCGAGTGATCACTTCGTAGATCGACGGTTCCGTTTCGCCAACGACGACCCCCAGATGGAGCGACGCATGGGCCTGGGGATCAAGATCGATCAGGAGGGTCGAGTGGCCTGCCGCGGCCAGCGCTGCGCTCAGATTGACGGACGTCGTCGTCTTGCCGACGCCTCCTTTTTGATTCATCACGGCGATGGACCGCATTTCGGGGCTCCTTCCCTCTATCCTCTGCGCACGCTCGGCGTGCTGGTCGAACTCGTCGCCACACCGCGCATGGAACGGGGGGTGGTCGATCGAGGGGCCGATTATAGCGCCGAACGGCCGCCGAGCCTAGACGAATGTCGGCCCGTTGGTTTTCCCGGCAGTTTGCACTACAACGATGTCTAGACTCTTATGGGGAAAGGACTTTACGCGTGCGAGTGATCATCGTGCCTGATGGCGTCGAGGTGGGTCGCCGAGCGGCTCGCTTTGTCGCGGACTTGGTTCGGCGTAAACCTGCGTCGGTCCTCGGGTTGGCGACCGGCAGCAGCCCCGTGGGGCTGTACGGCGAGCTGATCCGCCTGCATCGCGACGAGGGACTCGACTTTTCGCAGGCGACGTCGTTCAACCTGGACGAGTATGTCGGACTCGATCCAACTCATCCGCAAAGCTATCGAGCGTTCATGCGGCGGGAACTTTTCGATCGCATCAACATCGAACCGAGTCGCACGTTCGTGCCGGATGGCCGGGCGCTCGACTTCGAATCGTCCTGTCGAGCCTACGAACAGCAGATCCGCGACTTGGGGGGGATCGACTTGCAGATCCTGGGAGTTGGCACCGATGGTCACATCGCGTTCAACGAGCCCGGGTCGTCGCTGGGAAGTCGTACGCGGCTCAAGACGTTGGCCAGCGAGACGCTGCGGGACAACGCCCGGTTTTTCGGCAGTGTCGACTTGGTGCCGCGGCTGGCCGTGACCATGGGCGTGGGAACCATTCTCGAGGCACGCCGATGTCTGCTCGTGGCCATGGGCGCCAATAAGGCTGAAGCGATTCGAGCGACGGTCGAGGGACCGATTACGGCACAGGTCACGGCCACCGCGCTGCAATTGCATCGTGATGTCGTTCTGGTGATCGACGAGGCCGCGGCGAGCATGTTGGAACGCCGTGAGTACTATAAGGAAGTCGAGCAAAGTCAGACGTTGCTGGAGGAAGGTCGATTCGCGGAACTCGGAATCGGCCCACGCAACGTGACGAAGGGCCGGTAAATTTCTTCGCGTGAGCGCGGCGCTGGCATGGCGCCCAGCGCTCGCTTGAGTTCGACGTTCCGCGTCCATCAACCTTATCGCCAGGCACACCATATGCGATTCATCGGCCACTTGCTCGACGAAACCCAGGCTCGACGCTTCACGTCGTTCCTGCTGGTTCAGGGGGTGGTGATTCGCGCGGAACCTGATCCGGAGGGGTGGGCCATCTGGGTTCGCGATGAAGATCAGGTTCCGGTGGCTCGCGAGGCGCTCGACGCTTTCCGAGACGCCCCGGCGGACGCCCGGTATGCCCTGGCCGAACGGCAAGCGCTCGAACAGCAGCGCGCGATCCTGACGCAAGAGCGAGTGATTCAACGCAATCAGGTCGACATGAGCCGGCGCTGGCGTTCGGCGGCCGAGGGTCCCCGGCCGCTCACCATGACCCTAGCAGCCTTATCCGTGCTGGTGTTCGTTCTGACCAGCGGCGGCGAAAACCTGGCATCGATGTTGGGCGACCTGACCTTCTGCCGCATCGATCCTCAAGGTCTGGCCCCGGTGAATGGCTACACCAATATTCTGCAAGGTGAAATCTGGCGGCTGGTCACGCCGATCTTCGTGCACTTTGGCGTGATGCATCTGCTCTTCAATCTGATGACGCTGTTTTGGCTGGCGAGTCCGATCGAGCGCAGCAAGGGGACGCCGCTCTTGGGGTTGATGACGGTTTCAATCGCGGTCGTCTCGAACACGCTGCAATACGCTTGGTCCGAGAACCCGCTGTTCGGCGGACTGTCGGGGGTCCTGTTCGGCCTGATCGGCTACAGCTGGCTGAAGTCCCGCTACGATCCCGCGGGTCCGATCCACATGCCGTCCGATGTGATGACATACACGATGGTCTTCTTCGTACTGGGAATCCTGCGCGACATTCCTCCGCTCGACGCGTTTCTCGGCGCCGTGCTGCCTCGAATGGCCAACACGGCGCACGCGGTGGGTCTGGTGATGGGGCTGGCGTTTGTCTGGATTCCCGCGGAATTCAAACGTTGGCGAGGTCGGTAGCCCGGCCTCGTCCTTTTGATCGCAACGGTCCTCCTCTGGTCCGAACTCCGTATCATGCCTCGCATCCCGATCTTCCCACTGCGCCACTTGCGAACCGCCAGTTGTCTGGGTTCGGCGCTGGCGCATGGCCTGGGGCTGGCCGCGGTACTCACGGGACAACTGTGGATGCAACTGCAAGGCGTGCCCGACGCGCGGGCACGGGAGTCGCGAATCGTTCTCGAAGGAGGATTTCTCCCCGCGAGTTTGCCGGCGGAGGAGCCACCCCCGATTGTCGTCGCCGCCGCGGCCAGCGATCCGGCCAGCGTCGCGTCCAAGGAGTTTGTCGAGGGGCAGATCGAGACCGCGGTTGCGTCGGCCCAGACCTTGACGCTCGACGAGCAACTGGAGCAGCTCAAACGTCGATCGGCCGATTTGAGCGGAGTGTCGTCGGCCGAGTCGATCGATCAGCTGGCTCGGCAGTTCAACGCGTTGCTGGGGACCAAGCCTCGAGTGGAACGTCCGTCGGCCGAGCCGGTCGCGGGGCCGTTTGATTTCGAGACGGCCCAGTTACACGAAGTGCACCGCGAACCGCAAGAATCCGGGGGATTTCGCTACCGGACGGTCTTGGTGGACGCTGCAGGACGCCGATTCGAAACGGAGGTGGATGCGGCGACGGGCGAGCAACTGCACAAGGTCTTTGAAATCATTCGCGGCAATCCCTTGCTGGAAAAAGTCTATCGTCAAATCGTGATGAGCCTGCTGGATCAGCTCAGCCAGCCGAAACCGATCGCCAAGCTCCCTTCCGTCCCCTGACGGGCGGCGGGTCGGTTTTCTACAATGCAAAACCTTTGATGGCCGAGCTTTTCTCGAAGTTGGCGGACCGTCCCTGGCGGGCGGATCGGCCATCAAGCGGGATACCCCTCAACAGTCCCTGGATTTCGAGAGTGCCATGAATCTGCTGGAACAGAATGACCCGGAAGTCTGGTCGGCCGTCGCCGCCGAAATCGAGCGGCAGCAGGACGGACTGGAGATGATCGCCAGCGAGAACTATACGAGCGTCGCGGTGATGCAAGCGGTGGGCAGCGTGCTCACAAACAAGTACGCCGAAGGCTACCCGGGTCGTCGTTACTACGGCGGCTGCGAGCATGTCGACGTGGTCGAGAATCTCGCGCGCGATCGCGCGAAGCAGTTGTTCGGCGCCGAGCACGCCAACGTCCAACCGCATGCCGGATCGCAAGCCAACCAGGCCGTGTACATGACGGCCTTGGAACCGGGCGATTCCGTGATGGGACTTGACCTGGCTCACGGCGGCCATCTCACCCACGGCATGAAGCTCAATATCTCCGGGCGACTCTATCATTTTCATCACTACGGAGTGACTCGAGACACTCACCGGATCGACTTCGACCAGGTGGCTCGGCTGGCTCGCGAACATCGGCCGAAACTGATCGTGGCCGGAGCGAGCGCCTACCCGCGCGAGATTCCGCACGCGGTGTTCGCCGAGATTGCCCGCGAGGTCGGCGCGAAGCTGTTCGTCGACATGGCGCACTACGCGGGACTGGTCGCGGCGGGGCTGCACAATAATCCGGTGCCGGTGGCCGACTTCGTGACGTCGACCACGCATAAAACGCTGCGGGGGCCTCGATCGGGAATCGTGCTCTGCCGGCAGGAGTACGCCAAGGATGTCGACCGCAACGTCTTTCCCGGCTTGCAGGGGGGGCCGCTGATGCATGTCGTGGCCGGCAAGGCGGTTTGTTTTGGCGAGGCGTTGAAGCCCGAATTCAAGGCGTACGGCCAGGCCATTCTGGATAACGCCAAGACCTTGGCCGAAACCCTCCTGGCGGGCGGCCTGAACCTCGTCTCCGGCGGTACCGACAACCACTTGATGCTGGTCGACGTCACCGGACTGGGCATCGGAGGCAAGATCGCCGAGGCCGCGTTGGGCGCTTGCGGCATCACGGTCAATAAGAACATGATTCCGTACGACGAGCGCAAGCCGGTCGATCCGTCGGGGATTCGCGTGGGCACGCCGGCGCTGACGACTCGCGGCATGGGAGTTGGCGAAATGAAGCGGATCGGGCAGTGGATGCTGGAAGCCTTGGGCCATGCGGACGACGCTTCCCGTCATGTTCGCATTCGCCAGGAGGTCGCCGAGCTCTGTGTGTCGTTCCCAGTGCCGGCCGCGGCGCTGGCCCGCACGTAGGACCCGCGTTCACGAGACTCGAGAGGAACCAAGTCATGGCTCGCAAGAATCGCATCCTGATTGCCGACGATAATCAACCCAATCGAGAACTGCTCGAAGCGTACTTGTCCGATCTCGACTGCGAATCGGAAATCGCCGTCGATGGCCAGGACACGCTCGATAAGATTCGGACCTTCAAGCCCGATCTGGTGTTGCTGGACGTGATGATGCCCAAGCTGAGCGGCTTTGAGGTCTGCAAGAAGCTGAAGCAGGATGCCCAGACGCGCCGCATCATGATTCTGATGGTGACGGCGTTGAACGAGCTGGGCGATATTGAACGAGCAGTCATGGCGGGGACTGACGACTTTCTGTCCAAGCCGGTCAACAAGGTGGAATTGCTCAAACGCGTCGAGAACATGCTCAAGCTGAAGGATGTGACGGACGAGGTGGAACGGCTGCGTCGGTATATCCAGAGCATGGAGGATTCGTCCGGGCCGCCGGCGAAGTAAGTCGCAGCTGGGCTAAGGCGTTTCGTTGCGAGAGCGGTCCGTGGGTTGGAAACCCACGGCTAGTATCATTCTGTGGCTACGCCACGCAGGCATTTCGCCGCTCAACCGGTCACGCAAGTCCTTGCACACCTTCACTTGAAAGTTGGACACCTTCTTCAAGACGGGTGAAATCTTCACCCGCAAGTTAGACACCCTCTGAACATGTAGAGGTCCCCCTGCCGACCTTGCGTGCGCGAGGCTTCGGCGACGATAATCTCCCCATGTGGCCGCCGAGCGATAAAACGGAAGAACTACTACTGGGCGTTCAAGCGGGGGACGACGACGCCGTCAATCGATTGATGGAGCGTCATCGCGAAGGGGTGCGACGCCTCGTCCAGATGCGGCTCGACCAGCGCATTCAACGTCGAGTGGACGTGAGCGACGTCGTGCAGGACGTGATGATCGAAGCGCATCGGCGGCTGCCCGACTATCTGCGTGGCCCGGCCATGCCGGTTCACCTGTGGGTGCGGCAGATCGCCAAAGACCGGATCATCGACGCTCACCGCAGGCATCGCCTGTCGGGCAAGCGGAGCGTCGATCGCGAACAGCAGATGGCGCCGCCCGCCGGCGACGATCAATCGGCGCTCGAATTGGCCGCCTGGTTGTGCGACCCCGAGATCACGCCCGCCGCCGCCGCCGCGCAGAAGGAACTGGCGCTCAGCGTGGAACATGCGATCCGCAAACTCGAGGAAGCCGATTTCGAAATCATCGCCATGCGACATTACGAACATCTGTCGAACCAGGAGGTCGCCCAGGCGCTCGGCCTGACCGAACCCGCCGCGAGCATGCGGTACCTGCGAGCGATCCGCAAGCTCCGCGCAAAGCTGGGCGGCGAAGAGGGCAAAGCGAACTCAGAGTGAGATCGGCGCCTTCACGGAATCTAGTGGGGGTTCGGCACTTCACGCTCGGCCACTTCTTGATTGTCAGCGGACTACCCCTGAATCCAGCTGAGACCAACCACGCACGAGTGCCCCACTTCCATGTCCACTGACTCCTCCTCCGCCTCTGACGAACGATTGGCCGCGGTGCTCGCCGAGCTGACCGATCGCGTGCAGCGCGGTGAACCGGTCAATCTGGAAGAGACCTGTCGGCAGGAACCCGAACTGGCGACCGAACTGCGCATGCTGTGGGGGGCCGTGTTGGTGGCCGACGCGGTCGGCTCGGACGCGGCCAGTTCGCACGATTCCCACGCGCCGGATCTGCCCAGCGGCACGATCGAACTTCCCTGCCGCTTCGGCGATTACGAATTGATCGCGGAACTCGGCCGCGGCGGCATGGGCGTGGTGTATCGCGCTCGACAGTTGAGCTTGAACCGCGAGGTGGCGCTCAAGATGATCCTGCGCGGGCAGCTCGCGTCCCCTGTCGAGTTGGCGCGGTTCAAGGCCGAGGCGGAAGCGGCGGCGCGCTTGAATCATCCCAACATCGTGCCGGTGTACGACGTCGGCCAGGTCGATTCCCGTCCTTTCTTCACGATGAAGATGATTCGCGGACAGACGCTCTCGCAGCGGCTGGCCAATGGTCCCCTCCCCGCGCGCGAGTCGGCGCTGCTGTTGGCCAGCGTCGCGCGAGCCATCCAGCATGCACATCAGAACGGCGTGCTGCACCGCGATCTCAAGCCGTCGAACATCCTGATCGACGACGAGGGGATCGCGCATGTGACCGATTTCGGACTCGCCAAGCAGACGGACGACGCGGCGAGTCTCACGCGTACCGGCGGCATCATCGGCACGCCGGCCTACATGGCGCCCGAGCAGGCGGCGGGCGCTCGAGGGGTCGTGGGACCGGCGACCGACGTCTACAGCCTGGGGGCCATCCTGTATCACTTGCTCACGGGCCGGCCCCCGTTCCAGGCGGCGTCGCCCGTCGATACGGTGCTGCTGCTTCTCGAACAGGAACCGGTGCCGCCGCGGATCATCAATCCGACGGCCGACCGCGATCTGGAATTGATCGCGCTGCGTTGCCTGCAGAAGCCCACCGACCTGCGTTACGCCGATGCCGCCGCGCTGGCCGCCGACCTGGAAGCATTTCTGAAGGACGAGCACATTTCCGCCCGCAGCGGGCTGTTCACTCAGGTTGTGTCGCGTCTGTTTCGCGAGACCCACCACGCGGCGGTCCTCGAGAATTGGGGACTCTTGTGGATGTGGCACAGCTTGGCGCTGTTCGTCGTGTGCCTGATGACGAACTGTCTGTACTGGCTGCAGGACCACAATCGCTGGCACTACGCGGGGCTGTGGACCGTGGCCTTGTGGAGCTGGGCCGTCGTGTTCTGGTACTTGCGGCGGCGTTTGGGGCCGGTGATGTTCGTCGAGCGGCAGATCGCTCACCTGTGGGCCGGCAGCATGATCAGCATCGGGCTGTTGTTTCCGCTGGAAGCCTGGCTGGAACTGGATGTGCTCACGCTGTCGCCGGTTCTAGGGCTCGTCACTGGCATGGTTTTCATGGCGAAGGCCGGCATTCTGTCGGGAGCGTTTTACGCTCAGGCCGGAGCGCTCTTCCTGACCGCCGCGGTGATGGCGGCCTGGCCGCCGGGCGCGCATGTGATCTTCGGCGTCGTGTCCGCGTTGTGCTTTTTCGTGCCTGGCTGGAAGTACCATCACCAGCGCCTGCGCACAGTCGCGGCGGCGGAGTCCGCGGCGAGAACCGTCGACGACGTCGCATTGCGACTCGCCAGTACCGATAAAACCTAACCCGAAGCGCGAGCGAGGAAGAATACGCGAACCCCGCACACTTCCTCGCGGGCGCTTCGGGTTATGAACTGCATGACAGATCCTCAATTCAAGCTGTGACAACGCACTTGTCGCATTAGAGCGGTTCCATTTCGGCTGTGGCGGTTGCACGGTCAGAGGGGGCCTATTTTTCTGTCCGGCATTTTTCTGTCGGTGCCTTTCCGATCCTGTGGGGAAGAAAAGACACCGACAGAAAAATGGGGGACAGGAATATCAAGAGCACGAAATCGAGATGCCCCGAACTGTCGAGCAAGGTCCGCCCCTGGGGCTCGATTACCGGCCCGATTCCCTGGGGGGCTTGCCTTGGGCGGCGCTGGTACGCCACGATCGTGGTTCCGTCGCGCGGCCAGACCGGCTGATCCGTTCAGGCGACGGGCAGTCCGAACCGCATCGACGGAACGAATGCGCATGACGATTCAACGCTACCTTCAGGCTCATTTCTGCAGTGCGATCGCCTACGCCACGGTGGCGGTGATGTTTCTGGCTGTCGAACAGGTGAAGCACTTGTTCGAGCTTCCTCCCTGGGAATTGTTGATCCGCTCCCCCATGATGCTCGGCAGCTTCGCCGGGATTGCCGCGCTCGGAGCCCTCTACGTGTTCGGCGCGTGGTGGATCGTACCGCCTCATCCACCGGCTTCGCCGGAGCCCCCCGAGATTCCGGCAGGCATCGTGCCGCGACTGAGATTCTCGGCGCGGATTTTCCGGCTCTGGTGTATCGGAGTGTTGCAGCACATCGAGCGCAATCTGGCGAGCGGTCGCCGCTGGCTGGTCCCCTTCTTCATCGTGGCCGGCGCTGCCTTGGCGCTCGTCGCCTTGCACGAACCGAAGTGGCCGGTCGTGGGAACTCACCCCGCGCGGGCGGCGTTCAGTTGGCTGTTCTTTCTGTGGGCGATGTGGTGGCTGGTTAATCCCGGGCCGCGCCAGGCAACCTACCTCGGCCACATGATGTTCCGGGCTCTCGTCGCACTCAGCCTGTTCAACCTGATCGGCGAATTGTTGTGGGTCCTCGCCATCCACGGCATCGGAATGTCGTTCCGCATCTACAGTCTGTGGGGGATGATGCATATCAGTTTTTGCGTCGTGATCGTGGGGCGCATGGCCGATTACTGGAATCGATTGTCGGTGCTTCCCGTGCGGCCGATTCTGCTCGTCGTCCTGGTGATTGCCGCCGGCGTGCATCCTTCGACAATCGTCGGCCACCCTGAACCTTGGAGTAGGGTGTTCGTCCCGAGTCCGACGACTGCAACTGCGACGACAGACGAAGGGGTGACCTGGGCTTCCTGGAAGGCCGACGATGTCGAGGATCGCTGGTTGCAGCAGCTGGCCGAGCGGCTCGAGGCCCTGCCGCACCGCGACAAGCCGGTGGTGCTGGTGGCCGCCAGCGGCGGCGGTTCTCGAGCGGCGCTGTTCACGGCGCTGGTCTTCGAGCAGCTGCGGCGTTGGACTCCGCAAACGTCATCCCCGGATCCCGCGCATGCGCCCAGGCTGGTCGAGGATCCTCATGCCCGGGCGCATCTGGCCGACCAGATTCTGTTGATCAGCAGCGTTTCGGGAGGAACGCTCGCCTCGTCCGAATACGTGGCCCGCGCGATCGCCGGGTCGGTCGAAGGGTTTCCGGCGATCGCCGAACCCACGACTTGTTTTGAACCTGAAGTGCGCTGGCGGATGAGGCGGCAGATCGAGGAAATCGCGGGCTGGGACGAAAAATTACAGCGTCGCGCGTATGGCGACGACGGTCCCGATTACATTCGCCAGGCCCGGTCGACGTGCGATGGCACGTCGCGGCTGTGGTTCCATCAAAGCGAGTTCATCGATCACGTCAGCACGGACTTCATGGCGCCGCTGCTGCGCGGGGCGTTGTTTCCCGGGCAGGAGCGAGGCAAGGGGGTCCAGGCCTTTTGGCGCGACCAGTTGTCGTGCCCCTCGTGTCCTCTCACTCATTCGAATGTCGACAGTCATCTCATGGCGCCCGAGCAACGCCGGCGCGTGCCGCTGCTGATCGCGAACGTTACGGAAATCGATCGTGGCTCGTCGCTGCTGGTGGGATTTCCACCGCTGCCTCCTTTCTTCTTTGCCGGCAAGTACGCGCGCTTTCATGCGTTTCCCTGCCGAGACCTTACCAACGTGGGGCCTCCCGATTCCGAATTCACTCGACTTGACTTGACCGAGTCGTCGCGTCTGTCCGCCAATTTTCCCTGGGGTTTTTCGACGGCCCAACTGGCTCGCGGCAGCGACCTGGACACGGGGCATCTCATCGACGGAGGCGTCTTCGACAACACCGGGGTCGCTACGATCCGTTACGTTTTCGAGCGCCTGCACGACTGGTCGGAGGCTTATGCCAAGGAGGGAAAGGACGCTGGTCCGAGTGCCCAACTGGCTGCGCAGATCATGGGGAAACTGAG
>Ga0105096_10000881_pt1 | contig 11574 bp, 12 predicted proteins | sample PPLLak3cmMay2015_FD_87036 | JGI IMG/M metagenome (GOLD analysis project Ga0105096, IMG submission 87036) | Freshwater sediment microbial communities from Prairie Pothole Lake near Jamestown, North Dakota, USA - PPLs Lake P7 Core (1) Depth... | ecosystem: Environmental > Aquatic > Freshwater >... | reverse complement strand
TCAGGTGATGGACATGGGCCGCACGGCGGTGAACGTGATGGGCAACTGCATCTCCACGGCGGTGGTCGCCCGCTGGGCGGGCGTGTTCGACGACGAGAAGATGAAAGCCTTCGTCGCCGGGCCGAACCGGGCCGCCTGATGCGACGGCGGGTGCTGATGACCGGCGCGTCAGGCCAGCTCGCCGGCGCCATGGCCCGCGTGTTCGGGCGCGACTCGGACGTGACGGCGCTCACGCGGGCGGCGCTGGACATCACCGACGACCGCGCCGTCAGCCGCGCCGTGGCGGCACACGGTCCCGACCTCGTCATCAATTGCGCCGCGTACAACGATGTGGATGGCGCCGAGTCCGAGCCCGCCGCGGCCCTCGACGCGAACGCGTTCGCGGTGCGGGCCCTCGCCCGGGCCGCCTCTGCCGCCGGCATCATGCTCGTCCACTACTCCAGCGACTTCGTCTTCGACGGCAGCGCCGCGCGCCCCTACGTCGAAGACGACACGCCGAACCCGCAAGGCGTGTACGCGGCGTCGAAGCTGCTCGGGGAGTGGTTCGCCCTCGAGGCGGGCCGGGCCGCGGTGCTCCGGGTCGAGAGCCTGTTTGGCGCACCCGCCGGGAGCGGACGGCGGGGAAGCCTCGGCGCGCTGGTGGCCGGCATCGAGGCCGGCCGCGAGGTGCCGGTGTTCGTGGACCGCACGGTCTCGCCGTCCTACGTCGTCGACGTCGCCGAAGCGACCCACGCCCTGGTCGCGTCGGGCACGGCGTCCGGCCTCTATCACTGCGTGAATGCCGGGGCGTGCAGCTGGCACGACATCGCCGCCGAGATCGCCCGGCTGCTCGGCAGGCCCGCGCGCCTCCGGCCGATCACGCTCGAGACGGTCTCGCTCCGGGCGAAGCGGCCCAGATACTCCGCGCTCGAGAGCACCCGCCTTCCGGCGGCCGGCATCAGGATGCCGACGTGGCAGGACGCGCTGGCCCGCTACCTCGGGGCGTAGAGCGCGTCGTAAACGAGCGTCGCGACGAGCCTGCCGACGGCCAGGCACGCCGTGAGCCCTGGCGAGTTGATGCCCGCCGCGTGAACCACGCACGGGTTCACGCGGTCGCGCCGGATCAGGAAGTCGGCGAACCGCTCGTCGGCCGTGTTCAGGTTGGGCCGGATGCCGCTGCCGCCGAGCCTCAGGTCCCCCGGCCCGAGCTCCGGGAGCAGCCGCCGCGCCGGCTCGAGAAAGCTGCCGAACGGCGTTCTGGAGGATTCGTAATCGTGTCGGCTGTCCTGATGGCGGACGGTCGGTCCGATGAGCACGGTGCCCCGCGTGGTCTTCGTGAGGTGCACCCCGAGTCCGTGCCCGGACGCGTTCGGGAGCGGGTACACCAGCGCGTTGACCAGGTGCGTACGCGAGGGCGCGAGTTCGGCGTACTCGCCGCGGCACGGGTAGATCCCGAATGACTCCCCGCCGAGCATCGCCGAGACGTGGTCCGCGAAGAGCCCGCCGGCGTTGACCACGACCCGGGCCAGGATCGACTCGCGCTCGGTGTGGAGCACGAGACCGCCGGGGTTGAGGTCGGCGCCGTGGAGGCTCGTGCCGGGCAACAGGTATCCGCCGGCCTCCTTGAGGGCGCGTCCCAGCGCGTGCACGAGGGCCTCGGGCTCGATGACGCCCGTGTTCGGCGACACGAGTGCCGCGACGCCGGCCGCGTGAGGTTCGCGGTGGCGGATGCCGGCCGCGTCGACCATCTCGAGTCCCTCGACGCCGTTGGCTTCCCCCTGCGCCCGGATGGCCTCGAGGCCGGCCACCTCGCCGTCATCGAGGGCGACAATGAGCTTGCCGCAGCGGGCATGGGGTACGCCGCGGCGCGCGCAGAAGTCGTACAGCTCCCGGGCGCCCTCCACGCAGAGTCTCGCCTTCAGCGAGCCCGGCGGGTAGTGGAGGCCCGCATGGATGACGCCGCTGTTGCGGGTGCTCGTGTCCATCCCGGGCCGGGGATGGCGCTCGAGCACGCACACCTCGCGGCCCGCCCGCGCGATGGCCGCCGCCGCCGCGAGGCCGGTCACTCCGCCCCCGACGACGGCGACATCGATGGTTTCCATCATCGGCCTCACACATGGGCCAGGGAGGCCGGCCGGCGCCTTGCCTCCCTGCGCGGGAACCTACTACGATTGAGGACTCGAACCGATAAGGGGACGAACGCATGCCGAAGCGCGCCATCATCACCGGCATCACGGGGCAGGACGGGTCGTACCTGGCCGAGCTGCTGCTCGAGCAGGGGTACGAGGTCACCGGGATCGTCCGCCGCCTGAGCCATCCCAACTTCGACCGGATCGCCCACCTGCTGGATCGTATCAAACTCCACCCGGCCGATTTGCTCGACGAGCTCTCGCTCATCCGCGCCATCGAGGAGAACGAGCCCGACGAATTCTACAACCTGGCGGCGATGTCGTTCGTCCCCGCTTCGTGGGACCAGCCCCTGCTGACCGGCGAGTTCAACGCCCAGGGTGTGACGCGCGTGCTGAACGCGGTGCGGCGCGTCAATCCGAAAATCCGGCTCTACCAGGCCTCCTCGAGCGAGATGTTCGGCAAGGTGCGCGAGGTGCCGCAGACCGAGATGACGCCGTTCTATCCGCGCAGCCCGTACGGCGTCTCGAAGGTGTTCGGGCACTACATCACCGTCAACTACCGCGAGAGTTACGGGCTCTATGCCTGCTCGGGCATCCTGTTCAACCACGAGTCGCCGCGGCGGGGCCTCGAGTTCGTCACGCGCAAGGTGTCGGACGGGGTGGCCCGCATCAAGCTCGGGCTCGAGCGGAAACTCTGCCTCGGCAACCTCGAAGCGCACCGCGACTGGGGGTTCGCCGGGGATTACGTCCGTGCGATGTGGCTCATGCTGCAGCAGCCGACGGCCGACGACTACGTCGTGGCGACCGGCGAGAGCCATTCGGTTCGCGACCTCGTCGAGGTGGCGTTCGGCCACGCGGGCCTCGACTGGAAGCAGTACGTCGAAGTCGACCCCCGGTTCCTCAGGCCGGCGGAGGTCGACCACCTGATTGGGAACGCCGCCAAGGCGCGCCAGATTCTCGGCTGGGCGCCCTCGGTCGATTTCGCCGGCCTGGTCGGCATGATGGTCGCGAGCGACATCGAACGGCTGTCCGGGACGAAGCCATCGAAGCCCCGCTAGAGGTTGCGCATGAATCTGCTCGATCGCGTCAGGAACAGGGACTGCACCGTCGGCATCATCGGCCTGGGTTACGTCGGTTTGCCGCTGGCGGTGGAACTGGCCCTCGGGCGGTTCCACGTCACCGGGTTCGACGTGGACGCCTGGAAGGTGGCCGAACTGAACGCCGGGCGCAGCTATATCCCGGACGTGAAGGCCGAGGACCTGGCGACGGTGGTGGCGTCCGGTCACTTCAAGGCGACCACCGACATGTCCGCCCTGGCGGAGATGGACTGTATCGACATCGCCGTGCCGACGCCGCTGCGGAAGACGAAGGACCCCGACATGTCCTACGTCGTCCAGGCAGTGGAGGCGGTCCGGAAGCACCTCAGGAAGGGCCAGCTCGTCAGCCTCGAGTCGACCACCTACCCCGGCACGACCGACGAGCTCGTCAAGCCGATGCTGGAGGAGACCGGGCTCAAGGCCGGCGAAGACTTCTACCTCGCCTTCTCGCCCGAGCGCGTGGACCCCGCCAATCCGCAGTACCTGACGAAGGACATCCCGAAAGTCGTCGGCGGGATCGACAAGGCCAGCACGGACATCGCCTGCGCCCTGTACGGGGCGGTCGTCACGAAGACCGTGCCGGTCAGCTCGACCGTCGTGGCCGAGATGGCGAAGCTGCTCGAGAACACGTTTCGGTCGGTGAACATCGGCATGGTCAACGAACTGGCCCTGATGTGCCACCGCATGAAGATCGACGTGTGGGAGGTGATCGACGCCGCCAGAACCAAGCCCTTCGGGTTCATGCCGTTCTATCCCGGGCCCGGGCTCGGCGGCCACTGCATCCCGATCGACCCCTTCTACCTGTCCTGGAAGGCGCGCCAGAGCGGGTTCGAGGCGCGCTTCATCGAGCTGGCCGGCCAGGTGAACAGCTCGATGCCGGAGTGGGTGGTGACGCGAATCGCCGACGCCCTCAACACCGTCAGGAAGGCGGTGAACGGATCGCGCGTCCACGTGTACGGGGTCGCCTACAAGAAGAACGTCGGCGACATGCGCGAATCGCCCGCGCTGGACGTCATCGAGCACCTCATCCGGCGCGGCGCGGTCGTCTCCTACAGCGATCCGTACGTGCCGACGCTGAGGATGGACGGCCACACCTTCTCGGCGGTCGGCACGGCCGAGGCGCTGGCAAGCAAGCCGGACTGCGTCGTCATCACCACCGATCACGACCTGTTCGACTACAGGGAACTGGTCGAGAACGCGCCGCTCATCATGGACGCGCGCAACGCCCTGAAGGCGTTCGCCGGGAAGCACATTCATCGGCTCTGACGATGTAGTCAGTAGCCAGTAGTCAGTATTCAGTAGAAAGGCAGTGTCTCGGCGTCTCGCTGATTCGTAGCGAGACAGGCATCCCTACTGGCTACTGGCTACTGGCTACTGATCCACCTCGAGTCTCGATTCACAGACGCTGTCCTACGACCGCGTAGTCCAGGTACGAGAACATCACCGCGTTGGCCTTGTCGACGTTTTCGTTGAAGGCCTGCGCGAAAGCCGCCAGGCTGGCCGTCCGGGCGTCGGCCGGCACCTCGACGTGCTGCAGCTTTGCGTCGCTCGGGTACGGCGACAGCCACCGCAGGTCGACGCGCTGGAAGCCGGAGGCGACGACCAGGAACCTCAGCGTCTCCGGGTGCAGCGGCCACGCGTGCGTGATGTCGCGGATGTACGCCTCGAAGAACGCGAACCAGCACGAGGGGTTGAGCGTTTCGAGCACGATCCTCGCGCCGGGCTTCAGCTTGTGGTACGCGACGTCGAGGAACGTCGTCAGGTACGCGGGCTGGAAATGCTCGACCACCTGCACCGCGATCAGCCCTCCGAGCGACGCGTCGGGGAGGGACTCGAGATAGGCGAGGGCATCGCCCTCCAGCGCCTCGAGGCCGGCGGCGCGGCAGGCCTCGATCATCTCGTGGTTGATGTCGAGGCCGTGCGCCCGGATGCCCCGCTCGCGCAGCAGGGCCAGGAACTCGCCGCGCCCGCAGCCGAGATCCAGGACGTTGTCCGCGCCGTCGAACAGCTCCACATACGGCAGCAGCCGCGCGCGGATATCGGCCTCCGAGCCGCGGAACCTGTTCTCGAACGCCACGTACTTGTACGCGTTGACCGAGTCGACGGCGGGCGCCGGCGGCCGAGGCGGTGCCGCCGCGGCGACGGCCGCCGCCTTTCCGCCTGCGCCTCCGGCTGACGCGGCCGGCGCGGCTCCCGCGGCCAGCCCGCGCTCGAGCTCGCGTTTGAGCATCAGCCCCGTCTGCTGGACGCTGGCGATGCTGGTCCGCAGCTCGTCCACCGCCGCCACGTAACGCTGCTCCCGGGCCACCATCGACTCCCAGCGCCGGCGGAACTCGTCGGCCACCCCGGCGAGCCCCGCGTTGGTCAGGTTCGCCAGCGTCGCGATGTGCTCGCTGCGGTCCCTGGTGTCGACAAACCGCGTGATGGTCTGCAGGTAGAGCACGATCGCCGTGTGGAATGTCTCGAGCTTCTCGAGCTCGCCGCGCATTGCGCCGATGGTCGCCTCGATGGACTGGCGGTTCGCCCGGTGCGCCGCGACGTTGCGGTTCAGGTGGTCCACCAGCGCCGCGTTGAAGGCCTGCTGGCGCTCGAACGCCGGGCCGGCCACCCGCCAGATGGCCATCGCCACACGCCGGCGCCACCCGGTCAGGCCCGCCGCCGGATCCGCGGTGGCGATGCGCCAGCGCTCGTTCAGGAGGGGCAGCTGGCTCTCGTCGTACTCCACGGGCGGGTGCGGCAGGTCCGGCAGCCTCGGGACCGCCCGGTCCAGCGCGGTGAGCGCGTCGTTATAGGCGCGGTCGGCGGCCTCGCGTTCGACGCGGCGGCGCTCGATGTCGTCTTCGGCAAACATGCGTCTGGTCCCCCGCGTCACGGGCGCCCGGCTGCGGGCGCATCAAACGGAAAGGGCACGCCGATGTCCGTCGTCAGGGCCCGCGCCAGCCCGGTGCCGTCTGCCCGGAGATGCGCCGGCCATCCTGCGGGAGCCGCCGGGTCGGCCGCGGCCCGCGAGGCAGTCAGCAGGCCCTCGTAGTCGCGCGCCATCAGCTCCAGCGTGCCCTGCGCTTCCCAGTACCGGCGCGCCGCGCTGCCGAGGCGCGCGCGCAGCGCCGCGTCCTCGGTGAGCCGGCGCAGGGCGAGCCGCAGCATGTGCACCTCGTCGACGAGTTCGACGTGCACGCACACGGCCTCATGCCCCCCCGGAACGGTGCTGGCCACCGTCATCGAGCGCAAATCCAGGCTCGGCACGTCCGCGGTGTGCACGAGGTCCGTGATGACCGTCGGTTTGCCTGCCGCCAGGCAGCGGAGCCAGGCGGCGGAGGTTTCGCGCCCGGTCGGCCACCTGAGGTTGAGGCAGACATCCGCCGCCGCCAGATACTCCGGCAGCGCAGCGTCCGGGAGGTAACCGGTCGTGGTCACCCGATCGGCCACCCCGAGTTCGCGCGCCTCCGCCATGAGGTCGAAATAGCCGGCCGCCTCGCCGACCACGAGGAGCCGGATGGCCGGCAGCGAGGGCCCGACCTGCGCCAGGGCGCGCAGGACGGCGCTCAGGCCTTTCTCGGGCGTGACCCGGCCGAACGAGGCGAAGACCACAGCGGCGTCGGGGATGCCATGGCGCTGCCTGACCTCGCGTCCCGGCGCCGAAGCCCGGGCCAGGGGGTCGGCCACCCCCATGTGCACGTGCCGGATGTCGGATCCGGGAAACGCCTCGGCCAGGTCGCGGGCCAGGATCCCGCTGTGGACCGCGACCACGCGCGCCGCCTGCACGGGGACGTGGACCATCGGCCAGAAATAGCACAGCGTGGCGCCGAGGCCGGCCACGACAAGATCCGCCAGCAGGGGCGAGACATCCGGATAGCACCAGGTGAACTCCGCCCGGAAGTCGGATTCGCGCTTCTGCCGGATGAGCGCCTGCGCACGCGCCTGGTGCACCTGGCCGTCGTGCAGCACGACCAGGCCGGGATACCGGACCATGTACGGCCACAGGTAGTCGTGCGCCGCGCTGTTGCCGACGTGGTAGACGACGACGTCGAATGGCCGCCGCGCGTGGCGCCACGGGAAGTCATGGGCGCCGCGGATGGCCGCCCCGTCGACGCGGGACACTCGCTCGATGGCGTCGTGCCCGGCGGTATCGTCGACAAACGCCTCGATGTCGTGCGCCGCGAGGCGGGGCAGCAGTTCGGCGCTGTACGCGGCAATGCCCGATCGGTGCGGGGGCAGCGGGCTGAACCAGGCAATCCGCATGGGCCCTATCACCCTAGCACATCGCCTGCCGCCTCGCGGCCTGGTGCACGCGCCGCCCTCGCTCCCGGATCCCGAATCCCGAGCCCCGAATCCCGGTAGTTTGTCTTGCCCCCCCTCCCCCTCGTCCGTTAGCATGAACATCACCTATGCAAGGCTGGCTTTCGATCGTGCTCCTGACCCTCCTCGGTGTCGCCTTCGCTGCCGGGTCCATCGTCATGGCGTTCTTCCTCGGGCCGAGGAAGCGGACGGTCGAAAAGGAAGCGCCCTACGAGTGCGGCATGCCCCCGGTCGGCGACGCCCGCGAGCGCCACTCGGTGAAGTTCTACCTGGTGGCGATGATCTTTCTCCTGTTCGACATCGAGGTGGCCTTCCTCTACCCGTGGGCCATGGCCATCCGGGACCTCCGGTGGATCGGGTTCGTGCAGGTGCTGGTATTCTTCATGGTCCTGGCGGCCGGCTACGCATACGTATGGAAGAAGGGCGTTCTGGACTGGAACAGGACGTCATAGCAACGGTCTCGAGGCCCGCGTGCGGCGGCTGACGGCGCCTCTTCCGGACGGATGACAGATGGCACCTGACTTCGAAATCCCGATTCTCACGACCACCGTCGACAAGATGGCGCAGTGGGCCCGCCGCTCCTCGATCTGGCCGGTGACGCTCGGCCTGGCGTGCTGCGCCATCGAGATGATGTCGATGGCGGCCTCCCGGTACGACATCTCCCGGTTCGGCGCCGAGGTCTTCCGCGCCTCGCCGCGCCAGGCGGACCTGATGATCGTGGCGGGGCGGCTGTCGAGAAAGATGGCGCCCGCCGTGCGCCGCATCTACGACCAGATGCCGGAGCCGAAGTGGGTGATCTCGATGGGCGCATGCGCCTCCTGCGGCGGCGTGTTCGACAATTACGCGATCGTGCAGGGCTGCGACCAGGTGCTGCCGGTGGACGTCTTCGTGCCGGGCTGCCCGCCCCGGCCCGAGGCGCTGCTCTACGGCATCATTTCGCTGCAGCGGAAGATCGACCAACAGCGGGCTTTCGGGTACGCCCGCAGCTAGCCCGGCCGAACCATGGACGCACCTGCCATCATCGCCGCGCTGGAGACGCTTGTGCCGGGGTCCGGCGCGCAGGCGCTCGCGAGCATCGACCAGCCCGCGATTCTCGTGCCCGCCGACCGGCTGCACGATGTGTGCGTCGCGCTCCGCGACGGCCCGGCGTTCCGGTTCACCGCCCTGGTCGACATCGTCGGCGTCGACGCCCTGCCGAACGAGCCCCGTTTCGAGGTGAACTACAGCCTGGTGGCCGTGGACGTGCCGGCGCGCCTCCGGGTCAAGGTCCGCGCGGGCGGCGAGATCCCGCGCGTGCCGTCGGTGGCGGGCGTCTGGCCGGCGGCGGGGTTCCTCGAGCGGGAAGTGTGGGACCTGTTCGGCGTCGAGTTCGAGGGGCATCCGGACATGCGGCGCCTCCTCACCCCCGAGGACTGGGAGGGGCACCCGTTGCGCAAGGACTATCCGGTGCAGGTCGGCACGCCGGTGACGTTCGACGCCCCGACGCAGGTCACCGAGGAGCAGTTCCGGGCGACCATGGAGAAGGACCGGCGCCTTCGGGGGGAGAGCCGCTGATGCCCCAGACGCATGCCGAGGTGGTCGTGGCGATGCTCGCCGAGGCCGCGCGCCTCCATGGCGAATCCGTGTCGGCGGCCGGACCGGCGGCGGCCGCCGCCGAAGCGATGGTGGCGGCGCTTCGCGGGGGCGGGCGCATCCTGGCCTGCGGCAACGGCGGGAGCGCGGCGGACGCGCAGCACTTCGCGGCCGAACTGGTCGGGCGCTTCGAACGCGAGCGCGCCGCGATGGCGGCGATCGCGCTGACCACCGACACGTCGATCCTGACGGCGATCGCGAACGACTACGACTACAGCCGTGTCTTCGCGCGGCAGGTGGAGGCGCTCGGCCGTTCCGGCGACGTCCTGCTCGGCATCTCGACCAGCGGCGGCTCGGCCAGCGTCCTCGCGGCGTTCGAGGCCGCGCGCGCGGCCGGCGTGACAACCGTGGCCCTGACCGGGCGCGACGGGGGGCGCGTCGGCGCGGCGGCCGACATCCACGTCAACGTGCCGGCGGCCTCGACCGCGCGCGTGCAGGAGGTGCACCGCACGCTGCTGCACGCCGTGTGCGCCCTGATCGAACGGGAGCTGTATGCCTGAGCTGCGCACCGAGGTGCTGACCGTCAACATGGGGCCCCAGCACCCCAGCACGCACGGCGTCCTGCGGCTGGTGCTCGAGCTGGACGGCGAGACGGTGCTCTCGATTTCGCCGACGATCGGCTACCTGCACACCGGCATCGAGAAGACCGCGGAACAGAAGAAGTGGCAGCAGGTCATCCCGCTCGTCGAGCGGATGGACTACCTCAGCGCGCATTCGAACACCCTCGGCTACGTGCTCGCCGTGGAGAAGCTCCTGGGGACCGAGATCCCGGATCGCGTCACGTGGATCCGGGTGCTGCTGGCCGAACTGCAGCGGCTCAACAGCCACCTCGTGTGGCTCGGGACCCACGTGATGGACCTCGGCGCCATCACCGTGATGCTCTACACGTTCAACGAGCGCGAGCGCCTCCTCAACGTGAACGAGCTCATCGCCGGCTTCCGGATGTTCCCGAGCTATATCCGCGTGGGCGGGCTTCGCGAGGACCTGCCGGCGGGCTTCCACCAGGCCGTCGGCGACATCCTCGACCGGCTGCCGGGGCAGATTGACATGTGCGAGGACCTGCTCACGAAGAACGAGATCTTCGTGAGGCGCACCCGCGGCATCGGCGTCCTGTCGCGTGCCGACGCCCTCGCGTACGGCCTGGTCGGGCCGATTGCCAGAGGTTCCGGCGTGGCGTACGACGTGCGCAAGGCCTTCCCGTACTGCGGCTACGAGACGTTCGACTTCGACGTGCCGATGGGCTCCGCCGGCGACGTCTTCGACCGCTACATGGTGCGCGTCGACGAGATGCGCCAGAGCCTCCGCATCTGCCGCCAGGCGCTGGACCGGATCTCGCCCGCCGGCGCCTACGGGGCCGACGACCCCCGCGTGGTGCCGCCGCCGAAGGACAAGGTCTACACCGAGATGGAAGCGCTCATCCAGCACTTCCTGATCTTCTCGCAGGGATTCACCGTGCCGGCCGGCGAGGCCTACGTGCCGGTCGAGGGGCCTCGCGGCGAGCACGGCTGCCACGTCGTCTCGGACGGCGGCAACCGGCCCGTGCGGGTGAAAATGCGGTCGCCGTCGCTGATGGCCTGCCAGGCGCTCGAGAAGATGGCCCGCGGCGGGCTCCTCGCGGACGTCGTGGCGGTGATCGGGTCGAGCGACGTCATCATGGGGGACGTGGACCGGTGACCTTCCACCCGAAGATGCCCTACGAGACGGGGCTGCACCAGTCGGCCCGGCAACGGCCGGACCCGGGAGAGCCGTTCGCCTTCACGCCGGAGCGGCGCGCGCGCCTCGAGGAGATCGCGGCGCGCTATCCGCCCGAGCGGCGGCGGTCGGCGCTGCTCCCGGCCCTGTATCTCGTGCAGCACCAGCAGGGCTACGTGAGCGCGCAGGCCATGGAGCACGTCGCCGACGTGATAGGGGTGACGCCCGCCGAGGTCGAGGACGTCGTGACCTACTACACGATGTTCTACTCGCAGCCGGTGGGCACCTACGTCCTGCAGGTCTGCCGCACGCTCTCGTGCGCGCTGAACGGCGCCGAGCGCGTCGTCGACGTGCTGTCGCGCAAGCTGGGCATCACGCCGGGGGAGACCGACGCGTCGGGCATGTTCACGCTGCTGGAGGTCGAGTGCCTCGGCGCGTGCGACCGCGCGCCGGTCGTCGCGGTGAACGAGCACTGGCACGAACTGGTGACGCCCGAGTCGGCCGAGCGGCTCGTCGACGACCTGAGGGCCAGGGGCCCCGAGGCGCTGAGCGGGTGTCATCTGTGCGTGGAGCGGAAGTAGCAAGTAGTCCGTAGGCAGTAGACAGTAGGCCGGAGACCGACAGAGGAACAGGCGAGACCGCAGACGGTGGGTGGCAGCGTTCAGTGGCGTTTCTACTGGCTACTGACTACTGGCTACTGACTACTGTCGCTGCTTGATGTCAGTGTCCAATATGCTCGAACCTGT
>Ga0105096_10000879_pt1 | contig 11592 bp, 11 predicted proteins | sample PPLLak3cmMay2015_FD_87036 | JGI IMG/M metagenome (GOLD analysis project Ga0105096, IMG submission 87036) | Freshwater sediment microbial communities from Prairie Pothole Lake near Jamestown, North Dakota, USA - PPLs Lake P7 Core (1) Depth... | ecosystem: Environmental > Aquatic > Freshwater >... | reverse complement strand
TGTTGCATTTGGCTTGGTAATAAACACCACGCGTTCAACCTGGCTTTCGTTTATTAAAATCCGGAGGTTGCTGCAGTCTGCACGGTTTATGCCGATTTCCTTTTTATTCTCATCATAGGCGTAGTAAACTGTTTGGCCATTGCCATTTACATAAATACTTCGCAAGGCATTATCAGCAAATAAACCGTACATATTTCGTCCTTTTATTTGATTGTAGCGCGTGGTATCCTCACGAGCAAGCATAAATGCATTGTTAATCATGTGCAAGCTATCTAAGTTGCCGTTGCGCGTGGTCATGTATATAAAGTCGGCTGTGAGCTGGTTGTTTTTGCTCCACACCACAGGATCTTGATAGAGCATGAAAACAGAATCTTTTTCAAGATAGATTAGCGAATCGCTTTTGCCCTGAAAATCGCTTTTAAAAAATCGGGCGCGGTGGTACACGCGGATTTTACGGTGCTGCTCTGCGTCTGTGGTTATGCGGAGGGTGTCTCCGGTAATAAACAAACTATCATTTTCTATCAGCAGGGCATATAATGGTTTGTTGGTTACAATGGCGAATTCGGGTTGCTCGCCATATTCGGCATAGCCACCTGTAATCAAGTATTTATTAACGGTGTCACTCACATACGCGTTGCCATAAATTTCACCTAAACCTTTTTTGGCTTGATAGTAAATGCTGTCTCCGCGAATAGTTTGGGCCTTTTTTTTGATTTCGGCATTTTGGGTGAGGTTGGCAATTTCTCTGCGCGTATCAAAATTGCCGTGCTCGCAATAGATGATGGTGCCATCAGAGGTTATGGTTGTTGGGCCGTAGAAGTATGCAATCTCTGATTCAGAGCCGTATTGAAGCGTGTCTGTTACAATACTGTATTTTGGGTTTACCAACCTCACGTCATCTCGAAATGTAAATCTTTTTGAGTTTGTATTGTACGCCCCAACACGGCTGGTAAGCATGTTATTTTGTTGATTTAAAACGCCTCCGGTGGTGTAGTATGCTGAACCCAGATTGCGATCATACATTATTTCGTTGCACTCTAGGCGCATTTTGCCATCGTTTAAACGCACGTTTCCGCTCAAAAATAACATGCGCGTTGTGCCATCATATTCCATTTGGTCGCCATACAAATGCAAGGTGTCAGCTTGGTTTATATGTACGTTGCCATATGCGCTAAACTTGTTTTCTGTGCGCTTGTAAACGCTGCTATCGCAGTGCATTACCGCACCATCGTGCTCGTAAATAACATTGCCAACCAGCCAAAAAATATCATTGGCATCTTGTTTCTTATAGGTTTGTTTATCTGCCTGACGGATAACTATTTTGGGATTTTCTTGCGCTTGCACACCCTGAAAGAAAAACAGCCCCAACAAAAATATTGTTAGGGCTTTAGGCAAAATTTTATAGTGGATTTTCTCCGTCAACTTTTCCAGAATATAGTTTGCTCGCGGTCTGGCCCAACGGACACGATGCCCATTGGGGTTGCCGTAGCTTCTTCAATAAAACGGATGTACTTCACAAAATTGTCCGGAAACTCGGTGGCCGATTTCATCTGCGTTAAATCTTCTTCCCAACCGGGTAGGGTGGTGTAGATGGGTTCCACCAATTCAGCATCCAGTTTATAGGGCAAAAAGTCAATTTCTTTGCCTTTGTAGCGGTAGCTTGTGCACACCTGCACTTCATCCAAACCGCTTAAAATATCGGCTTTCATCATCATTAATTCAGTAACCCCGTTTATCGCGATGGCGTAATTCAGGGCGGGTATGTCTAGCCATCCGCAACGCCTTGGGCGCCCGGTGGTGCTGCCGTATTCGCGGCCTTTGTCGCGCAGGTTTTGGCCCATTTCATTGTCTAATTCAGTAGGGAAGGGGCCGCTGCCTACGCGGGTGCAATAGGCTTTAAAAATGCCGTAAACGTTTTTGATGGCGCTGGGCGGCACACCCAAACCGGTGCATGCTCCGGCAGCAGTGGTGGTGCTGCTCGTAACAAAAGGGTAGGTGCCAAAGTCAATATCCAGCAACGTGCCTTGGGCGCCTTCTGCCAAAATGCGCTCGCCACTTTTAAGGCTGCGGAAGAAATATTCTTCAGTATCAATAAGGTTTAAGGTACGCAAATAAGCGATGGCTTCAAACCACTCGCGTTCGTTTTCGGTAATGTCGAACTCATATTTGTGCAAGCCAATCAACTCTTCGTGCTTGGTTTTTAGTGTGTTGTAACGATCGTTAAAATCAGCCAATTCAATATCGCCAACGCGTAATCCATTGCGCCCGGTTTTATCCATATAGGTAGGGCCAATGCCTTTTAAGGTGCTGCCGATTTTTGTTTTGCCTTTTGCGGCTTCGCTGGCAGCATCTAAAACGCGGTGGGTGGGCAATATTAAGTGCGCTTTACGCGAAATGTATAAGCGGCTGGTTACGGTGGTATCCTGCACTTCTAGCTTCCTAATTTCGTTGCGGAAGATGATGGGGTCTATAACCACGCCATTACCCACGATGTTTTTGGCTTCTTTATGAAAAATGCCTGACGGGATGGTGTGCAGCACGTGTTTGTGGCCATCAAACTCTAAGGTGTGCCCTGCGTTTGGGCCGCCCTGAAAACGGGCAATGGTGGTGTAGCGGCCCGTTAATACGTCAACGATTTTGCCTTTGCCTTCATCGCCCCATTGTAAGCCTAAAAGAATATCTACTGCCATAAAAATTGGTAGGAATTAAAGTCGAATTAAATATTGGGTTCTTGCTCGTTTTTACGGGCGTAAATGTAAAGTGCGTGGCCGTTTACGGTTACGTTAAAAACCTCTTCGATTGTTTTTTTAATCTGCTGTATGCGTGGGTCGCAAAACTCAATTACCTCGCCTGTATCGCTAAGTATAATATGGTCATGTTGTTTGTTGAAATACGATTTTTCGTAGTAGGCGTGTGCTTGCCCAAATTGATGTTTACGCACCAATCCGCAGTTTAGCAAAAGCTCTATGGTATTATACAATGTAGCCCTGCTAACGCGATAATTCATGTTTTTCATTGAGATGTACAGGTTCTCAATATCAAAATGGTTGTTGTTAGCGTAAATTTCTTTAAGGATGGCAAAGCGCTCGGGGGTTTTCCGCTGGCCGTGTGCCTCAAGGTAATCCGTAAAAACTTGCTTTACTTCTTCGTATGCCGCGTTGTTCTGCATGTGCTCTGCTAAAGGCGCGAATTTAATGTATCACGTGGGTTTGGCCTAATTGAAATAGGGTAAGGTTAGATGCCTATTTTTCGGTTAACACTGGTAACACCTTCCACTTTCCGAAGCTTTTCCATCACATTGGCTAGGTGAATTTTATCTTCTACCAAAAGCACGATACTGCCTTCAAAAACGCCATGGTCGCCAGCAATGCTCAGGCTGCGGATGTTCACATTTAAATCGTTGCTAATCAGTTGTGTTACCTGGTTTACTAGGCCAACTTTATCAATGCCTTTAATAACCAAATTGGCGGTAAAGTTGCTGCTTTCGCTGCGCACCCAGCGGGCTTTAATGGTGCGGTTTGCAAACCTGCTTTGTAAAGCCACTGCGTTTGGGCAATCGTTGCGGTGCACCTTTATACCCTCGTTGCTGGTTAAAAAACCGAACACTTCATCGCCTGCTATTGGGTTGCAACATTTGGCTAGTTTGTATTCTAACTTTTCATCATCCGCCCCAAAAACGAGCTTGCTATTGCCATCAAGTGGCAAGCCATCTTCATCTATGGCAACTTTGGGTTTTTCTTTAGCGTAGGTAGGTTTGGTAAGCTTCTTTTTAAAATAATTATAAAGCCCGCCTTGGTTGTCTTTGGCAAAATCCTTTAGGTGTTTGTTATCAATTATGCCGATGCCAACTTTATAATACAGCTCTTGCGGGTTTTTAAGGCCGAAATAGTTCACCATTTTTTGGGTAGTACTATCGTTTGCTTTTAGCTTGATAAAGGCCAATTTGCGCTCAAGCACCGCACGGCCTTTGCCGATGAGCTTGTTATCTTCATCTTTAAGCGACTGCTTTATTTTAGATTTCGCCTTGCTTGTTACCACAAAGTTTAGCCACTCTTCTTTGGGCATTTGCTTGTCGCTGGTCAAAATTTCAATTTGATCGCCACTGCGCAGCTTGTAGCTAAGCGGCACAAGTTTGCCGTTAACCTTGGTGCCGAGGGTGTGGGCGCCAATTTCTGAGTGTATTTCAAATGCAAAATCTAGCGGGCTGCTGCCTTTGGGCAGGGTTTTCATGTCGCCTTGTGGGGTAAACACAAAAATCTCGTCACTAAATAAGTTTAGCTTAAAGTTGTCAATAAAGTCAACCGCGTTTTGGTCGGGGTTCTCCAGCAAATCGCGCACGCGGTTTAGCCAAATGTCTAAGTTATCTGTGCCGGCTTTATCTTCTTTATAAAGCCAGTGAGCCGCATAACCGCGTTCAGCAATTTGATCCATGCGCTCGCTGCGAATTTGAACCTCTACCCAGTGGCCATCTGGCCCCATAACGGTGGTGTGCAAACTTTCGTACCCATTGCTTTTTGGGGCGCTAATCCAATCGCGCAGGCGTTCGGGGCTAGGGCGGTAGTAATCGGTAACGATGCTGTATGCCTTCCAGCAATCCGCTTTTTCGCGCTCTGGCGGAGAATTAATAATGATGCGCATCGCGAATTTGTCAAAAACCTCATCAAACGTTACGTTTTGATTGGCCATTTTGCGCCTGATGCTAAACACTGATTTTGTGCGCTCTTTAATGGTAAAGTCTAGGTTATCGCGCTTTAACGCTTCGCGGATTTTTGCGCTGAACCGCTTGAGGTACTTCAGCTCTCCGGCTTTGCTGGCTTTAATTTTTAAAACAATATCGCGGTAAACCTCGGGCTCAGTATATTTTAGGGAAAGGTCTTCTAACTCTGTTTTTATAGCGTAGAGACCCAATCGGTGAGAAAGTGGCGCGAAAATGAAAAGCGTTTCGCTGGCTATTTTTAGCTGTTTATGCGCAGGCATATCGTCCATAGTGCGCATGTTGTGCAGGCGGTCTGCCAGTTTTATCAAAATCACCCGGATATCATCAGCAATGGTGAGCAGCATCTTGCGGAAGTTCTCTGCCTGCACGCTCACGTTTTGATCAAAAACGCCAGAAATTTTGGTGAGGCCATCAATAATGCGGGCTACTTTATCGCCAAAAAGGCGCTCAATATCATCCAGCGTGTAATCGCTGTCTTCTACAACATCGTGCATTAAGGCGGCTACAATGCTGGTTGGGCCAAGGCCAATTTCTTTGCTCACTATAATGGCCACCTCAACAGGGTGCAAAATATAGGGCTCGCCACTTTTTCTGCGCACGTTTTTGTGCGCATCCATCGCCAACATAAACGCCTGGCGAATCATCTTTTTATCGTTGTTATCGGCCTTATCGTCTAAACTGCGCAACAGGGCGCGGTAGCGGTTTAGCACATCGGTTTGGTCGCGCAACACATCGCGCAACAGGGTGGTTTCATCCATACTAAAAAATCAGTTCTGCATTAGTTCGAAAGTAGGTAATGGCATTGGCATAATCAAACATAGATAGGCATAAGCTTGATGTTGTTTTTATACCGACTTAAGAAAATAAGGTATTAACGCATAACTACTTAATGTAAGCGTAAGCCTATTTGTAAGGATGTTAATGTTTGAAAAACATGACTTATAGTTTGTTTTTATAAGATTTATTGACTTTATTTTGAAATGTCAAACCAATGAACAAAGGCCACATTCTGAACTATGACCGCGGAAACCGAAAAGCGTACGAGTAGGCAAGAAATTAAATTTAGAAATTATGAAAAGTAAATTAATTGGGATTTTAGTGAGCATGGTTTTACTTGCTGGCATAGACGCTAGAGCAGGATTTGTAGCTTCTAACGTTGTGCCTCCAGAAGTACTTGCACAATTTGAAGGTACCTTTATGTATGACGATGAAGGTATGTTTGTTGGAGCCGAAATCAGCATGTTAATGCCATACCTAAATGATGAAGAAATTATAGATCTCGTTTCGAGTTATGCAGGTCTCCCTAAGCGCAATATTTTCATTCATTATAAGTGGAAAAGACGCGGAGGAGGTTCATGCGTTTCAGACCCTGACTGGATATGTGTTTTAATTGGTGAAATTCCAGGAGAATTAGTAGAGTAGATTGTTGTTTGATTTTTTTAACAAAGTGAGAGTTAAGACTCTCACATTTAATTTATTATGCAATGAGATTCTTAGCTTTTTTTATTGGAGCATTATTCGTTTTGCCTCTTATGTCAGGCAAAGAAAATCCAGCAAATTGCTGGTTGGAAGTGCCTGTACTGCTCTCAGATTGTAGCGCAAACAAGGAGACTCAACACGATTTCTTAATTCTAATCCATGAAACACCTAAATGCGGGTATTGTCACTTTTTGATGAGAGACTTTCAAAATGCCCAGTTGCCTCAAAACGCAAAAATTGTTTTTGTTACTACGGATGTTACAGAAGAAGATGTCCTGAAACGCGAGGCTAAATACCGTTGCAAGGAGGTGCGATTTACCACCGAAACGGTAAGCCCATGCGGTTCTAAAATTTTCCCAATGGTAAATGTGTATCGCTTAAAAAACGGAAATTGGAAAAAGACAAAAACCTACACCGGTTACAGAAAAAACCTTTGGGTTAGCCTAAATAAGTTGTGTAGTAGGTAATGGCAGTGGCATAATCAAACTGAAAACGGTCATTCTGTAATCATATATTTTGCCTAGTACACTTAGTAAAAGGTTAGCTCCAGAAAGAAATAAGAATAATAGCATCAATCGGCAGAGGTTGCCATGAGGCGCTGCTCTGCATTCTCGTGAATTATGTAACTCTTTCAAATTTGTGTGTAACACCTACCTGCGGCAGTCAGCCGACTTTTGATGTATTAAATCAAATAAGAAAAAACAGCGCATCATGAAAAAATCAGTAATCATTACGTTAGCCGTACTTGCTTTTGGCTCATTGGCAAATGCCCAAAATGCCGGAGCAACATCAACGGAAATAAACCAAACCGAACAAATTTCAGAAGCCACAACCGGTAATACATCAGAAGCATCTAACACATCTATAGAACAAGCCGGAGAAGCCTACGCCCAACAACTAACAACACGGCTTAAAGAAATTAAGGATATGGATAAATCGAACCTCAATGCAGATGAAAAAAGCGAATTGAGAAGCGAAGTTCTTGCCATCCAAGAAAATATGCAAAGTAACAATGGCGGTATTTATCTTTCCGTTGGTGCGGTTATCGTTATCATTCTTTTACTTATTCTATTGCTTTAAATACGATACACTAAAACCCTTTTGCGCGCTTGTGTAGTTAGAGATAGCAATCCTGCCGCGCCCTTCAGCCCTTTTGCCACAACGCTTGTGTACTACCCAAATTTTTTTGGGGAATGCATAAGCGGTTTTTTTTGCTGGCTAGCTTCTACCAAAAAAACGTGAATCATGCGCATTAAGTCAAACTAATTAGCCGGCATGAGTTGACTTTTTACTTCGCCAAACCCAATGCGCACATTGCCGTTGCTGCAAAAGCCGCGCATAATTACGGTATCGTTATCTTCAATAAAACTGCGTTGGCTGCTAGGTAAGGATGCTAAAATTAGGAGCCATTTAAGCTGCTCTGAAAAATAAGTGTAAGCCTACGTGTAAGGATGTTAAAGTTTTAAAAACAACAAAATAAATATTTTTTGTAAGATTTTATTTTTTTACTTTGACTTGTTGAACGAAGTTGTGGCCACAGCAGAAAATCAATGATGATAACTAAAGTGAATTAATTTTAAACAATTTAAATTTTAGAAAGTATGAAAAAAGTGATTTTAGCTTTAGCCGTTGTGGGAGCTGCTGTTCTGTTCGCATTCACAACATCCAATCAATCGAAAATGGTTGTAAAAAGTGAAGCGCCTGATCAATGGCTATTTCAGGAATGGGACGGTGGCATGGATGATCCATGTTACAGCACAGGAAATCGTTGTGCCACTATTTTGGTCGGAACGGAGCCCGGTGTGCATGAAGGCCTCAGTAATGCTATCGCAAATGGCGGTTCTGAATTATCTGATTTTTTATATTCAACCGAGGGCTTGGGTATTCCTTTTAATGAAGGTACTCGAGCAGCACTAGCATCAGGCGAACTAAACTTTTATCCTTTAACCGCCCAGAATGGCGGTATTTACTATCGTTACAAGTAGTCTGAAGCATGACAACTAAATGGTTTGCGGAGATTAAATTGATTTTAATCTCCGCATTTATTTTGCTTGCTTGTGAAAAGTCGAATGAAACACCAATATATCTCATCAGTAGTAATTCTAATAATCTGCCAAAAGTTTCATTTCCTGTAAAACATATTAGCACTTTAGCTCAATGCCCGCATTTTGTAAATATCCAAGGCAAATTGTATTACCAGCATAAAACTGGTGATACAACAAGTGTGTTTCAAATTCTATCTGATAAAAAGCAATGGACGAGTAAAGAAGATAGCAAGCTGTTTTTAAAATACGACTACGTGCAACTTACACCAGCAAATACATATTTTGCTTTCAGAAGCTATTACCCTCAATTATATCAGATTAATCGATCTGGAGAAGTGTTAAACAAATATTCAATTCCTCTATTCTTCGATCTAGGTTTAAAAGATACGGTAGTTCAGTATATTCACGGAAGTGTATCGTTGATGCCCCAAAGTTTCGACTCTATTATGCCTTTTAGGCTTTATGAAAGGTTGATTCGTGAGCCGGTAAGCCTAGAAGAAGCAATAAAGGCAAAGTACCACCATAACATCTTTTTATCCTATAATATCGCTAATCCAGCAAAATCAGAAGTATTTGGCACTTTGCCACAGCTTGGTTTTCACTATAAAAGCCAGACGGAAGATGACTATAATAACATGGAAACAAAATTTACGTTTTATCCCTTCAGAGACAAGTTTCTTGTTATTTCTTCCAAGTCGGAAGAAGTTAGTCTAGTCAATAAAAATGGAGATGTGATAAAGCTTTGGGACTATTTCTATGCAAAGAATACTCCTGACTTTAAGTTAAAAAATTCTTTTCCAGATCCAGCCGAATACTATACCCAATGTGCGGTTTATCTACAGAATTGGGTTGATACATCTGGAAATTATTTGATTCGAGTACTAAAACGTGGTAAATCATCTAAAGAGCAATTGGATCAAACAGAAACACCATGGGAGGTGATAATTTTAAGCATTAATGAAGAGCATCTCGAAATCAAGCAAATTTTCAAATTTGAACCAGCGCATTTTAATTATGGTGATGTTCATTTTGTTGATAATAGGTATTTGTTTATTTCGAATAAAGGAATTAAAAATGGTTACTATGACCCCGAAAATCACAGCTATTCTATTCTTGATTTGTCTAAATATCTTGAATAGCTGCCAAGAAGGAGTGGCAAAAGAAGAGGCTCCGGCTAAATTCAAAGAGCTGAATTTAAAACCTATGACATTGGTAATTGACGAAGTATCATGCAAACAGTGTGTGCGCGATATGGCGGAGGTGTATTCTAAAAACACTGCATTTCAACAAGTGGTATTCCTAACGGCAGACCCTTTTGGCCGAAGCAACCTAAAACTTGATAGCACTGTAAAAACCTATGCAAGACGTGATTTTGGTGCGGAAGCCAATAAATTAGGATCATTCTTGATAAACGCACAAGGCGACACCATTAAATTGGATGTGAAAAATTACAAGCAGGTTTTAGGTGGCATTCGTAAAAATCCATAGTTAATTCATTTATATAGCCGGTAAAAGTTTTGTTTCAACTTCTCCAAAACCAATGCGTGTTTCGCCATTGGTGCAAAAGCCGCGCATAACTACGGTATCGTTATCCTCAATAAAACTGCGTTTGCTTCCATCGGCAAGGGTTAGCGGTTTTTGGCCGCTCCACGCCAACTCTAGCATGCTGCCAAAGCTGTCTTCGGTTGGGCCGCTAATGGTGCCGCTACCCATCATGTCGCCCGCGTTTAGGTTGCAGCCGTTTACCGTGTGGTGGGCCAATTGTTGGCGCATATTCCAATACATATATTTAAAATTGCTTTGGCACACGCGGTTTTCAACGCCACCTTCCGGCTGTATATATACCTCTAAATTAATGTTGTAATTGTTGTTGCCCGTGCATTGCAAATAGGGCAGTGGGGTGGGGTCTTGCACAGGGCAGGGCACGCGATAGGGCTCTAAAGCATCCATAGTAACTACCCACGGGCTTATGCTGCTGGCAAAGTTTTTGGCCAAAAATGGGCCTAGGGGCACGTATTCCCAGGCTTGTATGTCGCGGGCGCTCCAATCGTTAAACAGCACCATGCCAAAAATATAGTCTTCGGCTTCGTCAATGCTAATAGACTGCCCCAAAGGTTTGCCATCCGTTGTAATAAAGGCAAGTTCCAATTCAAAATCTACGCGGGTGCTGGGGCCAAAAACGGGTTTGTCTGCACCGGGCGGCATGCGTTGGCCTTTCGGGCGCGTAACGGCTTCGCCACTTAAAATAATACTTGAGCTACGGCCGTGATAGCCAACCGGCAAGTGCAACCAGTTGGGTAAAAGGGCATTGGCAGGGTCGCGAAACATGCTGCCCACGTTGGTGGCATGCTCACGGCTGCTGTAAAAATCAGTATAGTCTTGGGTGTACACCGGCAGCAACATTTGCACTTCGGCTATGGGGTACAACACTTCGCGTCTGTGGTTGGCGTTATCGCGCAGTGTCGGGTTTTCAGCATCAAAAATATCGGCCAAGCGGTTGCGCACGGCACGCCAAATGGGTTTGCCAAGGCTTATAAAATCGTTTAACGTGTCTTGCATAAAGGTATCGTCAGGTATTTCGATGCCTTCAAAATAGCCCAATTGGTACATGCCGTTTAAATCGATGGCGGTGTCGCCAATGCGGCTGCCGGTGGTTATTTCATCATCGGTAGTAATAAAAACGCCAAAGGGTATGTTTTGGATGGGAAAATCGCTGTTGGCGGGCACGTTAACCCATGTTTTGCGCTGCGGATTATTTGCTGTGGGCATTGTAAAAGTGTATTGTTTACTGGGCAATGTTAGGGTAAAAAGGGGGAATGGGAAAGGATTTCTTTGGAGAAATGATTTTACCACGGAGAGAGGGAGCCTATCTGGCGAGTAGGAGATTTAGAGGGCATAACGCTAAGGGTTTTACACTGAGGTTAGCTGAGCCCAGCTGGTGCGTAGAAGTAACACAGAGCGTTGCGAAACTTCGCGACTAAACTTTGCGAAACTTCGCGTTTAACTCATTCCGCTTCGCGTGAAAAATTATTTACACAGAGCTCCACAGAGCCCAGCTGGTGCGTAGGAGTAACACAAAGCGTTGCGAAACTTCGCGGCTTTACGAGAAAAAAACCTTCGCGCTCACTGTGCCTTCTCCATGTAACTAACCTGCTTTCTCAGCTCCCTTTCTTCCTTACTTTTGGGCTCCTTAAAAAAGCTACGAACTATGACCCGCGACACTCACATTTTTGACCTGATTGAACAAGAACGCGCCCGCCAAACGGATGGCCTAGAACTTATCGCTTCTGAAAACTTTGTTAGCAAACAAGTTATGGAAGCCATGGGCAGCGTGCTTACCAATAAATATGC
>Ga0105096_10000878_pt1 | contig 11596 bp, 15 predicted proteins | sample PPLLak3cmMay2015_FD_87036 | JGI IMG/M metagenome (GOLD analysis project Ga0105096, IMG submission 87036) | Freshwater sediment microbial communities from Prairie Pothole Lake near Jamestown, North Dakota, USA - PPLs Lake P7 Core (1) Depth... | ecosystem: Environmental > Aquatic > Freshwater >... | reverse complement strand
ATCTCGCTGCAACACACTTGGAAATTCCACGTCTACGTGTGTGTAGATATTGAAAATATCACCGCCAGTGATTGATATATCACCAACCATGTTGTTATCAGTCAATACGAATGCATTGGCTAATTCACCCGCAGTAGCAGCGCGATTCACTGCAACACTGAACTTACCTGACTTGTTGTTCCACGCGAAGAAGCCTGCGCCTGATTGGCAGATGCGATCAATATTTGACTTGACGTCATCGACTGTGCTTAGTGCACCGTCGCATTGATATCTAGTATGAGTAAGCAGTAGATTACCTGCAGGTATATCATAGTAATTAACCAACTCGTCGCAATGCGCTCCCCATGCAGTTAGTGAAGCAGTGTCAATGTAATCAGTGGTTAACCCAGCGCCATATCGTGTATTAGTCAGATAATCTAATAACACACTAGCCGGATTATCAGTGGCATTCTTGAGGTTGAATGTCATGTTGTCTAGACTGGTGAGGTTGTTCTCTGCATCATAATCAATCTGAATAATTGCAAACACCAAGTCAGTCATGGTGTTGCTACTTGTCCAATTGGGCATCATATCCCATGCATTTACTTGGTTGCTGGTTGGGAAGACTTGATGTGCACTAGTGCCACCACCTGCCCATACACGCACACGTATCTTTCCATTGACACGAGCAGTGGTTGTGCCATTGCTATCACTGATACTAGATGCAATATGTGAGTTTGCGCCAGATCCGAATATGATCTTACTATCACCGCGGTATATTTCGTCGACTGTCCACACATCTGTATTCGCGTATTCGCTAATCAATAGTGAAGTCGATAACGTCTTATTTGCGTTGGTGAGTGCTGCATCAATTACAATACCACCAGTGAAATTTCTACCGTATAGGCGAGCCACCTTATTATCGGTGCTTGGTGGAAATTGAATCTTAGTGCCGCCTTGCCCTTCCTTTCTAGTTGGCTTATAGAGGCCTAGCAACTTACTGGTGGCCATACCTAGGCCAGTTGCAATAATGCCTACGATAATCTTACCAGCTAGTGTGGCGACGAAGGCAGCACTACTGACGGCTGTTACAATGGTTGTGGCAATCGCGGTAAATACGGCCAATTTAGCTCTCCCCTACATTGTTCATTTTATAACTCCATAACATAATTTTGTTCCACGGCTTTCCAGCCCATTTTCTCAATGCCAGGAATTGGCTTATTAGCTAATGTAGTTAGCTGAATGGCAGTTACGCGTTTCGCTTCCAAATGTTCGCGGCCGATTCTATTATACTCAGCAAGTAGACGATAACCATCAGTTGAGTTTCTGTATTCTGGTTTCACCCACCATGCTAATTCCTTCAGATATCTAAGCTGAGGCATCCACTGATCGTTAACCAATTGAGCAATGAGCATACCTGTTATTTGATCATCGCGCTCACTCAATAAAATCAATCCAGTGCGCATGACATTGAGTAGAGCAAATTGCACTAGCTTAGGATTGTATTGTGCGTGTTTGAGAAACTCTACTGGTGTTGCTTTAGAGAAGGCAACCAACATCTCAATCACGCTAGGTATATCATTAACCTTAGCGTGTCTGATCATCTTACTTGCTCTGTTGGAATGTCAGTGCCACCACTACCACCTGCAAATCCGCCGCCACCACCAAAGCCTGATCCGCTAAGCGGTCTACGACCAAAGTCGAATGCTACGCCTTGCAATGCGACTACTCGATCAAAGCTAATGTCACCTGGATAGTATCGCTGTCTAGATGCAGTATTGGTGAATTGACCCGTAATCTTCCTCTCTAGCATCTTGTTCAAACTAGCAGTGGTGATTACCAATGTGTTGATTCGCTCACCGGTAAATTCACTTACTTGTTCTTCAATATCATAGCTCTGCACTATACCAAAATACCTAGGATAAGGAGTGCCAGTATACTGATAGTTGTTCTCGCCAAAGAATACGCGCTGAATTCTTACTGATGCGCCCAATATTGGCGCTGTGAATACGCTGCCGATTGCAGTGCCAGGAATCTCAGTTAATCCAATCTTAAGATCGCCATTGGTAGTCTTAATGTCGTTGGTAACTGATTCGACGTAAAGCAAACTACCAAGTGCGGTATATGCATTACCACTTACAGTGATTGGGTCAAATGTATTGGCAATTCTATAGGTAGTGCCATCTGTCAATACTAGGTCCAAGACCATGCCATGATTTACATGACTGTTGCCAACAGGAGGAATCAAAGTGCCCATGGATTATTTCACTCCAGTCTTAATTAATCTGTATTCGGCTCTTGTCATACCCTTGCAAGGAGATATTTTTCCGAGGTTAAGCGCACGTAATTTGGCACGAGTTTCTTCGCTATGCGTTTTGCCTATATGAGCAGCACTAATCTTAGCGCGACTTTCAGCGCTGAAAGTTCTGCCCTTCCTAGATTCACTCATTTTCTTCTTCGTCTCTTCGCTATGGCCGCGGATTTTCTTACCTTTATTCGGACTCTTTCCATGCGTATTATGGATATTTGCTTGTAGATTATAATAATCCGGATTGTTTCTTAAAGGAGATATCGAATTTATTTCTTCAAGTATGAATGTTTCTAGCTCTAACATGGCATCAATTGTGCCAGTAGCAATGATCTCTCTAGTAAAGCATTCAGGCCGCAGTTTGTAAGCACTTTTGAAATGAGTGCCACTGCCAATATAGCCGTCGTCAATTGACCCTTTATGAAAGCCAATATATTTCTTACCATTGCTGGAATCGGCCCACTCATAGACAAATGCTTCAAATAAGGTGCCCATTAGAGAATCACCTCAACTAGTTGAATTGTCTCTGAGAATTCGATTCTGTCATATGGCACAATATTATAGACTGGCTTCACTAGTAGCTTGACACGCCATGTGCACTGCGTTCCAAATAGCACGTTCTGATTAGTTGGTGTGTATCCAGTCTGCGATATCGCAGGTCGATGGGTAGGAACACTAACTGTGACATTTGGACCACGTAACACATCAGCAGTGACTGTCAATGGATAGCGATATCCACCTGATGGTTGGAAATAATCGCCCTTGCGAAATAGATATGCACCATTGGAGATCAACCCGGTATTGGTAAGGTTTAATACAACAATTGAGTTTGCCGCATCAAAGCTAGAGATAGTAATATTAGCTCTCTGTGCAGCAGTAAACTCACCCTTATAATCAACCAAATATGCTAGCCCAGGATTAGTTTGGCCAATATTGATTGTTTCTTCTATTATTCGATCTAGGCGATCTAATTCCTCCAACATCGCGCGATTGGTAGAATACTTTATGCCTGGGCTAGCTTCAAGTCTGAATATCCATGGCTGAGCACTAGCCAATTGACTAGTCTTTACTCGGCCAGATCGTGTAACCTGCATATTACTCACCTTACGGCGATCAATCTGCAGACTTTGTGCTGAATCTATTAAATTCTGTATTGACATAGCTATAAATCCTTATCGTGGTATGCGGCGTTTGCCGGATTCAACTAATCCATGGAGGAATACCGGGTCTTTGGCAAGTGCTTGTTTGAAGCTCTGGCTATCGACTGCGTTAATATTGTAAACAACTGTAGTGCCGCCTTTACTCTCTTGGCTCATATCAGCCATGCTCATACTCTTGCTACCGCCATCACCAGATGCAATTACTGGAATGAAGTCGCTAGGTGATGATGACATTAGGCTCTTATTACCGCTCGGAACGCCACCAGCTGGTGCGGGAGTGCTGGTAGTAGTGCTAGTGCCAAATATACTGCCAATGATAGTGCTAAACAATTGAGTTGCAGCAGCACGTAATTGAATCTTAATTAAATCAGCTATGATACTCCTAGCCAAATCACTAAACTTCAATTTGCCTGTATCAACAAAATTGTCTAATGCTCTACCCAAATTGTCAAACACGCTAGCTGTGCTATCTGCTGCCAATTCAAATGGCTTGTTCATCTCAGCAACACGATCTAGCACAGACTTAACACCTAGGGGGACACTATTCTTCCTAGCTGCTTCTTGTGCAGCTAGCATCTTAATGGCCTCAATTTGACCGTTATACGTATTGGTTAATTGCTGCTCAATTCTTGCTGCTTCTTCAGTGATATCTAATCCAGCTTCACGCTTATTATTCATTTCCTGCATTGCATAAGCTAATTGCAGTGTGCCGTCATATATTTTTGCAATCACATTATCATTGCCGAGCTTATCCAGTGTGCGCGTGATACCTTCCATCATGAGCTCACCAATCTCACCACCAGCAATTGACGCCAGCTGGGCGCGTGATTCTAGTATGCTGAAGAAAGCATCGCTGCTGGCTCGCGTTGGTCCCTCGAGGGCGCCGGGTGTGGCCAATTGATCGCGAGTAAGAATTTCTTTAAGCTGAGACTGAAATACAGATTGTGACTGTGACAACACATTACGCATCTCGGCGGCTTTCTGAGCCTGATACTGAGAAATTTGATCAGTTGCACGTTGCTCTACTTCAATTCGCTTCTTGGCAATTTCCTCTTGCTTCTGTGCATCAGTAGTATACTGTTGTTCTTTAACTTGCTGAGCATAGAAATAAATTTCTTCTTCTGCATCTAATCTGATTTGCTTGATAACATCAGCGCCACGTCGTGCACGAGCTAGATCAGTAATTACTTCTAGATCTTTGATGCGGCGAGTGCGATCAGACATTTCTCGCTGAATTTCTTCAGCCATTCTAATAGCTTCCTGCTCGGCCGCGTCAATGACGTCGCGATCGGGCGGTGGAGGCGTAGTAGGGTCGTCAACCGTTGCCGCCGGCTTTTCCGCCGGCTTTTGCTTACTGGAATTTAATGCCAAATTGACTAGATAGCCACCGAGAGATGCACTCTTTAAAGTCTGCTCCCACCAGCTAGCCGCTTCCTTAGATTCTTTTCCGAGACGCGACATCTCATCTGCTGCGCCACCGGTCTTATTAGCAACATCATCCATCGAATTCGAAACATCACGTGATGTTTCCGAAACATCACCCATCGATGCGTCTAATGCAACTGCGGCCGCGGCAGCAGCAGTAAGACTAAGCGCAATCAATGGCAATCCAACGCCGCTCAAGGCCAATACAGCAGTTTGAACAATCGCTGTAGCTCTGAATGCAGCAGCCAATCCTAATACAACCTTTGTTGCACCAGCAATGTTCGTGATTAGGCTTGCAACAGCACCAATTGCCACTGCACCAAATAACACATCAAATGCCAACTTAGCTCTAGCAACTGCCTTCTCTGAGCCGGCCACTCCATCAGTTAACTTGACAAACCCATCCAATATTGGCGCAATTGATTGCAATGCTCCTTGCTGAAGAATATCCATCGCTTGTTCGACGCGACCAATTGCATCAGATGCAGATCGAATTCCTTGATCCAATTGAACTTCGTCCATCGCTTTCAATTCAGCAATGAATTTCTCTATATTAAGCGCTTTGGCAGTCTTACCAAAGAATGCTGTTTTAGCAGCAGCTTGTTCTGATCCGGCCGCTAGCTTACGCATGCCTTCGGCCGCTTTGAGCATTAAATCTTTCTCACTTAGAGTGGCCAAATCTTGTAGGCTAATACCAACTGCTGCAAATGCATCTTGTGCATTTTTGCCACCACTAACAGCATCCTGCAGCTTGGCATAGAAGGTGCCGATCTGCTTCTCAGCGTTCTTGGAATCACCACCGGCTTCACGCAACGCGATCTGAAACCCTTTGACATAACCAGCGCTTAGATTGAATCCTTCAGCTAGATCCTGCAATGCATCAGCTGACTTCATGGCATTACCAATAAAGGCACCAATTGCCAGGCCACTGATAGCAGCGCCAAACTTTTTCATGGAAGCAGCAGTAGCCTTACTGCGCTTATCGATATTGTCTAATTGCGCATCCAACCTATCCAGTGACTGGGTATTTTGCGTTGATACACGGACTAAGAGTTCTTCAACTGTTGTGGCCATCTGTATTACCTCAAATTATGCCGCATTTGTTCGCCAATAAATTTTAGTGTTGGCTCAACCATTCCATTTGGTGCCTGGCGACTACGGCCAGCATCAAGCTTGCCGGCATATGGGTAATTAGCGCGAATCTCAGATCCATTTAACGTAGTGTTGCGTCTTGCAGCGCCTGATGCAATTGGAGTATTTTTGAGGAATACCTTATACGCTTCCTTGGCCAATGCTTCAGTATTGATCGCCTTGCGTATTTCATCCATTCGTTTTGTCAGTCTATCTAGCGCCACTGTTACTCCTTGGATTGTTTGACCTTTGCCATGAGATCGACTAGGTCGTCCTGCTTATACATAGCTGTTCTTTCACCTGGTGGCATACGTTGATACTTGTCCCACGAATCGTAACAGTCATCTATCATTATATCAAACGTTGTTGCGTTGGCTAATATCTCCGATGGCAATTTTCCGTATTCACGAGCCATTTTGGCGATTGTTAATATTCTCGCTGTCTCCCAAGAGCCCGGCTCAAGGCCTTGAGATTTTATTTTCCCAAGTGCTTGTTCAATCGCCCCAATACAGCAAGCATTAGATCAGCAGGTAGATCCTGATCAGATGGAATAGCTGGAGTTCCCTCAGCAGTTAAAATCATTTCCTTGAGAGCACCACCAATACCGCCATTCTTAAGATCTGCTTGCTCACTGAAGAACTTGAAATAGGTATTGATGTCTACAAAATTCTTGGTCCAGAATGTAACTGTGTCGCCATACTTAGAAACAATTTCTTCTTCATCTAGGACAATCTGCACTAGTTCTGGTGTCTTGGCTAAATCTGCAATGTTCATTTATATCTCCGATTTAAGATGATGTATCGCTGTTAAAACAAATCCGATTCTGTTTTGAATCTTACGAATATCTGATTCCGCGCATTTTACTTCATTTGCACACTTGGCTAGCTCCTGCTCTAATGTAGCCAATATTTCTTCTGTAGTGTATTTGGACCATACCTGCATCTCATATCTCCGATTTGCGTTTTGGTTTATCTATACGCCAATGGGTTGGATTGAGATCGCGCACATTGCCAAACTGATTCACATACTTTACACTAGGAATTGGCAATCCAGTCAAGACAAATGCCACTGCCAGTGCAGGGACTGGAATGGTCTCTATATAGATTATTGGTGTTCCTTGATGCACTGTGCCTGTCCAGAGCCAGTTATCGCCTTTGAGATCAATACGATCCCAAAACACTTTCTGTATCTTGGCACTACGAATCCTATCTAACAAATGATCTGACATATCAATATACCCTGCTTGTCGTATTTAGTGAAAATCGGGGGTGTTTCCACCCCCGATAAACTTCTTACTTGACGCCGGTTACAAAATTCCCTACTACTTCGATAGTAAGCGGAGTAGTCCAAACAGGGGCATCTGGCGTAACTGTTGGTGCGAGTGCAGTCAAATAACCCTCACCTTCTACGTAACGATCACCTGAATCAGATCCCTTCCAATATAATCGGAAGTAGGTGAGCGTCTTGTTATTGGTGATAGTGAAAAGACCAGGTGTGCTGTTTGCACCAGTGAAGAATGTAGTGTCATCCAACACAATAGTAAGTGCAACACTATTGGTAGATGGGGTAGTCACTACATACTCAGATAATGCATCCAACTGCTTCCAACGGAACAGACCAGGCGTTGCATTTACTGTTACGTCCTGCAAAGCAGGAACGGTCATGACGTTTGCTGTCTGAGCCATCGCCGCATTGGCATTTGCAAAACTGCCGGATGCGTTAATGTCTAGGCGAACAAAGTCCCCTGCTGAATTTACTGCGATATAAGCCATGTGTTTCTCCTTAGATGGTTACGAATCGGTATTGAAACGAATAAGTTAATCGGTCTTCCGTTTGACTGGTAATAACCCCGCACTCCATGATATGGTGGTTTAGGATAACATTTTTACTGAGTATTACCGCAGTAACCATGTCTGATACATCAGCTGGCGGATTTTTAGCATCCACAGTGCAATAAGCCTGTATGTTGGTTTCTATCTGGATTACATCTGGGCCATTAAGTGTGTTGAACAATTCAGTATGGCGAATATCACTATCAGCCAAATACAGCACCTTCATATTCTTCTCATGTAACGGCTTTCCACCACTGTCATATGGTAATTCGGTGCTTACCCGAATACTTGACCCAGCTAATTCCTGAGTCAAGTGAGTTAACAAATCAGTCCGAATGCTCATGCAATCCTCGCTGTATTGTGTCTACCACGTGAACGACGTAATGGGCGAAAACGGATTTCACGTTCGCCTTCTCCAATTGTGCCATCACCATCGTTGTCATACCAGTCGATTATTGTAAGCAGTTCATCTAACCTTTGAGAAAACTTGGTGTCGTAGAACTCAATCTTCTGAACTTCTGGGCTATTTGGATTTCCAAAATCAGCTATCTTTGGTAGCAGGAATTCCTTTAGCAGATAGTAAACGGTGAGGTCAGTAAAGTCAGCTTGTCGCAATTTCACGTAATTGGTGTTGAATTCAGGCAATGCATTAGTTCCCACGTTGTTGCCAACGCGGGAGGTATACATGCGCCATTGAGCACTAGCCCGAATCTTTTCTTTGATTCGGGTAGTGCTCTTCATAGCCAAATCTTCCAGATATTCATTTAGGCTAGTTGGACTACGTGGTGTGTTGCTGAATTGAATCTCGTTCGTGTCGAACAATCGCTGGTCGATATCCAAAACATCTTGGTAATCCGCGAACGATACCACTTGGCCACTAACTGTTATGAATGCCATGACTGATTTCCTTAAGCGCTCGCAAGGGCCGATGGCACGTTGTTGCTGCGGAAGAAGCGGCAACCGACAGCCTGTCCAATCAAACCATCCAATAGAGCCTGGTTACCAAGCACGCTTAGATCGCCAATTGCGCCAGTGCTCAATCCACCAACACCATTCAGCTCTGCAGCCAAGTGATATTCGTGAGCTGCACTCAATGCAACCATATAGAAGCCGGATGCATCAGTTGGAGCATTTACCTTGCGCAGGTTAGCTACCGAGGTGCTGACCATGCTCAAGCTGCAACGCAGGTTGGCAGTAGCTTCGTTGATCGCATTGCTAGCAGCAATAACGCGGATGAAGCCAGGGCGCGGACGAGCAAAGCCGTTACGCACAGTTGCAACCATCTCATACTGGTCCTTGTCGACGTCGTTGAACATCTTAAGAACTGGATTACGCTTGATGCCATATGCCATTGCTTCTGGGCTGAATACAACAGCCAGATCAGCAGTGGCAAGCACAGTGTTTGCCAAACCATCATTGGTAACGCCGGAGATGCCGCTGATATCAGTAAGTGCAGCTTCTGCACCAGATACCATGAAGTTGAAACCTGCTACGTCAGTTGCCTGTGCAATGGCGCGGCTGAGGCGAGTCAAGAGTGCTTGACGCACAACTGCGTATCCACCATCTTCCAAAGACTCTTCAGTAAAGAAGGAACCTGCACCGAGCTTGCTAACGGACAGAGTAAATGAAGTAGGATCGAAATCCTTCACTGCGTTGCCGCTGATGATGGCATTGCCTTCACCAACTGTGATACCTGCTGTCCAGCTATTGGTCAGCGGAATCTTGATTGCATTGCCTGAGCTACCAGTGATGTCAAAGGTATTCAGGATGAGTGCTGGATTTGGAAGCAGCACATAATTGTCATAATAAGGAATCAAATCAGCGACGATATCACTGTATAATTCTGCGATTGTTGAGCTAGTTGTGGCCATAGGATTTATCTCCGATTAGTTTTGGCTGGTTGTGTTTTAGCAGTCGAGGTTACTAGCATCTTGCTAGCCGTTCCTGCAGGTCGATTGTCCATTTGTTTGCGCACCATTGCATCCGTAATCTGATCACGGGCCAATGTGCGATTCCTCTCGCGAACTTGAATATAAGCAGCTCGATAAGAGGGATCCATTTTGATCTTGTTCTCATCTATACCGCGAGTATTATCCTTCTCAGGAATACGTTCGCCATCCGCTACAATAACACCTGACTTAGTGGTGCTCAATCCCAAAGTCTTGGCTACAATTTGCACTGCTGCCTGATAATCTGGTCGTTCACCTGAGTCATCTGTCAACAATTGGTCACCTTGACGTAGGAAAAATTGATTGTCTTCAACACTAATCATCTTTCGCATATGCATTAGATCGATCACTGCTTGACGTTGATCTGAATTCCAAGCTTGAGGCATTACATCAGTTAACTTGCCCATATGATCTTTTAATACCAATTGCTGCTTCAGTGTAGACACTTCTGATCGTAATTCATCTAGAGTTTCCTCCTTGCGTCTTACAGCATCCCTCAGTCCTTGAACATTCAGATCAGTGGATCCATCTGACTGTAGTTGACTGATGACCTGCTTGACTTTACCAAGATCATCCATCTTCAGTTCGGCTAGAATGCGTGCTTCTGTTGCACTACTTGCCGTGCTGGCGATTTTATTGGTGTCTTCCCTAGTATAGACTCTTACTCCATCTAGAAAATACTTACCATCGCGAAGTTCTACTTTTGGTGTATTTGCGTTTTCAGAGGATTTGTCAGCCCCTGTAGCTGTGGGCGCGTGCTGTGGATCAATATTGACTCCTGCAACTAGCGCAGAGACTTCCGTTGTTTCTGTCATAACTTTTATTCCTCGGTTTCCCGTAATTCAGGGATTCTGCCCTGTTCAGTTTTATTAACTATAGTTAGGTTTCTTTTCTTTAACGAGTTACTTATTTTACGTTTTGTTTCTTCACTTAGTGAATTTCCTTTGTTGCGCGTATTACCCTTAAGGATATCAGTAAGCTTTTGACGAGTTGATTCGCTATGAGTTTTTCCTATCTTTGCAATGCGCATATTCTGACGAGTGCTGTCATCTACGGTCTTGCCTATCTTAGCGGCACTCATCTTCCGCTTGGATTCTTCAGTGTGTAATTTACCAATATTGCCTTTGTTATGTGGTGGTTTACCTTTTTTTGCATCGCTAATCTTCTTTCGGTGCTCATCAGTAGGAGTTTTTCCTTTTCTGACCGCACTCATTCGCTCCCGGCGCCCTTCACTATAACAAATGCCACCGGTATACGGCATTTCATTGTCAGCCATATTGTAATATGACGCGTTATTCTTTACATCATATTCTTTCAGCAATTGAGATTCGAATTGACGCATCGATTTAACTGTGCCTAGACCAATAATCGCTCTATTAAAGCAATTAGGACGCTTCTTATACGCGGCTTTGAAATGTTTACCGCTGCCGATATATCCGTCGTCAATTGATCCTTTATGCACACCAATATACTTCTTACCATTACTGGAATCAGTCCATTCGTATACAAAAGCTTCAAACATACTTATAATCCGTTTTTCGTTGTGGTGGCCGCGCTCAATTGCAGCAGGCGTTCACGTATACAGGTGCGTAAATTTTCGGTGAGCTCAATGTCTTCGTCACTAAAATGCTCTTTAAAGCGAGCCACGACAGCTAGAAGCTGGTCTATTTCTGCGATCTCAGTCTGCAATGCACGGCGATTATAATGCCTGCTGTAGCTGACGGTCATGTCTTCTGGCCATTCTTGATTCAACCAATCGAACCATATCTCCCAAAGCTTTGCTTCTGAATTCTCGAGATTGGTGGCCTTCTT
>Ga0105096_10000876_pt1 | contig 11611 bp, 9 predicted proteins | sample PPLLak3cmMay2015_FD_87036 | JGI IMG/M metagenome (GOLD analysis project Ga0105096, IMG submission 87036) | Freshwater sediment microbial communities from Prairie Pothole Lake near Jamestown, North Dakota, USA - PPLs Lake P7 Core (1) Depth... | ecosystem: Environmental > Aquatic > Freshwater >... | reverse complement strand
TACTCCGTGGTCGGTGCGTTCAAGTCGCCCGAGGAGCGCGCCAGGATTCCGTTCGCGGGCGCGATGGAGGGCGGCGGCGATCCCTTGACCCAGTACCTCGTCACCTACCTTTCGCGCAAGTTCGGCCCGGTGTACGTGATGCGCGGCAAGATGCCGACCTTCCCGAATACCTACGCCGGAGCGGGCGGCAGGGGCCTCGAAGTGATGCCCGATGCGCAGACCCAGTATTGGTCGCTCGTCAGTGCCGAGGCCGCGCCGTCCGGACAGATCGTCGACGGCCTGACCGATATGCAGGTTCCGCTGGATGCCGACCGCAACTACACGATCGTGGTCAGCCGCAAGGAAGACCGCCCGAGCAACGCGACGCTGGCGAACGGCGTCGCGTGGATGGAGTGGAGCCCGCGTGGCGAGGGCATCGACGGTCCTAAGAACCGCGCGGACTTCGGCATGCTGATGCTGCGCATCATGGCGAACAACCCAGGCTGGACGCAGAGCCCCAACAACGTGACCAAGCCCGGCATGGAAGAGGCGGTCATGGGCCCGTATCTGCCCAGGGGCGAGTACACGACCAAGGCGGCGTTCGAGGCAAGTGGGCTGAAGAAGTAGTGGCTGGCAGAGCACTGTGCCAGGCAAAGAGTCAGGGAACATTCAAATGACCAGGTCCGGAATCTTCAAGCTCGTGGGGCTCGTTGCGCTTGTCCTGCTGGCAGTTGCGGCCTACCGGCTGCTGGGTACGGCGATCGCGCCGAAGATCGAGCACCGCATCGGCCTGATCGGGCTCACCCCGAACGAGATCGCGGCGAACGGGCCACTGCCTGGCGATGTGAGCCAGTACGCGAAGGAACTGGCCTGCGCGCAGAACTTGTCGACGCCGGGCTATTACCCATCGATCAATGGCGCGGAGATCGCCGATGCGCAGCGCAGCGGCATGTTCCCCTGCGCCACGTTCAGCGGCAGCTTCGATGGACCGAACAAGGTTTTCGCGTGGCGAGGCGCCGTGGAGTACGACACAACGTCGTACATCAACAACCGCCGCCCCGGCGAGCTTTTCATCTCGGGAGGTCAGGCGCCTCCCCCCAAGGGCGCGATGCCGGCGGGGCCCTTCATCGCCAAGGCCGACGCGACCACGGGCCGCGAGATCTGGCGCACCTACCTCGACAACGGCAATGTGTCGGGCGCGTGGATCGCCAATACCAACCTCAACATCCTGCCCAACGGCCGGGTCGTGACCGCGTGGCAGAACAGGGTCGCCTTGCTCGACGGCGACACCGGCCTGGTCCTGCGGCACGCCACGCTGCCCACCGGCCCCACGCCCGCCATCGACGCGAGCTACAAGCACCTGACGATCGCGCCCGACGGCACGCTGATCCTGAAGGACCAGACGCGGCCGAGCGGCTGCAAGCTTCAGGGCACGATGGCCATCATCCAGTGCAACGAGCCGGGAATGAAGCAGGGCAATTCGAACCTGGTCGCCGTGCATCCCGACACGCTCGAAGTGCTCGACAGCATCGCGCTGCCCGAGCCGGCGACAGTGCCGCACGTCATCACCATGTTCGAGGGCAGGATCGCGATCTACCTCGGTGTAAACAGCGGCGCGCTGCGCTACTTCTGGGACCCGCAGGCAAAGAAGCTGTCGCAGGACACGAGCTGGGTGGTCACGCCCATGAAGGAGGGCCAGACCACCTCCGATGCGCCCAGCATCCTCGGCGACTGGATCGTGCTGCAGACGAACGGCCTGGGCAGCGAGACGGTGGCATCGAGCATCGTCGCGGTGCACCAGAACGATCCGAAGCGAACGCAGGTGATCTTCCCGTTCGGGGAACTGAAGAAGGGCGAATGGAGCTGGGCGCCGCCCAAGCCGCAGACCGATCCGGAGAACAGCATGATCTACTCGGCGGACATGGGCGTGGGCAAGGTCGCAGGCATCAAGATCGACCAGGCCACCGGAGAGATGAAGACGGTGTGGGTCGTCGACAACACCACCAACGCCTTCCAGCCGCTGATCGGCCCCAAGGACAGGCGCGTGATGCTGCTGTCGAACGCGAAGAAGAACGTCGAGAAGGAGCCCATCAAGCTCGCGCTGTTCACCGGCAACTACAAGGAACAGGTGACCTGGCGCGACGCGGCGACCGGCCGCGTCATCGCCGCGTCGGACTTCTTCGAGCCGCTCTCGATCGGCGCGCTGATCACGCCGGGCTTCGGTGGGCGAGTCTACTTCCCGACTGGCAAGGGGTTCATGGTGCTGCAGGTGATGCCAGCAATCCAAAGACCATGACAGCCCAAGGGGTCGCCACGGGTGTGCCTGTCGCGAGTGCGCCCGCCGGCGGAACCTACACGACGGGGGTCAAGTACGCGGCGCTGCCGGCCGGGTCGATGACCATCAACAAGAGCGGCACAACCTACTACCTCAGTGGCAATACCTGGTTCCAGCCGGCCTATGGGGCAAACGGCATCTATTACGAGGTCGTCCCGGCGCCCTGATCGGCGCATAGCCGGCGCACTCGTGACGTTTCCCTGACACGCGTTCCTTCAGCTTCCAACACGATGAGGCACTCGATGAAATTCTCCAGTTCACGCAACGACGCCGTCGCCGCTCTCTGCCTCGCCATGGGCGCACTGCTTCCGGCGCCAGCCACGGCCCAGTCGGCGCCTTACCCTTCGGCAGGCGAGAAGTGGCAATTCGCCGCAACGGTCTACGGCTACCTGCCGAGCATCGGTGGAAAGCTGTCGGTCCCGGTGGATACGGGTGGCACCAGCCTCAATGTCAGCGCCAGCCAGATCATCGACAGCCTGAAGATGACGTTCATGGGCACGCTCGACGTGCACAATGGCCGCTGGGGTGCGTTCACCGACGTGCTGTACCTCGACGTGGGAGGCAACAAGTCGCAGACGCGAGACTTCTCGGTCGGCCGTTCCGGTGTGCCGGCTTCGACCACCGCGGACATCAATCTCGACCTCAAGGGTACCGTGTGGACCATCGCCGGCGAATACCGCGTAATCTCCGATCCGGCGACGAAGATGGACATCCTCGCCGGCGCGCGGTACTTCGGCGTTAAGCCGACGCTCGGCTGGTCGATCCAGGGCGATCTCGGCCCGATTCCCGAGTCGGGCCGCAGCGGCAGCAAGGAGATCGACGAAACTGTCTGGGACGGCGTCGTCGGGGTCAAGGGTCGCTACGCATTCGGCGACGAGCGCCGGTGGTACGTGCCGTACTACGCCGACATTGGCACCGGTGAGTCCAAGCTGACGTGGCAGGTCGCCGGCGGACTCGGCTACGCCTGGAACTGGGGCGGCGTCTTCGCGATGTGGCGTTACCTCGACTACAACTTCAAGTCGGACAAGAAACTCCAGGACATGAACTTCAACGGTCCGATGCTCGGCGCAACGTTCACTTGGTGAGCGTGCTCGACGCGTGATCGACGATCCACGCTCATTGCCCCGGAGGGGGCGCCGTGGTTGCCGCTGGCCTCTCCCACTGGACAGGTGGCGATGGGCTTTGGAGACGCGGCTTTGCCAAGACGGAGGCTTGTGCCATGAATAGATTGCAAATGCTGCGCCTGGCGGCACTCACGGCGCTGCTCCTGCTAGGCGGTTGCGCCACTCGGCCGATCAATGCACCGCTCAAGGAAGTCGACGCAAACACCGGGTACACCTTCCAAACCCGGCAGAAGCACTTCAAGAGCCAGGACAACCTGGTCGTCCTCGCCTTTTCCGGCGGCGGCACGCGCGCGGCTGCGTTTTCCTACGGGGTCCTGGAGTACCTCCGGCGCACAGAGGTCATCGCACCGAACGGCGCCAAGGTGCGCCTGCTCGACGCCGTCGATGTGATCACCGGCGTGTCGGGTGGCAGCTTTACGGCACTGGCCTACGGCCTCTATGGCGACAAGCTTTTCGCCGACTACGAACAGCGCTTCCTCAAGCGCGACGTTCAGGGTGAACTCCTCGCCCGTGCCATGAATCCGGGGTACTGGGGCAAACTGTCGTCGACGGCGTGGGGTCGTTCCGAACTTGCGGCCGAGTTCTACGACGAGATTCTGTTCAACGATGCAACCTACGGCGACCTCGACCGCGGCAACGGTCCATTCATCATGGTGTCGACCACCGACATCTCGAGCGGCGGTAGGGTGGTTTTCAACCAGGCCATCTTCAATTTACTGTGTTCGGACCTCAATTCCTTGCGGCTGTCCCGCGCTGCCGCTGCATCTTCTGCAGTGCCGGTCGTGCTCTCGCCGGTCACGATCAACAATTACGGAGGCACCTGCAACTACTCCGTACCGCCCTGGGTCCAGCTGTTTACGCGATCCGCAAATCCGCCCCGGCCCGCAGCACGCGCCATACGCGAGTTGAAGGATGCCGAACCCTACACCGATAGCGCTCGCCACCCCTATATTCACCTCGTGGACGGTGGCGTGGCCGACAACGTGGGCATGCGTGGCGTACTCGACGCGCTGGAATTCCTTGAAGCGCTGCACGACGCCGGCCAGCCGACGCCGCTCGACCATGTGCGCAGGATCATCGTTTTCGTCGTCAACTCGCTGTCCTCACCTCCAACGAAGTGGGATGAATCGGAGTCGCCGCCCGGCACCCTGGACATCCTGCTCAAGGCCACCGGTGTGCCCATCGATCACTACTCCTACGAGGCGGTCGAACTGCTGAAAGACATTGCGGCGCGTTGGGAGAAGGACCGGAAGACCCGTGACCTGGCCGGTTGCTCGACCAACAAAGATTCTCCCATCTGCAAGGAGGTCCGCGTTCCGCAGGCCGAGATTTATGCCATCGACGTGTCATTCGCCGCGATGCCCGATGCGAAGGAACGCGAGTATCTGAATCAACAACCCACGTCCTTCGTCCTGCCACCAGAGGCGGTCGACCGCTTGCGCGCCGCGGCGGGGACGATCATCGAAGCGTCGCCTGAATTCCAACGGCTGCTGAAGGACGTTGGCGCGAAAGTCATCGCCGCACCTGTGGCAGGAGGAGGTCCGGCAGCCGCTGCGCCCCGATGAATTCTGCCGATGGCGCATGGGCGCAGTAACTGCAACGTGGCGTCAGGAATGTCATTTCGACTGGCGCCTCACGCACAATCTGTTGAGCCCCGTTGGAAGCAAACTTGATGACAGTTCAGGCGCGGACGTTGCCAGTGCTGCAGAGAGGAAGGTTCGAGTGAGTGCCATTGCAGTCGGATTGATCGTGCTGGTATGCGTCTTCGGCGGCGCGCTGCTCGGCATGCTGCTTCGCACGATCCTGCCCGAGCACCATTTGAACGATGCGACAAAGGATGTCGTCAAGCTGGTGACGGGCCTGATCGCAACGCTCGCCGCTCTAGTCCTCGGCTTGCTCATTGCGTCGGCGAAGAACTCGTTCGACACGGTGAACGATGGATTCAGGGCATCTGCCGCCAAGATCGTTATCCTGGATCGCGCCTTGGCGCAATACGGGCCAGAAACCAAGGAACTCCGCGCCCTGCTCAAGAGTAGCTTCGCCGCCCGAATGGAACAATTCTTCCCGAAAGAACAGTCCCGGACCTCGACGCTCGTTTCTACGGCAGCAACCGCCACGATGGAGGGATTTCAAGAGCGCATACGCGCACTCACTCCCCAAAATGATACGCAACGCTCGCTCCAGGGGCGCGCCCTGGACCTGAGCGATGCCGTGACGCAGGCGCGCTGGCTGGGGATCGAGCACGAGGAGAATGCGATCCCCACGCCGTTCCTGGTCGTGCTGGTGTTCTGGCTTGCACTCATGTTCGCCAGCTTCGGCTTGTTCGCCCCACGCAACGCAGTCGCCTTCGTCGCGCTGTTCCTTGGTGCGGTTTCGCTGTCTGCCGCGATTTTCCTGATCGAAGAACTGAACGACCCTCTCCAAGGATACATCGCGATTTCAAGGGCTCCGATGGAACGTGCGCTCGGCTTACTCGGGCAGTAGCCGCCATGGTTTGAGACATAGCTTGCAATACACCATGCAGTGCAGATCGACGCCGCCGGACATCGCGGTCGGTGAACGTCCGCTTCACTCCCTTTGAATGTCTGCGTTCGGAAGGTTCGACGGACTGCTCAAGGTCGGAAGTTGCAGGTGACGAGTGGCCGCTTCCGGGCAACGGAAATTCACTGTCCGCTTTCCAGCGATGAGTTCGAAGAGAGGTCGGTCGCTTCACGACCCTGACCAGCCGTTCGACGTCCTCCCGAACGGACATTTCAAAGACCAAGTTGTGCCACCGTAACGGTGACTCCGCGAGGCCCCCGCGTGGCCAGTGACGCTACTGGATCACCTCGTCCGCGCGCACGAGCAGCGATTGCGGAATCGTGAGGCCGAGGGCCTTGGCCGTCTTGAGATTGATGGTCAAGTCGAACTTGGTCGGCTGCTCCACCGGGAGACCTCCCGGTGCCGCGCCCTTGAAGATCTTGTCTACGTAGGTGCCAAGGCGCCGGAAAATGTTGGATTGGTCCGTCTCGTAGGCCATGAGCCCGCCGGCTTCGACAATCTCCTTGAACGGGTACATGGCGGGCAGCCGGTTCGCTGCCGCGAAATCGACAATCCGCCGCGCCTCCAGGAAATAGGGGTGCGGGTTCACAAGCAGCGCGTCCGGCCGGGCCTGAGTCACCATTGCAAGTGTGTGATCGAGTCCCTCGGGACCGGAAACCTGGAACGGCTGGAGAACTACGCCGAGGGCCTGAGCGGCGGCCTGCAACTCGCTCCCGAACGTGTAGGGAGGTTCGAGCGGATTGGCCCGATAGTGAAGGATCGCCACGCGGGAAGTCCCGGGGACCGCCTCCTTGAGCAGCTGCAGATACTTCCCCGCGATCTGCGGGCCGGCGCTGTTGGTCAGCCCGGTGACGTTGCCGCCCGGCCGCGCGAGGCTCGCAACCAGCCCCCGTTCCACGGGACTCAAGACCCCGACCATGACAATGGGGATCGTACTGGTCGCACGTTTGGACGCCAAGACGCTCGCCGCCCCGTTGGCAACGATGAGATCGACCCCAAGGCTCACGAGTTCGTCCGCCAGGGCCGCTGCGCGCTCCGGCTGCGCCTCCGTCCACCGGCACTCGATGACGAGGTTCTGACCTTCGACGTACCCGTGCTCCCGTAACCCGTCCACCCATGCCTGCCATCGCGGGTTGCCCATTCGCGGGCAATTGTGCGGCGTTGGATTCGTCGGCGCGAGATCGAATCCAAGCCAGCCAATTCGATAAACCTTCGCTGGCGATTGCCCTTCCGAAGGTAACGATGCTGTGAGCAGGCAGGCTGCGACAATCGTGGCGAACATCGCCGATGACCGACACCACAATCTGACATCGATAGTCGGATACTGCTTCAAGGGATCACCTCATCCGCTCAGCGAGTTCATCCTGCAGCAGATTCCAGAGGATCAGATCTCACGGCCCCCGTGTATTGACAAAGATCAATGGCACTCACTGCCCGGCAGCGGCCGAAATTGCATGGATACGGCCACTGACTGCTGCTGGCCGTAAATCGCCGGCCACCCGGTGGCCTTGTTGACACGCCGCCTTGGCGGGGGCGATTGGATTCCGCGATGGGGCTGGTGATCATAGCGCTGGTCACCGGCATTGCCGATGCGGCGCCCGCCCGGGACAATGGCGCCATGTCCCGGGAGCTATTCCGCTTCGACACCTTGGTATCGGTCGCTGACTGGTCCGCCATCGATGACAGCGTAATGGGTGGCGTTTCCCATAGCCGCCTGCGCCATGATGCCGCCGGCCACGCTGTGTTCGAGGGTGTCGTTTCGTTGGAGAACAGCGGAGGCTTTGCTTCCGTCCGCTCGCGCCCGCTGGATCTGGGTGTATCGCGGGCTGCCAACTACACACTCGAGGTGCGCGGCGACGGCAAGCGCTACAAGCTCAGCGTCCGTGCCGGTGACGCCTTTGACGGCATTAGCTATCAGGCCCGATTCGAGGCACCAGTGGGCACATGGACCGTAGTGCGACTGCCTCTCTCTGAGTTCCAACCAACCTTCCGTGGTCGGAGCGTGCCCGGCGCACCGCTGCTTGATCCTGCCCGGGTGCGACAGATCGGACTCATGATCGCCGACCGCCAGGCCGGGCCTTTTGCCTTGCAGCTGCGTTCGATCCTTGTGGAATGACGTGCTACTGCCGGAACCTCATGTTTCCATTGACGGTCGCACGCGAGCCTCTTGCCGACGTTCAGCGCAGCGTCGTCAACTACAGCAATGCGGCGGAAGCCGACGCCCAGTCGACGGCGTTGTCTGGAACCGGACCGGCCGCTGGGTCTCTTGCTGAAGCACCATCGCGCGCGCGGCCAACCGGCCACCGTGGCACACGTCGCGGACGCGCAGCTTGACCAGGTCGCAGGCGCACAGCTTGCTGTCGATCCCCAGGTCGAATAGGGCAAGGTCGCGCAAGCGGCCCTGCATCTGCAGGCGAATGCGGATCGCCCAGATCTCCTGGAGCTTGAACGGCGCCTTCTGGCCGACGAGCTTGCCCTTGTTCCAAGCTCCCCGAGGTGTCGTGGTACGAATTCCGACCATGGTGATCTCCTTTGGGTTGAAGGAGATCCCACGTTACGGCGAGTCTCGGTCTGCGCCAGCGTTTCACCCTCGGGTACGGCTTCTATGGAGAAGGACCGGCGAAGTTCAAAGTCCGACCCTTCACCGGCATCCGTGGAACAGGTGTGCCAACGGCGGGTTGGAGCGTGGAGCGGTCGTTACGTAACCGGGTCGTATCCGAACTTCTCGGGACTGCTCGGATGCAGAAGAGGGAAGCACAGACCGACGGGCATGGACCCGGTACCTACCGCATGTTCGCACCCGCACGGAGTGAGCCCGGCTACTACCCGACATAAGCCATCGAGCCGGACGGTAAAATGCGTGCCTAAGGAAAGCGTGTCGATTGGATGATGGCCGTGGCAAGGACTGCTGACCGGAAATAGAAGCGAACTGACCCCAAGTAATCTCACCCCGATGAAGCCAACACGACGTTCTTGGTACCTCACTGCGGCGCTTTGCGCGGCTACCACCTTTGCCGCGGCCCCGGTGCTCGGAGCCGACGCTGCGCAGCCCGTACGTCCCAGTTCTCCGCCCGACGTCTACAACAACTTCGGCTTCCCGATGGGTTTCGACGTGTCGAAGATGGACAAGAGCGCCGACCCGCGGCAGGACTTCAGGCGCTACGCCGCCGGCAAGTGGCTGGACGTCGCCACGATTCCGGGCGACGCCGCCAACCTCGACGGCATCAAGCTGGTGAAGAAGCAGGTCGAACGGCAGGTTGCCGCCGTGCTCGTCGATGCGGCCGCCGCCGCCCCGACCGCGAGGAAGGGCACGCCCGTGCAGCAGGTGGGCGACTTCTACGCCGCCGGCATGGACGTCGACCGACTCAAGGCGCTCGGCGTCAAGCCGCTGCAGCCGGTGTGGGAGCGGATCGCGAAGGTCGACGGGTCGAAGGCGCTGGCGGAGGAAATGGCACGGCTGACGCTCTTCACCAACCAGCCCGTCGTGTTCGGCTTCACCGTCACGCTGGGCATCACCGATCCGACGAAGTACGTCGTGGCGGCGAGCGACGCCGATCTCGCGCTGCCCGCGGCGGAAGACTACCTGGCGCCCGATCTGGCGAAGGTGCGCGAGGCCTACGTCCGAATGATCACGGACTCCCTCGTGCTGGCTGGCGTGCCGCCCGAGCAGGCGAAGGCACGCGCCGCCAAGGTGCTGGAAATGGAGACGCGCATTGCCCGCAAGAAGCTGACGCCCGAGCAGGCGCGCGACTTCCGCGCCGCCTACAAGACGCTGCCGTACGCCGAGGTCAAGGCCATGCTCGGCAACCTGGACCTCGATGCGTATTTCAAGGTGCTCGGGTTGCCGACTGGAGGCGACGTGCAGGTCACCGAGGTCGCCGCCCTGAGGGAGCGCAATGCATTGCTTGCCGAGTATTCGCTCGAGGACACGAAGGCCTACCTGCAGTGGGAAGTGCTGCGGCGGGCATCGCCTTATCTGACACCGGCGCTGGCCGAGGTCCAGGCGCCGCTCGACCGCGCCCTGACCGGCCAGGCCGAGGAGCCCAAGCGCGAGCAGGTGGTCGCGAAGGCGGTCGCGCGCAACCTGGGGCACGATCTGGGACAGCTCTACGTTGCGCGGTACTTCTCGGCCAAGAGCCGCGCCGACGCCGAAGCGCTTCTGAACAACGTCCGCGCCGAGTTCCGCCAGCGGTTGGCGCAGAACACCTGGCTGACGGCGTCGACCCGGGACTACGCGCTCAAGAAGATCGACAAGATGAAGATCGTCGTCGGCTACCCGGACAAGTGGATCGACTACTCGTCCGTCGACGTCGTGCGTGACGACTACTTCGGCGACGTCGTGCGCCTGAACGATTTCGCGGCGCGCCGCACGCTCGCCCGCCTTGGGAAGCCGCCGGCCCCCGACGCCTTCTCCGACCCCGAAAATTCGCTGCCGAGCAGCGTGAACGCCGGCTATTCGCCCGACATGAACGGCATCGAGATCCCGGCCGCGATCCTGCAGCCACCGTTCTACGACCCCAAGGCGGACACCGGCGTGAACTATTGCACGCTCGGCGCCGTGATCGGGCACGAGCTGACGCACAGCCTCGATTGGATGGGTCGCACGTTCGACGCCAGCGGCGCACTGCGCGACTGGTGGACGCCGGCCGACGTCGCGGCATTCGACCAGCGCTCAAAGAACCTGATCAGGCAGGCCGATGCCTACGAGGTGCTGCCGGGCGTGCACCTGAACGGAAAGCTGTCGGCAGGCGAGAACCTGGCCGACATCGGCGGGCTCATGCTCGGGTACCGGGCGCTGCAGACGCACCTGAAGGCGAATCCGCAGGACAAGCGCAAGATCGACGGGTTCACCCCGCAGCAGCGCTGCTTCCTCGCCTGGTCGCAGCTGTGGGCAGAGAAGGTCCAGCCGGAGTTGCTGCGCGTATGGGCTGCGACGGAGCCGCACCCGCCGGGTGCCTACCGGATGGTCGCGCCTGCCAGTAACCACTCCGGCTTCTACGACGCCTTCGGCATCCGTCCGGGAGACAAGATGTGGGTCGCCCCGAAGGATCGCGTGTCGATGTGGTGACGGGTGGGGTGAATTGCACTCAGATACTTGGACACCTGATGGTCGTTCTTCAGCCCTGAGTTACCGCCAGATGTCGCAATGTAGCGTGCAGCAATGTCGACTGTGGCCGACTTGTGTGAGTCGGCCCGACGGCACGTTACGAAGTGCTGCAATCATCCAAGTGTCCGGCCCGACGGCGCGTTACGAAGTGCTGCAGTCATCCAAGGGTCCGGTTTGGGGAAGGGACGAACGGCAGCAGTTGGCCGGACCCGGAAGTTCCTGCGTCTCGTAAGCCGCCATTCGCGCCGCTGCAGGGTCGGTGTAGGAGTGCCGCTAACCCGCGAGTAGGCGCTGCGTGACGCTCACGCCGATCCCCAGCGTCCTCGCGATCCGCCCTTTGCCCATTCCTCCGGCCGCAAGCTCGCGTACCTTTGCCTCAACGTCGGGGTCGGTTCTGGGACGACCAAGCGTCTTGCCCTTCGCGCGGGCACGAGCCAGGCCCGCCCGCACTCGCTCCTGGATCATCGACCTCTCGAACTCGGCGAAGACGCCGAGCATCCCGAACATGGCCTTCCCGGATGGGGT
>Ga0105096_10000874_pt1 | contig 11620 bp, 14 predicted proteins | sample PPLLak3cmMay2015_FD_87036 | JGI IMG/M metagenome (GOLD analysis project Ga0105096, IMG submission 87036) | Freshwater sediment microbial communities from Prairie Pothole Lake near Jamestown, North Dakota, USA - PPLs Lake P7 Core (1) Depth... | ecosystem: Environmental > Aquatic > Freshwater >... | reverse complement strand
TATATCTTGTATCTGCTGCGTTACCTATTACTGCCCCATCTTGTCCGTCATTAACTATCTCATCAGGAACAAGCATTACATAACGACCTAATTGTAGAACTTGCATCATTAATTCCTGAATCAATTCATCTGGCAAAGATATGTTATCATCTAAGTTACATATCATCTTAGGATCTAAGGTTGACTTTATAGCTATCTCAACATCTAGTATCTCAGCACACTCTATTCCAAGTAAGTATAATCTGTTTACACCAATTCCATCTATTTGATGACCTATTCTATAGTAGTAAGGACTATCCAATGACGGCTTAGTATATTCATCCATGTATAAATGCTGAACAGAACCAAGATTAACCCCCTGAAACCATCTTTGAGCAAACATTGGCCCATCGCATTTACAACTTTCAATGTTATAAGTTATATATACTATCGCACCATTATTTTGCAAATCCATAATCTGAGTTGGCAAATCAATATATTTCTTACCGCTCGCATCTGTTAATACTTGAACGCTACTAAACGTAGAAGTAAATAAATCAGAATTAGTTATTGCATTTTGCTGTACACGCAATCTATTTGCTACAGTTAATACCCAGTATAGAATTTGATTAAAAGTGAAGTCAGCGTCATCAAATGATGCGCTAAAGCTTTTCTGTAAGTCATAAACTACATATCTATACGTCATATTATAATAATGTTAGTAATTGTTGTATATCCTGGGTTGAAACTGAGTTCAATGTTGTTTGGTCTCCTTGCTTATAAGAGATATAATTTAATGCTTTGTCAAATAGTAATTGAAATACACTATTTGGGAAATTTATTACATCATTAATTGTAACTATTTCGCTTGGTTTCTTAACCCAAAATATTGTTACCTTTTCATTTATCAATCTAGGTCTAACTTCTATCTCTTGAGAGAATGAACCAGTATTTAAACTTCTGTAGTTTATGGTAGATAGATATGCATATCTCTTTAAAGAGTCGCATATTTGATTTCCTTCGTATCCGTTCTCAAATGGATTTTCCCTTGATGTAGCCCACTCTTCAATAGATAGTCTCTTACAGCTATTAGATGATCCAATATGAATCAAATTATCTAAGTAATAACTTCTATTTGTATCTGGAGTTGCTGGAACTGGAACTAATGTATTTACTTGATAGTCTATCTTCACATACACTGACAGTATTGTCCATAGTTCTTCAGGAAAAACATCTAGGGATACTCTGGAGTTATTATTCGTTAAGAACACCCCAGAGTATGCTAATTCCCTAAAAATTTCCTCGCCTATTTTATTTTGACCATACGCAGAATTAATAACGGAAGTCAACCATTTTATAGCAGCATTTATTGATGGGATATAATCTAAATCATCCATGTAGTGATCCGATCCTTCCGCATCTAATGCGAATGCTAATTGATTCCTTAATTCTAACGCAGTAATCATAATAATTAAGCTATTGTTTTTTCTACTATACTTCTTCCTCTTTGGTCTACTACAGAGTTTTTAATTCCGCCATAGAGCATCTTTTCTTGTTGAGCGATTGATCTCTTAGCAATAGTCTCTACAAGTTGCTTACGCATCATCTCAGGGCTCTGACTAACAGAAATTCCTTCTTGTTTTGCTCTAGCAATAATCTGCATATCAGATAATCTTGCAATAGACTGCTGTGCCTCAATCATTTTCTGTGCCCATGTGGCATCAACATTCATTGCTGACTCCATATTCTCATAGAACGCAATTCCAAATTGACTATGATTTCTCAAATAATCAACTACTTCTCTTGACTGAACTTTTACAGAAGATACGGATACAACTTGAATGTTTCCTTTTACTCCTCTTTTCTTTGTTCTAATCAATGGTTGGAATCTAAGTGCTCCATGTGGCGGTACATCTTCAGCTCCTCTTTTCTTATCTCCATGAATAGAGAAGTTAAATGAGAATGCAAAGAATACTACTGGCGCATCTAACCAATCATCTTCAAGGTCTCTAACATATTCTAAATCATCATCTAAATCTTTTTGAGCAGATAATAGATTTAATTTATTTAATTTTGAATTGAATGTATTAGTTAGTTTCTCCTCCATCTCACGCAATAACTTTTCTACAAAAGATAAAGGCATTACTGGTTCTTTTTCCTCAACTACTTCTTCAACTACTTTATTTTCAACTACTTCTTCAATGTGCAATTCCTGAGATACTGTTTCTTCAGTTTCGAGAACTACATCTTTTTGTTTTTTTTCTACTGCCATAATATTTTATTTAAAATATGAGGGAGAAGATTTTCCCCTCCCTCAATTTCATTAATGATTATTTCTTATTGTACATCCAACCAAGCGCAAGCAAGTGGGTTATGGAATTTAACTCCCATGTTACAATCAACCCAAACATCACCATAACGCTTTGGAATTCCATCCTCTAATTTAAGAGTATCTCCAGAACGCTCACCCCATAATTGTGTACGCTTAATATTTTTCATATCAAGAATAACAATACGGTTAGCAAAAGAAGCAGGGAAAGATGCAGAATCTTCAAATCTCTTGTAAGGTACAAGAACGATACGAGAAGAACCAAGGTTAACCTCTTTCAAGTTCAACAATGCGATATCATCATTTGGTGCATAACGAGTCAATTCTTCTTTGTAAGCCAAAGATAACATTCGGTGCATACGTGGTGTCATAAACGCCATACGTGCTTGTCCGTAATCTCCATATTCAGAAGACAAAACGATATCTTCAAATGCATCAACCAAAGTAGCTGTAGTAGCAAGTGCGTTAGGAGAACCAGCCTCTAACATTGAACTAAATACACCACCAGTAGTTTTAGCTACAGTACCATTTTGTGTAACAACTTCACCTTTTTGTCCTGTCCAAAATGCATTAGAAAGGTCAATTCGGTGTTGGTTAAACATTGCACTACGCTCCATTTCAAGGAAGTTAGAAGTAGTACCCATGTTTTTCAACTTGTGCAATTCAACTTCTGAGTAACGGATAGCTTTGTTGAACAATTGTACGTAGTTGTTACGCTCAATTGTAGAAGCACGGAAGTACTGAGCAAAACCTTCAGAACCATCGTAATCAACAGTAGATACGTTAGCCAATACATCATCAACTGCAACAGCTGGTAAAGTATCACCATTGTATGGAGAAACAGTAATCGTTAATAAAGATGTATCAACAAAAGTAACATTACCTTTTTGTCCATTAGGATAAGAGATAATTGTGTTAGTTGAAATGTTCTCTACAGAAACTACAGAAATAGTTTGAGTAGTTGGGAAAGAAACAGATCCAGAAACAGCAGTAGCTACTAATGGCTCTCTTTGGTAACCCATTTCTTGATAGAAAAACTCATCAGAATTGATTTGTTCTGCCTCAACCATATTCAACAATTTCAAATCCATGAATTGTTGTGGAGCTGCGTCAAAAATCGCACGATTAGTTAATTTTTGAATCATTTTAGACACATCGTGCCCGTACAATTCTGCATATTCAGAACCAACTGAGTTTAAGTTTTGGTTATTGAATTTTGCACTTAGGTCATTATATAATGCCATAATTTACAGTTTAATTTACAATTTATAATTTACAATTTATCACGAGTAAGGATCTCCTTTAAACAATCCACTCAAGTGACCTACTGCCTGAGTATTCATCCCCTGGGTTGTACCAGCTGACTTATTCTTTCTCAATGCTTTAGGGCTTGAATCAACTATCTTTTGATTAGCCTCACTCTCGCCTTTTCTTTTTGCTGACTTCTTAACAGTTTCCAACATCTTCTTACCGTACATCGCATAAGCTACTAATTCAGCAGCGTCTTCATTATATGCTCCGTCTTGTTTCATAAACAAATTATCTAGTTTCCCCTCAACCAAGATACTCCGAATTTTGCTAATTTCGGACTTACTGAAGTCAGGATAAGCCTTACCAAGATTCTCAACGGAAAGTAGTGCACTCTTTTTCATATTCTGAAATTCAGAATTCTGTTTTTGAATGAACTGCTCACGATCAGCCTCTATTGCTTGTTTGTCTTCGCTAAACATTCGTTTTGTTGTTCTTGCTAAAAGCTTTATTCTATCCTCAAGTTCTTCTTCGTCTATTTTGTCATCCTTAAATGCCTCATATAACTCATCGTACTCATCTGGAAGATAATGCTGGACAAGGTTTTCAACCTCTTGATCTCTAAAATCACCTGAAAAGTCCAGTCTTTCATTACTACTAAAAGCTTTAGAGTAATCATCTCCAGCGGCCCACAACTGAACCGCCATTCTAATGTCTTGTGGCATAGCCTGAAGATCTGATGATAATGCCTCAAAATCTCTTTTGACATCAGCACCTTCTTGGGCTTGATTTCTCCACGTATCTACAGAAGCAAAGAACTTTGAAGCGTCATTCACACCATAATGGGAATTGATAAAATTAATCATTTCCTTTTGTGGCTCGAAATTAAGCTTTACCTCTTTAGCTTTTTTAGGAGTAGATAGGATTCCAAAAATGTCTTCAATATCATCATCTTCTTCATCCTCTGATTCAGATTCGGAATCATCTTCCTCTTCTTCGTCTTCTTCTTCTTCATTTGCTTGAGAGCTTGTAGATAAACTAGCCATCAAGTCTTTGTACTCTGCCGAGTTTGCAAAAGATTCATCCATCTGTGCCAAAGCTTCTATCTGTCGAATCTGTTCACTCATTTCTGGTGTGAACGATTCTTCAGAGTAGTTATTAGCTTCAGATGCACGATCAATTTCTTTTTCAAAAATGTTCTCGCTCATAATTTATTATTTATTTGTCAAAAATAGCAATTTATTGCATTCCATTATTTTTAAGTGCCTCTCTTTGTAGTTTAGCACCTTCCTTTATAGCAATCTTTTCTACTTCTTGTCCGTGTTTCATTTGTTCAAATCCTACAGCTTCAGCTTTATCAGTCTCTTGCTGTACAGCCATCTGTTGTTGTTGGTCTGCGTTATCAGCTATGCCTTGTGCGATACCTTCGTTAGAAGCTTTATCTGTCATCGACTGAGCCTGATTCTTAAGTTTTTGATTTTGTCTTAATGCATCAGCTATTAACTCAGGGCTTGATCTATTAAATAAATTAATAAATATTGGCTGATCTATCATTCCAGCTTGAAGCAACGTAAACAATAGTTGATTACCACTATTGATTCCTTGCTCTGCAGATTCTGCTCTCTTAATAAAAATTCTATAATCTTGTAATAAGTGATCTTCTGTTAACGTAATACTCTTAAGCCCAGCGTCACCTACCATTATAGATAGCTTTCTTGGATTATCATAATAGATAGATTTACCTATCGTAGCCATGTGTTCGTATGCTTGCTTAAGTATTGATGTCAATGCCCAGTAGAAAGGCTCCTGAACAAGAGATCCTCTTTGTATTTGAGCTTCAACAACTCCAACTAACATATCGCTACCACCTTGAGTTCCAGTCATCGCTTCGTTTACTCCAGTAACATCCTGAATACTTTGCTGAACAGATTCAATAACTTGGAATAATTGTAACGTACCTCCACCAATATTAGTTCCGTATGTACCAATAGCATTCTGAACAGAACCAACTCTATCGGTATCTACAAAGATTGGCTTGGATGCATTGATGTTTCTCATTATATCCGCTTCACCATCTCTATCGTCTACAGCAGATTTAGATATAACTGTACCAGTACCTCTCATGTTTGATAAATGAGATTCAACTACTGATAAAGTTCTATTCAAGAATCTTTGTGGATCAATTACGTCATCTAGTGGGGTAAGTATTTCACCTCTATCGTAAACCCAAGTATAACATTTGTATGGGAATTTAACATTAGCAGGATCATATAGATTCTTTTCTTGATATGGTACAATTCCATATTCTAAAACTATATCAGCAATACCAACTTCTTCTTGTGGAATTAAAATGCAGTATCTAAGAACATCAACATATATTGTATGTTTCTTCTTGTCACCCATTTCATCCTTATGCTTTTGAGTTACTGGTTCAATTAAATCTTTGTCAGTATACTTTGAATCAGCGTGATTAATCATTGTGTAGTAAGGATAACCATGCTCATCTTTAACCCACCCGTAATCTCTTCTTTCAACATCTTTCCAATATACTTCATACACTGGAACTTTTCCTCCAGCTTGAGTATATATTCCATTCATGATTTTATGAACACCTTTAGATCCATCTTTGCCATAGTTCTCTATAGCATCCATTTCATCTTTACTAAGGTTTTGGAATCTTTCAAATATACTTGGACTATCCATGTAGTACCACTCACCCATGTGTTCTGCATCTGATAAATCAGGCTTTCTAGCAGACATATCCCATAAGTAGAACAATGGATTAATTGATTCAGCTACATAATTGTCATTATGCTCATATCCTTTATAGATTCCTAGACCACAAAGAGCCAGGTTTCTAGTTATTTGCACTTTTAATTCGTCAATATTTATTTCAGTTGCTATATACTCAATAAGATTATTTATATCTTTCTCGTGTTCTACTACAAATGTATTTTGGAAAAGCTCTTCAGTTTCTTGCTCTGTATCCATTATTGGAGCAGCACCTTTTATAATATCCTTATAGAATGGAAAAGCCTCAGCCATTCCTTGAAGTCCTTTTAATTTTTTTAATTCTTCTTCTCTTTTGTTTATCACGAAATCAGAGATGCAATTTGCTTTAGCGTCATAAGATAAACGAATAGCATTACCAACGTATTGTTGAACCATTGGCTTGATAACATTCTTAGTCCATTTAAGTCTATTTCTAACATCTCCTGATTCATCAAGAAAGAAAGACTCAACATCCTCATCAAATATCCATTGACCATCCTGACCTTTAAAGAAAGACCAGTTCATTAAGCATTTACTTATATATCTTCGATAGACATCATTACTCATTGATGACAAACAGAATTTAGCATATTGACTATGGTAACTCTTATCTTTTTTAGCTTGAAGCTTATTTGGCCTTACTGCGCTATTGTTAAATATATAACTCATACTATCTTAATACATCATTAATACCAACTAATACTTTTTTATTTGTCTTGTTCTCTACTGTTTTAACTCCATAAGCAGTCTCTAGTCTAGAAACCATATCGGGTAATTCAGAGTGAACTTTAACTATCAAATCAGTATATTTCTTTTTTTCATCAATGTCCATAGCTGCTAATGTTGCAGCATCAAGAATAATCATGTCGTTAAGCATGTCGAACATATATTGGCTCATTAACTTTGCTTTAAGTCTATACTCAGGATTAAATGATTCCATTTTATTAATGGCTATCTTTAAATCTTCTGGCATTTCTCCAGCAACTATGTTTTGAAGGTCTTTATGTGAAGCATAACTTCTTCCATAAACTATCTCCAACGCCTTTTGTAACCTATCTCTTTTGCTTAACTTGTAAATAGGAGATGTTCTATTTCCTAATAACCAGCAAAGTCTTACTTCTTTTACTTTGAGTAATTTAAACTCTTTCATTTCGGATAACTCAGGGTATTCTATTCTTAAATCCCCTTCTGTTTCTATTCCAAAAAGTATTACATTAACTTTTTTTTCTTCCATCTTTATCAAATAAGGGTACGAGAAGTTAATCCCGTACCCCGTAAAGATAATCTAAAATTAGATAGTAGGTGTTCCTGTGTATGCACCAGCAGTCGCAGTAGTACCACCAACAGCAGCATCAAGAGCAGCAGCGTAAGCAGCGTAACCTCCGTTTGTAGCATCAGCAAATACCAATACGTTTATAACTTTGTAAACAAAAAGACCAGTAACAGCATTGTGACGAATCAATTTACGAACTCTCAATAAATACTTAGTGTAGTTAGCAGTAAGAGAAAGCAAAGACAAGTTGTTAGAAAGGTACTGAGCAGCATCAGCGTAAGTTCCAGAAGGAGCAACGAAAGGAACAGATACTACTACTGCGATATTAAATCCGTTAGTAACAATCATTGATCCGTAGTTAGCAGAAGCTGAAGTTAATGTAAGAACATCAGTTCCAGCATTGTAAGAAGCAACAACACCAGAGAATAGGTCATTATTGATTCGAGTTACAAATGCAGCACCAATTTCATCAACTGTAGCTGTAGTGTCTGTAGAAACGATGTAAGATTTCTCTACCATTGGAGATCCATCAGCTTCAACAACATTTGAATGTTGGATTGTAATTTTATACATTCCAGAATTACCACCACTTGGCAACGCAATAGTTGTCAAAGTAATTGTATTTACTTCAGCAGTTCCAGCTGCGTAAGCAGTCTTTCTCTTACCTACAACATCACGAATAAGTGGCTTAAGAGCTACTGCTCCAGCTTCATCCAATAATGTTAATTCTCCCAAAGCCAATACAGCATCTGTAGCCAATGGGGTGTTAACGATAACCACTTGGTCAGCGTCAATTTTGTTTAATTTGTACTTAATTGCCATAATAATTTTTTTTGTACACCGATTTTTTTATCTGTGTTGGTTAAATTAATAACCATGCACCGTGCATAGCTTTTGCAAATATAATTAAAATTTTCAATTGTAGATTTTTTTCTTGGGGTTTGGGGTTTTTTTTCTTTCTTCTTTTTTTTCTTTTTGGATATATATATTTATATATATATCTTTTTCTTTTCTTTTTTCTTTGGTTCTTTCTTTTTTCTTTTCTTTCTTTTTCTTTTTTTTCTTCTTTCTTTTTTTTAAAAAAAATATCGAAATGTTTTGATTTTAAAAAAACATGTTTAACTTTGTGGCATAAGAAAACGATATGGATAATTTCAAAGTGATTTGCGTAAACGATAAAGCCAAGCCAAAAAACTTCATTGGGCAATGGATTGAGAAGAATAAGATTTACACAGTCGTTGATGCTAAGAAGTTAGCGAAGCAAAGAATGACCATCGGTTACAAGTTTGCTGAATTAGAAATACCAGAAGAATGTGAGTACAAATTCTTTTTAGCAAATAGATTCAGACCTTGCTCAGAAGATGATGAGTTAGCAGCAGAAGCAGTAGAAGAATTGCTAGAGGAAACTTTATCAGAATTATCGCTTAATGAATTTTGATTTATTCATAGAACTTGATAAGTTCAATCATATTTCTTTTAACGAGGAACTACATGAGTACAAAATAAATAATGAAAAATGTATCTCCACAACTACAATCCTAAACAACTATAAAAAACCATTTGATACAGAAAATATAGCCTGGCGATATGCTGTTAAAAATCTAAAATCTGTAGACGAAGTAATAGAAGAATGGGAAGATAAAAAGAATGAAGCAGCATCAAAAGGAACTCACTTACATCGTTACGCTGAACTAAAATTTGCCTGTAAGGAATATGATGTTCCAGAAGATTCTCTCCCATTAATACTAAAGCAATACATAGATAAGTTTTATAATGATTCTATCGGTAGATTAATACCTATTAAATCAGAAATGATTGTAGGAGATAAAGATTTGAAGCTTTGCGGAATGATAGATCAATTATTCTATAACGTAAAGGAAAAAGAAATTCAAATCTGGGACTATAAAACAAACAAAGAGATAAGAACATTCAGTCCATACAAAAATAAGATGACTAATGGCTTAAATCACCTTCAGGAGTGCGAATACAACACCTATTCACTTCAGTTAGGTATCTACAAAAGAATAATCGAAAGAAATACAAACCTTAAACTTGGTAAATCATATATCTGTTGGGTAAATGATAAAAATGATTCTTATAAAGCATTTCAAATGGCTGAGATGGATAAGGAAATAGATTTAATAATTAAAAACATAAAGTAATGAGCGAATTAGATAGAAAAAAAGCAGAATCTTTTGAAGCAGTAGCAAGACCAGTTATTAAATGGATGGCTGAGAATTGTCACCCACATACGACTATGATAATTGACGCAGTACATGCTGAATTATTAGAAGCAGATATGGTTGTAAATACGCATGAATATTTAGTGGATTAAATAATTAAAAAATAAAGTAATGAGCACTTCATCAGCATACTCTAGTAATAAACTAAAACAAGTGCTGAAGAAAGGCACTCAGCATTTTATTATTAAGTCATTTTTGACAGCAGCATTTGAATATGATAAGAAGGTAATAGAATATCACCTATACTGGATTAATCTAAATAAAGGCATATATGAAGAGTTTCCTTTATATAAACTATTATGCTTTAAGAAGATGAATGCGAAAGAAATAAAGTTCTTTAAACAAACAGAGGATACCTATGAATTAAGAATATCCTCTGAAGATGGAAATGTATGGGATCATAAGGAACTAAAATTTGATAAAGATCAAGTTAAAGTAACTTATAAAGATTTTATTTAGCTATATACTCTAATCTCGATAGGAGTTAATCCAAAACGACCATCTGCTGGAGTTGATGTAGCATCATTCAACAAAGTTAAAACACCAACTTGAGTTCCTGATTGTCTACCAGCAATCAATTGTGTACCTGGAGCAACACCTACAGTAGCACTGTTCTGCATAAATGCAGTAGTTTTAAATTCTGTAAAAACAGAAGAACCTGCTGTAGCTACATAGCTTCCAACTGCTGATCTTGTCCATGTTATTGTAGTTCCTAAACTATTCTCTAATACCTCTACTAAAGGATCAGTTGTTGGACTACTTTGAGCTAATAATGCAACATAAACCTTGTAAGGTCTAATATTATTAGTTCCAGTAACGATTAAATTACCATCTACTGTTACATCTGCTCCAGTTTGAGGAGCTACGATATCTACGTTAATTTGACTCATAATTATTTATTTTATACGATTGTTAAATTTGTTCCTGTAGGAATAGTTAAAGTGTATCCTGCACACATTGCTAATGGAGATGTAAATTCTAAATTAGAATTATCTGGAAGAGATATATTTTCTGAAATACAACCAATAACTTTAAAGCCATTCGCCCATATACTAGTTCCCACTACTTGCTCTCCGCCACCACTATTAATAGAATTAATAAGGTTACTAATGTCAGTTACCATCAACTGCTCATTTCTTTCTAAAACAGAACCGCCTTTTCGGTATCCTGATAATTGTGTAATTGGCATGATTTATTTTATTTTAAATTAATTAATTGTAAGATTCTATCTTTTACATCTTCGTCTGTCCACTGGCCAATAGCATCATAAGCTTTACCTTCCCATAATACTACACTACCTAGTACTGATTTAGTCATAGCAATAACTTTCTTTTCAGCATAGTTATCAATTACTTGCTCAATTTCAATCTTATCTGCTGAAATAATTCTTTCAGGAATAGTTCTAAGAACCTTTGTTTCTCCTAACTCTACACTAAATCCTTTAGTGTTATTGGCCATTGCTGGGTTTATTGTTGCCATAATTTATTTTTTAATTGTCTATATTTGTAACTATTAATGCATCTGTAGCATCAAAATAACTTAATCTAAATACTCCAGCTTCATTTGTAAAAATATTTTTAGTGTAGTCACCATAAATATTGACTGCTATAGATAAATCCTGTGTTGAAATATAAGAATCTTTTATTGTTAATTTTTGCAATTGATTTGTGTATATAATATCATTTAATGTAGAGTTTACAAGTTCATTATTTCTTATGCTATAGTTTATAACATTATTATAAATTGCACTACCGTCAAATAAATGATTATTATTTA
>Ga0105096_10000873_pt1 | contig 11629 bp, 15 predicted proteins | sample PPLLak3cmMay2015_FD_87036 | JGI IMG/M metagenome (GOLD analysis project Ga0105096, IMG submission 87036) | Freshwater sediment microbial communities from Prairie Pothole Lake near Jamestown, North Dakota, USA - PPLs Lake P7 Core (1) Depth... | ecosystem: Environmental > Aquatic > Freshwater >... | reverse complement strand
TACTCGTATACCTCCTACAGGCCTTCGAGAAGATCACCTGCACGGCCGCCGTCATGCTCATTATGGATCGTCTCAAAGAAGCGGGAATTCCATACATACCACTCATCATGTATCATGATGAGGCAGATTTTATGGTCCCTGAGGAATATGCAGAGCAGGCAGCGGCAATCGGCAAGCAGGCTTTTGCAGACGGTCCTAGGCTCTTCGGCGTAGACATAATGGACGGCGGTGCGAAGATAGGAAACAACTGGTACGAAATACACTAAGATGACAATAGCAATAATAGACGGTGATGTTCTTGCTTACAACGCCTGTGAATCCAGGTGGGAGAAGAAGGTAGTCAAGTCCAGCGACGGTACGGCCGTCAATACCGTCAGACTGGACACCGAAGGGAAGAGACTACCAATAGAGTTTACTATCGAGGAGGATAAAGAATATTTAATGCAATGCTGGGAAAATTTCAAGAGGCAGCATGACCACTTGCTAGGCACCGTCTTTTGCAACGACTATTTAATGGCTGTGAAAGGTCTTGGGAATTTTCGGAAGGATCTCTATCCTGAATACAAGATGAACAGGCACCATGACCCTCGCAATATGAATAATTTTGTTCCGGCTATAAGGGAGTTAGCCATCCTGGAAGAGATGGCGATACCAGCGGATGGCTGTGAGGCAGATGATTTCATAAGGATTTGGGCCGAGGAAGCCAGAGCAGCCGGTGAGGACTACATAATATGTTCTATCGACAAGGACCTGCTATGCATACCAGGGCAACACTACATAATGCAGCGGGGGAAGGAAAGATTCCTAGAAGTCTCCGAAGAGGAGGCTAGAAGGAACTTCTACGAGCAGCTGCTGAAGGGTGATCCCACAGACAACGTTCCGGGTATACCGCGAGTCGGTCCTGTTACGGCTAAGGAACTGTTGGTTGGATGCAAGACTGACGAGGAGTTTCAAGAGGCTGTTGTGGCCGCTTACATCAGCAAATATGGAGACGAGTGGAAATGTTATCTCCTCAGCAATGGTAAGATGATATACCTTAAGCGGCACTGCAACGACTATTTTGCCATAAGTGATTGGTCGATTGTGAAGGAGCTTGAATGAAGTTTGAGGGTGATCTGTCTGACCTCGTATCAGCGACACCCTACGTTAGGGGCTTTGACAACGGCCACTGGAAATTTCCGGAGCAGATGGGTAACACGGAAGCCGGTGTGTCGTACGTAGGTTTCATATACGTCATAAGAGATAATTACCTACGTAGGCTGTACCTCGGTAAGAAATTGTTCTACGGTATGGGCCAGTTGAACCGCGGTAAGGAGTCTGACTGGAGAAAGTACTGCTCGTCGTCTCCTGTCTTGAAAGAGATGTTCAAGCACAGGCCAAAGAGCGAATTTGAGTTCGTCTGCCTTGAGGAGTACCGCACAAAAGGGACGCTGTCGTACTCTGAGACGTGGTCCTTGTGCTACGTCGAAGCGCCAACAAATGATACCTTTTACAATAGGCTTATCGAAAAGGTGTCTTGGCCGGTAAAGGAAAGGATAACGGAGAGACACAAGAACAGGTTGCATATGTGTATAAATTGGGAGAGTTTGGATGGCTAAGGGTGGTCTTACAATAATTACGTTTGTTGCTTGCTACGTCGTCGCTATACTAGGCGCTGTACAGATGTTTGTGGAAACCGCCAATGAGGGTTTTCAAAATTACAATCTCATCGGCATCAGTTACCTGCTTTTCTTGACGATGTTGGTTGTGCACTCGTGGCCGACAAGGAAGAAAGATGGGGAAGATAATTCAAAAGAATCGTCCTTGTCCTAAATGCAACTCGCACGATGCGAGACAAGTTTACGAGGGCGGTGATTCTTTTTGTTTCAGCTGTAGGACGAGATTCCCTCCCCAGGATGGTGAGGATTTGACTCCTGACAAAGAACCGGAGCCAAAGTACGTGATAAAAACTCAGCTAAGCTTAAGCGAGATAAAAGAGCTCCCGACAAGAGGCTTCAAGGATAGGCACGTAGAGAAAGCTGTGTGTGATTTCTATGGTGTCAAGGTGTCGTACGATGAGGACACAGGGGAGATAGGTGCTCACTACTACCCATACGATTCCGGGAAAGCCTACAAGGTAAGGAGGCTGCCTAAGACATTCTCGTGGGTTGGTAATTCCAAGAACCTATTTGGTCAACATCTGTTTAACGGTGGAGGCAAGCGTCTAGTAATAACCGAGGGAGAGGTTGATACGCTGTCGGTAGCGCAGGCCTACTATGATAAGTACAAGAAATTTTACCCAGTTGTCTCGTTGTCTTCTTCAACAGCAACCAAATCCATTCTAGAGAACAGAGATTGGGTCAGATCCTTTCAAGAGGTTATTCTATTCCTTGACAATGATTCTGCCGGAGAGAAGGCCCTAAATGATGCCATAAAATACATTGGAATAGATAAGATAAAGATAGCGAAAGGACAAGAGAAGGACGCGAATGAAATCCTTGTAAAGCACGGCTTTCAGAATGTTTTACAGTGCATTTACGATGCCGCGAAGTACGTGCCAAGCGGTATAATTACCAAAGAGGATCTCTGGGAACAGTTGGTATCCTATAATAACATACCGTCCATGCCATATCCCCCGTGTCTCGGCGGAGTAAACGAGAAGGTGAAGGGCAAGCGTCTTGGTGAAATAGCTCTGTTTATCTCCGGAACAGGTGCTGGCAAATCTACCATGTTGCGCGAAGACATGATCTGGACCATCAAACAGATACCAAAAGAAGACAAAATCGGCGTAATATCTCTGGAGGAGGCTCCCGCAGAGACGGCTAGGAAATTGTCTGGAATGGAGTTGAATAGAAACCCGGCCAAAGAGATCATACCAATCGATGAGCTAAAAGTCGGCTTCGATAAGTTATTCGAGGAAGACAGGATAATCCTACTGGACCATCAAGGTTCCATGAATGATGACAGTATAGTCGATAAGCTGGAATACATGTGCTTGTCAGGCTGTAAATACATCTACATAGATCACATAACGATTCTTGTTTCCGAGGGCGCCGACGGATTGACAGGCAATGAGGCCCAGGACAAAGTAATGAATGATCTGCTCAGGTTGGTAAAAAGGCATCCGCTATGGATCGGCCTTGTGTCGCATCTGCGCAAAACCCCGAATACCGGCAAGTCTTTCGAGGAGGGTAGGTTGCCCTCCCTTGACGATATTAGAGGTTCTGGCTCAATCAAGCAAATCTCCTTCGATATAATAGCCTTCACTAGAAACATGTCGGCTGTCTCAGAGACCGAGAGGAACACCATAAAGGTGTCAGTCCTCAAGTCCAGGTACACGGGGCTTACGGGTATCGTTCAAGGAGCTATTTATGATTATGACACAGGTAGGTTAAGGATCGATGACGGGTTCATCAAGGAAGATTTCATAAGAGTAGAAGGATAACATGCAACAAAGGATTCAGACTCCTTGGAGCACTGTAGGCTATCTTACGTACAAACGAACTTACGCGCGGCCTATAGAAGGTACGAATCTTACTGAAGAATTCCCAGACACTGTCGAGCGGGTCCTAGATGCTTGTAGAGATCAATTGAATGTTGGTTTTACCGCAGAAGAAGAAGAAAGACTTACTGAATACTTCCTTAAACTAAAGTGCTCTGTTGCCGGTAGATTCTGGTGGCAACTAGGCACAAAGACCGTAGACAAACTCGGCCTGGCTTCGCTACAGAACTGTGCGTTTACGGTGGTGGATCACCCTGTCCGCCCGTTCTGTTGGGCTATGGATATGCTCGCATTGGGCTCCGGCGTTGGTTACAATATACAACGTCAATTCGTGAACAAGATTCCCGTTGTCAGAGACTGGTTTTCAGCACCGACGAGGGTTGATCATGGCGGAGCAGATTTCGTTATTCCCGATTCCCGAGAGGGATGGGTTAAGTTCCTTGGAAAAACTCTTAAGTCAGCATTTCTCTCTGATTCTACATCAAAGGGAACTTTTACATACTCTACCCAGGTTATCAGGGGTAAGGGGTCGCCAATTAAGGGATTTGGAGGAGTTGCTTCAGGTCCAGAGGATTTATGTTGGGGAATTGGAAAGATTAGCGAAATCCTTGAAAAGCGCAGAGGAAAGAGAATACGTCCTATAGATGCTTTGGACATAATGAATATCATTGGTCACATAATAGTGGCTGGAAACGTTCGCCGCTCAGCTCAGATAGCTATAGGTGACCCAGATGATATTGAATACCTACTTGCGAAGAGATGGGACATTGGCAATATTCCTTCATGGAGAGCCATGTCCAACAACTCAGTCGCTTGTGATGACTTGCGTGACCTCCACGATTACTTCTGGCATGGTTATGAGGGTAAGGGAGAGCCCTACGGGCTTATCAATCTTCGTCTATCTAGACGTATCGGTAGGCTTGGAGAGGAAGAATATCCTGATCCTGAAGTTATGGGCTTTAATCCATGCGCAGAACAATCGCTTGCACCATATGAAACATGCTGCCTCGCAGAGGTCTTCCTACCGAACGTGGAGTCCAAAGAAGAGTTCTTAGACATCTTGGAGCTGCTCTACAGAATCAACAAACACAGCCTTACCCTTCCGTCGCACCATCCGGAGACGGAGGAAATAGTTCACAAGAACATGCGGATGGGCATAGGTCTCACAGGTATACTACAGGCCACGAAAGAGCAGAATTCGTGGATGGACGAGGGCTACAATTATCTGAGAGACTTCGATGTACGATACTCCGTAAGACACGGTTTCAATCCTAGCATAAAGCTGACAACAGTCAAGCCGTCCGGGACACTATCGCTGTTGCCTGGTGTTACACCTGGAATACATCCAGCATATGCGCAGTATATGTATAGGAGGATAAGGATTGCGTCAAATCATCCGCTCACGGAGACTTGCAGAAAGGCGGGCTATCCTATTGAGTATGTCAAGAACTTCGATGGCTCGGAAGACTACAATACGGTTGTCGTCACTTTCCCGTTTTGTTATCCAGAGGGAACGCGACTGGCTAACGACATGTCTGCGCTCGATCAGCTCAGAGAGATTAAAAGACTCCAAGAGAAGTGGTCTGATAACAGTGTCTCGTGTACCGTTTATTACAGGAAAGAAGAGATTCCTACGATTAAAGACTACCTTCACAAACACTACCGGAACAACTATAAATCACTATCTTTCCTACTCCATTCCGATCACGGCTTCTTACAAGCGCCCTACGAGGAGATTACCAAAGAACAGTATGAGGAACTTGTTGCAAAGACGACGGTTATCGAGCAGGTTGACGAAGCTTCTTTTGATGCTGCAGATGAATGTGCATCAGGAGCATGCCCTATTAAATGAGGTGTCCGAATGAGACATAGGTTTTGTGCAGTAAAGCAAGATAGATATCCAGTCCCAGGTGATCTGATCAGGAGTACGGACAGCGGTGATTTTATCAACGTAGTGCTCAGTGTATCTGAAGAAAAACCAGTACCCGCAGATGAACCACACATGCACTGGCATAAAGATCATTTGAGAGTGTGGGTCAGGAGCGTGAGATACGGGAAGGTCAACCACGGGAACTTTCTTAAGCTAGACGGCAGGAGGAGCAAGAATATCCAGTGGTTCAGAAATCCACAGGCTGCATCGCCTGACTGGGCATATTTCAGCAACTGGCAGATCGTTGAAGAGTACGTTCCTTTCGATAACAAAGCTTTAATTGCACATACACTGTATCTCTTGAAGGATACAATAACACACTGGGTCCCTAAAACAGATCAAACAGAAGAATCGGAAGATGTTTAAACCGTTATTGTGCCCTCAACAAGATCCGCTGTCATATCCAAACTTCTTTAAAGAGCTTCAGTACCCATTGATGTGCTCTCCTAAGTACGACGGGATCCGCTGTACAGTAAAGAGTGGGTACACCATGTCTAGAACCTTCAAACTTCTTCCTTCGTATCAAGTTCAGGAGGAGTTTAAAAGGTATGAGCATTGTGACGGTGAGCTCGTCGAAGGGCAGCCGAACGACCCTGGAGTTTACAATCGGACACAATCATTTGTCATGTCTGAGGATAAGCCAGGAGATATCAAGTTCTTCGTATTCGATTACACACATCCAGACGCGCTTTCCTTACCGTTCCATGAGCGTTTTAAGCTCCTTGATTCTACGCTCGGTGATCCTCGCCCTGAGAATGTTATTCTGGTTGAACAGGTTGAGGTCGACGACGAGGAATCTCTCCTAGCATACGAGGAGAGGGTTTTAGCCCTTGGTTTCGAGGGGTTGATTTTGAGAAGCCCGGTAGGTATATACAAGCAGGGGCGGGCCACTTGGAAAGAAGGTATTATCTACAAGCTAAAGAGATTCCAAGACGACGAGGCTACTATCATCGGCTTTGAAGAAGCGATGACAAATACAAATGAGCAAAAAAGAGATGCGCTTGGTTATGCGGAAAGATCTACATCCAAGGAAGGGATGGTCCCCGCTGGAACTCTGGGTAAATTCATTGTTACCTTTCGAGGACAAGAAATCACAGTCGCGCCTGGTGCTTTCGACCATGCATCAAGGAAGAAAATCTGGGATGACAGAGATAATTTTCTTGGAAAAATTCTTAAGTTTAGGCACTTCACGCACGGGGTGAAAGAAAAACCCCGATTCCCTAGGGCGATAGGCTTCAGGAGTCTACTGGATATGTAAATGAAGATAGTCCTCTTTGTTGATGATCAGCCCTATCTGCTTCTGGATAAAGTTAAGTTCGTTGGTAATCAACTTAAGAGTGGACAGGTAGTTAACGGTGACTGGGAGTTGGAGATAAGTCAAGGAATATCTAGAGCGAAGATTGGTGACGAAGTACTGAACGCATGGCAATACACGGCCCCATACTATTACCTCGCTGTACCACCCGAAGTCATCGGGAGATACGAGGATATCATAGGATGGGCTGTAAATCAGGATAGGAGCCACAGATGCCCGGTATGAAGCATAGTACCATAAAGAAGGTGATAAGGAAAAAGTTAGACGGCTGGATTGCAACGATAACTGATGACGGTCTAAAGGCGGTAATCAGAGAGAATGCTATAGTTTCCGGCGGCTGTATAACATCGATGTTACTAGATGAGAAGATTAATGACTACGACATCTACTTCAGGACAAAAGAAGCTGCCATTGCTGTTGCAGAGTACTACGTCAAAGTCTTCAATGCCAGTGAGGGGCGTCTCGCTACTACTGCCTCCAAAGGCTGTAATCCGGTCGTCAAAACAATCAGCAGACAAAACATCCGCGGAGCCTGGGAAGAGCGTGTAGTAGTATGGATGCAGTCTGCAGGGGTGGCTTCTGAAGGACAATCGGCCTACCACTATTTCGAGGGTAGAACGGATGGCGAAGTAGATGATTTCGTCAGCTCACTATCGTCTGAAAATCCCGGAGAGGGTATGGAGGGAGAGATAGAGAACGATTCTGCCTCAGATACCATTATAGCCAACATAGAAGCAGACCCAATGCGCTTTGCCCAGGAGATAGCTTTAGATCTGCGGGACAAGGAGCTTAAGTACAAGCCGATATTCTTCACAGAGAACGCAATAACGTTGTCCGGGAAGATTCAGCTTGTAACGAGGTTCTACGGGCAGCCCAGTGAGATACACGATAACTATGACTTCGTCCACTGCATGTGTTACTACGATCTAGCTGCCGATGAGCTGTCTACGCCGCATGAGGCTCTTCAATCCATACTATCTAAGGCATTAATCTACAAGGGTTCTCTGTATCCAGTCGCGTCTGTGTTCAGGATACGGAAATTCATCCAGAGAGGTTGGCGGATAACAGCTGGGCAGACCCTGAAAATAATAATGCAGCTCTCAAAGCTGGATCTGAACAACTTCAACGTGCTGAAGGACCAGCTCATAGGTGTCGATGCAGCCTATATGAGCCAGCTGCTAGGAGCTCTACAAGCCTCTGACAAAGAACGCATCGATGATGTCTATCTAGCTAAAATAATCGACGAGATCTTCGAATGATTGAGATAAATGCAACGTACATCACCAGGAACAACAAGATGGTGTACGTCATGGAACAAACGGTGCCCAACGAAAAGTATCCATTAATAGGCATCGACGAGAAGAAGAGAGTCCATAAATACACCAGAGACGGGTTCTACGTCGGTCGAGCCTTCCCAAATGAGATGGATCTTATCAGGAAAGCGTGATGGCTGATATCGAGACGAATACAGAGTTCGTCAGGAGACTGATGGAGTTCTCATCCAACGGGGCGATGATGCAGATGATGGTCATAACCGCCCTGGAGAAGTACGCGGACCAAGTACTGGAGAATAGAGATGAAATAAAACAGCAAATGAAGAACTCGATGATACATCCCGAAGCATGGATCCACACAGCTGAAGAACTGAAGAGAGCATTGGATAACAAGTATGGGAAATCGTAAACCGCTGGTTGTGTACCACAAGAATTGCGTGGATGGTTTCTCCGCTGCCTGGTGTTTTTGGGACAGGTTCAAGGACACGGTGGAGTACTTCCCAGGGAGCTACAACGTAGGGGAGCTTCCCGACTTCTCTGGTAGAATCGTGTACATGGTGGATTTCTCGTACCCGGCGGACCTGACTATGTCGATAATCGACGAGGCCAAGTACGTTTGTGTGATAGACCACCACAAGACGGCCTTTGAGCGTCTATCTAACATCATACACGCGAATTTCAAGCTGATATACGATGTCGACAAGAGCGGAGCTATGCTGGCCTGGGAGTTTTTGAACGGACGGATGGAGCCTCCCGAGCTTTTGAAATACGTACAAGACAGGGACCTGTGGACCAAAAAGCTCCCGAACTGTGACGCTGTTGCAATGGCTCTATTCGCGCATACATATGATTTTGAAAAGTACGAGTATCTAATGAAAGAATGCCCGATAAATACTCTAATAATGGAGGGTTGGGCGATTCTTAGGAAGTTTGAAAAAGACCTAGAAGAGTTACTCGGCCAAGTGGTCAGAATGATGGATATAGGGGGTCACGTGGTTCCGGTAGCGAATCTACCATATATGTATGCAAGTGAAGGAGCGACTCGTTTAGCTAAGGGGTTTCCCTTCGCGGCAACATACTATGATACCGACACCAATAGGGTGTTCAGCCTTAGATCCACACCCGAGGGTATGGATGTATCGCAAATAGCCTCTGCGTACGGTGGGGGCGGTCATCGAAATGCTTCCGGCTTTAAAGTCCCGAGGAACCATGTTCTCGCCAGCGTCTGAAAACGTTTACAAAAGATATTGTACTAGCTGCACGCTCTGGGCTGTGAATGGCGTATTTGTAGTATATAAACGCATTCGCAGGAAGTTTGTCTGTGCAAGTTGTATCTCAAGGAGGCAGGAACGTGAGGCGATGAAAATACGCGAAGAAAAGCGGGCCTAGGGGCGTGGGCGATTCCGGTGACGGTCTCGCTCCGACCCTGGCCAAACGGAGTCACCTGCGCCCAACCTGACAGCGTAGCAGCGCAACGTCGTGTAGGCGGGTGCCGCGACCCCGTTGAATTAACCCTGAAAGATCACTTGTAGTACGTCTGCTGTTAACGATTAAACAGCAATTTCAAGAGGAAAGCATGGAACAAATCAAGCAAGTATTTGAGACGCCGGATGGCAAGAAGTTCGATAACAAAGCGGATGCAATGAATCACCTCCGCCGGCCGAAGATCAAGGCTGCGCTGATGCCGCTGGTGAAGGGTAAAGAAGATCTGGCCGATTGGCTGATCGAGAATCAGGAGACCGTCGAGGTCGCCTTCGAGCAGGGCACGATCCGTCGTGTCACGAAGTCGGAGAAGAACAAGTTCGTCAAGGCCGTTGACTATGTTGTCGAGAAGCTCCAGGGAGACCACAAAGCTTCCTTCTTCGTCGATAACATTCAGGCCGTCAAGGACTCCTTCCGTTGGCCGTCCGTCACCCGGATGACCGAGGAGGAGAAGAGCACTGCAGCCCGTAACACGCTGCTTGCCGCCACCGAGAACAACGACGGGCTTGTGACTTGGATCATGACCAACAAGGACGCGCTCATTCAGGCGTACGAGGCTGGTATCGAGAAGCGTCAGGTGAATCCGAAGGCGCAGGCAGCTCTTGAAGAGTACCGCAAGCGCAAGGCTGCCGAGAAGGAGGCTGAGAAAGCCGCCGAAGGTAGCGAGAAAGCCGCCGCGTAAGAATCGAGGCCACTGCCCGCTGATGCGGGGTGTCACCTCGTATCAGATTACGGCGGTGTCAACCTTGGTAGACTTAGCTATGTCTCAAAACTAGCTTACTTTAAGCTCTCAGACAGAGACTTAGGGGAGACCTGGGCAGTAGTCTATAAACGGCCCACTATTTCTTTTACTACAGCAAGGCTACCGTACCGGCCAACAGTAGATTACCCCTGCGTGACTAGCTCCGTAGGGATATCAGCTGAATGTTACGGAAAGGACCACCAAGTCGATAAACTGGACCAACGGTCTGGTAGATGACTACTTGACTCTGACCTGGGGCATGTCTCTAAACTGCCCCTATTATTGAATCTAAGCTCTCCTTCTGCCTCTCCGGGTGAGGTTGGGTCTTAGTAGACCGTGGGGTATGTCTTTAAACTGCCCCTCTTATAAGTCCTGAGCAGACGTTAAAGCAGCTCCCGAAGATCTTGCCACTTCTCATCGGTTACAGAGAATAGGCTGGTGGAGGACACCGTGCCAAGCCGCGGCGTCCCCTGTTAGTATACGAGAAAACAATAAAGTAACGTATGACTGCTGGAGAGACAGCTCCAATCGAAAAGACAGTCCCCAGACTGTCTCCTTGGTGACCCACGGCAAGTCCCAAAACTGCCGTATCCTCCCTTAACCGGGAGGATTTTTTTTCGGAGATAAATATGCTACACCTAGTTCTTGCTACTCGTTACAACGGAGTCTATATAGACTGCTCAGATGATGATTTTGATAAATATCCAGAAGAACAAATGGATGCGGCACAGGGAGCTATCGGCGATCTCGCGGAATATACTTACGAACACGCCAAGCTTTGTGAGCCACACCTCACTGAAGAGCAAGTTGCTGAGTTGCTAAAGATGGCTAAAGAAAAGGTATTGCCGTTTTTAGGAGAGGTAGAATTCGCAGGGCTGGAATATGACGAAATCTCAAGCTGATACAATGGCTCGATGCATAGAGTGCAACATGCTCTTCAACAAGTACTATATGATACAGGGCAGATGTCCCTACTGCAACAAGCGTAAAGTCCTCAAGGAGATAAAAGATGGGCGAGCCAGTGGATCTGGAGAAACTGATAGAACAGGCGGCTATGGAGCGCGAGAACGAGATGTACACGGCCGGAGAGGCTAAAGACTTATACCTCGAGTCCGTAAAACAACTGTATCTTCACTTGGAGACTTCTGGAGATCCCCAGGCAAACACTTGGTGCGATCAGTTTAAAGATCTAGTGGAGTATGGAATAGACCTTGCTGGCCAGATGTCGGAATACAACAGGGAAAGAGATACACAAGAAATGACGGACGTTGAAGCGGATGCAGACACTCTTCGATCAGCTGGCTTTGGTACAGACGAAGACTACGGGGGAGGCGACGAACGCCTATGACTGTTACTTTGGAGCCTGTCCGGACATGAATAGCGGTTGGTATCCACGTTAGAATAC
>Ga0105096_10000871_pt1 | contig 11642 bp, 8 predicted proteins | sample PPLLak3cmMay2015_FD_87036 | JGI IMG/M metagenome (GOLD analysis project Ga0105096, IMG submission 87036) | Freshwater sediment microbial communities from Prairie Pothole Lake near Jamestown, North Dakota, USA - PPLs Lake P7 Core (1) Depth... | ecosystem: Environmental > Aquatic > Freshwater >... | reverse complement strand
CCCTCGAAGGTGACGTCTCCTCCGGCCGTCGAGATTGACCGATTGCCCGTCAGCGTCGTCGCTCCTCGCAGCGTCACATCGCCCCCCGTGACGGCGATGTTCTGTTGCAGGCTGATCTGCTCGAAGGCCAGGTCGAGATCACCCGTCACCATGGCCGTCGTAGACCAATTGATCGTATCGCTGCCGGCGGCGCCTTGGAGCGTGAGCGCGGAGACGAACCCCGTGTTGGTGCTGGTCACCGTGAACGTATCGTCACCCTCGCCGCCATCGACCACCACATCCGTGAAACCTGTGGGTACAACGATGGAGCGGCCGGCGACGCGAACTTCGCCCGGGCTTGCCGCCAGCGTGATCGCGTCGTCGCCGGAAGTCCCGTGCACCACGATCGTGGCGCCGTTCAGCGTGAGTTTGCGAGTCGAACCAAAGTCGACGAAGTGGATCGGTAACGCGTCGGTCTGAATGGTGCCAGCGTCCGCCTGGTCGCCGAAGTTGACTTCGTACGACGTCGATCCGCTGACGCTGAGCCCCGTGGCGGTGCCGCGCAGGACCGTCAGTCCCTCGAATCCGCCGTAGTTAATCGTGGCAGGGACGGTCGCGGCCCCCGTGATCGTGCTCGTCCCCACATTCACCAGGATGTCGGTCGGCAGAGTTCCGTTGACGAACAGTTGATCGCCGTCGGAATCGCCGCCGCTCACGTTGATCGCGGCAAGCGCCAACGCCCCGGGAGCAAGCACCAGATCGACGGTGTCGGCGCCGGCGCCGGTGTCCAACGTCAGCGACGCCTTGCTGCTGAACTTGTAACTCTCGTGGTCGTCGACCGTCAGTTCGCTCAGGGCCCCGCCAGCATAGGTGACGGCATTCGCGGCGCCGTCGGTGCTCACCTGCAGCGCGCCCGCGGTCGACAGATCAACGATTTCTTCGATGCCGGCGAAATTGATGGATTGGGCATCCAAGGACACGTTGCCGCCCGGCGAGTAGGTCGTTAGCGCCCCGGCCAACGCGGCCGAGATCTGAATATCGTCGTCGCCGATCCCTCCGTCGAAATCGGCGCCGCCGACCGACAGGGCGGATACGCTGAGCGTATCGTCACCGGCGCCGCCTTCGAAACGTACCGGGACCGTCGAACCTGTCAGCGTCACTCGATCGTCGCCACCTGAGCCGAGAATCTCGATCAGGTCGACGTTGGCAATCGCGACCACGTTGGCGCCCAACGTGACCGAGGCTGCGGTAATCGTGAACAAGTCGTTGCCGCCGCTGCCATGGATGCGCAGCGTCTCGCTGCCGCCCACCGATCCCGTCACCGTCGCGGCGCCAATGCCAATCATCTCGATGATGTCGTGACCACCGGTGTTCGTGACCGACACCGCCGGCGCGGGGAACAATTGCACCCCGAATATCGCGCCGTCGGCGTCGTATTCGCTTTCGAAGACGAGGCCCGCGGCGAACAAAGGGGCGAAGGCCGGATTCAGGACGGTCGCCCCCGCGACGACGATGTAGGGATCCGACACCGGCAAGTTGTGTCGCAGATTGCCGCCAACCCCCGCTTCCAACACGAGGTGATCGGAAGCCGCGTCGCCGACGAATACGCCCGGAACCGTCGCACCGTAAGCCAGGACTCGACGATCTTCCAAGGCTTCGAAGGAGCTAAGTCGAGCGACCTCCTGGCCCAATCGGGCCCGTCGCTGCTGGGAGTCCGGGCTGCTCTGGCGGACCGACTTGCGGCCCAAGCGGTAAACTCGATCGAGAAAGCTGCGAATCATTCGAAAAACTCCCCGAGTAGGCAATGAACTGTTCGAACGCCTGCCCAAGAGGCTCAGGCGCTGGCGAGACGAGGTGTGTAGCGTCGCCCTGCGGAGTGTTCGGACTGGCCCCGACGACGCCAAGTAGACACCGCCGGCGGCACAACTCCTACATTCCGCACAATCGTTATGCCAGAACTTTAGTTAAAGTAGGCGAATTGGTAAATCTCACTGGCCGGATTTCGAGCCAGAAAGCTGGCGAAAGAGTCTCGAGTCACGCCGCGACGGCGATGAACGAGCGACGCGCACAGGGGGCAATGGGACCTGTCGGGCGGTCACAGCGCAGCGCGACACTTCGCGTCTACGACGACCATGTGGCCCACGATGATCCACGCCAGCAGCGGATTTAACGACCGATCGTTCGTGTGGCCGTTGGATTGACCGGGAGTGTCAAAGGTTGCCGGAGTCTGGTCGGGTTTCGGGCTTGGGGTCGGGGGCGTTGCTTTCGCTCTTCGTCTTGGGGCGACTCGGCCAGTTGGGGGCGAAATCTTGCATTTGACGTGTCTTCGCCAAATCATCCACGAACTGGCCCACCAGTTCGATCAACTTCGCGCCGTCTCGTTCGTCGGCCGCGAGTTCCTTGAAGACGTTTTTGCAGAGGTCGTCGCCGATGTGATTTCCCAGATACCGATACGCTTCAAAGCGTCGCGGCTCGAAGAACTGATCGACGGTCGAATCTTGGGGGAATTCGTGATTCTGCCTGCAATAAGTGCGCAGCTCGTCCGGTTCGTCTCCGCTGAACGACGGACGAATGTAGATCAAGAAGGCAGGGTCGTCCTGCGAGCGATCGGGGTAATGCACCTTGAGGACGAGAAAGTGACGATGGCTTTTGGGAAACGCGGCACCCGACGGGGAGTCGGACGCGCGATCGGAGCCCTCTTTTCCAGAGGCGTCGTTCGATCCCGTATCGGAGGTCGGGCCACCGAGCGGTTCCAAGCTCGATAAACCCCAAGGGGCGGACTTGTCGATGCCCGACAAGGTGATCCCGTGGTGCACGCGCGCGCGAAACGCCAGCTTCACCAAATCGGCGAACTGGTATTTGGGATCGACGGCCGCATCCACCGCGATGATGAGCTTGCAGCGTCGCATGAACAACGCTTCGATTCCCAGATTCTCGTGGAGCCCGCCATCGCCCACGAAATGGAATTCGCGATCCAAATCGTCGACCAGCAAGCGACTGGCCAGCAGGTAGAGCGGCGTCGGACGGCGCCAAAGCGGACGAAAGAGCGACGGCGGGGAACCCTGCGCCAACAATCGCGGATTGGGGAGCCATTGTCCGAGTCGAAAGTTGCCCATCCACATGAGCGCTCGCACGGCGAAGTTGGTCGTCACGGTCGGAGTTACCGCGGCGCCAGAGATCGCCATGGCATCGGCAAGTGACAAGGGGCGTTCACCGAATTGCGTCGTTTTCGTGAAGCCAAGACGTTCCGAACCGCAGAGCTTTCGCGACAACAGAAACCCTTCGGTTTCGTCACCAAATCCGGCCGCCCGGTTGCACACCATCGTGAGCGCCGCATTGACCAACAGGTACGGTGCTCCTCGCTCACAGGTGGCAATCTCGTCGAGCCTGATATCGGTCGTGTTGCGATCAGAGAACCGGACCAACCACTGCGACGCCAAACGGTCCAGGTAGAAACCATGGAGTGTCGTGCTGTTCAAATTCAGCAGCAGCCCGAAGACGACGAACACGGTTAAACTGCCGCAGGCGATCCAAAACCGCGCGTCCTGGTCCGCGCCATGCACGATCGACGCGAAGACCACGCTTTCCTCGGTCACCTGATCGGGACCGAAATAGGCCTTCCACAACGAATAGTTGATCGTATGCAAGTCATCCAGTTCGGCGAAGAGTTCAGGGTGATCCTCCTTCAGGGAATCCTCTTCTTCCTTTAGTTCCGTGATTCTGCGCCGCCACGCGTCTCCATTTTCTTCCTTACGGCTGTGGAAAGTCAGTGCGTACTTGATCTCGGCGGCTTCGAGTCTGCTACTCGCCCAGGTCTTGATCGCACTCAAGGGCGCCCCGGTTCGTACCAGGTCTGTCCTACGGACTACTTGTTGATCGACCTTCTTTTCATTCCCTTTCGGACGATAGTGCAACGCATAGCCTTCCTCAAAGCGCCGACGCAATTCGACCAACCGAGGTTCATCCAGGCGTTTCTGATCGGCAAGTTTCTTCGGATCGCTCTCTCGGAACATCTTGTAGATTGGCATGAAGTTCGAGTAAAAAGTCGGCTCGCTCAAGAGCTGATAGTTGGCGATCGCCACCAGCAATTCCGAGCGCGCGTCGATTTCGATGCGCTGTGCCCACTCGTCCTGAAAATCGCTGTAGGGCGAGAACATTCGCAGCGCGTCCCACAGATGATAGGCAAGCGACGTGTTGGCGTCGTATTTCGTCATCTGCCGCTGGCTAATCGACAAATCCTCAATGATGCTCGCGACGCTCAATTGCTCCTGGGCCAAGGGATCGAAGGAGGGTTGGTATTCTTGCAACTGCATCCAGATTTGGTTCGACGGCTCGCGCCATACGTCTCGAGTGGATTCTTTCGGCGCGGCACCCTTGGTGTTTCCTTCGTTGGGCCAGGGAGGCGAGGGAATGCCCAGTACCAAGGGAGCGCCCAGTACCAAGGGAGCGCCCAGTGCCGAGGGAGCGATCAGTGCCGCGGGAGCGATCAGTGCCGAGGGAGCGCCCGGAGACGACGGAGACGAGTAAGCCAAGCGAGACGCATCGCTAAGGGACGCCCAAAACTTGGCGCCACCCTTGATGGAAGGCTTGGTCAGCAAGTTGCGATCGGGCCGCCAGGAGTTGTAGTAGGAAAGGTCTTCGCGCGCCAGGAATGCGAACACGATTAGTGGCATACCCCACGCCAACGCGTAGGTGGTGATTTGAAAAATGTAGCGATCACGAGGACGCCGAGGATCCGTGCCGCTCCGCAACAGTGCACGGGGATTCAAATAGGGGAGCAGTCCAATCACGACGAAGGAATAGAGCGCGGTGCTCAGGATGCGCGACAGCCATTCCTTGTACTCGGGATCAAGATGCAATTTGAGTCGAGTTTCCAACACGCTGGTGTCGACATTTGAGACCCCCAGCAAACTGACGGCCGAGAGCAGCGTGATAATCACCAGAGCCACGGTGAGCGTCTTGGCGAAGCTGGATTGACCGGACTTCCCGGGTTCCCCACGTTTGCCCATCAAGGCCCTGGAGGCTCGCCCAACGCAGTACACGGCCCAAACGACGAACACCATGAACGTGGGAAAAAAAGCTCGCATGATGTCGTCTTGAAAACCCAAGCAACTCGTCAAGCGCATCATCCAGGGATAATCGAGGCAGCGAAACAAGAATGCCGCCAGCGCGCAAACGAGCACCAGCCCGCTGAATCCCACCAGATTCACTCCCAAAAATCCTGGCAACCAATGCGTCAGCAACTGTACGGGATGCTTCAGATAGTTGCCGCCATAGATCAGCCGCTGGACCGCCTCTGGCTGACGTCCGAATTCGTCCGGAGCGACATCGTTCCATTCGCGACCACATACAGCATCATCAACAGCTTGAGACTTTTCGGCCTTCACCGCGTCCGAGAACTTGGGAGTCCATTTCAACTTGCCGATGGGGTCGAGGGCCATCGAGGCGAGAAAACTGCCGACATAACTTCCCCCCGACACGGTCGACAGATAATCAGCAAATCGTAGAACACCCTTGGAGTACAAGGACTGCAGAACACCTAGGCCGAACGCCGCCGAACGAATACCGCCTCCCGACAAGGCGACGCCAATTAAATCTGGGGGCAGCGACGACGTCGAGCGAGGCTCCATCTCTTTCGCCTGCGGCCCACCTGCGGCGACTTGATCTCCTGCCGCGTTTTCGCCCTTGGGGGAACTCGAGGTGGTGAGTTGGGCTCGTGCGCGCCGCGTCTTGATTTCCTCGCCTTCCAAAGGAAAGACTTCGGCAGCCAGACGGGAATTCGGAATTCGTGTCATACCAAGCCCCACAACATTGATCTCGATCGATCGTTGCCAAGATTCGCCAAAGTCTAGAGATGACTTCGCCAAGGACCGTGATTCTCGTCTAGAAGATTCCCCTAAGCCAGCGTTGTTTCAGGAAAAGTCGCTTGATTCAGCCTGGCTCTTGGACCTCGGCGACGAATTTTGCGGTACGCCCTGCCACGGGCCACTGCTCATTTCACTGATCACACGCGAGACACTCATTCTTCCGATCTTGACTGGCTTAATGCCCAACGGCCAGGTTTGGCGGACCTTGCCGATTACGGGATTTTTTCTTGATGGAACGATCTTGCGGATGACGAAGACTCTACGGGCGGATCGACGGAGATGGACGAATACGGGTTGGCGGACAGGCCCTTTTGGCGTGGTTCCCGCAGCTCGGACTCCAAGATCCTGACGGCATCCCTTACAGGAAGTACGGGCGATGGTACGACGAATTCGAAGCTTGGGCGGGCGATTGATCTTGGTTGGACTCGCCGTATCGGCGGCCGGAGAACTGGTGGAGGGAGCGGATCGAGGCCGCCAGCCTTCCAGTGGGGACTCGGCCTATTTCTCCCGGGCCGAAGGGGCGGCCGAACCGGTTCCGGTCCGCAGCGTCGAAGCGCGGCCAGCGCTGGCGGTCGAAGCGCGGCCGATCTCGGCGAGCCGCCGCATGGGGGGCGAAGAGCCGATCGAAATGCCCTGCGAGGAGCTGGTGAGTTGCGAGATCCCGTGGTGGGCGCACCGGAGCGGCGTGTGGGGCGAACTGCTCTACATTCGGCCCGGCAGCACCGACATCGTGTATGCCATCGAACAAAACGACGTCGTCGACAATGCATTCCCGACAGGACCGGTCGGCGACGTGGCCATCCAGGGAGCGATGGGATTTCGCGTCGGCTTCGGCGTCTGCTTGTCCGAGTGCAGCAGCCTGGTCGCGTCCTACTCGTACTGGAGTGGCGACGACTCTCAGCAGATCACTCGGATGGGTGACAACGTCCTGCTCTCGGAAATCATTCACCCGAGCACAATCACGTCGGGGAGTCAGAGTCTTCAAGCCAACGCGGCCTACGACATCTCGTTCAACACGGCCGATCTGGCTCACCGCAGCCTGATCGTCGGGGACGACACATTCGCGCTGAACTGGTCGGCCGGACTGCGGTACGGAAACCTCCAACAACAATTCCAGCACCAGCAAACAATCTCGACGGCGACCGGGCTGGTGACCGTCGATTCGAAAATCGATTTCGACGGCTTTGGGCTGATGTTCGGCGTGGATGGCATGACCTACAGCTACCGAACCGGCTTCTACTCGTACGGCAAGGCGATGATCAGCATGCTCGCCGGCGAATGGAAGGGAGCGTTCCGGCAACAGAACCAGTTCCCGGGTGGCATCGTGGCGAACAACTACGAGGACTTCCGGATTACGCCGCAAGGCGAACTCGAAGTGGGACTCGGCTGGCAGAACTGCTCGGGAAATCTGCGGCTGAGCGTCGGCTATCTGGCCACGGGCTGGTTCGACTCCGTCACGACCCGCAGCTATGTCGACGCGGTTCACGCTGGCAATTACACGAACGTCGGCGAGACGCTGACCTTCTCGGGCTTGGTCACGCGAGTCGAATTTGCGTTCTAGTGGAAGTAGCCCGGTGGCTGTGACGGAGCCTAAGCGACGCCACGGCCTTGGGCCTACTTACGCACTACTTCGGCGCCGGTCGTCGTCGCAGTTCGATCGGGCCCTGGCAGCACTCGCATTCTTTCAGTTCGTACATGGCGATGGCGCAGACGTCGCACCAATAATCGAGTTCCACTCGCTTCCCGGCGTCGAATCCATACACTCCGAGCACTTGCACGAACGGTGTCTCGGGAAAGCGTCGGACAAAAAGTTCCAGTGACACGTCGCGAAGTCGAGGATCCCGCCGGAACGCTCGCGCGCGCACGTCCTCCAAGAGTGGTACGAGTTTGCCGCCGGCCATATCCAGGGCGAGGACACGCTCGGCCGCTTCCGGCACCGTGTGGATCTTGCGACGCTTGAGCAACGTCTCGTTCAGCCAGACGACTCGGCCCGCAAGCGTCTCGACGGTAAAGTCGGCGGGCGCCGTTATCGCCGACTTCGCGGGGCCCACTTGAGCCGCCGCCTGGTCGATCGCGATCAGGAAACTCAAGCCGCCCCACAGGATCGTCCCACAGGCCAGGCGTAGAAACTGCATGGCCGTTACTCGGCGGCCTTTCCCACGACGACCAATTCCACCAACTGCTTCGTGGTGTCGGTCCCTTGCTTGAGCTGCCCCGACATCGCCACGATCCACCACTCGTGGGCTTCGTCATGGCGAATTGCGGGCGCCGTAGTGGTCGTCGGGGCCAGACGCTGCAGCGACAGCATGAGGGGATGATTGGAAGCGGCGGCTTGGGCGCTGGCTTTCGTCAGTTGCTTGTAGTCGAGCGGCGCGAGCGACTTGTCCTCGTCCGCCTTGAGCAACAGCAGAAAATCGCGCGTCGGGGACGTACCGACGTGAGCTCCATCGACGGGCTGTTGTCCGTAGCGCAGGGTGTACACTCCCTCGGCGATATCCTGATCGCGGAAGTCGCTGCCTTTGCGGGGAAACCGGACCAGGCCAATCAGTTGTCCGGGCTGGAAGGGATAGATGACGTCGCCGGTGGGCTTCGTTTCCGAGGCGAGCCATTCCTTGCACAACCAAATGTCACAGACCGTGCGCGACGCACCGCGCACCACGCGGAGTCCCTTGGCACCCAACTGCTTGCCGATCTCCTCCGAAACCGCATCCGCCGGAAACGCTTCGACGAGCGGTTCGACACGATGATCGACCGCGGCGGCGGATGACACCAGGAGGCACGACGCGAACAGAGCCCAGCTCAATCGAATCATTGGCGCAAACCTTCTTAAAGACTGTCTAACGAAACGACTACTCGGCGAAGACTCCCATGTAGGCGCTGCGCGAGTTGGGGACGGACCACCGGGTGCCCAGGCCGCGTCCCTTGAATTCGGCTTCCGTCGACACGCCCGCGACAAAGTTCTCCAGCCGCGTCAGCGGAGGATAGTAGGCGACTTCATTCGTGCAAATGCAATCGGAGGGCTTCGCCTTGCGGGTCGCCAGCTTCACTTCGCGTCCCGCCACCACACTTCCCGTCAACGTTTGCAGATCGAGCGTCATCTTGATCGGCGTCGCCTCGACTCGCACCACCGTCTCGCCCGCCTTGCCGGCCTGGCGTCGAGCGAATCCGACCAGCGCGTCGCGCTGGGCTGCATTCGCTCGCTCGTCCACCAGCACGACCGACTTGAGCCGCTGAGCGTCGTTCACACCCTTGAATCCCAACGTGGCGTCGGCTCGCGTGACCAGCACGACGTTCAAGCCTGAAACGTCCACGCCCGCGTGATGTCCCGAATCAATGCTCCAGGCCATGATGGCGTCTTTGCCCGTCAGGCTGACTTCGGCGTTGGCGAAGCACGGTCCCGTGTAAACCTGGCACGTGCGGGCCTCCAGGTAAGCGCCTCGCAGATCGCCGGCCTGGCAGTCGCTACGAAGCGCAGTCACTCCGACGACCAGCGCGGCGACGGCAACCGAAAGCAAACGACCCTGCAATGTTCGCGGCATAGTGAACTCCTGCTTGCGAATGGAACGGGAGACGCAGCTCCCGCCTGGACCCAAAATTCGTCGCTCCCAACGCCGCGGTATTGTAGCGAGGCAGGCTGGAATCGTCCATTGAAGCCGCCTGACGCCGCGGCACACGCTTTACAGCGAACGCTCGACGAAACATCATGGATCAACCTCCAAGGATAGCACTGTGGTACAGCCCCCCGTCGTCTGCCGTCCCAAAGCCTACTGGCTGTTCGCCCAGCAGTTGCCGCTGCTTTCCACCACCGAGGGACTATGGAAAGCCGCGGCGGCGCTCTCGATGCACGCGCTCGAACAGTGCGAACTTCCGGAGCTCGATCAGCGATTCGAGGCACTCGCCGTACGAATTCGCCAGGGAGCTCGCAGCGGCCGCCCCTTGGCGACGTTCACGCATCTGCATCACGTGCTGTTCGACCTGGAAGGGTTCTCCGGCAACTTCGACGACTACCACCTGACGGCGAACAGCTATCTGCCGGCGGTATTGGATTCCCGACGTGGACTGCCGATCATACTGGCCCTGATCTACAAGGTGGTCGCCGAACGGGTCGGCTTGCAGGTCGAAGGAGTCAACTCACCCGGACACTTTCTCGCACGGATTCAGGTCGACAGCCAATGGCACCTGATCGATCCCTTTTTTCACGGTCAACTGCTGACTCCCGAAGAAGCCCTGGCTCGGGTTTCCGAATTGACCAATCGACAGGTTTCCGGCATCGACCGTTATCTGCCTCCGGCCACGCATCAGCAGTGGATCGCCCGCATCCTCAACAACCTGCAAGGGGCCTTTGCGACCGAAGGACGTCAAAACGATCTGGCCGCCATGCTGGAACTGCAAAAGCTGTTGTGGGAATCCGGATGAAGGTGGCGGATGAAAGACGCCAGACGCTCGGCGCGCTACTTGGAACGTTATGCAAGTCGAATTCCGTGCTCTTGATATTTCTGTCCCACATGTTCCTGTCGGTGTCTTCCATGGTCCGCCGGAACTGGAAAGGCACCGACAGAAAAATGTCGGACAGAAAAATATGCCCCCTCTGATCGTGCCACCGCCTCACCCGAAATGGAACCGCTCGAGCGTGCTAGCGGTTGGACACCCGCTGAAACGCACGGCTACTCTCGGTCAGTGGCTACGCCACGAAGGGTCTGTCGATGTGCCCTAACCGACACCAACCGCTCGACGAGCGCCACGGGTTCCTCCTCGCTGGCGCTGCGGGTTATGTTTTCAATGAAGTGATGCCCTTCATGAGATTCGCCCGAGTATTCCGCACGCGACCTTGGCTTGCCGCCATCGTCTGCGCCATGGTCCTGACCGGCTGTTCGACCGAGTGGGATCGACAAGTCGCGGCAGTCCGCGCGGGGACGTCCGATCGTATTGAGCTGGCCGAGGAACTGATCGACGATGATCGACTGGCCGAACTATGCGCGCTCCGCGGCCTGCGCGAACTGATCCTCGATCAAACGTCGGTCACCGATGCCGGCAGCGAAGTGCTGGGGCGCCTGTCCCAACTCGAGCATCTCCGGTTGCGCGGAGCGCGACTCACGGATGAAGGACTGCGGCACCTGGAGCAGCTGACGCAGCTTCGCGTGCTCAATCTGCCCCAGGCTGATTTTTCCGACGAGGGCCTGCGGCTATTGCCGCGTTTCCCGGCTCTCGAATTACTCCGCATCGGCAGTCCTCGCGTGACCGACGAGGGACTGGCCGCCATCGCCGAGATCCCGTCGCTCAAGTATCTGCACCTGATCGACGTTCCTCTTACCGACCGCGGGCTGGAACATCTCCAAGCCGCCCCGCAGCTGCAGTCGTTGTACCTCGACGGCTCGCGAGTCACGGACGACGGCATCGAACGGCTGCTCGCCACTCGCCCGCAGTTGCACATGCACATCGATCAACGTCATTCGGACCGCGATCCCCGCGCCCACGATCATGCACACTGACTCCGACCCCAACGCCCTTCGCGGCGTTCACGCGCCCACCAACCGGCGAACGTTCCTGCAAGCGACAACCGCGGTAGCCGCCGCCGCGTTTAATCCCTGGGACCGCAGCGACCTTCACGGCGCCGACTCGAACTCCGGCCCGCCATCCGTCGCGCGGATCGCCATCACGCTCGACCTGGAAATGAGCGCGCAGTACCCACGTCGCGACCTCGTCGAATGGAACTACGACAAGGGAAACTTGGACGACGCCACCAAGCGTTACGCGCTCGCCGCGGCCAAGCTCGTGGCCAAGCGGAACGGGAAGATG